>FWPU01005125.1_pt1 | contig 12285 bp, 8 predicted proteins | sample 2228361 | NCBI WGS metagenome assembly FWPU01 (sample SAMEA103939777, study PRJEB20133) | metagenome | reverse complement strand
GCCATGCGTCGTCGAGAGCAGGAACACGCGCGGCTTGTCGTAATGGTACAGTCCGCCTAGACGCATGAATTCACGGCGCCCAGCCAAGGCCGAGACGGAAAAACCGTTGGCAAGCGCCTTGCCCCAACACGAGAGGTCTGGAACAATCCCGTACACTTTCTGCGCGCCGGCGTTATGCCAGCGAAATCCGGTGATCATTTCATCAAGGATGAGGAGCGCCCCGTTGGCATGGCACAAGCGCTGCAGCTCGTGAAGGAAGTTATCCTTCGGCTCGTCGATGCGCGCAGGTTCGAGAATGAAAGCCGCGATCCGGCCGGGGTACTGATCGAAGAGCGCCTTGGCGCTGGCAATGTCGTTGTAACGAAACTTCAAGGTGAGCGCACGAACCGCTTCCGGGACCCCGGCGTTCATCTGGGTCGTCCCGATGAACCAATCGTCCACCGAGAAGAACGGGTGGTCGGCGCAGCAGGCGATCAGATCGCGGCCGGTATAGGCGCGCGCAAGCCTTACCGCGCCTGAATCGGCGTCGGATCCATCCTTGCAGAACTTTACCATCTCGGCGCCGTCGATCATGCTGAGAAACTGCTCGGCGCAGGCGACTTCGATCGGGCTCGGACGTGTGAAGCTGGAGCCGCGCGCGAGCTCGTCCCGTGCTGCTGCAACAACTGATGCATAGGCGTGACCAAGGGTGACGGTGCGATTGCCCATTCCGTATTCGATGTATTCGTTACCGTCGGCATCCCACACGTGGCATCCAAGGCCGCGCGCGATGAACCCCGGTGCCAGCACGGGATATTGGTCGTCGCCTTTGAAATACGTGTGGCAGCCGCCAGGAATTATCTGGTGGGCGCGGCTCTGCAGATCGCGCGAGCGCCCGAACCGGTCGGTCCGCCGGTTGACACCAGCTTCCTTAAGACTCAAGTCGGCCATTTGCACCTATACTCCAGCGGTTCGGAGAGCGAAATTTAGGTTGGCTCAGAAACTGCAGTTGGCGTCGCGCAAGAAAATTAACGTTCACGGAAGGACATTTTACGATATATACTTCGAAATTACATGGGATTTGCAAGAGGGCGCCGGCATTTTTCGCCAGTTGGTAAACCTAGCTCATCGCGCCCGGCTGTTTCGCCGTCTCATCAGCGTTGGACCGAACAAACATCCGTTTCTTAACGGAATAGCGGCGCCGCGAATCCATCGAAATAGATGCGGCTCAAGAGCTGGGAGGGTCTGGCGCAGATCCGCCAAGGGTCACCTGAACCAAGACGGCTAACTACAAAACGCATAGACCTTTGGCATGGCCGGTCTCAACGGTTATGTTTGCAGACGGCAACGGATCGTCGAGTGCAAAAGGCATCAAGTTCCATTTGAGCACGCGCAATTGCAGGGCGTCGTCCGCATCCAAATTGAGCCGCGTAGCGTCATGAGCAGGGAATTGGACCACTTGTCTTGGGAGCACCAGGTCAGAAAATTTTTTGATGACGCCTCCAAGGAGTATGCGCATTCCTATGCCGGTATGACAGCGCAGTCGCACTACTATGTGATGCGCCAAAAGATTGTTCTGTCATTTCTGGAGAGCTTGAATGGCGGGCGAATTTTGGATGTCGGTTGCGGACCAGGGATGATGGTGGAGCCCTGCACGCAGCGCGGATTCCTTTACACCGGCCTCGATATTTCCGAAAAAATGATCGCTGAGTGCCAGCGCCGCCATCGCAGCGCTTCCTTGGCGAACTTTTGTGTGGGACGCATACAAAGTCTGCCGTTTGAGAATGACTTTTTTGACGTTTTGCTCTGCATGGGTGCGTTTGAATATATCCGCGCCGAAGATGAAGATGTTGCGATGGCGGAAATGATTCGGGTCACAAAGCCCGGAGGCTTGCTGATCATTTCACATTTGAACCGGGTCAGTCCTTATTGGGTCTGGGATAAGTACGTCTACGCGAAGGCGAGAAGTCTCAAAAGATTGATGAAGCAATTTTTGCGTGGAAGGGGTCGCCGTCAGGATGAGCTCGATACTCCGCCAAGAGATTTTGTGGAACTCGAACGTCGCAAGGCGATAGGATCCCGCCAGCTCAAGATTATCGATACGGTATATTTTGGATTCAACGTGTTTCTTCGTCCTTTCGACCGATTGCTGCCGCGCTTGGCAGTATGGGCAAGTGAAAAACTCAGCTCTCAGTCGAGGAGCTCTCTGCGCATGCTCGGAATGGCATTCATCATTGTGGCGCAAAAGACTGGCTGCATGAGCGCGGACATAGTGGACCTGATCTCGAACGCTTGTGAACCGTCCGAGGGAGCCGCGGGTGCTCCCGACAAATTCCGCAATAAAAGTCCGGCGTAGTGCCCGAACCAGTCGCGCGCGGAGGTACTGCGACAGGATCGATGGTTTCACCGCCTGCCGGCGTTCGCCAAGTGCTTTTCCAGAATTTTCATCTGCGGACGATCCTGGCCGTCCAGCGGCTCGATATTGGTGAAATAGTCGTCAGCCCACCAGGACCCGGCCGCCCAATACGTCCAGCCAAGCCACACGTCGCGGTTCGCGGCGAGGTATTGCAACACGCGGTCGAGCAACTCGAGGCACACCGGGCTGGTTCCCACTCCAAACTCGCCGAGGAAACCGCGTTTGCGATGCTTTCGCGCCCAGTGCGTGAACGTACTCAGCAGGCTCGGGCCGATTTCCGGCCTCTGGCAGTCGGCGTGCGTTCCGGTAAAGTCACGATCAAAATATTGGTGCACCTCGACCACGTAGTTGGAGGCGGGATCCGCGACCTTCAACATGGCGATGCTGTTTGGAGTGCCGTATTTTGAGCTGGTCCAATCGCGCGCGGACGACCAGCCATTGCCGGGAACAAGGATCAGATTCTTGGCACCGGCGTGGCGGATCTGCGCGATGGCCATGTTTGCTGCAGAAAGCCACGTTTCCGTGGGCAGCCCTTTCGGCTCGTTCATCAGACCAAAGATAACCCACTCGTTGTTCGTGTAACGCTCGGCAATCCGACGCCAAAGATGGCCCAGAGCGGATCGCGGGGTCTTTGGAGTTCCAATCGTGGCCCTGAAGTATTGCGCGTAGTTGTGCACGTCTATGATCGTTTTCATGCCTTTGGAGGCGGCATATTTCACCACGGCATCGACCCGCTCCATTTCTGGCTCGTGAAGCTGCGCTCCCAGACGATGTTGAAGCCGCTCCCACAGGAGCGGAAGACGAATGATGTTCATGCCCTTTGCGGCGAAGTAGTCGATCGTCGAATTCTTCGGATAGGTATAATGCTGCTCGTAGAGGCCGGGAACGTTGTCCTCGCCAAATTCCGCACCGGCCAAGTTCACGCCGGTCAACGGTAACGCATTAACTGCACCAACCGGGGATTGAGGCTGCGCCAAAGAGAGCAGTGCAACTGTCGAGACCGCGACCGCCGAGGCGGTGACAAATATTCGAGCCATCAATCTCCCCTCAGCCACGCCGACGATTACGAATGCTGATCCGGCGGCGGCCTTGCGATCTGCCGATTGTGGATGATACCTAGCCTTTTACACGCTCGATTTGAAGCTATCCGCTCCTGTCAGCGTCGCGAACGGTTTTTGAGGGCGGCGACCGCCACCCGCGCCAGGAACTGAATATTGCCGACAACATAACGGCGCCACATTCGTTTGGGTTCGAGCATCAATCGGTAAATCCATTCCATGCGTATGCGCCGCACCCATAATGGCGCGCGCGGCTTTTCGCCGGAGACGAAATCGAGCAAACCGCCGACAGCGAATCCGAGGCAGCATTGTGTTGCAGCAAAATGCTCCGCCAGCCAGAATTCCTGCAGCGGGGTTCCAAGTGCGACGAGAATAACGTCCGCTTGAAGATTTCTTATTCGGTCAACGATTGCGGCAGCCTCGGCAGGCCGGAAGTAGCCGTGGTGAAAGCCGACGTACTGATGTTGCGGCGCTTGGCGCTGAAACTCCCTCACTGCGCGTTGCAATACGTCGGGATGTCCGCCGAGCACAAAAACACGCAAAGCGTGGCGCGAACCACGAAGGAAGTGGGGAACGAAATCAGTTCCGTTCAGATTTTCCGGGAATGCACTGCCGTGGAGGGCCCACGAGGCGATATCGGCGCCGATGCCGTCACAGAACACGCTGAAATCTTGCAGCACCGCTGCGAGGCGCGGTTGAGCAGCGGCGACGTTCGAGGTGTTCGCATTGAAGAATGCCACGCAGGTCGGCGTACGCCGTTCCAGCCGACCGTCGAGATAGGTCAGCGCCTCTTGGGTCGTTGCGACCAATACCGAAATGCCCAATATGTTGCGCGACGGGAGGTTAACGAACGCAAGCGGATCCTTCGCCTGCTCCGATGGCAACTGTTCTTTTGGCATCGCGTGCATGCGCGGATCATTGCCCTCTTCCGCCGAATATACTCTCAATCTGCGCTCCAAGCCTCCTCTGCGGTGGGCAGCCGCGGGCCGTCGCTTGTGAACAGGGTAAACCGCCCCGTGTTCCTACACTTGACTTGCGGGCCAGCGCTGGAAGGAGCGAGGGAGCACCGAATCGCGCGCGGCGCAAGTCGAGAGCTGCGTATGGAACGCCCTTCCACATGGAAACGCTTGGACGCAGCGAAGCTTGCTGCATTTGCGCCGACCGCTTGGCAAGCCAAGATCGAGGTGCAAGCCCATGGGTCTTCACCAAGGTTAAGCAGTATGCCTAAGGCCCGGCACGGTATTGTCGAGGAGGCCGGGTTTCAGAGGCAAGAATTCGCGGCCCGGCCTTCTGGTCGGCAAATTTACGCTGCCAGCAAGTTTCGTTCACCGTCGAGTTTGCTTCGCGCTAAAGAAACGTCCCAAACAAGCGGCTGCGGATTGCATCTTTGCATATTCCACAACGGCCGGCTGAGTTCTCGGGGGCGAGCGGTGAGCACAACACGTCAAGTGACTACCATCGCAATCGGTATAGGAATCTTTGCTGCCGCCGTCGTCGTGGCGGCGCAATCTCCTGAGCGCAAGCGATATGTGCAATTGACCGGCGTCAACTTGGCAGGCGGGGAATTCTGCGCCGAGAAACTCCCTGGCCGCTTTGGCATGCACTACACATATCCGACGTCACAGTCGATCGAATACTTCCTGAGCAAGGGCATGAATGTGGCCCGCCTGCCGGTGCTTTGGGAACGAATCCAACATCAGCTCTCCGGCGAACTTTACGAGCTTGAGATGCGCCGAATTGACAATATTGTCAATTACGCGACCGCAAAGGGGATGAAGATCATCATCGATGTGCATAATTATGCTGCTTATCGGGGTTCCGTCATCGGATCCGAGAATCTGCCCGTATCCGCGTTCGCGGATTTGTGGCGCCGAGTCGCCACCCGATACAGGACCAATGACGCGGTCATCTTCGGCTTGATGCATGCGCCGATAAGACTCACGACCGAGCGATGGCTCGAGGCTGCGAACCTTGCGATCGGAGAAATTCGCAACACGCAAGCGCAGAATCTGATCCTCGTCCCCGGCAATGGCTGGTCGTCCGCCGCGGATTGGGCGAGCTCGTATTATGGGACTCCGAATGCCCGGGTCATGCTCGGCGTTGCGGACCCGCGCGATAACTACATGTACGAAGTACATCAGTTCTTTGACGAAAACTTCTCAGGGACAAGCCCCGAGTGTCGGACGGCGGACGCTGCCGTCGATACGCTCAAGCCCTTTACCGATTGGGCGCGGCAACATCGCAAGCGCGGGTTCCTCGGCCAATTCGGCGTGGGTGCAAACAACAATTGCCTTGATGTGCTCAACCGGGTGCTGACCTACATGGCGAATAACAATGACGTTTGGCACGGCTGGACCTATTGGGCCGCCGGAGAATGGTGGCCGAGGGATTTCTTCACGAGTATTCAGCCGATCGAGGGGGAAGATCGCCCACAGATGTCGGTCCTCTCCCGGCACATAAAGCGCCCCGCCACGCGCCTTGACGCCAGTGAATAGAAGCCGGCAGCAGATTCCTCACGGCGATCAGCGCGCCTAGCACCGTTGGATCATGATGCACGCCGCATCGTTTGCGAGTTGCGTTACGCGACGAGCAATCGGAAATATGGAAAAATTGCGATTGTGAATAAGTTGAGCGCTGGCTTTTACACGCCTCATTACTGCCTTATTGCAGGAAATATCTTCCACGCCTCAGTACTACTCAATCACTGAACGCGCGACGTCGACAACCAAGCGGACTCTGCGTCGACGTTGCGAAATCCCTGGCGGGCCCGCCAGGGCATGCACGTCTTTGGCTGATGATGGGCGCGGCCGATGCTCGGATCCGCGGAGAGCATGCGCCGTGTGCGGGCAGGTCTTGTCGGTTGAGTTTGTAATCAAGTGGAGTCAGTCATGGCAGATTGGAGCGGCGCGTCTTCTGTCTACCGGCACTTCGATACTCTCCTGGAAGAACTGAACAGTCGACAATTCGCTTTCCATCCACGCGAGTGGGTACAATCCCGTCCCGCTTTGCAGCGATATGTGGATGCAGCCTCACTGTCGCCTTCTGAGCCCTCTGCTCCGGACGCGTGGGCCATCTCATCCCAGGCCCGGCTTGCGCTCTCGTTGCCAACGGAGAACCTTGCCGAAGGTCCGCCGCAATACGGATCCGTACGCCGGGCCGGTGACGTACAGGTTGCCGCGTCTCAACGAGAGCAGCACCGCGAGTTTGATGCTTGGGCGGGCGTGTCCCGGGTTCGAAATCAGCCTGATTTGGTCAACCCAGACGACGGAGCGCAGTCGCCGCAGGTGCTTGCGAACGGTTCCGGATCGGCCGGCTCTCAGAAGAGCTTACAATCACTGTTGAACATTCTCGACAGCGACCGGCCCGGCTCCTTGCGGCTGACGTCCTCGGATGCCGACGGCTTTGTCAGCGGGGCTACAATAACCGCCAGCGTGCGAGATCGCGATGGCGTGGCCACGGCCTCGTATCAATGGAAGGTGCGAGGCGACAACGGACGGTGGGAAGACATTGAGGGCGCCGTTTCGAACTCCCTCGTACTTGGCGAGGAATACGCGGGGGAGCGCTTGCGCGTCGTCGTCACCTATACCGACAACGCGGGGCATCGGGCAACGCTCACGAAGTCCTTCAAGGTCCTGCCCGATCAGGTGGAGCTTCCAGTTTCGGAGCCAGGGGCTCCGCCGTCGCCCGAAGTGCCGCCCGTGCCTGAACCGGAGCCGCCGCCTCCTCCTGCACCAAATTCTCCCGGTGTCGTAACTCTCGGCTCGTCCTCGGCCAGTGGCTTCATCGAAGGTGCGGTCATTACCGCCAACGTGGCGGACGCTGACGGTCTCGGCTCCGTGTCGTATCAGTGGCAAAGAAAGGCGCCAAATGGCGCCTGGCAGAACATTGCCGGCGCTACGAGCAAGAATTTCACGATCGGGTTCAGCGACGGCGGCAGCGAATTGCGCGTGCGCGCCACCTACACCGACGGAGGCGGCAATAACGAAGCGCCGCAGGCTACGATACTGGCAGTTGACGTCGACCGGCCGGGCGACCTTGCGGTCACTTCTTCCGCGGGTTTTGTTGTCGGGGCTCAAGTGAAGGCACAGGTAAGCGATCCCGACGGGGTCGGGCCTGTAACCTATCAGTGGTCAAGCAAGAGCACCGACGGCGAATTCTTGGCCATCCCCGGCGCCACGGGATCCACCTACACGCTCATCAACAACGATGCGGGCCACGAGTTGAGAGCCACCGCGACCTATATCGATCTGCAGGGCCATGAGACGACGCTGACCGAATCCTTCGCGGTCGCTGCACCAGCAACGCCTCCTCCGCCGGCGTCGCCACCCCAAGCGCCGACTCCCACGCCGGAGCCGACGCCCCCCGCCTCCGGCCCGCCAGGCAACGATCTGATGCTGGGCGTCAACCTGGCAGGGGCGGAATTCGGATCGAAGCCGGGAACATTCGGCGTCGACTACATCTATCCCAACCACGGCGAAATTGACTACTACGCGAGCAAGGAAGTGGAGGTCATACGGCTTCCGTTTCTGTGGGAGCGCGTGCAGCCGACCAAGTACGGACCGCTCAGCACGGCGGAACTCGCTCGCATCGACGACGTGGTGGATTACGCCGCATCCAAGGGCATGATGGTGGTCCTCGATGTTCACAACTACGGTAGGGGCTTTGGCGCGCTGATCGGCAGCGCGCAGACCCCCAATTCCGCTTTCGCAGATTTTTGGGGCAAGCTTGCGGGCCACTTTGTCAACGACTCGAACGTTATTTTCGGCTTGATGAATGAGCCGCACCAGCAGAGCGCTGCCGAATGGCTTGCTTCTGCAAATGCCGCCATAGCTGCAATCCGCGCCGCCGGCGCCACGCAGCTCATCCTCGTGCCCGGCAGCTACTGGGACGGCGCCTGGACCTGGGTGTCATCCGACAACGACACCGTGATCGGCCAAGGTGTGCAAGATCCGCTCAACAATTACGCGTTTGAAGTGCACCAATATCTCGATTCCGACGGCAGCGGCACGAGCCCGAATGTGGTGAATGCCGATGTTGGAGTGCAGCGGCTGACGGAGGTCACCGAGTGGGCCAAGGCGACCGGCAATATGCTTTTCCTCGGTGAATTTGGGGTGGCCGCCAACCCGACAAGTCTGCAGGCGCTCGACAACATGGTGAACTACATGCACCAACACCAGGACGTCTGGCTGGGCGCGACCTATTGGGCCGGCGGACCTTGGTGGGGCAACTACATGTTCTCGATCGAAGTCGCCAATGGCGTGGACAAGCCGCAAATGGACGTCCTCGAAAGATACCTGTGATCGTGCGCCGGTGGCCGCAATGCTCGGCCAACGCGCGCGTCCGAATATGACCAGGGCCGACCCTAGCGAGCGAGGCGCGAACGCGTTTGCGTCCCTCGGCCAAGCACCGACTCGTAGAGTTGAAGATATCTTGCGGCAACCGGACCCCATTCATAATTGCGCGCTGCCTCGATCGCGGCTGACGACATCTGACCGTAGCGCTTTGCGACCTCCGCCCACCGCTGCAAGAAATTTTGGGCCGCGCCTGCCGCATCGGAAAAGTCGACCACCATCCCAACACCGGTGGTGGCGACCAAATGTCGATAGGGCGGAATATCGCTGAGCAGAGGAAAAAGACCAGCCGCCATTCCTTCGATAGCGGCGAGGCCGAAGCCTTCATAATCGGAGGCGCTGGCCACCACGGAGCACTCGTGGATGATCCCGCGCAGGTCCTCGTCGGAGGGCGCCTCGACGATGGTTACGCAATTGCCAACACCTGCGCGCGCGGCCAGCGACACCAAATCCGAAGCGACCAAATCGGAAGGGCGGCCCGCAATCACCAAGGACCAGTCCGGGTCGCATGAGCGCAGCTTGGCGAAACAGGAAATCAACCTGTCCAGTCGCTTGTTCCGGGAAAAACGGCCGATTGCAACAATTCGCTTGCAGGGGCTGGTCGGGCCTGCGGCAAGAAATCGCCGGATGTTGACCCCGTTTTCGATGCAAATCACCCTTGAGCTTATGGTTGAAAACAGATCCTGGTCCGCGGCGCTGACGGCGACAATCGCATCGTAAAACGCAGCGGAGAAGCGCGTGATGGTGCGAAAATAGACGCGCTTGAGAGTTGCGGCGAATGGCGTGTGGAAGAACGCGCCGTGGGTCGAGGCAACGAGCGGTCTGCGATGAAACGGCTTGGTCCACGCCAAAAAGTCGAAGAAAAAATCGATCGCGTGCACATGAAGAATATCGGCATCGCCGATATATCTCAGAACCGAAGGTGCTATCGGGTAGCGACTCGAACCCCAATAAGGGATCCTGATTACTTCGATGCCAAAAATGTCTTCGCTTGCGGCGAGACGCCCGCGATCGGTTGCATTGAAAATGCGATCCAATGTGACGATTCGGAGGTTGTGCCCGCGCTCAATCTGCGCCCGCGCAAGCTCCATCACTACGCTTTCCAGGCCTCCGACAGACGGATGAAACTGCCTGACCGCGTGAATGATCCGCATATCACCCTTTTGCCTGCAAATTCATCCGTATCTAAGTCATAGGGCGGCAAACTGCAAACTGCGCCCCGCGAATCAGATTTAATGGTCGTCTGACCGAACTCGATTCGCGGACCGGGCTCGCATGACGATTCTGATTACCGGCGGTGCGGGTTATATTGGTAGCCATATGGCGCACGCCCTTGTCGACGCCGGTGAGCGGGTCATCACGCTCGACAATTTGTCAACAGGATTCGATTTCATGGTGCCAGAAGGCGCGCCGCTCGTGGTGGGCGATGCCGGCGACCAGTCGCTTGTCGACTCGCTGATCAACCGCCACGCAGTAGAGGCGATCGTCCATTTCGCCGGCTCGATCGTGGTTCCGGACTCGGTCAGCAATCCGCTTGAGTATTACCGAAACAATACGATGAACTCGTGGGCCTAAATCCAAGCCGCAGCACGGAGTGGCGTTCCATATTTCATCTTTTCTTCCACGGCGGCTGTCTACGGCACTCTTGACGATCGGTCGAGATACAGCGCTAGGCCGCCGGATAGCCGATCAATCTGAGGGCATCGCGCACCGGAACGCAGGTTAAGCCCATGGCTTGCACCGTCTCGATCGTGGAACGCAATAGACTGGGCGAACAGCCAAATTCACTCGGCCGATTGGTCACATCGTGCGTGTAAAAAATCAACCAGCCGTTGCGATCACAAGTTTCTCTCAGGATCCTCTGAAGTTTCTCGGGCGTGAGCGACCGGTTGAAGAGCCCGACGACCTTCAGCAGGCCAAGGTCGATGGTTCCCACGTTGATGCCTTGTACGACACCGCGACAGCTGTCGAACCGCTTCTGGAGCTGCAGCTTTCGCCTGAGCGTGACATGGCCATCCGGATAGGCGAAATTCGTGAGTTGAACATCGCCGCAAATCCGACGCAGCAAGTTGTGATTTTTTCTGCATTCGTCTTCCGTCTCGGCGGCGCTCAGCTTTCTCAAGTTCGCATGCGAGAACGTCTGACAGCCTATCTCGTGGCCACGATCGTGCAAGACACGAACCTGTTCCGGCGAAATCACGTTCCAATAGGTGTCCTTGGTGTTGCAGGTTCCGGCCGCGATGTAAAATGTACCGAAGATTCCAAGCTCTTCGAGGATCGCGGCGCCGTTGGTGTAAGCGGAATCGGGTACGTCGTCGAATGTAAAGGTCACGATCGGCGCGCGGTTCTGCATTCTGAACAATTTCGTCCGGAAATACCGCGCAGCATTTCCCTGAACTGCAGCAAGCATGTCATGCAACATGGCAACGACCGCTCAGGAAAGGTGTTTGATTCCGCGCCTGAGTTACGGCTAACCGATGCAATCTTGCCAGCAAAATCATCGCTATAGTTAATCTCCCCGGTGCGCGCGCGCAACAGTCTCGATGGCGCACCGACAGTTATTCAGTCGTGCGCAAAGTTCAACCGCTGGACGGGATGACGGCGCACGGTGTTAACCGAACAGGCGCCGCGAGTCCGGTAACCCCCGGCCGCAGGACGCCGTCAGAGACAAAGGGTTCACACCCTTAACCGCATCGTATAAGTTACCGCGGGCTCAGATCGAGCACGCTTAAAAAAACTGTGGGGGGCGCTTGTGAGTGGCCAGACCAAATACACGTTGGACGAAACCGGCATCCCGAAAAGCTGGTACAACCTGATCGCCGATCTTCCCAAACCTTTACCGCCTGTCTTGCACCCCGGAACCAAGCAGCCCGTGGGTCCGGCCGACCTCGAGCCGCTGTTCCCTATGGAGCTGATCCTGCAGGAGGTCTCCGCCGAGCGCTATATCGACATCCCCGAGCCGATCCGGGATGTCTACCGGATGTGGCGCCCGACGCCGCTGATGCGGGCGCGACGGCTTGAGGACACGCTGGGGACGCCGGCCAAGATTTACTACAAGTACGAAGGCGTCTCGCCGCCAGGTTCGCACAAGCCCAACACCGCCGTGGCGCAGGCCTGGTACAATAAGCAGGCTGGGGTCAAGAAGCTTTCCACCGAAACCGGCGCCGGCCAATGGGGCTCCTCGCTCGCCTTTGCCGGGGCACTGTTCGGCATCGAGGTAACAGTGTTCCAGGTCAGGGTGTCCTATGACCAGAAGCCCTACCGCCGCGCGCTCATGGAAACCTACGGGGCGCGCTGCCTGCCCTCCCCTTCGACTGAAACCGACGCCGGACGCGCGATCCTGGCAAAGGACCCGAATAATCCGGGGTCGCTGGGTATCGCCATATCGGAGGCCGTTGAAATGGCGGCCAAAGACCCGGCGGTCAAATATTCGCTGGGTTCGGTTCTCAATCACGTCCTTCTGCATCAGACTGTGATCGGG
>FWPU01009034.1_pt1 | contig 12287 bp, 10 predicted proteins | sample 2228361 | NCBI WGS metagenome assembly FWPU01 (sample SAMEA103939777, study PRJEB20133) | metagenome | reverse complement strand
GATTGTAATTGTAATCTGTATGTTAATTCAGATAATGGGTCCGGGTCTCCTTTATTTTCCCATATAAATGTTGGCCTTCGTGTGCCAATAGTAGATAAATGTGTGGGAGAACTTAAATCAAAAGTATAAGGAGGTTCAGGAAAAGTATCAATAACAAACCAACCATTGTTAATATTAGAAGCAGTTGTTGATGAAGAAGTTTGGTCTAGGGCAATAACCTTCCAGTAATATATTTTATTGTCTTCCAATTCCGGGTCAGAAGATTGATATTTATATTGAACTTGCCCAGTTGTGATTTTTATATAATATGAAAAATTTGAATATGATGAAACATATAACTCGTAGGTTATTTTTCCTTCTTCAACTTTTCCCTCAGGTGCTCTATCATAACTTCTTTCCCATATAAATGTTGGAAACATATCATTGCGAACTTCTCCATTTAATGGTGAAAGTAATCCAAAAGGAGTTGGAGAATTATTTTCACTGCTTACTACAACTGTATATGTATCTAAAGAAACTGTCTCTCTTGAAGTATTATCAATTGCTTTTACTTTCCACCAGTATGTGCAATCTTCATTCAAATTTACTCCTAATTCATAATATGAAGTTGTAATATCTTTAATTTCATAGTGAATTTCTGTAAAAATTTCATTAAGAGATAAAATAAGTGTATATTCTACACCATCCTGTGGGTCAGGGTCAGTAGAATCTGTCCAGTCAAATATTGGGTTGCGTGTATTTACAGTTGCTCCATTTGATGGTAACGATAAACTAAAACTTGTTGGAGATTGTTCCTCAGAGTTTACATAAAAAGTCCAGGTTGATGAACAGGTTGATAAACCATTTTTATCTTTTGTCTCTACAAACCATTTGTATGTTGCATTTTCAATTAAATCTATTATTGGTGTAAAAGATGATATAACAAGTCCACCTGATGAAATTGTAGTTACAAAGTTTGTGCTTGAATAATAAACTGTGTAAGTGACTGAATCATCAGGGTCAGGGTCTATAGAGTCAGTCCAGTCAAATGTTGGCTTTTTGGTTGTGATTTTTTCACCATCAGATGGAGAAATCAAACTAAAATCATCTGGTCTTTGATTGTATTCGTTTATTCTTAAAGTCCATGTGCTTGAGACAGTCTGTGCACCTTTATTGTCTACAGCACGAACAGACCACCAGTATGTTGCATTTTCTATTAAATTTTCTAGTGGTGTGAAAGAAGGTAAAACAAGTCCTTCTGAAGAGATATAGTTAGCAAAGTTGATATCAGATGAATACCAGATTGTATAGGTAATTGTATCCCAGGGGTCATTGTCAGAAGAATGGTCCCACTCAAAAGTTGGTCCCTGGGTATTAACTGTGCCGCTTGGAGTTTTAAGGTTAAATGAATTAGGCACTGAGTTTGTTATGTCAACTCTGATGGTCCAGGTACCAGCGACTGTTGTGTAATTTTCGTTGTCAAATGCTTCTACTTTCCACCAATATGTATTATTATCTGCCAGAGCATTAGTAGGTGGTATAGTATAAGAAGTGCCTGTTAAATCAACATATTGAACTGGTGAAAAATTAGGATTGTTTTGCCACCAGAGTCTATAATTAGCAATATATCCACCTGGATCAGGGTCAATTGTTCCTTCCCATTGAAATGTTGGTGTGGGACTTGTAATCAACTCATAGTTAGCAGGATATTTCAAATTAAATGGTATCGGCGGATTTTTTTCTGCATTTATTCTCACTACCCAGGTTGAAGACACCGTCTGAAGAAAACCATGAGGACTATTATCAATTGCCCTGACAGACCACCAGTATGTTGCATTTTCTTCTAATGGTGTAGTCGGCATGTAAGAAGTTGCTGTAAGACCAGAAGAAGTAGTATAAACACTAAAATCCGGTTTTGTAGATAACCATATTGTATATGTAACAGTGTCTAAAGGGTCTGTATCAACAGATTCTGTCCAGGTAAAATCAGGTGGATTGGTTGATACTATTCCACTTGAAGTTATTAAACTAAAATTGCCAGGTGAAGTGTTAATGCCATTAACTACAAATGTCCAGGTTGAAGAAACTGTCTGAAGTCCTGTTAAGTCAATTGCCCTGACAGACCACCAGTATGTTGCATCTTCTATTAAATTTGAAACAGGTGTAAAACTTGAAACATATAAATTTGCTGATGATGTGTATACACTAAAATCAGAGGTGGTTGTATACCATATTTCATATTTTACAACATCATCAGGGTCAAGGTCCGTTGTTATATTCCAGTAAAAAGTTGGTCTCCTTGTCAAAACAATTGTTCCTGATACAGGGCTTGACAGATTAAAACTATACGGTTGTTCCTCTGTCTCATTTATTTTAACAGTCCAGGTAGATGAAAATGTCTGGGCATCCTTGTTGTCTTCTGCAATTACATACCATAAATAAGTGATATTTTCGGTCATATTTGTTGTTGGAATAAAAAGTGTTGTCTTTAATCCAGAAGAAGAAATTTTTGTTATGAAATTGTCAGAAGAATATTCTATTGTATATGTAATTGTATCCCAGGGGTCAAGGTCTGTTGATGCTAACCATGTGAATGTCGGTGTAGATGTTTTTACAATTCCACTTGATGTTATTAAAGAAAAACTCCCCGGCGAAGAATTTATGTAATCAACCTTGACTGTGAAAGTAGATAAACACTGTCTGGTTAGACCTGTGGAGTCCTTGGCAATAACTTTCCAATAATATGTAGTATTATCAACCATGTCAGTCACAGAAAAGGAACTAAAAGAAGTAATTCCAGTAGTTTCTGATGGCATAAAATTAGGATATTTTGACCAGTGAATTTTGTATTCCACTATATAATCATCAGGGTCAGGGTCGCCATTATTCTGCCAGAAAAAATAAGTTGAAGGCGTGGTTAAGATTTGGTTATCTATAGGCCAGAGTAAATTAAAATTATTTGGTGGTTCACTAGTTGAGTTTATTCTGAATGTCCCTGTGTTTGTGCTTTGTGTCTGTGCAGAACTTAAATCAACAGCAAATACTCTCCACCAGTAAGTTGCATTTTCTATTAGGTTATCTTCAGGAATAAAAAAAGTATTTAATATTCCTTCTGATGAAATTGTAGTTTCAAAATTTGTGCTTGAATATTCTATTCTGTAAGTTACAGTGTCGCCAACAATCTCATCAGGGTCAGTTGAACAAGACCAGGTAAAAGTTGGTTTAAGATTTGAAATTATTGGATTGTCTGTTGGCGAAATAACTTCAAAATCATTCGGAGGCAGGTTTGGTTTTGCATAATTTGTTGCACCATTTGATATTTCAGACCATGGCTGTCCTTCGGTTCCACTGCTTGTCCATATACGGAAAAAATAAGTTGCTCCGGGAATAAGGCCTGTAACTACATATATCTGTTCTTCGCCTGCACTAACAGGACCTGTAGAAATAGTAATGTTTCCAACAGTTCCTGTGCTCCAAATAACATTTTCATAAGTGGATTTCTGGATTTCATATTTACTACCGGAAGGAAGTTGTCCTGGCCCAGGATAGGTCCATATAAGTGTTATATAACCTTTGAACTCTCCAGTAAGGGCGGTTAAATTGGTGATTGGGTCTGAAACTGCCCGGAGGGTTGAACTTATAACAAATATAAACAAAAAAACAAGTGCCCTTTTTATCCATTTCATAATTCTATTTTAGAACCTGAGAAACCTTTTCAATAATCTGGTTTACCTGATATGGTTTTGTTATATAATCACTTGCACCAACTGCTTTCAGTTGTTCCTGCTCTTCAGATAAATCATGGCCTGTGCACATTAGAACAGGTATATTTGATGTTTGCGGATTTGATTTTATTGCCTTACATGCTTGCCAACCATCCATTTCAGGCATTTCTGCATCAAGTAAAATAACCTGTGGCAATTCCTTTTTTGCAAGTTCTACTGCTTCTAAACCATTTTTTGCCTCTATAACAGTATATCCTCCTTTTTCAAGCGACATCTTTGCTATTTTTCTCATCATATCAGAATCTTCTGCTATAAGTACTTTAGCCATGTTTTTTCTCCAGAACCTTTTCTATTTTATTTTTCAACATCTCAACATCAACTGGTTTGCTAATAAATCCAACTGCACCTGAACTAATTGCCTTTTCAGCATTTGCAGTGTTAGAATAAGAAGTACACACTATAACAGGAATATCTTTCGTTCTTGGATTACTTTTTAAGTTTAAACACGCAACAATACCATCAACTTCTGGCATTACTAAATCAAGAATAATAACATCTGGTTTCTCTTTCTTTGCAAGTTCTACCCCTTTATAGGCATTATCTGCAAGTATAACATTATATCCACTGTGTCTCAGTTGAAATTCTATTTCTTGTTGAAAAAATTTTGAATCATCAATTACTAAAATTTTTTTCATTGTATCTCCTAAATTTCCTTTTCTCCATATTGTACTGATTTGACTATAAGTTTACCTGTATCTGTATAAAATCTTAATGAACGGCCATAATTTTTACCTGTGTCTTCTGCGATAATAGGAATATTTTCTTCTAGAAGTACTTTCTTAGCTGCATCTACATTTCTTTTTCCTATTGTCATAGAAGGATCAGGCATTGCTGACTCAAACATACACGCACCACCAGTAATTTTTGCTTTTAAACGATTTTTATCAGCACCAAATTTCTTCATTTCATCAATCATCATCCTGATACAAGTATCTGCAAACTTTTTTGGTGAAGTTTGAATCTTAGATAGAGAACTGTCAGGTAACATAATATGTGCTAAACCACCAATTTTACTGACGGCATCATATAAAGCAACACCTACACACGAACCTAAACTTATAGTTTCCAGGACCACTGGATTTTTTGCAACTTTAAAATCTGCAATTTCTACACGAATTATTGCATTCAACTCTATAACCCTATAAATAACGCTATTATTTCAGACCTATTCTATCAAATATTTTTTCAAACGATGCTCTATCAGGGAAAATAATAAAATTTCCGTTAAGTATTATCTCGGTAGATTCAATTACTGTTTTCATAAGCAAAACGTAGTCAGATACCTGTGCAATCTCTATCAACAAAAAATCAATTACTGCACCGAGCATATCTGATGCGTAGTAAGGCACTGATAGAAGTATCTTGATATCCATCGTCTCTGCCATTGCATTGAGATATGAATTTGTTAAGATGTTTCCGAGTTCCATCAATGCTGACTTTTCAATTTCGGTAAGTTCAACTATACTACCTGTGGTTATATTTGCAGTCAACATCTCTATCAGTGAATTTACTGTGGGTTGAGGAAAAAACAAAAGTATATTCCCTGTTAAATCACCTGAGATTCTGAAATACAGCCCAACAATTGATAATTCTGCACCACCTAACAACTCAGGGATTTTACTTAATGGCACTACATTTAGTTCAGGTACATTTACTGTAATTGTTTTATCTATTAGTTTTGATAGTGCAGTTGCAGAATGTGCTGTGCCAATAGATATAATCTCTCTCAATGCATCAAGTTTAACAGGAGAAAATATTTCGTTTTTCATTTTGTCTCAACTGCTGATAATAGGATTTCAAGTGATGTTGGGTCAGGTAAAATAAAGAATTTTCCTTGGATTGTCTCAGGTATATCTGCAAAAACTATCTCCATTACTACTGCCTGTTCAGCGATTTCTGCTAATTCAATTAAAATAAAGTCAATAATTGCACCTGCCATATCAAATGCAAATTTAGGAACAGAAATAATAAGATTCTTGGTGAGAATTTTTGATAATGCACTTACAAAAGCTCCTGCAATTATATTCCCGGCTTCCTGTAGAGCAGATTTATCTAACTCTCTAAGTAGTTTTGTTTCACCAATTGGTTTATTTAACAAAACATCGCACAGCGTAAATGCACTTTCGCGTGGAAAAGTCAACAGAAATCCACCGGATAATTCACCTAAGATTTTGGAATATACACCTGCAACAAGTGATTGCGGATTTCCCATTGTATTTGATACATCTGCAATTGCAACGAGCTTTATCTCAGGTACACTCATAGTAATTTTTCTCTTCACCATTTGAGATATAGCAGTTGCAGCATTGCATGCACCAATTGAACATATTTCCTTTATTGCATCTAATTGGAATTCAGTTAGTTTCTTCATTGATAAAACTTGTAGTGCGGTAGCCTGCTATTGCAACCGCATCATAGTTGCATTAGATTACCGATGCACTCCATCCTCATAACTTCTTGCGGTCCCGAGAAAACCAACCACCTGACCATTAGTGTCTTTCATAACAGTACCTGTAAAAAGCAATTTTATTTCCTGCCCAGTTTTAGTAAGAAAACTTACAGGGAAATCCTTCACTTTAGCTTCTTTTATCATTTCCTGCCAGGCGGTTTGCTGGAATTCTTCACTGAATATAACCTGGATTGGAGAACCCAATAGTTCTTCTTCTTTATAACCGAGTAAATTCTCCATTGCTCTATTGACTTTCTTTATAGCCCCTGTAGCATCAGTTGCGACGACTGCATGAATTAAGTTATGCACAATTGTCTCGCTGTATTCTTTTGCTTTACGCAGTTCTTCTAACAATTTACGGTTTTCTTGCACAAGACTGTATTTCTCATAGGCATTTTTTAGTGTTGCTTTTAATTCATCAACATTTATTGGCTTTGTAAGATATGCAAATGCACCTTCATTAAGTGACTTTATCGCTGACTCCATTGACATATGTGCAGTAAGCATAATTATAAGGGTTTCAGGATATTCTTTTTTTATTATACGAAGTAGTTCAATTCCATTTATTCCTGGCATCATTATGTCAGTTAAAACCACAGGAAACTGTTCAGCAGCAGATTTTAATTTACCAATTGCTTCAGTTGCTGTTGATGCAACGCTGACTTGATACCCTGCAGTTTCTAATGCTGACTGTAAAAACTCCAATACACTTTCGTCATCATCTACTACTAAGATTTTATTCATCTATAGTTAGATTTATGGGCATAAAGCCCTACACAAATGATGGTACATCAATAATCAACACTACCCTACCATCACCGAGGATAGTAGCGCCGCTGAAGTGTTTTGCATGTTTAAGCATACCGGAAAGTGTCTTTATTACTATTTCCTGTTCGCCAACAATAGAATCTACTACAAGACCTATTTTCTTACCTTTGACCTCTGTAATTACCGCGCATTGAAGATCAGAAGATTTGGTAATTAGGTGATCAGGCGATTTAGTAACTGCAAATACTTTATTTAATCTTATAAGCGGTATAACTTCGTTCCTGAGCATCAACACTTCTTTTTTATCAATTGTTTTTACATAATCCGTATCAAGTTTTTTTATCTCACTTACATTTGTTAATGGAATAGCATATGTCTCATCTGAAACTTTTACCAGCAATGCTTGCATAATTGCAAGTGTCAACGGTAGATGCATAATAAACTTTGACCCTGAACCTCTTTTAGATTCTATCTCAAGTTTACCGTTGAATGCTTCAACAAGATTTTTAACTACATCCATACCCACTCCACGGCCTGATATATCAGTTATTTCTTTTGCAGTTGAAAATGCTGGGGCGCATATCAGCATAAATATATCGCCTTCAGACAAGCTACCTGCTTCTTCTTGTGATACAATACCTTTTTCTATTGCGGTCTTCAGAATATCTGCTGAATCCATACCTTTACCATCATCACTAACTTCAATTGTGCAGTATCCTTTTTCACGCTTTGCAACAAGTTTAACTAAGCCAGCAACATGTTTACCAAGTGATTTTCTTTCATCGGGTGACTCAATTCCGTGGTCAATTGCATTTCGTAATAAATGCACCAGTGGTTCATTTATTTGTTCAAGCAAAGTTCGGTCAATTTCTATTTCCGAGCCAATAATTTCAAATTCTACCTCTTTATTTAATTTCTTTGCAAGGTCACGAACCATTCTCGGATATCTATCAAAAATATGCTTAACAGGTACCATTCTTGTTTTTAATACCTCTTCTTGTAAATCAACACATATACGATCAAACTGTGCTAATGCAGTAGATAACTCAGATATGTTATAAACCTGAGAAATTTGTTGCAGTCGCGCTTTATTTATCACAAGTTCACCGACGAGATTCATAAGTTTATCTAATTGCTCTATTTTTAATCTTACTGTTTGAGTTTTTGTTATTGCTACTGATGACTCTTGAGTAGGCCATTCAGGCTCGTTTGGCACCGGTTGGGTCTTTGTCTGTGTTGATGTTGGCTCAGCAACCGCAGGGAAGGATTCAGCTATCTCACCTCTATCAATTTGCTGAGTATCAACTTTGGGCACCTGACTTCTGAGCTCTGTTTCTGAAATTTTCTTTAATGATTCTAATAAACTTTCAACGCTTACTCCTTTATCTTCACCGGATGAAATTTCATCTACCAGCCCTTCCAATGTATCAAAGCAATTAAACAGAATTTCTACTATTTCGTCTGTTGGAACAATTTCACTGTGCCGCAGTTTATCAAGTATATTTTCCATTTCGTGTGTAAGATGAGTGATTTTATCAAACCCCATAGTTGCTGCCATACCTTTAAGCGTATGTGCAACACGAAATATTTCGTTAAGCAAGTCAATATCTTGTGGATTTTTTTCTAATTGCAGTAGAGTTGCATTTAATACAGACAGATGTTCTTTTGATTCAGAGACAAAAATCTCCTTGAATTCAGTCAGGTCAAGTTCTTCCATGGGGTTATACCTTCCATTCAATTACATACTCCACTCCAAATCCATTTCCTATCCTCATAACATTTCCTGAAACTAAAACATTCTTCGCTCCAAGTTTCTGCAGAAGTTTTTTGTAAGTTCCTTTACCTCTCTTTAGCATAATTTGGGCTGATTCCTTTCTTAAATCTGCACCAGAAATTTCCAGTACCGCTTTCCCTTCTTCAATCTTCACTTCCTTGACTGTAGCCTGTACTCCGTCTGAAAACAAAGTGGTTAAGCCAGAAAAACTTGAAAAAAAATCTTGAATCTGTCTGTATTTCTGTGCAAAAAATCTTGGATAAATATTATTACTTTCTAGCTCAACAACCAATTCTCCTGCTTGTTCAATTGCATCTGAACCAAAATGCTCTTCTAACGCCTGGTGTATCTGGATGTAACTTGACTGTGAATAAAACATCGACTTCAGAATCCCTCCACTGAATTCTTTGCGAACTTCCTCATCAACCAAGTTCAGAATATTTTCCCAACCATACTCAGGATTCCTTGACTCAGCAAACCTTTTCACACTCTGGAATATAATGCCCTTAGCACGAAACTCTTTATGAAGTGGTGTCCTTCCAGAAAGAATATTCGTTAGTGCTTCTGGAATATTGTATGATGGTAATACCCAATCTGCAAGTCCTGCTGAAATAACTCCTTGCGGCATACCGTTAATAGAAGCAGTTAATTTATCTTCAACAATTATTTTTCCACCTGATTGCTTTATTGCTTTTGCACCTTTAACACCATAACCACTCATACCTGATAAAACAACTCCAATAGTGTTTGCCCTAAATACTTCAGCACAGGATACAAACACAGAATCAATATCAGGGCATAATCGGGCATCTATTTTAGTTAATCTAACCACTGCGCCTTTTTTGGTTCTTGCCAGTTGAACTGTCCTGTCACAAGGCGAAAAAAGTATTCTTCCTTGTTGTATTATATCACCATTAGAAGCAATACGCACAGGAAAATAACATTTTTTGTTTAGATACTCTACATAAGATGTAAGAAATTGTTCAGGAATATGTTGAGCAACAATAATACCCGCGGGAAAATCCTTTGGAATTTTTGGCAGAACTTCATCTAACGAAACTGGTCCACCGGCAGAAGAGCCGATTACTACAACTGAATATGCTCTAAATTTTATTCCTCTTATAGTTTCTACTTTAGGTAGAAGAGCCCTTGATACAAGTCGTGTTTTATCTATCTTTGCAGCTGATTTGATTTTTGTAATTAACTCCTGTGAAATTTTATACATCTGTTGTGGATTTTCTGGCTTCTGAATAACATCTACTACACCAAGTGAATACGCTTGCTCCACTACATCTGAGGCGGCATTTGCAACAGAACTTACAATAATTACCGGTGTAGGATTTTGTTTCATAATTTCTTCTAACGCCCATAGACCATCTGGCATAGGCATAATTATGTCCATTAAGACGACATCAGGGTTAAGTGTGCGTACCTTTTCAACTGCTTCTTGACCATCACCAGCAGTTGCAACAACAGTAATCTCAGGGTCAGTTATAATAAGTTGTGATATAACCTTTCTGATGAATGTTGAATCGTCAACAACTAAAACTTTTATCATAATAGTCCGAGGTCCGAAGTCCTATGTCTTTTTTAAGTATCGGATGAAACCATTGATTAGTTTTTTAACTTCAGTTGTTTTCATATAAATCTCGTTGAATTCTTCATTAGTTATATATTTTTGGTCCAGCGCAACATATAAATGTGATTCTATCTCAGTAGCAGAACGTCGAGCGTAGGTTAAGAATTTTATGAACTCAATATCTGACTGTGCATCAAAACCTTCAGCAATATTTGCCATAACTGATACCGATGCTTTTTGAAATTGTTCTTTAAGTCCGTAATCTCTTCTAAATCTTTCTTTAGATGTAAGTTTATAGATTAAAACTACTAATTTTCTTGCTTCTTGCCATGACTGAATATTTTCAAATTTTGTTATTTTCATCCAACCTCCGACCAAGGACTACGGACCAAGAACCAAGGACTACGGACCAAGGACCAAGGACTACGGACCAAGGACCAAGGACTACGGACCAAGGACCAAGGACTACGGACCAAGAACTTTATCTATCATTTCCAACAACTTCTGTGGAACTACCGGCTTTACAATAAATCCTTTTGCACCTAATTGAAGCGCTTCTTCAACTATTTTTTCCTGACCCATCGCTGAAACCATAATAATTTTTGCTGATTTATCATACTCAAGTATATTTTTTACTGCACGCAAACCTGATTCAACTGGCATAATTATATCCATTGTAACTAAATCAGGTTTCAGTTCTTTGTATTTTTCTACTGCTGATATATCATCCTTTGCAGTACCAATAACTTTATGTTTGTTGTCTTTTTCTAAGATATTCTTCAGTGTTAACTGCATAAATTGTGAATCATCTACAACTAATATATTTGCCATGTTTTATATATCCTCCCACATAAAAAGTTTAGAGAACTTGGTTTATGGTAACCTCTACTCCCTAACCCCTAAACCCTAACCCCTAATCCCTATCCCCTAACCTACCTTGCCCCACCACCATTGCTTCCGTCTTTCATTATGAGGTGGATAAGTAATCTGCTTTTCTAGATTCCTTCTTTCTTTACGATAAATATGTTCTTTCGGGTCAACTGCATAGAAATAGTATTTACCTTTACCAGTAAATATAAGTTCTGACTTACCTATAACAAAAAGCCCATGATACATTAACGAATGATAAAATTTTTCTATTAGTTTATCTTTTGTCTCAGGTGTAAGATATATAAGTGCATTCCTGCAGAATGCAATATCAACACATTTATATGGTTCTTCAGTTATGAAATTATGTTGTTTAAAAGTCACCATCCTTTTTATTTCATCAGAAATCTGATATTTCATTTGATAATCTAATGAGTTAATGATTTGTTGATTTGTTGATTTGTTGACTTGCTGATTTAAATCTTCAATCTTCAATCTACAATCTTCAATCGGTCTAAAGTATTTTGAGAACCATTCAGGGTTCATCTTATCAATATTTTTTAATGACTGGCCCAAGTAGATACCTTCTTTGGCTTTTTCAAGTGCATCTACATCTATATCAGTTGCCATAATGGTGATGAGGAAATTAGGGTTTAAGGGATAGGGGTTAGGGGTTAGTTTACTAGACCCTAGACCCAAGCCCATATCCCCTAATAGTTCGTTGAGTAAAATAGCAATAGAATACGGCTCTTCACCTGTAGAGCAACCAGCAGACCATATTCTTAAAGTTGGTAGCCGAAAGGATTTTTTCTCTGATATAATCTCCGGTAAAAATCGTTGATAGAGCACCTTCCATACAGAAACATCTCTAAAAAATTCTGTTACATTTATACTGAATGCATTAAACAGTTCTGTATATTCTTGTGGATTGCTATCAAGAAATTTTATATACTCCTGGAATGAGTTCAAAGGCATACCAAGCGAGAAAATCCGTGTATTTATTCTTCTTTTTACATATCCTTCTGAATATTGATTAAGGTCAAATCCACGCTCTTCCAAAATCTTCTTTTTTAGTTTATTAAAATA
>FWPU01004688.1_pt1 | contig 12290 bp, 9 predicted proteins | sample 2228361 | NCBI WGS metagenome assembly FWPU01 (sample SAMEA103939777, study PRJEB20133) | metagenome | reverse complement strand
GTTCGGTCCCTCCATTGTCGTCGCAACTATTCTACCTTGCCGGGGCAAGAAATAAGACGATCGGCCTCGGGAAATGTTCCCGGCGCCGTCAGATCCGGTACATGTCCTTGAAGTGGGGCAGGTTGAAGGTTATCGTGCGCTGCGCGCCGCAGTCGCGGCACTGGAGATCCAGGCGGTCGTAGGGGAGGCCGCCGGCGGACTGGCAGAGCGCCTGCAGCTTCACGTCGTACTTCTCCGCGCCGCAGCCGCATTTGAGGCGCATGACGACGCTGTACTCCCTCGCCACGTCGCTGAAGTGGCGCGTGACCGGCTTCTCGCGCGTCTCTATGTACCTGTCCAGGATCGCCTTCAGGTGGCCCACCATGGCCGGCTCGAGCTCCTCCAGCCCGATCCCCTGGGGTTCGTGCGACAGGGGTTCGAAGAGCTGGAACGCCCGCACGAGCATGTAGTGTATCATGTATCCCACGGGGTACTGCGGTATCTGGTTGGGGCCGGGCGAGAGCTTTTCCTCCAGGAATGCCGCGGCCTCCGGCGTGGGTTTCTTGCGGGATCTGGCTAGGTAGGCGCCCAGCAGCGCGCCGATGGTCTTGAGGAGCCGCTCGTCAAGCGCGTCGATCACCTGGATGCCGTCGTACTCGTGGACGCTGAAGTGCTCCCCGGTGGCCCCGAAGTACTTGGCCCGCTGGTTGAGCAGGCTGCAGACCGCCGAGAGGGCCGATGCCGGCGACGTCATCTTTCGCGCCGCCTCCTGGGCGGCGGCGTCGATCGCGCGGGAATGCTGGTCTATGAGCTTCCGCGCCTGTGGGGACGGCGACATCCTTTCGCCTGCGCTGCTCACTTGGGCGATTTCTCCTCCACCAGCGTCTTGACCGACGGCTTCAGGAAACGGAGCGGTTCAACCTCGAACTTGGGCTGTTCCCACGAGCCCTTCAGCACCACCGGCACGAAGGCGCCTTTGAAGATGTTCGACAATAGATCAATCGGAGCTCCGATGATCGGTAGTATACTGTTCCAGTCGCTCTTGCCAAGCCTCGGGATGAAGACTATCTCGATCCAGTCGCCGGTGAGGCTGGTCGCCCCGTCTCCGAACAGGCTCACCGGGTAGCCCAGGAAGTACATCTTGTCCACCCTGATCTGGTCCTCCTCCACGGTGAACTCCAGCACCGCGGAGTCTATCCTCCTTTCGGCCACGTCGGTGCCCGGGAAGAGGAGCCCGAGTATGCCGCTGAAGGCGGGGAACTCCCAGAGGTTTCCCCTGTCTATGGTGCAGCGTCCGGAGGCGATCGGGCGCCAGAAGCTGGTCTTCTCCCTGTCCACGGAGAGCGCCACGACGGCGTTCAGCGTGCCGCTGACAGGCCGCTTTATGAAGTGCACCCCCTCGGCCATGCGTCCCACGTCCGCATCGGAGACGTCGATCTTCAGCTGCCGGATCGTCAGGGGCGAGGTCCTGGGGATCTCGGCGTCGGCCCTGATGCGGCCCCCGTAGAAATCGCCGGTGGCGGATCTGAACTGGAGCGCCCCTCCCGTCTTGCGCAGCACGGCGTTGACGCCCGTGGCGGTCCAGGTGACCTCCTTGGCGGTCTTGGATACGAAGGTGACGTGGATCGTCCCGTCGTGGATGTGGACGCCGTTGGGCGGGAAGCCCTCGTCCGGCCTGGGGTAATCCTTCCAGGGATCCGGCCCGGCCGGCGCCGGCGGCGGGGGCTCGGGCGGCCGAGGCGCCTTCTGGAGCGCCCATTGAAGGTTCCATTCCCCGCCGTACTCACGGCGGACGAATATCTCCGGCCGGTGGAGGTCGATCCTGGCTATGCGCAGGCGGTCGTCCCGCAGGGGCATCCCGTCGAAAACGATCCTCAGCCCTTCGGTCCTGAAAAAGAGCCGGCGCTTGCCGTGCCTGCGGGTATACGCCTCGGCCCGCCTTAGTATCACGTCGCCCTGGAAATCCATGGAAGCCGACTCGATGGTGTCGACCGACGCGCTGGCCAGATCGTTGAACGCCTTCTGGGCCAGTCCGTAGACCAGCCGGCAGTAGAGTATGTCGTGGGCGACCCAGTAGGCCAGCGCGAGGCACGTCAGGAGTAGGATGAAGAGGGCCCAGCGGCCGCGGCAGTCCGCCTTCCTCGGATCGGTGAAGACGACCTTTTCCAGGACTTCCTTGCCTCCTGCGGTCATTCCGTATGGATTATAACCCCCCGGGACGACCCCAGGCGGGAACCGGCGGGCCGACACTGGTGCTTGGGCGGCGCGGCGGCGGGGCTATAATGGATGGCGATGTCCCCCGTGCCCGCCGCGTTCGGGAAATACCGCGTCCTCGGGCCGCTCGGCCGGGGCGGAATGGGCGATATCTACAAGGCGTTCCAGCCCGACCTCCACTCCGAGGGCGATCTCCAGTACATCGTGATGGAATACGTGGAGGGGCGCTCGGTCAAGCAGGCGCTGGAGGAGAAGCGGCTGGATCTCCGGCGCAGCCTCGAGATAGCCTACCGCGTCGCCCGCGCCCTGGAGTACGCCCACGAGCAGAGGGTGGTACACCGCGACATAAAGCCCTCCAACATCCTGGTGGACCGGCGGGGGCATGTAAAGATCCTCGACTTCGGACTGGCCAAGTCGCTGGCGGGAGGAACCGGCGCCGGCGGGGATATCCCCGGCCGTCGATTCCCTCATACTGCGCGCCCTGGCCAAGGATCCGGCGAAGAGGTTCCAGACCGCCGGCGAGATGGCCGAGGCGATCAGGGCGTGCCTCACGGGCGGGCCGGCGGAGCCTTCGGGAGTGGAGCCCTCCGGGGAGGATGTCGGGGATGTCCGCCGGCGCAGGGCCATTTGGCTGGCGTCCGCCGCGGCGCTGCTGGGGGCGGCCGCCGTAACGGGGTGGGCGATATGGCCCCGCCGGGAGGCGGGCCCGCTCCACTCCGCGGCGGAGCTGCGCGAGATCCTCTCAGCGGCCGGCGTGACCGGCCTTCCCGACGGGGCGGTCCTGAATTACAGGAGGGATCCACGCCTCAGGCGGATCGTGGGGCTCCAGAGGATGCGCAGGGGGCAGTTCAGCCGAACTGTCCCGGACCTGGAGGGTTACGACAGGCTGATCTGCGAGATCGCCTCGGCCGGAGCGCTCCAGCGGTTCGTGTCGCCCGGGCTTTTCCGCCTATGGATAAGGGAGCCGCAGGGGCTGCAGGGCCACGAGATCTTCCTGGCCGCGGCGTTCTCGCGCCACCAGGAGAACCGCAGGGACGCGGCGGAGGAGAAGCTGCGCGCCGCCGCCGCCGGTTCGCCGCCGTCACACGTCCTTCTGGTGCGGGCGCACATGGTCCTCTGGGAAGTCTTCCCGGATCCGGCCGGGGAGGAGTCCAAGCCTCTCCTGGGGGCCCTGAGGGCGGAACTGGAGAGGTCGGAAGAGACGCATCTGCTCCCGCTGCGGTCGCTGGCGGCGCACTTGGATGGGGACGGCCGGGCCGCCTGGGCGGCGGCGGACGCGCTCCGCGACCGCGCGCCCCATGCGGCGGAGACGTGGATCCTCCGGTCGATCCTCTTCCAGAGGGAGGGCAGGATCGACCTGGCCAGGGACGCCTTGGGCGACGCCGCGCGTCTGGAGCCGGAGCGGCTGGAGACGACGCTCCACGGCCACTTCCTGAGGCTCATCGAGGTCCTCAACGACCCCGAGGGGAGCATCTCGACGCGGCCGTGGCCACGGCGCTTCAGATCACGGGGGTGGGGCTGCCCGAGGACGAGCGCAGGTCGGTGCTCCTGGAGAACAGCAGGTGGCTGGCCCGCGAGCTGGCGTCGGATCCCGCCAAGGCGCTCCGCCACGGCGGGCCCGGAGGCCCTCGAGGGGCGTCTCGTGCGCTCCCACGGCGTGCTCTCCAGCGTGGTCCGCCACGAGACGGCGGAGCGCCTGGAGATATCGATCGGGCGCCTGTCTACGCCCATGAGGGAGGCGTTCATCCTCAGGTACGTAGACGGGATGGATTATTCGGAGATCGCGCAGATCACCGGCGTCTCCGAGGGGACCGCGCGCGTGAGGGCCTTCAGGGCGCGCGCGCTGCTGAGGGAGGAACTGGGCGCCGTGGTGGACTCGGTGTGGCTGCGTAAGGATTAGGAGGGATCGGTCATGGCGTCGGCATTGAGGGCGGCGGCGCTTCTGGCGGTGGCCTGCGCGGCGGCGCAGGAGGCGGCAAGGACGTCGCCCGACTTCTCCGACCAGAGGTACGGCCCTCATCCGAGGAACGTGTTCGACCTCTGGAAGGCCCGTTCGGAGGGGCCGGCCCCCCTGGTCTTGTACATCCACGGCGGCGGATTCCGCGCCGGGGACAAGAAGTCCATCCCCGGCCGGCGCCTCAGGGAGTGCCTGGAGGCCGGATTCGCGGTGGCGGCGATCAACTACCGCTTCACCGACGCCGCGCCCGCCCCGGCGCAGTACCTCGACTGCGCCCGCGCCCTTCAGGCCATCCGCCACCGCGCGGCGGAATTCAACATCGACCCGCGGCTGGTGGCCTCCACGGGCGGCTCGGCGGGCGCGGGGATCTCGATGTGGCTGGCGTTCCACGACGATCTGGCCGATCCAGCGAGCGACGACCCGGTGGCGCGCCAGTCGACGCGCCTGACGTGCGTCGCCGTGGACAACGGCCAGTGCACATACGATCCGCGGTTCGCCGAGAAGATCGGGATCCCCAGGCCCAACTTCGAGCGGCACCCCTTCTTCCTCCCGTTCTACGGAATCAAGGCCGAGGAAATCGACACGCCGAGGGCCTACGAGCTCTACGAGAAGGCCGCCCCGATCACGTACCTGACTAAGGAGGACCCCCCGGCGCTTCTGTCGTACAGCTTCCCGAACGACCCCGTCGACGCGAAGTCGGACCTGAATCTGGTCGTGCACCACCCGAAGCTGGGGGTGGCGCTCAAGGAGCGCATGGACGCGCTCGGCATCGAGTGCGTGGTCCAGTACCGCGGCCAGGAGGGCGTAGGCGGGACGACGCCGCTGGATTTCATCAAGAGGCACTTCGAGCGGGCCAGGAAGGCGCGCGCCGGGCCCGCCGCCCGCCCCGCGGATGACCCGCCCGCGAAACCCGAGGTCGCCGTCGAGCAGGCGCCGGCGGATCCACCGAGGCCCGCGGAGTCGCCCCCAAAGGGAACGGCCGCGGCGCTCGTCGAGGTCTCTTCCGTGAGCGCCCGGGGGGATCCGGCGCGGGTGACGGTCGTCTTCAGCCGGCCCGTGGAGAAGGCCGGAGCCGAGACGGCCGCGAACTACGCGATCGAGCCCGGCGTCAAGGTGCTGGGTGCGTCCCGGAGCGCGGTGGACACTCGGGTCGTTACCTTGGCGGTGACGCCGCTGTCGGAGGGAATCTCCTATACGCTCCAGGTCAAGGGCCTCAAGGACTGCGCGCCCGGCGCCGGACGGACGTTCTCGTTCGTCCGCGGGATCTTCGGCGGGACGGCGCGGGAGGGCGGGGGCGCCGGGCGCTCGGGGCGGGTCAACCACACCGGCCGACCGCTCCCTCCCATGCCGCCGTTCTACAAGCCGCTGCTGTTCAACACACCGGAGGCGGACGCGGTGCTTTCGGCGATGCAGATCTTCCCGCCGGACAACCCGTGGAACGAGGACATCTCCAGGCTGCCGGTGCACCCCGACTCCGATAGACTGGTCGCGTCGGTCGGCGCCGACAAGCCCATAAGGGAGAACTGGGACATGTGTTTCGTCCTCGTGCCGCCCGGCCAGCCGCGCGTGGAGGTGAAGCTGGTCAAATATCCCGACGAGTCCGACAAGGGGCCCTACCCCGTGCCCGATAACGCACCGATCGAAGGATGGCCCATGTACGGCGGGACATTGGAGAACGTGCAGCGTCACGGCACCGGGGACAGGCACATGATCGTGGTGGATCCCGTCCAAGGAATGTTGTACGAGTTCTTCGAGGCCCGCCGGACCGATGCGGGCTGGCAGGCCTCCAATGAGGCGACTTTCGATCTCAACAGCAACAGGCTGAGACCGCGGGGCTGGACCTCCTCGGACGCCGCCGGCCTGCCCATCTTCCCCTCCCTCCCGCGCTTCGACGAGTGCGAGCGCGGGATGGTGGAACACGCGCTGCGGTTCACCGTCAGCCGCACCCGGAAGGAGTTCATCTATCCGGCCACGCATCATGCGGGGCATACGACCGACCGGTACGTGCCGGCGATGGGCCAGAGGTTCCGCCTCAAGGAGGGAGTGGACGTCTCGGGCTTCCCGCCCCACGCGAGGGCGATCGCGCTCGCGCTGAAGAAGTACGGCATGTTCGTGGCGGACAACGGGGCGGACTGGTTCATATCGGTGCCCCCTGACCGGCGGCTCAAGGGGCTGGAGGCGCTGCGCCGCCTGCGGGGACGCGATTTCGAGGTGGTCATCACCACCGGCGAGCGCGAGGGACCGCGGGCGCGCCGGGACCAGTGACGCCGGCGGGGCGGAATCGCGGAATTTCCGCTGGACCTCGCGGGTTTATATAGGATAATCCGGCCGATTTCGGAGGAATGACATGATCGAATACCCGCTGCGCGACTTCTCGGCGGTCAAGGGTCTCAACGGCATCCCGGACTCCCTCGTGCAGTCCCATCTGAAGCTCTACGAGGGCTACGTCAAGAACATCAACCTTTTGAGGAAGCGGCTGGCCGAGCTCAAGCCGGGAGTCCCTGAATTCTCGGAGCTGCAGCGGCGCGTCGGGTTCGAGATCAACGGCATGCGCCTCCACGAGCTCTACTTCGAGAACCTGGTCCCCGGCGGATCGCCGCCTGCGGGCGCGGCGAAAGAGGCCCTCTCGAAAGAGTGGGGTTCATTCGACGCTTGGCGGGACGAGTTCCTCGGGATCGGCTCGATGCGCGGGGTCGGCTGGGCGATCCTCTACAAGGATCCGGTGACCGGCCATCTGTCCAACCACTGGATCGGGCTGCACGAGGAGGGACACCCGGCGGGGTTCGTGCCCGTCATGGTGATGGACGTCTGGGAGCACGCCTTCGCGGGCATGGACCGGCCCTCCTACATGCAAGCGTTCCTCTCGAACGCGGACTGGCGGCGGGCCGAGGCCAGGCTGCACGGGTGACGCGCGGTCACGGGCCGGCCGTTGCGGGACCGGCGAGCCTTCGCAGGATCTCCCCCACCGTGGCCTTGGCGTCGCCCAGGAGCAGCAACGTCTTGGGATCGTCGTAGAGCGGGTTTTCCACCCCGGAGTAGCCCGGCCGGTCGTCGAGGTTGCAGACGATCACGTGCCGCGCCTCGTGGGCTAGGAGGATGGGCATCCCGGATATGGGGGTGCCCTGGGTGCGGATGGCGGAGGGATTGACCACGTCGCACGCGCCGACCACCAGGACGAGATCCGTCTGCTTGAACCGGTCGTTCACCTGGTCCATCTCGAAGAGGAGGTCGGGATCGACCTCCGCCTCCGCCAGGAGCACGTGCATGTGCCCCGGCATCCTTCCGGCGACGGGGTGCACCGCGAATTTCACGTCCACACCTTTGCCGCGCAGGGTTTCCGCCAGCCGGACCGTCTCGAACTGGGCCTGCGCCAGCGCCATCCCGTAGCCGGGGATGACGATGACCGTCTTGGCCGACCGCAGGATCTCCACCGCCCGGTCCATTGGATCACCCTGAGGTGCCGGATGGACTTGATCGGCCGGTGCGGGGTGGTCCTGCGGCGGGGGGGCGGACTTTGCAGGCGTCCGGCCGATCCCCGCGAATACGCCGGCCAGACCGCGGTTCATCGACCTGCACATGATGTGCGTGAGGATGGAGCCCGACGCCGCGACCACCGCCCCGCAGGCGATCAGGAGGCGGTTCTGGATCACGATGCCGCATAGCGCCGCAGCGAAGCCGGCCGAGGCGTTCAGGAACGAGATCAGGACCGGCATGTCCGCGCCCCCTATGCGGACGGCGAAGAGGGCGCCGAGCGCGGCGGAGACGATCCCCAGCGCCGCGGCCGGGGCGACCGGATGGATTGACGGGACCGCCGCCCCCAGCGCGGCCAGCGCCAGCGACGCCGCCGTCATCGAGGCCAGGACGGCGTTGTGCGCGGGAAGGACCATGGGCGTTTGCCTCATGCGGTTGGCCAGCTTGGCCGCGGCGACCATGCTGCCGCTGAAAGTGGCCGCCCCGAGGAAGAGGCCCAGCAGGCCGGACAGCCTCCCGGCGAGGGGAAGGGTCCCGGCCCCGCGGGCGAGCTCGACGAAGGAGACCAGGGACGCGGCGATCCCGCCGCAGCCGTGCTGGAAGGCCACCATGGCCGGTATCTGGATCATGTGGACCCGCAGTGCCACGATCCAGCCGGCCAGCCCGCCGGCGGCGAACGCCGCCGCCACCACCGCCGGATCCAGCACGGGATGCCGCCAGAGGACCGCGGCCGCCGCGCAGGCCATCGCCGCCGCGCCCGTCAGGTTGCCGCGCGCCGCCCCCGCGGGTGTGCGGAACTGCCGGATCCCCGCGAAGAAGGCCAGTATGATCCCCAGGTCGACCGCGAGGTGGATTCCCGGGCCCATCAGCGCCTCGCCTCCCCGGGACCGCCTTCTCCCTCCGCGGCCCGTTCCTTCTTCCTGAAGAGGCGCACCATTCGGTCGGTTATGGCGAAGCCCCCGATCACGTTGAAGGACGCCCCCGCCACCGCCGTCGCCCCCAGCGCCTTCTCCATCGGACCGGTTTCCGCGCAGAAAAGCAGGAGGGCCCCCAGTATGGTCACCGCCGATATGGCGTTGGTCATCGACATCAGCGGGGTATGCAGCACCTGGGGCACCTTCGAGATGAGCGCGTAGCCGATGGCGAACGACAGCGCGAAGACGCCCGACACCAGCAGGAAGTTCGTCATTCTATCGCCGGTCCGGCGGCTTCAGGCCTCGCCCATGGCCTTCAGGGCGCCGCGATGGACGATCTTCCCCTGGTGGGTCACCAGCGCCGCCTTGGCGATCTCGTCCTGGAGATTGGGCTCGCCCGGCCCGTTGGGGAAGAGGTTCTTGATGAAGTTCGCCATGTTCGAGGAGTAGAGCCAGCTGGCATCCACCGTGATCTGTCCCGGGATGTTCATCCTGCCGCTGATGAAGACGTCGTGCTTGACCACGTCGGTCCCCAGCTCGGTCAGGGCGCAGTTCCCGCCCTGGTCGATCCCCACGTCCACTATGACCGAGCCGGGGTTCATCGAGGAGACCATCTCCTCGGTGATCAGGACCGGGGCCACCTCGCCGGGCACCAGGGCGCTGGCGATGATCGCGTCTGCCTCCTTGACCAGGGGCTCCAGGATCCGGCGCTCCTTCTCCAGCCATTCGGCCGGCAGCGCCCGGGCGTAGCCGCCTTCCCCCTGGGCGATCTCCGGGGGCACGTCGAAGCCGGCGACCTTCGCCCCGACGCTCTCGGCGCCCTGCCGGGCGCCCGCCAGGATGTCCACCGCCTTGACCGCGGCGCCCAGCCGCTTGGCGGTCGCTATCGCCTGGAGCCCAACCACGCCCGCGCCTATGACCAGGAACTTCGCCGGCTTCAGCGTGCCGATGGCCGTCCCGATCATCGGTATCATCCTCGGCAGCCGGTAGGCGGCCAGTATCACCGCCTTGTATCCCGTCACCGTGCTCATCGAGGTGAGGGCGTCCATCGTCTGGGCGCGTGATATGCGGGGGATGCCGTCCATCGTGAAGGAGGTCACGTTTCGGTCCCGGAGTTTCCGGATTATCTCGTGGTTCGCCGGCGCGGCCGGGTGGAGAAATGTCACGAGGATCCCGCCTTGGCGGATCATGTCGGCCTCGTGCATGCCCGCCTGCCGGTTGAAATGGGGCTGCTTCACCTTGATGACGATGTCGGACCGCGAGTAGACGGTCATTGCGTTGGGGGCGATCTCCGCCCCGGCGGCGGCGTACTTGTCGTCGTTCCTCAGGGCGCCCCTGCCGGCAGACGTCTCCACGATGACCTTGAATCCCATGGAGACGTACTGGCGCACCGATTCGGGCAGGGCGGCGACGCGGTTCTCGTTCTCCAGTATCTCCTTCGGCACGCCGAGTATCATGGGGTGGATGATAGCCCCCGCGGATCCGGCGGGCAAGCTATTGCTGGACGGTCCGGCCTATCTCCCCATGCGCGCGGCGGCCCCGGCGACCTGGAGCGCCGGGCCGATCGGCCCGAGCCCCGGCCCCGCCGGCGGCGGCACCGCCGCGCTGAAGGGGAACGCCGCCGCCGACACGGCCAGGTTCACCACCAGGTACGAGGCGGCGGGGGTCAGCAGGTACATGGCGGATACGGCCAGGAAGACGTCGGCGCTCCCGCGCGGGACAGGGTCGAAGACCTCCAGAACGGACCGCCGGGCGTTGAAGCTGGACAGCGCCGCCCACATGACCGGCCAGAGCTTGATCGAGACGAAGACCTTCCCGTAGTTGACTAGGGCGCGCCATTTCCCCGGCAGCAGCGCCAGGAGCCCCGCCAGCGGGAAGAGCCCCGTCACGAAGAGGAGCGCCAGTCCGTACACGTGCGGGCCGTAGACCGTCGCCAAGTAGTACTTCTGCTTGGCGGAGAACTGGTTGTCCCACCACTGGTGGAGCTGGGCCGCCCCTGAGGCCAGGATGTTGGCGACCCTGTCGCCCCCGATGAGGGTGATCAGTCCCCCCAGCGGCCGCGCCCACAGCGGCAGGCGCACCGTATCCTGCGAGGGATCGATCAGCGAGTACTCCCCCAGGGAGGCGTAAACGAGGCCCATCTCGCCGGAGGGGCCCGCCCCTTCGCGGAGGGCCCGTTCGGCCACGCGGTCCAGATACCGCTCCATGAAATCGCCTGCCGATTGCGGGCTCATGCGCCGCGCGGCCTCCACCGCCGCCTTGTGGGCCGCGTGGGAGCGGACGTGCCCCCGCGTGCGCTGCCACAGCGCCTCCCGGCGCCGCTCGCACGAGGCGCCGTAGGAGAGCGTGCCGCCGCGCAGGAGGTTCGGCCCGCGGGGGGCTTCCCTCGCCAAGGCGGGCTTTGCGCACTCCTCCATGAAGCGGTCCAGATCACCTCCCAGGGCCGGATCGAGGATCCGGGCGAAGCTCACCATGGCGGCCACGCGCTCCCACTCAAAGGGAGCCTCCAGGAAGGACTCGTTCACACGCCGGACGGCCCGTTTCTGGAGCGCGTCGGAGGCCTCCCCCAGCCAGAGGGCGAAGCGCGGCGCCCTGACGCCCTGCGCCTCCGCTGGGGAGAGGAGCCACCACATCAGCATCAGGTAGAAAAGGTATATCCCGAGATCCTTCGGCGATCCCCGGTCCGCCATCGTGTGGACCGCGTACGCCGTCCCCACCAGCCCCAGTATGAGCGGGAGCGCCGCGCCGCCGAGGATGTCGTGGAACATCCCGGCAAGCTTGTAGCCGGCGTACTCGTAAACCGTGTCGATCGGGGTCACCCCGCCGCCGCCTCCAGCAGCGCCCCGCGGAGGTCGCCGTGCTTTCGCACCAGCGCCTCCAGACGCAGGTTGTCCGCGGGATCCGTAGTGGCGATCCAGTAGGACAGGCCGTCGGGCACGAGCCTGGCCACCCCTCGCGTCTCGGTGGAAAGGACCAGCATCTCGCTGAAGAGGCCCTTGGTCGTCCTCAAGCGCCCCAGCAACGCCTTCTCCTCGGGCGATAGATCCAGGACTTTCTCCATCGCCAGGATGGTCTCCGGCGTCTGCTGGAGGAAGAGGCGGTTGGGGGCGTTGGCGCGTATCGCCTCGCCGGTCCGGCCCTCGAAGTCGGTCACCTGCTGTGTCACCATTATCGCGGCGGCGTTCAGTTTCCTGTAGGTCCTCAGGACGTCCTCCAAAAACTGCGCCGTGGTGTCACTCTTCAGCAGCGTCCAGGCCTCGTCCACCACGAGGTACTTCCTGACGTCCAAGCGGGCGCGGGCGAACTCCGTGATCCTGTGTATCAGGGCCATCAAGATCACGCTGGCGGCCTCCTTGCGCTTGGCCGCCTCGCCGAGCTCGTATACCGTCAGCGGCCCGCGCTCCTGGAGGGCACAGGGGCGGTCGAAGAAGGCCGCGTAGGGACCCTCGCGCGCGAAGAGCTCCATGCAGACCGCCAGGTCGTGCGCCGCCGGCTCGCCGTCCGACTCGAGCGCCTCCAGGATGTCCCGCGCCAGGACCTCCCGGCCGGCGGCCCTCGCGAAGGCGCGGGCGACGGAGCGGGCCACGAGACTTCGCTCCTTCACCGTCAGGTCGCGCCGCCCCTGGCCGCACATCTCGCAGACTATGTCGGCTAGGAAGCTCTTCTTCTCCTCGTCAAGCGCCGACCCGCAGGGGTTTATGCTCAGGGGCCGGCGGAGGTCGAACTCCACGTAGGTCCCCCCGAGCGTCTCACAA
>FWPU01011552.1_pt1 | contig 12291 bp, 10 predicted proteins | sample 2228361 | NCBI WGS metagenome assembly FWPU01 (sample SAMEA103939777, study PRJEB20133) | metagenome | reverse complement strand
CCTCTCCGAATTCGGAGAGGGGGCGCACCAGGCCGACCCTGGCCCTGTACAGCGTGGGGGTGAGGTCCGCTGGCCTGCCACTTGGAAGGCCATCTTGTAGGGGCAGGCCTTGTGCCTGCCCTGGCGCTGGGCAACCGCGAGGGTTGCCCCTACGGTTTTACGGCCCCATCGCGGAGGACTGGTATATGCTCACCCTGTCCCGCCATCGGGCGGGGCAGGGTGAGCATTACTGGGCGGGCGGGTGAGTGGCAGACGCTGTGCCTCACGGGGCCAGAAGGCGGGCTGGCCCTCGACACCTGTTCCTCTGCGGGGACGGCTTTCAACGCGGCTCACGCCAAAGCAGTGGCGCGCGCCGTTGATTCTGAGGCACCTTTCGTATATTATCCAGCGGGGGCTGGTGCAGCTATGAAGGGACCGGCCCCGGGTACATTACTTGTCCGCAATCACCTGGGGGCCAGGAAATGCTAGAGGGTTGCAAGACAACCAGGATATATTGCCGGCCGGGGTGCCCTGCTGGCAGGCGCATGAAGTTGGAGAACCGCGTTACCTTCGCCTCAGCATCGGAAGCGCTGGCGGCAGGCTATCGCGCTTGCAAAGTCTGCAAGCCAGATGCCACCTCGGGATAGCTGCCGTGGACCGCAAAGAGCTGCTGAAACGCCTGGAGAAAGAGTGGCTCGCCTTCAACGAGTCCTACGCTGGCCTTTCCGATGCTGTCCTGGAGGAGCCGGGCGTCGTCGGCGAGTGGTCGGTGAAAGACTTGCTGGGCCACGTCACCACGTGGGAGGAAGAGGCGCTCAAGGCCCTGCCGCGCATCATGGAGGGCCTGAAGCCCCCTCGCTACAACGGGATAGACCGTTTCAACGCCGAGCAGTCGCGCCGCAAGCGCGAGCTAACCCTGACCGAGGTCCGCAAGCAACTCGTGGACACCCATCAGCGGCTCCTGGCCTTCCTCAAGGTCGTCCCAGAGAGCTACATCGCCAGGGAGACGCGCTTTCGCCACCGCCTGCGCCTGGACACCTACAGCCACTACAAGCTGCACGCCACCTCCATCCTCACCTGGCGCCAGCAGCGGGGCATTTGATTGGTCGCGGCGGCGCACCTGAGGGCGGTCCTCCGACTGGTCGCACTGGAGTATTAACCCTCTCCCTGGACTGACGCTCGCTAAGCAGGTAGCCTGAGTTGATATACACCTTCAGGTGATAGCGCCAGCCCCCTCTCTAGCTCTCCCCCACGAGAATACTCCCTTCCCCCTTTGGGGGAAGGTGTATAGACCGGAGAGATAGTTTACACATGTTCGGAGACATGGTTTACACCTTGGGTATGACCTGGCAACAGGAGAGAGGTCATGCCCCCGGTCCATACACTCTTCCCCAAGGGGGGCTAGAACAGTCCCTGCCCCCTGTGGGGGCAGGCCAGAGCCTGCCCCGAGCCTGTCGAGGGGAAGGGGGCCATGTCCCTGCCCCCCTTGGGGGAAGGCCCGGGTGTGTCGCGCCGCCGGTGACTTCTGTTTCAGCCAGGTGCTCCAGCACGGCAAGATAATTACGACTCGCCCGGAACGGTCTAATGTCACCTGATTGACCTTGCGCATCTGAGTCACCCCTGCGATAGCGGATGGAGGCGTAAATGGTTCGCGCACCCTTTGCCTCAGCCTGCTCGCTGCCATGGGCATCATATCCTCGGCCCAGGATAGAGTCAACTTGACGTGTTCACTCAGGCCGGTCTGCCAGGGCCGCCAGTAAGGGGAGTCTTCCTTAAAGACTCCTGGCAGCCATGAACCGCCCGGCGCCCCCGGGCTGGGGTGGCTGCTGGAGGCGCCGGGCAGGTGCGCGGCCTGGGGCTACGCCCAGTCGGGGTCGGGGTGCTTCTTGATGTAGTCCATGTTCAGCTCCACGCCCAGGCCGGGCCGGTTAGACAGGTACAGCGCGCCCTTGCGGATGTCCAGCGGCGGGCTGATGCAGGCGTTGTACTGGGGCGTCCACAGGCTGGCCATCTCCAGGCGGTAGAAGTTGGGCACCGTCATCATGGTGTGGGCGCCGGCGATGATCTGGATAGGCCCCATGGCGTTGTGAGGGCTGACGGGCACGAAGTAGGTCTCCGCCATGGTGGCGATCTTCTTCAGCTCGCTGATGCCGCCGGTCCAGCACACGTCGGGCATGATGTAGTTGGCCAGGCGGTTCTGCAGGACGGGCAGGAAGTCCCAGCGGGTGAACAGCCGCTCGCCCACGCACAGGTCCACCGTCGTCTGCTCCCGTACCTGGCGCAGCGCCTCGTAGCCTTCGGGCGGCACCGGCTCCTCGAACCAGGTGATGTTGTAGGGTTCCAGCGCCCGGATGCAGCGCACGGCGGTGGCGACGTTGTAGTTGCCGTGGGCGTCAATGAGTACCTCGATGTCCGGGCCGACGGCGTCCCGCAGCGCGGCGATGGTCCGCTCGGCGCGGCGCACGCCCTCCACCGAGATGTAGCCGCCCACGTAGGCCGTGTGGTACTGGCCCATCTCGGCGGAGAAGGGGTCGGTCTTGAGGGCTGTGAAGCCCTCGGCCACGAGCTGCTGGCCGCTCTCGGCGACCTCCTCCGGCCTGCCGAACCGGGGGTGGGTATAGAGCAAGATGCTGTCGCGCACCGGCCCGCCCAGCAGGTCGTACACAGGCTTGCCCAGGGCCTTGCCCTTGATGTCCCACAGGGCGATGTTGACGCCGCTGATGACGGTGGTGATGAGGCCGCGGTTGCCCAGGTAGGTGTAGTTGCGGAAAAGCTCGATCCAGAGCCTCTCGATGTGGCTGGGGTCCTTGCCGACGAGGGAGTCCTTGAGGGTCTGGAGGGCCTTGCCCACCAGGATGTCGCCCTTGCGGGGCCAGTTGGAGCACTCGCCGATGCCCGTTATGCCCTCGTCGGTCTGGACCTCCACGAACACCCAGCCCACCCTGCTGCCCGAGGCGCTTGCCCTCCCCATGTCCGGCGTTACCACGTGGATGCTTACGTCCGTTATCTTCAAGCCTTTCTTTTCCTTTCTTTCCCGGGGCGCAGGCCCCTTTAGATAGGCGCGTTGCGGTCGTGGCGCAACGTCTCGCCCCCTTCAGACGTGTGATGCACATTAACAGGACATGGCTGGTTATGAGGCGCTTCACCCTCATCCCCTCGACAGGCTCGGGGCAGGCCCCAACCTTCTCCCATCGAGGGAGAAGGGGTATTTCCTCACTATACCAGCACCTTCTCGGCTATCTGCTCCAGCTCCTCCAGGGCCTCTTGCTCTGGCGCGGTGGACAATCGCACGACCACGCGGTCGGCGCCGGCGTCCTCAAAGCGGCGGATGAGGTCCCGGTCTGGCGGCTGGCCGTAGACGGTGACCTGGATGGCCCTGGGGTCGCGGCCTGCCGCCTGGGCCAGCTCATCCAGCTTTGCCTTGCCCTGCTTCACCTGCTCTGGGGTCACGCGGTTGGGCATCCAGCCGTCGCCCCACTCGACGACGCGCTTGAAGACGTTGGCCGCCATGCCGCCCAGCAGCACCGGCGGGTGCGGCTTCTGCGCCGGCTTGGGGAAGGAGTACACCGGCGGGAAGTCGTAGTACTTGCCGTGGAACTCGGCGCGGGTCCGGGTCCATAGCTGCTTCATGGCCTGCACGGCCTCCCGCGTCTGCGACCAGCGGTGCTGAAAGTCGCCGCCCATGATCTCCGTCTCCTCCCTGAGCCAGCCCGCGCCGATGCCAAAGAGGAAGCGTCCGCCCGAGCAGCGGTCCAGTGTGGCGACCTCCTTGGCCAGCAGCAGGGGGTTGCGCTCGGGCACCAGGCAGATGCCGGTGCCCAGCTTCAGCCGCGTGGTGACCGCCGAGGCCCTGGCCAGCGCCACGAAGGGGTCAACAATGTCGGCGTAGACTTTGGGTATCTTGCCGTCGGGCGAGCCAGGCCAGGGAGTGGCGGTGTCCACGGGCAGGATGGGGTGCTCCGGCAGCCACAGGGACTCGAAGCCCAGCTCCTCAGCCCGCCTGGCCAGCGCGGCGACCTCCACTGAGTAGTCGGTCAGGAAAGACGAGATGCCTATGTTCATGGACAGCTCCTCTCTCGCAGTTGCGAACATTATAGCCGCCGGCGGGCAGCGCCGGTACCCATGCCAACGTGGCCCGTGGTATGCTGGGGGCGCCGCGCCCGGGCGCGGCACATCGCAGGCTGGCGGAGGAGCTATGGCTGTCGTGCTTACCACGGTGGAGATGACTTTCAGGACAGCGGAGGCCGAGGCGGAGTTCCAGAAGGTCTTTCCCCAGATGGAGCAGGAGCTTGGCTCCATCCCCGGAATGCTGGAGTCCCGCACCTACCGGCGAGGGCCAGGGACTTATCTGTTCTTCAATGTGTGGGAGAGCGCCGAGGCCATCCAGCGCTGGGTGGACAACGAGTTCCACCGAACGGTGCTGATGCCCAGCTTCCGGCAATGGTGTTCCCTGGGATGGTTCGGCTACTGGGACGAGCGGGAGGACCATCCCCGCTCCAAGAAGTGCATGGCCTGCGGCCGCTGGACACGCGCCCACCCAGGCTGGGATGCCGGCGTCCCGGACACCTGCCGCAACTGCGGGGCGAAGCTGGAGTAGGCCGGGCCGCTAGTCCCCGGCGGCGCTGGAGGCCCCATTGGCGGCGGCCCTGGCCTCCAGCGCCAGCAAGCGCCGCTTCAGGTCGAGCTGGGACGCGCCCCGGCCAAAGCCGTGCAGGCCGCCGTCGCTGCCGATGACGCGGTGGCAGGGCACGATGATGGGCAGGCGGTTGCGGGCCATGGACTGGCCAGCGGCCCTGGGGGCCTGGGGCCTGCCGGCCTGGGCCGCCAGCCACTTGTAGCTGCGGGTCTGGCCCGCCGGGATGGAGCGGCACGCCCGCCACGCAGCCAGCAGGAAGGGCGAGACGTCCTCCAGGTCCAGCGCCTCGTCGTCGAAGGACACAGGCCCGCCCTGGAAGTAGGCAACCAGCTTGCGCCTCAGCCCCGCGAAGCGCTCCGGCGACTGCACCGCCCCGTCCAGCTCGCTGCCCAGCAGCGCGACGCACTCGGCCGGCGAGTCCTGGGGAAGGGTGGTGCGCCTCAGCCCCTTGTCCGAGGCCAGGACACCCATCCAGCCGAAGGGGGTCTCGAACACGTCGTAGTAGAGCTTCATCTCTATCAGCTTTCAGCCCTCAGCCGTCAGCCATCAGCTTCCCCGCCCCAGGGACGGGCGCTAACCGCTGAATGCTGACAGCTAGCGTCGTATAGCCTTCAGCCCTCAACCATCAGCCATCAGCTTCCCCGCCTCCCTGGTTGGGTGGGGTGCTGATAGCTGACAGCTAACCTCTCTGTCCTCTGCCCAGACGTCTCAAACGGGCCAGCGCCCGCCCAAGCAGCTTGCCACGGATGCTCTTCCAGGCCTGGTCCAGCTCCCGCTCGTCCTGCTCCGACTCATTGCGCTGCCCGTACCTGGTGGCCGCGAAGGCCAGGGCGATGCGCTGGGCCGCCGAGGACACGGCGGGGATGACGCTGCCCACGGCCGCGGCGTACTCCACGGGCGTCTGGTGGGCGCGGCGCCGGATGCCCGCCAGGGCGCCCAGGCGGCTCATTTTGGTGTAGGCACGCTCAGAGGGGCCTGCTGCTGCCAGGCTCCGGGTCCACAGCAGTTGCACTATAGCCCACAGGATGCCCATGAAGCCAAGGACAATGGCGGAGGGCACCGCGAAGGCCCTGGGGTCCCACCAGGACTCCTCTTCCGGTACTGGCAGGTTGCTGAGGTCCGGGAACTGGCCCTCGACGGAGGGGTCGAAGATGTCGTAGGGGTACTCCTCGTAGCCCTCCTCGGTCTCGCGCCCGAAGCTGAGGTCTGGCGCCGGAGGCTCGGTCAGGACGCGCTGGTGGACGGGCCATGCCGGGGTAGGCTCGAAGTCTATCCAGCCGTAGCCGGGGAAGTACACTTGCACCCAGCCGTGGCTGTCGGAGTCGCGGATGACGCGCTGGCCCGACCGGGAGTCCAGCTCGCCTGGAGCGTAGCCCGCGGCCATGCGCGCTGGCACGCCTACGGCCCGCATCATCACCGCCATGGCCGAGCCGAAGTAGTCGCTGTACCCTGTCTTGGTCTCGAACAGGAACCAGTCCACGCCGTCTACGCCTTGGGGCGGCGCCTTAATGTCCTGGGAATAGGTGAAGTTCTTGGGGTCGCGCAGGAACCGCTCGATGGCGACGGCCTTGTCATAGGGCGTCTGGGCGTTCCGGGTTATCTCCTGCGCCAGGTCGCGCACCCGCTGGGGCAGCGTGGGCGGCAACTGAAGGTAGTGGTCCTTGATAAAGCTGTTGTACTCGGTGCCCGCCGCTCTCAGGTCTTCCTCGGTGGCCACCGAGACAAAGGACACCATGGCGTAGCTCTCGTTGGCCTCCAGGCGGTCCTTGAACTCCCAGGAGACCACGTCAGGCGTGATAGGCTCCTTGCGGGCCAGCGTCACCGACCTGGGCACCTGCCGGCCCTGGCTGTCGGGAGCGCGGCTTACGTTGACCAGCACCAGGTCCCTGGGGAGTATCCTGGAAATGTAGGACTCCAGGAAGTCCCTGGGAGAGGACCGTAACTCCTGGCGCAGGTCCTGGGCCACGGCGCGTATGTCCTCGGGCAGCGCCGCGTCGCTGGAGGAGTCCTGGAGGTTGATGACGAACTCCTTGGGGGCCAGGGTCTCCACGACGATGTCGCGGCTGACCGAGTCCAGGTTGCCTCCGGCCAGGAAGTCCTGGCTGGCAAAGGTCAACTGGATGGTCTGCTCCACGGGCACGCGCTTGAGGGAGTCCTGGCTCGCCGGCGGCAGCGCCTCGGGCCTGACCTCCAGCGGCTCCGTCCTGCCGACGCGCCAGCCCTGGGAGGTGTACTCGCTGTAGGTCTGGGACAGCCAGTAGGACGGGTAGCGGCTGCTGGCCCAGAAGACCACCTCGCCGCCAAAGGATATCTTGCCCATGAAGGGCAGTGTGCGGCCAAAGAACCGGCCGGTGACGTTCTTGCGCGAGGGCACGCCCGAGAACAGGCGGGCGAAGTCGTCCTCCAGCCGCTCTATGGGCGAGCGCCCGAACTTCCAGACGTCGGCCAGCGTCCGCGACACGTAGACGCGCATGGGCAGGAAGGCGGCCACCAGCAGCACCAGCACGCTGACCCAGACCGTGGCGTGCATGGTCAGCCAGTTGTTAATGGGGTCGAACCTGACGCCGGACCTCCGCCACGCCTCGTGGCGCTGGACCATGTTCATCCGCACCACCAGCAGCATGGCGAAGAAGACGAAGAGGAAGAACCTGGAGGCGTACTGGTCCGGCAAAAAGCTCAGGTTGGTGAGCATGACGGTGCCGGCCAGCACCACAGCCACCCAGACATTGCTCCGCCTGAATATGGCCCAGGCACTGAAGTAGGCCAGGAGCCAGAAGCTAGCCAGCAGGCCCAGGGAGAAAGGCATCAGGTCGGTGCTGATGCCGCCTGAGGTCGCCGCGTCGTACCACTGGGCCAGGCGGTGCCAGACCTCCTGCACCCTGCTGACCAGGGAGCCTCCTTCCGCCAGGGATGTCGTCTGCCATACGACGAGGAGGAAACCCACGGCCAGGCCGGCGAGGTGCACCAGGGGCCAGGGCGCCCGGACTTTCGCCAGGGCCAGGCCCACCAGGGGCGCCAGCAGGACGATGAGCGTCATCCCGGGGGTCGCCACCCAGCCGGGGTCGGTGAGCGTCCAGGCCACAATGGCGAGGGTGGCCCACAGCAGGACGAGGGTAGGCCATCCCTGGCTGGGAGTGAACCGCTCCGCCAGCCTCCAGAGCGGGTGCTCCTGCCGAGGCTGGGCCTTCTCTCTCGGTGGGAAGAATACTGCTACTCCGCCCGCGCTCATAGCTTGACCTCCGCCTGCTTCACACGTCCGTCCGTCACCAGTCCGGGGCCTGAGTAGACCTGGCCCAGGGCCAGGGAGATGTTGTCGCCCTTCCTGACCACGTAAGCGGGAACCCCGGCCAGGTATAGCTCGCTCACCAGGCCCAGGGTGTTGAAGATGCCTCCGAAGGAAGCGCCGTCAACCAGCACCGCAGCAATCCTGACGCGCCGCTTGGCAAGCTCGCTCAGCGCGACCACCCACTCGCGCCGGTGGGATGGGGTCACCACCACCAGGGTGCTATGGTAGCTCCAGAGGGCCTCCTCCTTGGACAGCACCTCCTCCAGCGGGGCCCTGCCCTCGGCCTTGCTCATGGCTAGCTGCTCCAGCACGCGGTCCAGTTGCCCTGCTCCTGGCTCGGCCGGCAGAAAGTACCGCCTGTCCCCGTAGGCAATAAGGCCCACCGGCAGCTCGTTCTCCAGGTACTTCCTGGCCAGGGAGGCGGCTATGGCAACCGCGTACTCGTCGGTGCTTTCCTCAAGCTCGCCGGCCTGGAGGTCCCTGTGCAGGTCCACGACGACCCAGACCTCGCTGGACAGCCCCAGGTCGAACTCCTTGGACATGAGCCTGCCCAGCCTGGCGGTGCTGGTCCAGTGCACGCGGCTCAGGCTGTCGCCGAAGGCGTACTCCCGGACACTGGAGGCATGGGGCGTGAGTTCATGGCTGCGCTTCTTGGCCGAGCTATCGCCCGACAGGTAGGCGGAAGGGATGGCGAACCCGGGCAGGTCGTAGGTACGGGGATAGACTACCAGGGTATCGGTGCCGCCGAAGAACTTCTCGCGGCGGAACAGCCCGAAGGCGTCGGTGGCGGACACGCGCACCGGGCCGAGGGTATAGACGCCGCGCTTGCGGGCCGGCGCGCTCGTCCTCCAGGACCTGAAGCTCTTGGAGGCCAGGCTGACGGCCATGCCGCTGGAGTAGCCGGGCATGTCCGTCATGTCCTCCACCTCCAGCACCGGCTTGGGCAGCACGCTGAGGTTGCGGACCGTTATGCGCTCCTCCACCGCGTCTCCGACTCGCGCTCTGCGAGTCCGGCGCTCTATCCTGACATCCAGGGACTGGACACTCAGCCAGTTCCACACAAAGCTGATGATGAGGGTAAGGCCAAGGATGTAGACCAGCCTGTAGAACAGGCTGAAGCCGGTGGACATGCCGGTGAACAGCGTCACGCCCAGGAGGGCCAGCACCAGGTAAAACCGCTTCAGCAGGAAGACTCTTGGCTTCAAGGCAAGTCATCTCCTGAACCAGCCCCTGGCCTGGGCGCCAGGGACCGGTATCTGGTCAACGATGCTGGCAATGACCTCTCTGCCGTGAATGCCGCGCATGCGCGCCGCCGCCGAGACGATGATGCGGTGGCCCAGCGCCGGCTGCGCCAGCTCTTTGACATCGTCGGGCAGGACAAAGTCGCGGCCCCTGATGAGGGCCAGGGCCTGGGAGCCGCGGAACAGCGCCAGCGAGCCACGGGGCGATGCGCCCAGGGAGACGTCGGGGTGCCCGCGCGTCGCCTCGGTTATGGACACCACGTAGCGCTTGATGAGGTCGTCAACGTAGACCTGCTTGGCAGCCTCCTGCAACTGGACGATCTCGTCCGCGGTAGTGACCGGCTGGAGGGTCTCGATGGGGTGCACTACCCTCTGGTTCTCGATGATGGCCAGCTCCTCCTCCACCGTGGGATAGCCCAGGGTAATCAGCAGCAGGAAGCGGTCTAGCTGGGCCTCCGGCAGCGGGAAGGTGCCCTCGTACTCGATGGGGTTCTGGGTTGCCATGACCATGAAGGGCCTCGGCACGGGATGGGTTATGCCTTCCACGGTGACCTGGTGCTCCTCCATGGCCTCCAGCAGGGCCGACTGGGTCTTGGGCGTAGCCCGGTTGATCTCGTCGGCCAGGACGAGCTGGGCGATGATGGGGCCGGGCCGGAACTCGAACTCGCCCGACTTCTGGTTGTAGATGGATACCCCGGTGATGTCGGTGGGCAGCAGGTCCGGCGTGAACTGGATGCGCTTGAAGGTACACCCGGCAGACCTGGCGATGCTCCTGGCCAGCATGGTCTTGCCCACCCCTGGCACATCCTCGATAAGGGCGTGGCCTCGGCAGATGAGGGCGATAATCCCCAGCTCCACCGCTCTGTCCTTGCCGACGATTACCTTCTTGACGTTATCTATAATTCGCTGGGCGACTTCCCGCGAGCGATCTAGTTCCACCACCAAGTGTTCCCTCCTTGCACCATGCCAAAGCTGTCCGGGTAGAAAAACGCCCGGTGTGGTGCCTCTGCGCCTGCCACCGGGCGGAATTTTACACTGGCCCGACAACGGACGCCCGTTGCTCGCAAAAGACTACGCTTGACCGGCCTGTGGGGATCAAGTACCCGTCTACACGCCAGGCTGAATGTGATAGTGGTTGTCTGCATTAAGGTCATTTTAGCTGGTTACTTATTATACTGTACAGTCTCCCCGACCCAAACCCCTCGTTTCATGCAGGGCTGCCTCGTCGTTCTGTAGCCCGCGCTATACCCGGCGCCTCAGACAAGAGCAGCACGGCCGCCTCACGCGCCGTCAGGCTGTAAGGCAGGGCCTCTGGTGCCCTCCCTCGTCACGTTTACTCCAGGATGGGAAACCCACCCGCCCATACATGCTTTGCCCCGCCGGGCTGGAATGCGGGGAAGGCGTAACGAGGGTGGGAGGGAGGGACGCACAGGTTTTGCCTCACGGGGCCGGACAAATGTATGCTGAAATCGTCTAGCAGGCGTAACCCCTGAGGAGATGACATGCCGACATATATACTCCTATTGACTCTCGACCCCGAAGGGCGTAAGAAGATACTGCGCGACCCCGAGAGCGTGCTGCGGGCCGGGGATGCCATTCGCATACCGGGCACCCAGCTCCTGGGCCTTTACGGCGTACTGAGCGACTGCGACTTCGTCGCCATCCTGGAGGCACCAGGCAACGAGGCTGCGGCCATGTTCTCGGTGGAGCTGGGTGTCAGGGCAGGGGTCCACGTAACGTCCATGCCCGCCATACCCATCGGGCGCTTTGCCAGCAGGCCCTCGCCCAGGTCACTGCCAGCCGAGGAGGCCGGGGCGCCGCTGGAGTTCTTTGATGAGCCGCGCTCGTCAGCCGGCACAGGAGGACAGCCTTGAAAATCGCCGCCATAGAGACCTATACCCTCCGGTCGCCCCTGGAGCGGCCCTTCGGCTGGTCCCAGGGTTGGATTGACCAGCGCACTGTTGGCGTCGTGAAGGTCACCACCGACGATGGCACCGTCGGCTGGGGAGAGGGCGCGGGAGGCGCAGCTTCGACGGTCATCCAGCAGGTCTTCAAGCCCCTGCTCATCGGGCAAGACCCCATGGACCGTATTGGCCTCTGGCAAAAGATGTTCGCCGCCCTGTACAACGCCAACGTCGCCGGAGGCTTCGGCGGGAGCGCCATCAGCGCCGTGGACATCGCCCTGTGGGACATCGCCGGCAAGGCCACCGGCCTGTCGGTGTCCGACCTGCTGGGCGGCCGTGTGCGCGACAGGGTCGCCTGCTACGCCACGGGCCTGTACTACACCGAGGGCGAGTTCCCCCACCGGCTCATCCAGGAGGCTATCGGCTACGTGGAGGCGGGCTTCAAGGGAATGAAGACCAAGGTGGGCGGGCTGCCCATGGACGAGGACATAAGGCGCGTCGCCGCCATCCGCAAGGCCATAGGGCCAGATATCCGCCTCATGGTGGACGCCAACCAGGCCTACAACGCCACGTCGGCCATCCGCATCGGCCGACGGCTGGCCGAGTACGACATCCTGTGGTTCGAGGAGCCGGTCAACGCCAGGGACGTGGAGGGCTACCTCCAGGTCAAGGCGGCGCTGCCCATGGCTATTGCCGGCGGTGAGAACCTGCGGACGCGCTACGAGTTCAAGGACTTCCTGGCCCGGCGGGCCTATGACATCGCCCAGCCCGACGTGGTGAACGTCGGCGGCATCACCGAGATGCGCAACGTCTGCGCCGCCGCCAACGCCCTGGGCATCCAGGTCAATCCCCACGTCTGGGGGTCGCCCATCATGATCGCGGCCACGCTGCACGTGGCGGCGACTATTCCACCCTGCCCGCCCGCCAGGAATCCCGAGCCTTACGTCCAGGAGCCGGTCATGGAGTTCGACCGCACGCCCAGCGCCATCCGGGAGACGCTGTGCAGCGTGCCCTTGGACCAGAAGGGCGGCTTCATCGCTGTGCCCACCGGCCCTGGCCTGGGCATCGAGGTGGACGAGAAGGCGCTCAAGCGGCTGAGCGCCTAGTGGTGTGTCACTCGTGAGTAAACGGACAGCTTCTGGAGCAAAGGGGATATGGGGTGAAGGCAGAGGTGCAGACCTCACCCCCGTCGCCCCCTCTCCGAATTCGGAGAGGGGGCCATAGATTGACTAACGCTGTGCCCTT
>FWPU01011551.1_pt1 | contig 12293 bp, 9 predicted proteins | sample 2228361 | NCBI WGS metagenome assembly FWPU01 (sample SAMEA103939777, study PRJEB20133) | metagenome | reverse complement strand
AGCGAAATTCCTTGTCGCGTAAATTGCGACCCGCACGAAAAGCGTAACGACTGGGCCACTGTCTCAGCGGGACACTCGGTGAAACTGTAGCACCCGTGAAGATGCGGGTTACCTGCGGTAGGACGGAAAGACCCCGTGGAGCTTTACTACAGCTTGAGATTGCATTTCGGTATTTCATGTAGAGCGTAGGTGGGAGCTTCGGCGCCAATGGAACACCACCCTTGGAATACTGGAATGCTAACCCGAGCCGTTATCCGGTTCGGAGACAGTCTTAGGCGGGTAGTTTGACTGGGGCGGTCGCCTCAAAAGTGGGGCGCTCTGATGGCAACATCAGAGGCAAACTCGGCTATATGCTGGGAAGTCCGTCCCCTCACTCAAGGTTACCTCCGTGACCTGAGGAAGGGGTGTAGAATCCAGCGCTAGTGGCACCCATCACTGAAAATGCGTCTGGTGCGGACAATCAGCAGGGAAGTCTTCGTGACCCCTCAACGACTGTACGCCGAGCATCCACCCTGCCTGGATGGTGAGACAGTCTGAACTTCCGAGCGATCGGAAGCCTCATCAGAGGCGTCCAGCAACCTATAGGAGGGCATTAGCATGGCTCATTCCCACGCCATCGAAGAGTATAAGCAGACGCTGAAACTCACGCGCAGTCAGCGTGAGGTGTTGGTAGGACTACTTCTGGGCGATGCCCACCTCGAAACCCAAAATCGAGGACGCACCTATCGGCTTAAGGTCGAACAAGGTGCCCAGAAGGAAGCCTATGTTCAGCATCTCTACTCACTCTTCAAAGAGTGGGTTCTCACACCACCTAAACAGAAGCCTAACGGCAACTGGTGGTTTCAGACGGTGAGCCACGGTGCCTTCCGCTTTTATGCAAAGCAGTTCTATAGCGAAGGACGCAAGGTCGTCCCCGCGCTCATCCATCGCTTGCTGAAACCCAGAGGCTTAGCCTATTGGTTCATGGACGATGGCTCTCTCAAAGACAAGCAGTCCCGAGCTATCCTCTTGAACACCCAAGGTTTCAGTCAGGGCGAGGTGGCGCGCTTAGCTCAAGTGCTCACCGAGCAGTTTGGGCTGGAGACCTCTCTGCGTCGTCAATCGGAAGGGTATCAGGTGGTGATACGTGGACGCTCGTTGGAGCGGTTCCTCGAGCTGACCGATGCCCATCTGATTCCCGAAATGCGCTATAAACTGCCGAAGGCTGGACGAACGGAATTGCCTAAAAGGTAACGGAGGTGTCCAAAGGTCCGCTCAGCGCGGTCGGAAATCGCGCGTCGAGTGCAAGGGCACAAGCGGGCTTAACTGTGAGACCAACGGGTCGAGCAGATGCGAAAGCAGGGCCTAGTGACCCTCTGGCTGTGCGTGGGCACGCCAGGGTTCATCGGATAAAAGCTACCCCGGGGATAACAGGCTGATCCTGCCCGAGCGTCCACAGCGACGGCGGGGTTTGGCACCTCGATGTCGGCTCAAATGTAGGGCCCCCAAAGCGGAAACGCCTTGGGTAAAATCCGGCTTATAACGGGGAAGCCCTCCGGTCAGTCCCCCATGACGACTGAGGGTAATCCCGTGGGAAGTCGAGGAGTTGAAAATGCTGCAGGAGCCTTCGGCTCAGTAGCATGGTACACAGCGATGGCATCGCGCTTATCACACAATCTCTGTGTACCTCCGTGTATGGAATATAAACTCCTTTGACCCCGTAACGACTGAAGGCGATAGCCTGAGATGGTTGTGCTGGAGCACCGCTCCAAATCTATCGCAACCATCAGACGCCGGACCCTTGACAGGCGATGGTCAAGGTGATGAGATAGTCTATGCCACTGGAAACAGTGGGGAAACATGCGTCGCATCCTGGGGCTGAACAAGGTCCCAAGGGTTGGGGGGTTCACCCATTAAAGCGGCACGCGAGCTGGGTTCAGAACGTCGTGAGACAGTATGTGTCCGTGCTGTCTATAAATTCGGCTATATGCTGGGAAGCCTGGTGAGTATCCTGCGCTACTCGTGATATAATTTCATATCATGAGTGACAATGCGACAGGTGCAGGCAATCAGCAGGGAAGGTCAGATGAGTGTCTTGGCTACTACATCGCAGGATTCGTTGACGGTGAGGGAAGCTTCCATGTTGCGATACAGAAGAATCCCTCTACTCGGCTTGGGTGGCAAGTTATCCCAGAGCTCCACATCTCTCAGCACGAGCGTAATATTCAGGTGCTGGAGTTGATAAGGGAGACTTTGCAGTGTGGCTATCTCAAGCCGAATAACCGTCATAATCTGAGCGATAGAACTTGGGTGTTTGTAGTAAGGTCGCGTCAAGACCTTCTGAAGAAGGTAATACCTTTCTTCGAACGCTACCCACTACGAACCTCAAAACGCCAAGATTTTGAGAAGTTTGCCACGATTGTGCGCAAGCTCGCTGAAGGAGCTCATCGTACCTGTAGTGGTTTTGCGGAAATCCTACATATTGCGATGAGTATGAACAGTGGGGGCGCGTATCGTAAAATCGATATTACAAACATCCTCACTCATCTGGAACCCTCAGAGACTGTACGCCGAACACCCTGAAGTAGCCAAGGGTGAAGATACAGTCCGAACTGCATGGCGACATGCAGAGGTAAGTCGAAAGGCTTACCCGCCTCACGCTCAGCGTGAGGTCAGTAGGCGTCTGCAGACGCCGAAAGTAACAGATTGTCGGTCCCTATCCACCGCAGGCGTAGGAGACTTGAGGGGAGCTGGCCCTAGTACGAGAGGACCGGGCTGGACTGACCTCTGGTGTACCAGTTGTTCCGCCAGGAGCAGACGCTGGGTAGCCATGTCGGGAAGGGATAAGCGCTGAAAGCATCTAAGCGCCAAGCCCACCCCAAGATAAGGTCTCCCATCCGGTTAACGGAGTAAGGTCCCCAGTAGATGACTGGGTTGATAGGCGGCGGGTGTAAGCGCAGTAATGCGTTGAGCTGAGCCGTACTAATAGACCGAGGGCTTGCCTAAAGAAGCGCTCTTCCGGTGTACCTCCAGTTCCAATTGTCGCTCACCTCCTGAGAGGGAGGCTTTCCCTCTCAAGAGGTGAAGGATCTCGGTTTCAATCCGGGTGCCCATAGCGGAGGGGAAACACCCGTTCCCATCCCGAACACGGCAGTTAAGCCCTCCAGCGCCGAAGATACTGCTCTGGCAACGGAGTGGGAAAATAGGTCGGTGCCCGGATTGAAAATCTCTCTTGGTGAATGGAGACGCCAGAAAGCGTCTCCATTCCAAATAAACTCCTTTTGGCACAAGAAGGAGGCGTGTATGCCATTTGAGATAGACAAGTCGATCGAGGAAGCGTGGACGCTTCCCGCACAAGTATACACTGACCCTCAACTGTATCAGCACCTCCTAGAACGCGTCTTTCTAACCTCGTGGCAGTTTGTCGCCGACACAGACTCGGTACGAATACCAGGCACGGTGTTCCCCTTCACACTCCTTGAAGGCTCGTTAGAAGAGCCTCTGTTGCTCACCCGTGATATGCACGACCAACTCCACTGCCTTTCTAATGTTTGCACTCATCGTGGCAATCTGGTGGTGGAAACGCCAGGCAACGAGCGCTACCTACGCTGTCGGTATCATGGGCGACGCTTCGGGCTGGATGGCAAGTTTCAGCATATGCCTGAGTTTGAAGGCGTGTGCGGTTTCCCCAGCGAGAAGGACAACCTGCCCGAAGTGCCGTTCGGCGTATGGGGGAAGTTCATCTTTGCATCGCTGAAGCCGATGTGCCCTTTTGAAGCGTTCATTGCCCCAATGCAGGAGCGAGTCGGGTGGCTCCCATTACACGAGTTCCGATACGACCCTGCGCGTTCAAGGGATTACTTGGTCAGGGCGAACTGGGCGTTGTATTGCGACAACTACTTAGAGGGGTTCCATATCCCGTTCGTACACCCCAGTCTGAACGAAGCGCTGGACTACGGCAGTTATCGCACGGAACTATTCCGCTATAGCAGTCTCCAGGTCGGGATTGCCAAAGGCGGTGAGGACTGCTTTGAACTGCCGCCTGACTCGCCCGATTATGGTCAGGCGATAGCGGCTTACTACTTCTGGCTCTTTCCGAATCTGATGTTCAACTTCTATCCTTGGGGACTGTCTATCAATGTAGTCAAGCCGTTAGGGGTGGATTTGACCCGCGTGTCGTTCCTGAGCTATGTGTGGCGTGCCGAACGGCTCCATTCGGGCGCGGGCGCAGAGTTAGACCGCGTTGAGCGCGAGGATGAGGCGGTCGTAGAGGCAACCCAGCGCGGAGTACGCTCGCGCCTGTACGACAGAGGACGCTACTCGCCCACCCGTGAGCAGGGTGTGCATCACTTCCATCGGCTTTTGGCAGAGCATCTCCCGTAAAAATCAGCACGCTCCTTGAACGGCTCGGGAGGGTCTCCTGAGCCGTTTCGCATTTGAAAGGTACAATATAGGCGCACTATGCCACGGCTGAGTTGGAGCGATTGGTATCGACATCTGGAGTCGCAGTTTGTGGAGGAGACACCACAAACCCAAAATCCTCCACCTGACGAGTCGGCGTCCGCGCCCGCCGTTGAGCAACCCCCCTCCCAAACTGCCATCGAATCATCCGCCCCCACACCAGAGCCAGTCCGCTCTGAACCTGTTGTTGCCCCGCCCCCCACTGCCGTTTCTCCCGAACCGATATCCTCTGCGCCCCAAAAGGTTTCGTCGCCCGCTTCGCTTTCGATACGCGTGCCCAGCATTTTGGAGTTTTTGCCGTTCCTGCGTGAGGAGCTGGGGCTACCGAGCGAACCCGAACCCCAACACGAAGTGTCTGTTCAAGAGAGTCAGGCGGTGGTCGAGATGGGATCGCCTCATGAGGACGGTCCGCGCCTGCGCAAACGCAAGCGTCGTCGCAAGGTCGACCCCGAACAGATTGTGCCTCCTGAAGCCGACGAGGTCTGGGCGAAACTGCCCCAATATCTGCGCTATCTGGCAGAGTGGACAGACGACAGCGTCACGCGCCGATATTACCCTGCGCGCATTCGGGAGAGCCGTGAGGAACTGATTGCGCGTTTGACCGACCCTGTGTTGACTTTGGAGGAAGTGGCGCGCCTGCTAGGGGTCTGTCCTGCCACAATACGACGCTACACCGACCGAGGCTGGCTCAGGCACTTCCGCACGGAGGGCAATCAGCGTCGGTTCCGCCTGTCGGATGTGGTGGCATTCTTGGAAGAGCAAGCGCTCCGACGCCCCACAGGCAATCGCAACGCTAATCAATCTGTCTCGGAGGAGGCGGACGAGACACCGTGAAAGTCGCTATCTTCTCCGAGAGCTACCTGCCCTATCTGAATGGGGTGAGTATCTCGATTCGCATTCTGCATGAGGAGCTCACGCGACGCGGGCATGAGGTCTGGGTCTATGCCCCATGCTATCCGGGCTATCGTGACGAGGTGCAGGTCGTGCGCAGGTTCCCTTCGTTCAAGACGCCTTTTGAACCCGATTACCCGATTGGCTGGCTGTTCGCGCCGAAGCTCTGGCGCGAGTTTCGCGAGCAAGGCTTTGATGTGGTGCATACCCATACGCCCTTCTTCGTGGGGATGGCGGGGGCGAGCTGGGCACGGCGTGCGCGTGTCCCGCTGGTCAGCACTTATCATACGCTTTATGAAGAGTATCTCCACTATGTGCCCGCTTTCGTGCCGAAGGGTTCAGTGCGGAGGCTCCTACGGTGGCACTTGAAGCGGTACTACGAGCGCGTGGACGCCGTGATGACTCCTTCCGAGATTGGGGCGGAAGTGTTGCGCAAGTACGGTGTGAGAAAGCCGATTACCCCCATCCGCAATCCTGTTCTGCCGTTCCCCAATCTTACGAAAGCACAGGCTCGCGCCGAGCTGGGTATTTCGAACGATGTGTGGATGCTCCTTTATGTGGGCAGGATGGCTCCAGAGAAGAATGTGCATATCCTGCTGAAGGCGATGCCCCACATCGTGCGCGGGTGTCCGAATGCACGATTGTGGCTGGTAGGACCCGGTCCTGCTTTGGAGTCGCTCAAGGCACAGGCAGAAGCGATGAACCTAAGCGAAGTGGTTCACTTCACAGGACCGGTGCCACGCGACCAAGTCTCGCTCTATCTCTTATCAGCAGACCTGTTCACCTTTCCATCGGTGACCGAGTCGCAGGGCTTAGTGTTAGACGAGGCGCAAGCGGCAGGATTGCCTTGTATTGTGGCGAACGGCGGAGGTGCGCCCGAAGCGGTCGACTATGGGCGCACGGGGCTGGTCGTGGAACCGACACCAGAGGCATTTGTCGAAGCGGTGCTTCATCTCACACGCCACTCAGACGAGCGTGAAGCCCTGCGTCAACGGGCGATGACCAAGCGTGAGACGCTCTCCGTGCCCGCCGTGATTGACCGCGTGATTGCTGTTTACGAGCAAGCCCGCGCGATTCAAAAAGCATCGGCGTTTTCTCAGCGAGCGGTTGAGTAGCGCCACGAAAAATTGACAGTTTTGAGGCGATGAAAGTAGGAACTCGGCTCAATCAGGCGAATCTAAAAGCACATCATAAGGAGGCTGTTATGCAACGAGGATTCACCTTGATTGAGCTGTTAGTGGTCATCGCCATTATTGCGATATTAGCGGCGATACTGTTCCCCGTGTTCGCGCAGGCGCGTGAGAAAGCGCGCCAGACCCAGTGTTTGTCGAACTGTCGGCAGTTGGCAATCGCCACGCAAGCCTACGCCCAAGACTACGACGAGACACTTCTAACACTCTACTTCTACACCAACGAAGACCGCTGGCGCAACCCGCTCTTTCTGCAATATAGCGTTGGGATGTGGGGACCGCTGTTGTTTCCGTATGTGAAGAACAAGGATGTGTTCGCTTGTCCGAACGGTCCGCGTCGGGGAAACCACTTCGAGTTCGGACCTGCCAACGACCAGTACATTATCAACTTGGGCTACAACGAATACATCTTTCGGGGAGTTGAGATTCCTTGGGTGGGTCTCCCGACGATGGCACGCTTGAGCAGTTTCCCTGAAGGGGTAGCGAATATTGCCTTGATTGCCGACTCGGCACTGGGTGGGTTCTTCCACAACTGGGGCAACGACGATAACGGCACTGGGTTGCCCGTGCGCGGGGAGCATCCGAACTGGGGAATGCACCGTCTCAAGTGTGCGAACGGCTACTGGGGCGCGCCCGAGAGTGGCTACAATATGTGCCGATACCGCCATACCGATGGCGGGGCGAATATTGTCTACTGTGATGGGCATGCGGCGTTTATGCCTGGCAAGCGCATCTTAGGTGGTCGGGCGATGAACTGCGAGTCGCCAGTCGTAGACCCTACGAAACCACTGTGTCGGTAGGCTCGTCCCCACACTCTTGCAGGAGTGTGGGGATTCGCTTATAATGGGTGTTGCGTGTTGCCAGCATACCTTACTCCACCGTTACGCTCTTGGCGAGGTTGCGAGGTTGGTCGATTTCGCATCCGCGCAGGCGTGCCACATGGTAGGCGAATAGTTGAAGCACAGGTATCGAGACGAACGGGGAGAGTTCTTCCATCGGCAGGCGTGGGATGCGCACCGTGTAGTCCGCCTCCTGTGGGAGCAGGTCATCATCTTCGGTAGTGACGAGGAATACCGTGCCTTGACGTGCCTTGACCTCCTTGAGGTTGCCGAGCAGTTTTTCGCGGGTACGCTCTTGGGTGGAGACGAACACAGCAATCACGCCTGGCTCAATCAGCGCGAGCGGGCCGTGCTTCATCTCGCCAGCGGGTGGCTCTTGGGTGGGCACATAGGCAATCTCCTTGATTTTGAGTGCGCCCTCCATCGCCACATAAGCGTCCACGCCGCGTCCCAAGTAGAACGCCAGCGGGGTCTTATAGAGCGCTTCGGCAATTTGGCGTACCTGTGGCTCGGTCTCCAGACTGCGTGCAATCAGCGAGGGCATCTGCATCAGGCTCTTGACGCCCTCCGTGTAGGTATGCATTGGCAGGGTTCCGTTCACGCTGGAGAGATATAGCCCCAACAGCGAGAGCACCGCAATCTGCGTGCTGTAGGCTTTGGTCGATGCCACTGAGATTTCAGGACCCGCCTGCGTGTACAGCACATGGTCGCACTCGCGGGCGATACTGCTCCCGACCACATTCACGATGCCCATCGTGGTGTAGCCCGCTTCTCGGCACAGTCGCAGTGCAGCGAGTGTATCCGCCGTCTCGCCCGATTGGCTGATGAACAGCGCGAGCGTATTCGGCTGAAGAATCGGGTCGCCATAGCGAAACTCTGATGAGTAGTAAACCTCTACGGGGCGACGGAGCCACCGCTCCAGCATAAACTTACCGATAAGCCCTGCGTGATACGCTGTGCCACACGCTACGATGAGGATACGGCGGAACTTCTGCCAGTCTTCCACTTCCAAATTCAGTTCGGGGAAAGTAATCCCACCGTTGGGCTTGAGCCGACCGCGCAGGGTGTCACGCACCGCTTCGGGCTGTTCCAGTATCTCCTTAATCATGAAATGCTCGTGCCCGCCCTTTTCTGCCGCTTCGGCAGACCAAGTAATCTCGACGGGTGGACGCTCGATAGGCGAGCCGTCCAGCCTGAGCAGGCGTACACTGTCGCGCGTGATGACGCCCAAGTCGCCGTTTTCCAGCAGGATGACGCGCCGAGTGTAGGGCAACAGCGCAGGGATGTCGGAGGCGATAAAGTTTTCGCCCTCGCCCAGCCCAATCACGAGGGGTGAGTCGTTGCGCGCGACCACCACGCGGTCGGGGTGCTGAGTGAACATCACCGCTATCGCATAGGAACCGCGCACACCTTGCAAGGCACGCCGTACTGCTTCTTCGGGGCTATCGCAGAGGGGCAACTGCTCTTCTATAAGGTGTGCCAACACCTCGGTATCGGTCTCGGAGCTAAATCGGTGTCCGCGTGCGCTCAGCTCTTGGCGCAGTTCGAGGTAGTTCTCGATGATGCCGTTATGCACGACGGCGACGGTGCCGTTCTCGTCGGTGTGGGGGTGGGCGTTGGGGTCGTTGGGGATGCCGTGCGTTGCCCAGCGCGTGTGCGAAACAGCCAAGCCGTGCGCCTCTACCCCGTTCAGCAGTTCGGTCAGGTGCTGGATTTTGCCAGCCCGCTTCATCACCTCCAGGTGGTCTCCGCTCCAGAACGCAACACCTGCCGAGTCATAGCCCCGATATTCCAGTCGTTTCAGCGTGTCCAGCGCCACCTCAATCGCCGGACGCGGTCCGATATAGCCTGTGATTCCGCACATAGTTCACTCTCTCTAATGAGGATTGTCGGCTTAAGCATACCCGAAGGCAAATAGGGTAGAGGGCTTGGGCGTCGCGTCCCCTGTCATTCCAACGCCTCACTCATCATTCCAAACTCTCCGATTGCCCAATGCCCACTCCCAACTGCCCACTGCCGATTGCCCAAAAATAGTGTATACTAAGGTTATGCGGTATTCGAAAGGGATTACCTGCCTGATTGGAATAGTGTTGATAAATGCTTGGGTCCTGGCTCAGGGCGTGCCTCTGAACTTGCGATTCCACGATTCGGTGACGGGGCGCGCGCTCGTGGTCGATATCCAACTGACCAACACCTTAACCCAAGCGAGCTACTCTCTGCGTTCGCGAACCGACGGACGCGCCGAGCTCAATCTGCCCGAAGGGGATTACATCCTCTACGCAACTGCTGAGGACTATCAAGCGGTGGGGCTGACGATGCGCCTCGAACCTCAAATGCCTCCCTATCGGTTCTTCTTGGACCCGAACGCACCGCCTGTTGAGACCCGAACCGAATTCCTCTGGAGCCTGCGCAAACCCGGACAGATGGTGGTGGTCGGCTGGCTGATGGATGAGGAGACGGGTCAGCCGATTGTCGGTGCGCGAGTGGGCGTGCTGGAAATAGGCACGATGACCTTGACTGATGAGCGCGGGCTGTTCCTCGTGCAGTTTCCAATCGCGCCCTGCAAAACAGGCTATGCCACGCTACTTGTCGAGAAGGCTGGCTACCGCACCCGCCGATTGGAGAAGGTGCGTGTGTGGAGCGAGGGCGACTGGATTTATCGGCTCACGCTGACGCCCGGTGTAGGCGTTGAATCGACCGATATGCGCTCGCCACGCCACCGTGAAGACGAACCCATCCCACCCTGCACCGACTGTGAGAAAGAGAAGACCCCCACCGAACTGGATATCGACACCGAAACGCCGAGCGACTTTATGCCCACAGCACCCGCACCGATTGTCCTGCCCAAATACATTCGTGTCGGGCGCAACTGTAGCAGAAACAACCGAACGGACTGCCCTGGTGGCGTGGAGGTCTACACAATCGATACCTACTGCAAGGGTGTGATTACCAGCGAGTGGTATGCCTGTTGGGGCAATCTGCCTGGTGGGATGAACTCACTCTATGCAGGGGCGGTGGCAGTGCGCAGTTATGGGGTTTCGTTCGTCTTCAGCCCTGTTTCCCCCCAGTACGATATTTGCGATAGCACTGCGTGCCAAGTGTTCACGGGCAACCAGACCAGCAACGGCAACGCAGCGGTCGATTTCACCACGCGGTATGTGCTTTTGACTTCGGCAGGTGCGATTGCGCGCTCGGAGTATTCGGCTGAAAACAATAATGCAGGCTGTGGAGACGGCTACTCGGGCACGGGAAGCGGTTGGCCCTGCATTTTTGACCCTGTGTGTTCGGGATTTAGCACCAATGGGCACGGGCGCGGGATGTGTCAGTGGGGTTCCGCACGCTGGGCAACGGGCAGGCGTCTCTCCAGCAGTCAAGCCTGTACAACCCAGGCGCCCCAACACAGTTTCGGCACGAAGAACTGGCAGGAAATCCTGAATCACTACTACGCACCAGCAGGCTACCAGCTCGTGCAGGGTGGGGTCGCTACGATTACGAACCTCATTACCAGCCCCAACCCCATCAGCACGGGCGCAACAGGTCTGCTCACTTTCAACATCAACGCCACGCACGACTTCAGCGTGATGCTCGGCGCATCGATACGGTTGGGGAGCGGGAGCTGGATTTCTGACCCGCCCCGCGATGTGAAGGTCAACCTCAGCACAGGCACGCAGAGCCGAAACCGCACCTTCCTCATCCCGAACAACGCCCAGCCCGGCACCTACGATGTGCTGACCACGCTCTGGTTCGACCGCAACAACAGCAACACGATTAATCAGGGCGACTTCCTCGTTGATGACCGCATCTTCAGCACAGTGTGGCAGGTACGGCGCACGACGAGCATGAGTATGAATCCGCTCTCGGCTCGGCGTGGGCAGACCGTCTCACTCTCTGCCACCCTGCGCCAAGCGTTAGACAATAGTCCTCTGGCGAACAAGCCCATCACTTTCCGCGTGAACAATCAGGTGGTCGGCACAGCGAACACGAACAGTTCAGGAATCGCCTCGCTGAGCTACACTTTGCCTCTGAACTTGCCGTTGGGCACTGTGCCGTTGCGGGCGGACTTCACGGGCGATAGCGAGTACGCGCCGACTCTTGCTACTAGTAGCCTCAGCGTTCAGCCAGTGCGCTTGCAGGGACAGGTGGCGCTGGAGGGACGCCCCAATCCTGCAGGGGTGTCGGTACGGCTCGTGATTCAGCAGGGAACGAACACCGAAACTCTCACCACCACTCTTGGCACGAACGGCGCGTATCAGGTGGACACCGCTCTGGCAGGCGATGCGACCGTTCGGCTGGAGACCCTTACTGGCGCGTGGCTCTGTCAGAGCAGTTCGATTCTGCTGAGCGGAATTGCCACGCTCAACTTTAGCCTGAAGGCAGGCGATGTGAACCGCGACGGCGTGATCGACGATGCCGACCTGCTGGCAGTGCTATTCGCCTTCGGCAACACAGGTTCGAACCTACCTGAAGACCTGAACGGCGATGGCGTGGTGGACGATGCCGACCTCTTGACGGTGTTATTCAACTTCGGCAGTGGGTGCTAAACCCTCACCCACTGCCCACTGCCGATTGCCCACTGCCCCAAATTGTCATTCTGAGCGAAGCGCAGAATCTCAACGGGGGCACAATCGAGACCCCTCGCCTTCGGCTCAGGGTGACGAGAGGAGTAGCTCAAGGAGACGACACGGGCACACGGGCGAGACGCCCCTGCTACGGTTTGGCAAGATGGGCAAGATGCCCAAGCCACGACTGCCCACTGCCCTCACACGGGCGAGACGCCCGTGCTACCACTGCCCACTCTCCACTCCCTTACTGCACGACACTTTTTTGAGGGAGAATAGAGAATGGGCGCACACGGGGGTGCGCCCCTACTCAATCGCCCTACCTGTAGGGGCAGACCCCCGTGTCTGCCCTGCCAAACAGAAGCCCACTTCAG
>FWPU01006734.1_pt1 | contig 12297 bp, 11 predicted proteins | sample 2228361 | NCBI WGS metagenome assembly FWPU01 (sample SAMEA103939777, study PRJEB20133) | metagenome | reverse complement strand
TGGCCCAGCCCGACGCCGGCCGGCAGCCGGTCGCGCAGCGCCATCGCCACCTGCGCCCGCACTGCAGTGACCTCCGGCAGCGGCGAGCGGCCGAACTGTTTTTCGAGCACTTCACGGAACGTGGGTTCGGGCATGGCCGGTCGATTATTCTTTGGTTTTTTGTATTAAAATAATTGCCGGCTGCTGGCCGCGTGGCTTGGGCCGCATGGAAATCGTTTTTTATTTCTTTTCAGTTCTTTAAAGGAAGGGTTTTTTGGGTGTTTTGGAATGAGGTTGTTCATCGACACTGCGAACGTTGAAGAAATTAGGGAAGCCGCGTCGTGGGGAGTGGTTTCCGGAGTGACCACGAACCCGAGTCTCGTGGCGAAGGAGGGGAAGAACTTCAAGGATGTTGTGACCGAGATTCTGGGAATCGTGGACGGGCCGGTGAGCGTCGAGGCCGTGAGCGAAAAAGCCGAGGGAATGGTGAAGGAAGCAGTGGAGTTCGCGGCGTGGCACAAGAACATTGTTGTCAAGATTCCGATGACAGAAGAGGGTTTGAAGGCGGTGAAAATCCTGGCGGCGAAGGGGATTAAAACGAACGTGACGCTTGTTTTTTCTCCGAACCAGGCGCTGCTCGCCGCGCGGGCCGGAGCAACTTTCGTGAGTCCTTTCGTGGGCCGGTTGGATGACATTAGCCACGAGGGAATGAGGCTGGTGAAGGACATCGTGGACATTTTCAGGCTCCATGGACTTAAGACGCAGTTAATCGCGGCATCAATTAGGCACCCGGTGCACGTTGCCGAGGCCGCCCGGCTTGGCGCGGACATCGCCACTGTCCCGTTCGCGGTGTTGAAGGCCATGTTCAGGCACCCGCTCACCGACGCCGGCATCAAGAAGTTCCTCGAGGACTGGGCGAAGGTAAGGAAGTAAAGACAGTTCCAAAAAAAAAGGCAGTTCCGCGATTGTGGAATTGTGCACCGTTAATCACGGAATCACGGCGATGGTGGAATCGCGCATCGCTGATTGTGGAAAGCAGGAAATATTTTTATGGCTGTGCATTATTTTTTAGCTCATGTTTTTTGAACCACTGTTCCAGGCATCTGACGGGCTCTTGGTTGAAATCGGCTTGTCAGCAGGAATCGTTGTCGGAGCCCTTGTTTTGGCAAAGGTATTCTACTGGTTTTTGAAAAAATACGTTGAGCACCTGACCGCGAGGACGAGGACGACGCTGGACGACAGACTGCTCGCGGCTTTTGAAAAACCGCTCCTGCTCCTCGTTTTTTCAGCAGGTTTTTACGCGGCGCTCGCGAGGCTGGCTCCGCTTGCGCCCTACATGGAATTACTGGAACGGTTTTTTTCAGCAGTCTGGATCGCGCTGGGCACTTACCTATTGCTGCGGGTTGGAAACGCGGTGCTCGCGTGGTACGCCGAGGACGTGGCCGCGAAAAGCCGGCTGATGGTTGGGGAGATTGTTCCGACGGCGCGGCGCGTGTGGCTGTTGTTCGTCGTGGTCATGGGCGCGATAATAATCCTCGGCACGTTCGGCATCGAGGTGAGCCCGCTCCTCGCAAGCCTTGGAATAGCCGGTCTTGCGGTGGCGCTGGCTTTCCAGGACACGCTCGCAAACTTTTTCGCCGGCGTTTACATCACCGCCGACAGGCCGGTCAAGACCGGGGACTACATAAAACTCGATAGCGGCGACGAGGGGTACGTGACGAAAATCGGGTGGCGCAGCACCCAGATAAGGACGCTTCCCGGCAACATTGTCGTCGTCCCGAACTCGAAGCTCGCGCAAAGCATCATCACGAACTACTACGCGCCGGAAAAGGATATGTCGGTAGTCATCCAGTGCTCCGTTGCATACGGAACTGACTTGGAGAAGGCTGAAAAAATTGTCGTCGACGTTGCAAAAAAAGTGCTCCGGTCCGTGAAAGGCGGGGTAAAGACATTCGAGCCCTTCGTGAGGTACCACACGTTCGGGGATTCAGGCATAGGGTTTTCGATTATCCTCAGGGTCGAGGAGTTCACGGACAAGTTCCTCGTGACGCACGAGTTCGTCAAGGCTCTCCACGCGCGCTTCAAGGAGGAGGGGATCGAAATACCGTTTCCAAAGAGGCACGTTTACTTGGAGGAAGTCAAGCACAGGCAGTGAGGGATGAGATGGATGCGCTTGCGAGGCTGAAGAATGTTTTCGACCAGCGGCTGAAGGGAAAATCTTTTTTCATAACGTCCCACAGCGAGCCATACATTCATTTTTACAAGGAGGATGAGCTTGTGTGGCGCAAAGCGGTCGGCGGCCTCGTGGCAGCCCTCGACCCCCTCATGCAGAAATGCGGTGGAACATGGATTGCATACGGAGCTGGCGCAGGGGACAGGGAAGCATCGGACAAGAACGGGGTTGAAAATGTCCCGCCAGGGGAAGGAAAGTATTTACTGAAGCACGTGTGGCTCGAGAGGCGCGAGATAGAAAATTACCTGGACGGGGCGGCCAATTCGATGCTTTGGCCACTCCACCATTTTTGTTACGTGAGGCCGAGGTTCGAGGAAAAGTGGTGGAGTGAGTACGTGAAGGTGAACAAAAAGTTTGCTGACGCGGTTGTCGAGGCAGTCGGTGACTCGCCGGGCCTGGTTTGGGTCCATGACTATCAGCTCGCGCTCTGCTCCAAATTCATAAAGGATAAGAGGCCGGACTTGGTGGTGGCCCAGTTTTGGCACATCCCGTGGCCAGTTGCGGACATCTACAAGATATGCCCGTGGGCAACCGACATCGTGGAAGCGCTTCTTGCAAATGACTTGGTTGGGTTCCAGATAAGTTACCATGCAAACAATTTCCTCGACGCCGTGGACCAACTGCTCCAGGCGAGGGTCGACCGCGAGAACTCGTGCGTTTTCTACAAGGACACCCAGACCAGGGTGATGAATTTTCCCATAAGCATTGACTTCCGCCAGCTATCCTCTTCAGCTGAAAAAATCACGCCGGACAAAATCCGGGCGGTAAGGAAGCGCTATGGGCTCGGGAACGAGAGAATACTGCTGGGCGTGGACAGAAAGGATTACACGAAGGGCATTCCGGAAAAGCTTGCTGGTTTCGACAGGTTCCTTGAGGAAAACCCGGATTACGCGGGAAAAGTGAGTCTCGTGCAGGTGGCTTCGCCGAGCAGGGTGCACGTCCCGGAATACGCTGGTTTGAATGAGAGAATAAACGAAATGGCCGACGAAATCAATTGGAGGCACAGCGCGAACAAGTGGAGGCCAGTGGTTCTCATCCAGGATTTTGTCGCCCAGGAGGAACTGGTGGCGCTTTATTCCACGGCAGAGGCATGCCTGGTCACGTCCCTGAGGGACGGAATGAACCTGGTCTCAAAAGAATTCGTGGCGGCCAAGAACGACGGCGACGGCGTCCTCGTGCTGAGCAGGTTTACTGGAGCTGCGCGCGAGCTCACCGATGCGGTTCTAGTGAATCCATATCATGTCGGGGAAGTGGCGACCGCGATAAAAAAAGCGCTGGAAATGCCTGCCGAGGAAAGAAAGAATAGGATGGTGAAGTGCAGGGAGGTCGTGGCTGAAAACGACGTGTACAAGTGGGCAGCTGACTTCATTGAAAAAATAAGCAGGCTGGAGGCGACGCCCGGGACATGAAGAATTTTTTTTCCTCGCGCCGCGAAATCGCGCGGAGGCTCAGCGGCGGGAAACCAGTTGTTTTCCTCGACTACGACGGGACGCTTGCGCGCATTCGGAGGAGTCCCGAAAAAGCGGTTCCGTCAAGAAAGGCGCGAGAGGCCGTGGGGCGGCTGGCGCGGAACGGTGTGCAGGTGGTTTTGGTGACTGGAAGAACAACTGGTTTTTTGGAAAAAAAATTTCCTGAAACGAAGGTGGTTGCCGAGCACGGGGCGGGCTGGCCGATGAGTCGAATAACGCGGGCCGCCGGAAAACTCCTTGAAGGGATTTCGGAAAAATTTCCCGGCTCGTTCGTGGAATGGAAAAAAAGCTGCGCTTGCCTGCACTACAGGAACGTGGAGCCCGCTGCCTCGAAAAAGCTCGAAAAACTAGCGGACAGCGTTCTGGAGCCGCTTGAGGAGAAAAGGCTTGTGAAGGTGCAGAGGGGCAAGCGGGTTTTTGAAGTCATGGACTTCGGCGCAGGCGACAAAGGCGGTGCAGTCAGGGACGTAGTGAAGAAAGCCGGTGCAGGAGCGGTGCCGGTCGTGTTTGGCGACGATTCGACTGACGAGGCCGCTTTTACGGAGGCAAGAAGATGGGGTGGAGTGGCGGTGCTCGTAGGAAATCATTCGGGGCGAAGCGCAGCCGAGTTTTTCGTCAAGGGAGTCGGGGAAACAATCAAGGCGCTCGAGTTTTTGAACAAAAGCATAAGGAGGTGAGAAAAAATGAAGCGAATTCAAGAGCCGCAGCCGCAGGAGCCGCAGCCAGAAAAACCGGAGCCAGAGAAGCCAGAGCCCGTGGAACCACAGCCAGAAAAGCCCTGACCAATGGAACCGTGGCCCGAAGAGCCGTAGCCTGGAAAGCCCCAGCAACAAGCATGTCGTTTTACGCCGAATTCCTTTTCGTCATCTGGAAAGGTTTATAAAACCTTTTGGAGGCAGGAATAAAGGGTTTTCCAGGGGGATTTGGCGTGGAGCAACTCAAGGTGAAGATTGCTGGAGAAATCGCGTTGAGCGAGGACCCAGGAGCCGCGATGAAAAAATGGAGGGAAGTGTTCGGGATAACGCAGACTGCCCTCAGCGAATTCCTTCAAATCACTCCCTCGACGATATCGGATTACGAGTCGAACCGAAGGAAGTCTCCTGGCATCGCGGTCATCCACAGGTTCGTGGACGCATTGTTCGCCCTCGACTCTCAAAAGGGCGGAGAGATAATAAAGAGGTTCAAGGAAGCCGAGGGACCTGCAGCTGAATTCTTTCAACCAATCGAGTTCTCGAAAGCAGTGCTGGCCAAGGACTTCGCGAAAGCCATGGAAGCAAAAGTCCTTGCGGGCGAAGAAAAACTCGATTCAACAAACCTCTACGGCGCGACAGTCATCGACGCGGTGAAAGTCATCCTCGAGCTCCCCTACGAGAGTTTCGTGAAAATATACTCAACCACGAACCAGCGCGCCCTTGTTTTCACCAACGTCGCGACGGGAAGAAGCACGATGGTGGCTGTTCGCATGGCGCCAATAAAGCCGGCCCTGGTCGTCCTGCATGATGTGAAGGACGTGGACAAACTGGCTGTGCGCATAGCTGAAAGCGAGGGACTCCCCCTGCTCCTGACGAACATGGACATCGAGGAAGTGAAGAAGAAGATAAAGGCGTTTTGACCTGGCAGCAGCTGGCTAGACGCGCACGCAGTAAGTGGCCCGGTAAAGTCTTTTCCCCTTTTTTTTGCCAGCGAGCTTGAAGGACACGGAATACTTTAACCCGAGTTCCGAGAGCACTTGTTCAGTTGCTGCGCGGGAGCCCGCGAGGATGTCGATTCCTTTCCTGAAGCGCCGCGCGCCTGCGACGAAACTGGACCCGCTGACTGAACGCATTATTTTTCCAGCCAGAGCGCCCACGCGGCCTGCTGGGCCGCGGAGTTGAATGACTGCCTCGTGGTATCCCGTTGCGTGCCTTGAGCACTCAAGGCACTGGACCGGAATGAATTTGATTTGAACCGCGTCCGTTTTTCTTATTTCCGCGCCGCGCGCTTGGAAAACGAGGCCGAGTTCAGCGGTGGCGTAATGATTTTTGGAAATTACTGAAACGAACGCGTTTTTCAACAAGTAATTAGGCCTTATTTTTCCCTCCACCCATTCAGCGAGTTCTTCCTCCCCAGTCCATTCTCCGCCGAGCCTCAGCCGGCCGCACGAGGAACACTTTTTCGCCACCAGTTTTGGAACCGAGTAGAGGCGGTGGACTTGGGCAAAGCAGTCCGTGCACAGGGCGCCGGCCAATTGTTTGGTTGTGGAACCACACCTGGCGCACGCCCCTGGTTTCTCCATGCAAGAGAGGGGCGCAACGTCTTTTTTATTCCATTCACCTATTGAATTGGGTTGTTTCTGTGGACGTGGTGGAACAAAAGGCTGTGAGCGTGACCGGCCTGATTTTCTCAGTTCCCTCGTACAGGAGGACCACTGTTTATCTCCTCGCTTTTTCGTTCGCGGCAGGATTCGTGTTGTCCGCGCTCCTCTCCATCAACGCCGAGTTCTCGCTTGCCGACGCCCTCGTGTACGGCGGGACCGAGGGCGTGCTCGTCCTGGGACTGCCCGCGCTCATCGCAGCTGCGCTCGCGACGACAATGGTTTCGAGAAAAGAGTTCAGGAGGGGGTTCAAGTACTTCGAGTTCATCGCTTTCTCGGGCGCGGTGGTGACTGCTCTTGTTTACGGGGCAGGCGTTTTGTTGACGAAGTTTGCGGGAATAGAGTTGTATGTTCCCGTCCTCTTGGCCAACTCGCTTGTCTTCATTTTGTGGTTCACTTCCTCGTACGTGGCGCTGAATTACGGGAAAAAAGCGGTTGTTCTCTCGCTGCTCCAGCCAGTTGGAAACCTTGCATTCATTGAATTGTGGAGGGCTTCTGGCGCGATGGGAGTCCCGTCCCCAGTGGTGGGGGCAATTAGTTTCATCGTCTCCACCGCCATCTTGCTGGTTGCGTTGTGGTCCCTGTTTTACCTCGTCAACGCTCCTGCTCGAAGAAACTTCGGTATATCGAGCGTCCAAGCCGCTGCATTGTTTTTCGCTCAGTGGATTCGGGGAAGCAAGGGCCTCGAGGAAGTGCTTTCGGAAATGGGGGGGAAAGCAACCACCTTCCTGGGGCTCGTGGTTTTCAGGAAAAAGCACTCGCCCGCGGCAGCGGTGGCTAGGGGAGAAACGGGCAGGTTCAAGGCCTTTTTCCTCGTTCCCCACGTTCACTTCGGTCCCCTGGGCAACCTGGGCGGAAGCGAGTACCCGGCCATTCTTTCAAAAGCGTTTCAGGAAAAATTCGGAGCACCGGCCTTCGTTTTCCACTCGCTCACGGACCACGACTTCAACCCGGTTCATTCGTCGAGCGTCCAGCACGTGGAAAAGGTTTTCGAGGAAATGGTTGCGCGCCTGAAAAAATTCTCGGGCGAGGCGAGTTTTGTTTTCAGGGAAAAGGATTCCAGCAGGGTGTTCGGGTTCGCCCTCGGAGAAAACGGGTTCCTGGCCCTCTCCCGCGCCCCAAAGTCAACGGAGGACATTGAGTTCCCCTTGGGCGTGGCGCTGCGCAACCGGGCGCTGAAAAAGTTTTCCGAGGCAGTGCTCGTGGACTGCCACAATTCGAAGACGAGTGGGAAGAAAATCGAGGCGGGCGGGGGAGAGTATTTTGACTTCGAGGAAGCCATCGACTCCCTTCGGCCGGGCGAGGGAAAAGCGCTGAAGATGGGCGTCGCGGTCGACGAACTGAAGGACTTTTCCGCCCGCGACGGCGTCGCGGGCGGTGGTCTCAGGACAGCAGTGTTTGCCCTGAATGGAAGAAAATATTGTCTGGTGCTCGTGGACGCGAACAACGTCGTTCCCGCCTTCCGCGCAGAAGTGCTCGCGGGGCTGAAAAAATTTGGCTTCGAATACTGCGAATTGATGACAACCGATTCGCATGCGGTGAACGCGGTGGACGGCGTGCACAACCCGCTTGGGTTAAGGACTGACAGGAAAAAGCTTGCAAAGAGAATAGAGGAGGCTGTGAGAAGGGCTTTGAAGGACTTGGAGCCCGTGGAGGCCGGGGCGGTTGTTGAAAAAATTGATTTGGAGGTGCTGGGCTCGAAGAGGGCGTCTGAACTCACCTCGACTGTGAACTCCATTGTGGCGGTCATGAAAATCATTGCTCCCGCGGTGTTTGTTTTGTCGGTTCTGGCCGCGTTCGCTTCCCTGCTGCTGCTGAAATAAAGGACGAGTGGTGGAGTGAAGGGATGAATGCTGAGGTATTGAAGTGAAAAAACGAAGAAAATGAAAAAACGAAGAAAATCAAAAGACAAAGAAAATCAAAAAACAAAGAAAATCAAAAAAACGAAGAAAATGAATATTGAGGTATTGAAGTGAAAAAAAGGGATAAGGTTGAAATGAAAGGGTGAATGGGGTGAAAATCGGTTTTTTCACGGACACGTACCTGCCGAACGTGGACGGCGTAGTGAACGCGATTCTTTCCTTCAGGCGCGAGCTCGAAAAACGAGGGCACAAAGTATTCGTGTACGCGTCGGGCGACGAGAAAACGAGGAGGGAAAACACTGACCCGCGCGCGCGCTACTACAATTCCTTCTCCTTCCCCCTTTATCCACAATACAAGGTGGCGGTTTTTCCATTCGCGGCGAAAAAAGACGCGGGAAAGGACGGTATTGAAATCGCGCACTGCCACGGCCTGGCTTCAATGGGTTTTGCTTCAATCAAGACCGCCAGGGACCTGGGACTCCCGCTCGTGGGAACTTTTCACACGCTCATACCCCAGGGCGCGGCGGCTTACGTGAGGAGCGCGTGGGCGAAGAGGATGACTTGGAAAATCGCTTGGAATGCGATAAGGCTTTTTTACGAGCCGTTCAGGGTCGTGACTGCCCCGACCATGGTCATTCGGGCCCTCCTGGAAGAACACGGGGTGAGGAACGCGGTGGTTGTGCCGAACGGAGTGGACACCAACAGGTTCAACCCAGGAACCGGCTGCGGGGCGGTGAGGAAAATGCTTGGACTGAAGGGGGAAAAAATGGTTCTCATCGCTGGAAGGCTGAGTTTTGAAAAAAACGTGGACGTGCTCATTGAGGCAGCCAAAATTTTGAAGAAGAGAGGAAAGCGCGCGGGGCGCGCCAAGTTCGTGGTCACCGGAGAAGGGCCTGCAAAGGCTTTTTACGAGAAAACCGCGCGGGAAAAAAACGTGTCCGACATGTTTGTGTTCACTGGCTTCGTGCCCGACCGCGAGCTGCCCTTTTATTACGCGGCGTGCGACGCTTTCGCAACCGCGTCAACTTTTGAAACCCAGGGAATGGCCGTGCTCGAAGCAATGGCGTGCGGAAAACCAGTGGTGGCAGCCAATGCCATGGCGCTTCCAGAAATCGTTTGGGACGAGTCCAATGGTTTTCTGTTCACTCCCTTCGACGCGCGCGAGTGCGCTGAAAAAATCGAGGCCGCTCTTTCGCTGTCAAAAAAAGACCTGAAGAAATTCTCCTCCAACGCCAGGAAAACAGCCGAGGCGTACAGCGTGCCCCGGTGCACGGACAAGCTCCTCCGCGTGTACGAGGGCGTCCTCAAGGAATAGAGCCCCGGTGACCTACTGCACTAATGCAGTGAACTAATGCAGTGCGGGCCTGAATCCTTTCAAGCGCAGCGAGTTGCCCACCACGGACACTGAAGAGAAAGCCATTGCCGCTGAAGCGAACACGGGATTCAACAGGAGTCCCAGGAACGGGTAGAGCACTCCCATTGCGACTGGAATGAGTGAAATATTGTATGCAAACGCCCAGAACAAGTTCTGCTTGATTGTGTTCATGGTTTTTTTGCTCAACTGAATGGCTGTCACGATCGCCCTCAAGTCGCCGGTGATGAGCGTGACGTCTGCTGCCTCCATGGCCACGTCCGTGCCGGTCCCGATGGCTATTCCCACGTCAGCCTGCGCCAGAGCCGGGGCGTCGTTAATGCCGTCCCCGACCATTGCCACGATTTTTCCCCCGGCTTGGAGTTTCTTGATTTCATCCACTTTCTGCTCTGGAAGCACCTCGGCGAGCACGCGGTTCATTCCCAGCTCCCCTGCAATGGCTTCGGCTGTCTTCCGCCTGTCTCCGGTGAGCATCACCACCTCTAAACCCATTTTCTGAAGCTCCCGGACGGCCTCTTTTGAATATTCTTTGAGCGTGTCCCTGACTGCAATCAGGCCAGCCGCTTTTCCATCCACCGCCAAAAAGACTGGTGTTTTTCCCTGGGCCGCGAGCGCCTCGCTTTTTTCAAACAATTTCTCCGCACTGATTTTCTTCGCAGCAAACAACTCGGGCCTTCCCACGAGGACTTTTCTTCCGGCCACGCGCGCCTCGATTCCCTTGCCTGGCACCGCGTTGAAACGAGTTGGCTCGGACAACCGTATCTTTTTCTTCTGCGCCTCGGCCACCACCGCCTTCGCGATGGGATGTTCGGAAACTTTTTCAGCAGACGCGGCGAGGCGAAGCACTTCATCCCTCGTGAACCCGTTTATTCCAGCCACGTCGGTAACTGTCGGCTCCCCTTTTGTAATGGTTCCAGTCTTGTCCAACACGATTACCTGGATTTTATGTGCGGTTTCCAGGCTCTCCCCGCTCCTGACAAGTATTCCGTTCTCAGCTCCTTTTCCTGTGCCCACCATGATCGCAGTCGGCGTGGCCAGGCCGAGGGCGCACGGACACGCGATGATGAGGACCGCGATGAAGTTCACGAGCGCAAAGTTGAATGTTGGCTGCGGGCCCCACAGGAGCCAGACGGCGAAGGTGACTACGGCGATGGCGATTACCGCGGGGACGAAAACCGCGGAAACCCTGTCCGCCAGGAGCTGGATTGGCGCCTTGGAGCCCTGAGCTTCTTCGACGAGGCGAATGATTTGGGCCAGCGCAGTGTCTTTTCCAACTTTCGTGGCCCTGAACTTGAATGAACCAGTCTTGTTTATCGTCGCGCCGATGACCTCGTCTCCCTTCTTCTTGTCTGCTGGAATGCTTTCCCCGGTTATCATGGACTCGTCGACAGCCGAGTATCCCTCGATTATCACGCCGTCCACGGGAATTTTTTCACCGGGCCGCACCAGCACGATGTCGTTCACTTGAACGTCCTCCACTCTCGCCTCGATTTCCTTCCCGTTCCTGATTACTCTCGCGGTTCTTGGCTGGAGTCCAATGAGCCTGCGGATGGCTTCCGACGTCTCTCCCTTTGCAATCGCTTCGAGCCACCTGCCGAGGATGACGAGGGTTATGATGATTGCGGACGTGTCATAGTAAACTTCTGCCGCGACCACGCCTGCAACGAACTGCGGATAAAAAGTCACGAAGGAGCTGTAAATGAACGCGGCGCTCGTGCCGATTGCGATGAGCGAGTTCATGTCAGCTGTCCTGTGCTTGAGCGCTGCAAAAAAACCCTTATAAAATTGAAGCCCGACCCAGAACTGGACCGGCAGGGTGAGCAAAAACAATACGCGGAAATCCTGTAACAGGGCCGGGACCCAAGGGAACCAGTGGGGATAACTGCCCAGGGTTATTGGGATGCTCAACAACACGCCGGCGATGAATTTCAGCCGCAGCGTCTCGTATTCCCTGCGGCGCGCGGCGCGCTCCCTGTCCACCAGTTCCTCGGCTTTTTGCTCAATTGGCTCGTAACCTGTTTCCCGAATGCTTTTAATTATTTCCGTCGGAGTCACGGCGAGGGGGTCGTAATCAATTATGGCGCGCTCGTTCGGGAACAACTCGAAGCGCTCGACGCCCTTCAGGTCCTTCAGGGCCTTGTCCACGATTCCGATGCAGTGCGCGTTGTTCATGCCAATGACTTTGAGTTCCAGCGTCGCGGCCTTCTCCTCGACCTCGTAGCCGGTTTCCCTCACCGCGTTCTCGAAGTCCCTTGGACTGCAGCAGGCCGGGTCGTACTCCACCGTGGCTTTCTCGGTCGCGTAATTCACGTTCGCCGAGTAGACGCCCTTCACGTCCTTTATCGCCTTCTCGATGGTCCTCGCGCACGCGGCGCAGTCCATTCCCTTGACCCCAAACGAGGTCTTCGCGAACGGCCGCTCGACTTCGTAGCCCGCGTCCTCCACTGCCTTTTCAAGGTGCTCGAGCCTGGCGCGCCGCGGGTCGAATTCCACCACCGCTTTTTCGGTGGCAAGATTGACTGCAGCCTTCTTCACTCCCTTGACTTTCAAAAGCGCCTTTTCCACGCGCAGTGCACACGAAGCGCACGTCATGCCCTTCACGGCGAGCGAGACCTTTCCCGTCTTTTCCTCGGCCTTGCGGGCCGCCGGCGCCTTGCGCGATTCCATGAATTTCCTCTTGCAGTTGTTCGAGCAGAAAAATTACTTCCTGCCGCCCACCACTGCCGTCAGCCCGAGCCGCTCGGATTTCTTTTCATTCGCGTCCATTCCACAGACCGGGTCAACTGCCAATTCTTTCCACGCTCCGCGCTAATTTGTTTCCAATTCATTTCAGTGAAGCGAAAACCAAGTAAAGACCGAGCACTGTGACGAGCGCGCTGACCGCATAGGAGACGAGGAAGAAAGGGTTCATCCACTCAAGGCCCGGCGCTCCCCACATCATTCCCATCATGCCGCAATTCCTCCCCACGACAGGCCAACCAGTCCTATGAAAACAAGGGCAACGCCGGCGGCGAGCCTGGCGCCCGAGT
>FWPU01011548.1_pt1 | contig 12302 bp, 16 predicted proteins | sample 2228361 | NCBI WGS metagenome assembly FWPU01 (sample SAMEA103939777, study PRJEB20133) | metagenome | reverse complement strand
AAGAATGGGATTATCGGACAAGAGTTTCACTTATAAGAGGCAAGGGCACTCCTTAAAAAGTATAATCCACTATTAAAAAAATATGGGTTACAATTCAAGATATTATCTTAACGAAAAAAAACCACTTTACTTAAAAAAAAAACATCTATTTATTGATCATTTAAATAAGAGGTGATTATGTCCAAAATTATTTATATCCCTGATAATAAGGTAATTGATATTGAAGAAAACTTAACAATTTTACAACATTCTTTGAAGAATCAAATTCCTCATAAACATGTTTGCAATGGTGAAGCCCAATGTTCTACCTGTAGAATTGAAATCTTAGAAGGTCTTGAAAATTTATCTTCTCGAAATTCTCTGGAAGAAAGATTAGCAAAAAGAAAAGGATGGGATGAAAAAATTCGTCTTGCCTGCCAGACGATTCCTCTCGGAGACATCAAAATTAGAAGACTTGTAATCGATGATTATGATGCACAAATAGCCCAGAATGAAAATTCTCAGATGTTGAGCGGTGTTTTAAAAGAAATAGTAGTTTTCTTTTTAGATATAAGAAATTTTACACAAATTATTGAACATGAACTCCCATACGATGTAATATTTTCTTTAAATCGTCTTTTCAATATTAGTGGCGATATCATTCTTTTCTGCGGTGGTTATATTGATAAATATATAGGAGATTCCCTTATGGGAATTTTTGGTCTGGATGAAAAACCAACTCTTGATTTTTGCTTGGATGCCATATATGCAATCATCAAAATAAAAGAAAAAATTGAAGAAAATAATCGATATCTGGAAAAAAATCAATTACCTACTTTTTCTATACGAATAGGAATTGCACTGGGTAAAGCAGTCGTTGGATATATTGGACATCGTAATAAAATTGAATATACCGCAATTGGCAATGTAGTAAATTTAGCAAGTAGGCTGGAATCAGCTAATAAGAAAACAAACACAGATATATTGATTTCAGAATCACTTTATCAATTGCTAAAAAATAAAATTATTGTTTCTAAAAAATTTAAACTCAAACTTAAAGGTTTCGAATCCATACAAAATGCCTACCATCTAATCGATTTGCAAAAAAACATAAAAGATGAATTAGAACACAAATTTTTTCAAAAAAATGAAAAAAGTAATCAACTATATGCAGAAACAAATCATAAATTACATATAGAATCCGAAATTTCTCAGGGAATAGAAATTCATAGTAACTTAGAAGTAGATAAATTCCATTCCCAAATTGTATTTCAGGTACAGCATCTAAATATAAAAATTACTGGTATTGTTCGAGATTTTGAAATTGAAGCTTTCTATGATGAAAATAATTTTTTAAATTCCAGGATAAAGATAATTATTCCCGTAATCAGTTTAACAACTTTTGTAGACCAAAGAGATCAACATTTATATTCTCCTGATTTTTTTGATAGTCAGACTTTCCCTAACATAATTTTTATTAGTAATGAAATTATAGAAACAGGTCAAAATCAATATACAGTTTATGGAAGTTTATTTATCAGGGGAATTACGAAAACTATATCTTTACATTTATTTTTTGATGGTGAAACTATTGATCCCTTTAGCAATAAGAAAGTTCTATTCCATGGCAATACAAAAATAGAAAGAGAACTTTTTAATATAAATTATAATATTCCCTTTAATGGAGATAAATATCTTATTGGAAAAGAAGTAGATATTTTATTTGAAATGCAATTTGTAAAAAAAACTTAATTTCTTTTTTCAATAATCCAGACCATCACTATCGAAATAAAATAAAGCGCTATTAAGGGTAGCGCAAGAACAAACATACTAAAAGGATCTGGTGGGGTAATAAAAGCAGATAGTGTAAATAAAATTATAACAACAAACTTCCACGTTTTTTTATGCCATTCAGTGGTAATAATGCCCATTGCTCCAAAAAGTATAATTACCAGAGGAAGTTGAAAGGCAATCCCCGTTCCAATTATAATAAAAAACAAAAAGCTATAGTATTTTTCAATTGTGGTTTGAGCAATTGTTTCAGCTGGTAAAAAAAGCTGTAGCATCATTTTCAGGCTTAATGGGAATAAATACTCCCAAGAAAACCATACACCAAGCCAGAACAAAATCGTTGAAGATAAAATAATAATATTACCGACTCTTGCTGTTTTGATTTCTAAAGCTGGTGTTATAAATCCCCAAAGAATAAATAAACTTAAAGGTAGGGAAATAATAAAACCAATGATAAAAGCTAACTTAAAATAAATTTCAAGAGGGCCATAGATAGTTCCTAATAAAAGAGACTGATTAGAAACCAGTTTAAAAGGGCTTACTAAATAATTATGTATATCTTCTATAAAAATTCCTGCAATAGCAGAACTTCCAACCCATACACCTAAAACAGCAAAAATTCTTTTACGTAATTCCTCAAAATGATCACCAAGAGTCATATATTTTTCTCTTGGCTCAATTTCTTCGTTTTCGATACTGCCTAGTGACTCTTCTATAACTTTAGCAGGTTGCTTTTTATTTTTGTATTGAATTTTTTTCTTCTTTTTTTGAGACAACTCAAAGTCATTTGAAGGGGAATTTAGCATATTTTAAATATTATTTTTTAAGATTTCTTTTTGCTTTTTGATTTTTCTGTTTTTTTTTCTGGAGCAGACTGAGCTTTATTTATACTTTGATTTTCTAATTGATTATGATGGCTCATTTCTGTATGTGATGATTCATCAATTCCACTTATTCCTTTTTTAAATTCTTTTATACCCAGACCAATGTCTTTTGCTAATTGAGGAATTTTTCTTCCCCCAAATAAAAGCAAAACAATTACAAGAATAATAATAAGTTCAGTAGTTCCCAATCCACCAATAAGTAAAAAAATATTTAACATTGTATTCATATTACCACTTTAAAATAAAAATTTAATTATGCAAGTAAAAATAATTGATTTTTTTGGTTTCACATATTAAAATGGAAATATAGATGAGTTCCGCCAATAAAAAATCCCTTTTTAAAGAAAAAGAAAAAAAATACAAAGATAAATTATCTGACATTGAAAAAGACATAAAAATGATTAAATCAACTCTAAAGAAAAATCCCGAATATGAACTATATGGAAAAATTAAAGTTGCTGTTTTAACAATACAAAAATCAGCAGTCAATTCAGAATTGTCAATTTTATCACAGGCTTTATTAAATATAAGAGGTGATTCCTATTTAAATGAAGCCAGAAAAGAAATTTATTCATTACTGGTTGATTTTTTAACTTTATCCAAAATTGATTTTTTTTCTACTTTAACAGACAATCAGGAATTTTTGAGTAAAATTTCAGCTATGGATCCAAAGGAAAAATTAGTTTTTGTTAAAGGTTGCTGGGAAATGATTAATCGTCTTTACGAATTAGAACTTCAGGGGAAATATCGATGGTCTTTTCCTGATATTTTTCAAAAACTTTCACTCGTAATTTTTTCATTTCTGGATTTTAAACTCTTAGAAAAAACAAAAAATTCTGATATGCCCTATTATGATGAACTTCATGAACATTTAGAACTTTTAGTAGATTGTCTGGATAAATCTGCTCAGGAATTTAGAAATAAATTTGAATTAGCCACCAAAGATGTAGAAAGTTTACAAAATATGCAAAAAATCCTTGAAATGCTAAAAAAAATCTATAATTTCTCAGGTAATCAGCAGGGAGAAGTAAAAACTGCCAATCTTATAGAATCAACAAAAGAAAAAATTGAAAGTATCTTAAATAAAGATAAAGATAATAAGCAAACATTAAAAAAATAAAAAAAAGAGTTGAATTTAAAAAAAGAGTCGAAATTTTACAAAAGATGTTTAATTTATAAAATTAAAGAGGTAGTAAAATGACAGTAAAAGAAATAACTGATGATACCTTTACAGATGAAACATCGTCAGGAACAGTAATAATCGATTTTTGGGCTGAATGGTGCGGTCCCTGCAGAATTCTTTCTCCTATTGTAGCAGAACTTGCTAAGGAAATACCTACTGTTCAGTTTAAAAAAATCAATGTAGATGAAAATCCAGCAGTTGCTCAATCTCTGGGAATTACCGCAATACCTACACTCATAGTCTATAAAGATGGTAAACCTGTTGATCGAATTATCGGATTGATGCCTAAAGAACAACTCAGAAAAATCATCCAGAGACATATTTAAAATCTTAGAAGCTGCAGGGTAATTGTATGTTTATGCCCTGCTGATAATTCTGTCTCTTTTTGTAAAGTAAGACCTAATTTCAGTTTTTCTTTTTCCTCAGTTGTAAGTATGATCTGATGATAATGTCCATAATTTTCTTCAGTTCTGTATTGTTGAATATCTTTTTTGATATCTTCATAGGTAATTTTTACTTCATGAGTATGATTCCAATTAGAATCCACCAATCCCTGTAATAGAGGAGATTCAGATTCCTTACTACTACATCCTATGAATAGCAAATATAGCATAATTGAAATTCTTATAAAAAATTTCACAAATGTAAATTCTATCTTTAGTAAAAGAAAATCAATGATAATTTTACTTTTTGCATTTTTTTTTCGAAAATTTAAATATCACAGATTAAAAAGAGTTGATTAATGAAAAATTTATAAATATTAGTAATAAACGGTGGAATATGACAAAGTTAGAAGCTATCCAGAATAAACAAATAGTTCATGAATTGCCGAGAGGTGGCTATTTAGTAGAAACTTCAGTGGGTTATATACAGGTAGGATCACCACCAGAAACTATCAAAGATACAATGACAAAATTTCCTCGAAGTACACCACAAATTTTTGTATTGCCCAACCAGTTATTCCATGTAGACAAAGGAATTTCTGTAGCAGAACTTGAATTCCCTATTTATTTTAATCATTTTTTAAGACAGAAAAAAACTTATATCGTCTGTACAGAAGAACAACGAGAACAGTTTAAAGTTGTTCTACAAGAAGCCATTTTCGGCCCGGAAGTAATCAATTTAAGTAATGAGTATATAGATGGTGAAAACAATCTTGCTATGCCTAATATGAAAGCAGAGATTGATTATTTTCGTGGGAACAGACAGATAGATGACCTGATAAGATTTGTGATCTTTAAAGACAATAAAGTAAAATTCAATAATGTTACAATTGAGAAACTTTCTAATGGGAATTTTCGGTTCATTGATGAAGACTGGAATTATGAAGTAGAAGTCAGCGGAGAAATTCATTATAATATTATCTATGATATTGGAGCAACTTTACCTGAACCCTATAATCCTCCTTTGTTTGGAATAACATGTTTGGGACCTAGCCATGGTTTTGATCCCGAAGCGAATACTTCAGGATTTATTTTATGGATCAATCATAGAGGGATTATGATTGATCCACCTGTAAATTCAACAGAGTGGTTAAGACGATCCAATGTAAATCCAAAACTCATTGATACTATAATTCTTACTCATTGTCATGCGGATCATGATGCAGGGACATTCCAGAAAATTCTGGAAGAAGGAAGAATTACAATTTATACTACTGAAACTATAATGCACTCATTTATAAATAAATACCATGCTTTAACAAGAATACCAAAACAGGAAATGTATGATCTCTTTGAATTTGTGCCTGTTACAATTGGTAAAAAATACCAGATTCATGGGGCTATGTTTTATTTCAACTATGCCTTGCATTCAATTCCCTCTCTCGGCTTTGGTGCTGAATTTGAAGCGAAAACATTTTATTATTCATCAGACCATCTTAATGATCCAGAAAAATATAAAGAACTTCTCGAAAAAGGAGTTTTAACACAAGGACGATATGAAGATTTATTGAATTTTCCATGGGAGTCAGATTTAATCTATCATGAAGCTGGAATTCCTCCACTACATACCAGAATTAGTTTTTTGAATTCATTACCCAAAGAAATCCAAAAAAAGATAATTGTTTATCATATAGCAGCAAAAGATTTTCCCAAAGAAACTGATTTAAGATACGCGAAGTTCGGAATTGAAAATACAGTTTACTTAGATATTGAACCTCCCAAATATGAAGAAGTGTTTAAAATGCTGGATGCAGTGGCAAACTGCGATATATTTAAAAATTTCAACATATCAAAAGCAAAAGAATTTATTACTATTTTTGAAAAGAAAAAATACCCCAGAGGAACCAGAATTATTGAAAAAAATACAAAAGGCGAAGAATTCTATATTATTATATCAGGAAATGTTCGTGTAGAAGGAATGGAAGAAGATAAAATCGATGACCTCGATGAAAAACAACTCAAACGATACGGAACCTATGAGTATTTTGGAGAAGCTTCTTTAATTCTTGATCAGCCACGAAGTGCAGATGTAATTGCAGAAACAGATGTAGAAGCCTTAATAATTTCCAAAGATAAGTTTTTATCCCTTATTCGAGGAACAGATTTAAGCGAAAAATTTTTAAGATTAAGTTTAATACGAAAAACAGGTACCTGGGATGTACTTTCCAGAAGTAATATTTTTAAATCATTAACATCAGCACAAAAAACGGCTTTTGAACTGATTCTGGAACATAAAAAAATACCAGCAGGTAGCTATATTATTAAAAAGAATCAAATTTTTGATAAAGTATATATTATAAAACGTGGAGAAGTAATTATTTATGATGAAAACGGACAGGATATAAGGCATTTAAAAACAGGAGATTTTTGTGGGCAAATTTATAATCTTCAAAAAGAAATACCCTCTGATTTTGATTTTTATGTCAATGAAGATTCTGAACTTTATGAAATTACAAGAGAAAAGATGATTCTTTACATACAGGAATATCCCGGTATTTATATGAAATTACACCGTTTCTACACAAATATCAAAGGATATGAAGTTTATTCAAGAAAATAGTCTTTTGTAAACTACAATTCTATTCTTCAAAAAAAAGAAGAGATTGTATTTATAACTTTAAAAAAATTTTCGAACCTTTATAGAAAATTGAGTTGACTCTATGATTTAAATAAAATAGTTTGATCTCAAAAGTAAATTCCCCGATAGCTCAGCCGGTAGAGCGAGTGGCTGTTAACCACCAGGTCGCAGGTTCGAGTCCTGCTCGGGGAGTTTTTCTCTTTTCTTTTATCTTCATAAAGTTAAAATAAATAGTAAAAAAGAAAATTTTTATATCTATATTTCTGGTTTTTTTCAAAACGATTTGACTTCTCATTATTTTATAAGATTTAATAAACATAAAAATTTTTTTTAAGAAGGATACATTAAAATGTATTTTGCTTCTAAGAATTATTCAAGATGTGCGTAATAAAAATCCCGAACTTTTTGAAAAAATAAAGCGTCTTCCTAAAAAATCTTGTTCTGCTAAAGCTATCCCTCCAAATTCTATTGATACTATCTCATCAGATTTATTAATCACCTTCTTTAGAAAAGGTAAACTGATAAAATTCTTTTTATCCTATAAAGATCTTGACTCACTTTTAGAACTTGATTTCTTAAAAACAGCAAAACTCTTTGAAAGTTTATCCAACGAAAAAAAAGTAAAATTACCCATTTAGAATTACTATGAACTCCTGGATAAAAATAAATCTGCATTCTATTATGCCTCCCTGGAAGATATTATTAATCATCCGGGAAATTGAAGATCATATAAAGTAATTGCGGTTTTAAAAAAAGAAATTTCTCCTTCATTTTTTAAAAGTCATTATACAGAAATTTCTGATAAATCTATTGTCACGAAAGAATTCTTCCAAAAATATAGAGATCTCTTTATAAGGACAAAATTAGAACTTGATAAGATTTTTAAAAAAGAATATGGCATCTACTACACACCGAGAGAAATAGTTCATTATATGTGCCAGGAAAGTTTGATCAATTATATTCAAACACAAACCTCATGTTCAAGAGAAGATATAGAAAAATTTGTACACATTAGCGATTCTATTTTAGAAAGAGATATTACTGCTACTCAAAAACAAAAAGCCATAGAAATTGGAGAGATAAACCTACAAAATAAGAAAGCCAGGTGCTTGAAGCTATAATGATTCATCAGATATTATATTTGCTTTCAGAAACTTTTGAAAAGGGAATTTTCGTCTATTTCAAAGATAAGATAGAGGATTTATTTTATGATGGACATAACAAAAAGAATGTAAAAAGCGTTGCAAATAAGATTATGTCTTTATCTGGACTGCGAGAAGCAAGAAAACTTGATATGTTTTTTAGTATTATCACTCCATTTTACATCATAATTTATGAATCCAAAAAGAACTTAAAGTTACACAATTTTCTTAAATATATAATTGAATCATATCCTTTAACAAACGAAAACAAACAACTTGCCGAAAAAAATCAGTAAAAAAATAAATGAAGGCACTCAACCTACATCTATGATAGAATTTTTTGGTCTTTTAAAAATAGCAAGAAATAAAAACATTTTATGAAATCAAAATTTAAAACCTATTAGTTTTATAATTAGTATCGATATCTTTACCTGTTCCCTCATTTTTTCTATAAAATTTTCGCATAAGCAAACAAGCATAGGTCAAGCAAATTTTATTTTCAATATATTTCATAAATTTTCTTATACTGCTTTATCAGAGAAAAAACCCTGCCCATCAGGCTTTCTAAAACCCACTACATTTTATGCTGGAAAAAATAAATTGTTTTTTTTAGGTATTCTTTTTTTTTTGAACATATGAAAACCCAAGAAAGCTATTTTCATTTTAAAATTCATAAAAAAACGATTGGTTATTTGGTTTATATAACTACATCCATTTTTATAGCATTAAGCATATTTTTTTTCTGCACATCTAAGGATAATTCTTTTTTTGATGAAGTTTATGCACAATCTCCTTTAAAAGACAAATATAAAAATACTTCCCTACATGAACTTCAACAGGCTTTCCATGATATCTATGAATTATATAAAGATAGCATAGTTTTTATCAGCACAGAAAGAACAGTTAGAATTGAAAATCCATTTTATAATGATCCTTTTCTACGAAGATTTTTTGAAATTCCCGATATGCCAAGAACACAAAGACAGACAGGTCTGGGAACTGGATTTATAATCTCCAGCGATGGATATATATGTACCAATCATCATGTAGTAGCAGGAATGGATAAAGTAAAAGTTAAGATTAAAGACAAATTTTATGATGCAAAAATTGTCGGTTCTGATAAATATATCGATATTGCATTACTCAAAATTGATAATGTTAAAAACTTGAAACCTGTATATTTTGGTGATTCCGATAAAATCAAAGTAGGTGATTGGGCAATTGCTATTGGTAATCCTTTCGGACTTGATAAAACATTCACAGTAGGAGTAATTAGTGCAGTAGCCAGGACTGAAGTTGATCAAATGGGGAATTCTCATATTCAGACTGATGCATCCATTAATCCGGGAAACTCTGGAGGACCTCTTATTAACTTAGATGGAGAAGTAATTGGAATTAATAGAATGATATATTCCCAAACTGGTGGTAGTCTGGGAATTGGTTTTGCTATACCTATTAATACTGCTAAAAGTGCTTTAGAACAGCTAAAACAAAACGGCAAGATTAAAAGAGGCTATATAGGAATTTATTTACAGGACATAAACGAAGAAATTGCACAGGAACTCAATCTTAAAGAAAAAGAAGGTGTTATCATAACTGGTATTTTGGAAAGAAGCCCTGCACAAAAAGCAGGTTTACAACCAGGAGATATCATTTTAGAAATTAATGGACAAAAAATAAAAACATACAAAGAAGTTATAAAATTAATATCTTCTATCCCAATTGGTACAAAAATCAATGTAAAAATCAAAAGAAAAAATCAGATAATCAATTTTATGATTATAGTCGAAGAAAAAAAAGGTGATGACGAATCCTAATTTTATTTTACAAATCGAAAATTTAAGTACTTATTATTCAGGGAAAAAAAAGCTTTTCTCAAAGCCTTCCTGGACTTATGCTTTAAAAGATTTTAATTTGCAGGTTCAGGAAGGTGAATTTATCGGCATTGTCGGAGAATCGGGATGTGGGAAAAGCACACTCGGAAATACGCTGGCAGGACTTATCGCCCCCACACGAGGAAAAGTTTATTTTCATAATCAGCTTATCATAGATGATAAAAAAAATTTTATAAACAATGATCTTTTACTAAGAAGAAAAATTCAGATAATTTTTCAGGATCCCTACTCATCCATAAACCCAAAACATAAAATAAAAAAAATACTGGGTTCTCCTCTAATGATTCACAAATTAGCTATCCCAAAAAATCTTAAAGAAAAAATCGAAGAACTTTTAAGACTTGTTCATTTAGATCCTTCCTTAATAGAAAGATATCCACATCAACTTTCTGGCGGACAAAGACAAAGATTGGGCATAGCAAGAGCCATAAGTTTACAGCCAGAAATTCTTATTTGTGACGAAATCACCTCTGCTTTAGATGTATCCGTTCAGGCTTTTATTATTGATTTACTTTTTGAAATCAAAAACAAAATGAATTTAACTATATTTTTTGTGACGCATGATTTATCTCTCATTAGAAATATTAGCAATCGTATTTGTGTAATGTACGGAGGCGAAGTTGTCGAAACAGGAAATACAGCAAATATTTTTTCAAAACCAAAACATCCTTATACAAAAGCTCTTTTGAATGCCATACCTACCTTAAATCGAAATAAAAAACCTGTCGTTTTAGAAGGTGAACCCCCCAAAATGAATCATCTTTACGATTATTGTATTTTTTATGAAAGGTGTCATATTCGAAAAGATATTTGTAAGCAAAAAAAACCCCAATTACAAAATGAAGTTAAATGCTTTTTCCCCTTTGAGAACTAAATTATATTGAATCCATAAAAATTAAAAAAACGCTGGTCATATGAAATATTCTTATGCTTTCTTTGACTTAGATTATACTTTAATTCCTCATGATACCTTATTACTATTCGCTAACTATTTAATAAAAAAACAACCTTGGAGGGTTTTCTATATATTTTTTCTAATCCCTTTTGTAGTGCCCTATGCAATGGGATTTATTTCCTCGAAAACATTGAAAGAAATTTTTCTTAATATTCTATGGAATCTTTCATTCGAAGAGCTGGATAACTTTTCTAGAGATTTCGTAAAAGAAATCGTAGTTCCCAATATTTATAGGGAATTAAAGCAAGAAATTGAAGTTTTCAAGTCTCAGAAAACCATTTTAGTGCTAAACACAGCAGCACCTGAATTTTATGCAAAGTATATTGGCAAAGAATTGGGATTTTCCTATACTTTTGCAACACAATTAGAAGAATATCAAAAAATTCCCTTATTTCCAAAAATTAAAGGAGCTAACAATAAAAGATACGAAAAAATTAAAAAAATGTTAGAAATTTTACCTGCTAAAGAAAAATCTCTTCTCTTAAAATTCCAACCACAAAACTCCAGAAGCCCAGAATATCCAGTAATTTTAAAAAATTCTATTTCTTATTCTGATAGTGTAACAGATCTTCCATTGTTGAGATTAACAGAAGATGCAGTTTTAATAAATCCAGAAAATCAAGCCTTAATTCAAGAAGCAAAACAAAAAAATTGGAAAATTTTATATTTAAAAACTGCTTACGAAAATAAAAAGCAAAAATATAAAAATGCAATTTTACAAATCCTTGGGTTATTTCCCATATAAAAGAGTTGACAAAAAAATAGAAATTTATATATTTTTAGATGAAAATTCCAAACTGGAGGTTATTATGGAGACAGCAAAAAAAAATATAATTATAGAAAAAGAAATATCCAGAGAAAATGAAATTGTCAATAAAATTGCATCTACTTTTGAATTTATTACAGAAGACGCTAAAACTGAACTCAAAAAAAATTATTTAGAACAAACTTATGTTGAAGCTGGTGGTGAATAATCAATGAAATGAAAAAAAGACTAATTGGTTTAGAAACTGAATATGCTATAAGAAATTCTACTCCAGAAAATCAATACAAAGATAATCGTTTAGTTTACGAAAATATAATTCAAATATTCAGGGATTTTATCTATACAGCAGAGAGCTCTTTTTTTTTAAAATGGAATCAAATCTTTACAGAAAATGGAAGTTCATTTTGTTATGAAAGTCTTCCTTATTATATAGAAGCTGGTTTGCTGGAAGCAGCTACACCTGAATGTGAGAGTCCATTTCAGCTTTTAAAATATCAGAGAAGTATTGATTATCTGATTACAAGGAGTTTAAATGAATTAAATAATAAAAATAAAATTCGTTTTATAGATAAAGTTAGTTTAATAAAAAACTGTAGAGATGCAAAAGGAAATATTTATGGTGCTCAAGAAAACTATAGTGTATCTGTCGGCGATTCTATTGAAAGTTTTCTCTATCGATTTTTTTT
>FWPU01011547.1_pt1 | contig 12302 bp, 10 predicted proteins | sample 2228361 | NCBI WGS metagenome assembly FWPU01 (sample SAMEA103939777, study PRJEB20133) | metagenome | reverse complement strand
GCGCCCCGGAGTCTGCGTTGGTTTCACCGGGGTCGCCTCCTGCGCGTGGCGGCGTGCATCCATGGGCGTGCGCTCCCACCGATGCAGGTGTTCCCGGAACCCTGGCCGAAACGTCTTGACACTCATGGCGCACGTCCGTCAATCGACCAACCGCATCAGAAAGCGGCCTAGCAAAAACCCTACACCTGAGAGGGATTGAGGGGGGGGCGGTGGGAGGAAGCGCCCTCGCTTCAGCGGCTTCAGCCACCGCTTGCACAAACGTTCGGTTCATGGTATACTCCATCGTGTATGAAGCTTATCGCGCGCGTCAAACTGAACCCAACCCCCGACCAGCACGCGGCCTTGTTGGCCACGCTGCGGGAAGCGAACGCCGCGTGCACCACGATCAGTGCGATTGCCTGGCAGGCGCGCGAATTTCGTCGTATCCCCCTGCAGAAGATCGCCTATCATCAGGTCAAGCGCTCGTTCCGTCTCGGCGCGCAAATCCTCATTCGCTGCATTGCCAAAGTTGCCGATGCCTACAAGCTGGATCGGAAGACCCGGCGCACGTTCAAGCCGCACGGCGCCATTGCCTTTGACGACCGCAACCTGACGTGGTATACCGACAGAGACGCCGTGTCGATCTGGACGGTCGATGGGCGACAGTATATCCCCTACCGTTTGGGCGACCATCAGCGCGCGCTGCTGGCGTACCGCAAAGGCGAAAGCGACCTGGTGTACCACAAGGGAGTGTTCTACCTGCTGGCCGTGTGCGACGTGCCGGAGCCGGACGAGCAGCAGATCGACGGCGTGCTTGGGGTAGACCTGGGCATCGCGAACCTTGCCACGGATAGCGACGGCGAACGGTACAGCGGGCGACCGATTGAACGCAAACGACGCTGGTACGCGAACCTGCGCAGGCGGCTCCAGCAGCGCGGCAGTCTCTCGGCGAAACGCCATCTGCGCAGGCTGGCCGGTCGTCAACGCCGGTTTCAGAAGGATACGAACCATTGCATCAGCAAGCGTCTTGTTCAGAAAGCCAAAGACACGCAGCGGGCGATTGCGCTCGAAGATTTGACGCACATCCGCACGCGGACGACGGTACGGAAATCTGAACGAGCGCGACGCAGCAATTGGGCCTTTGCGCAGTTGCGGCAGTTCATCGGCTACAAGGCGCGGCTGGCAGGCGTGCCGGTTGTGGTCGTCGATCCAGCGTACACCAGTCAGCGATGTAGCGTCTGTGGGCATACGGAACGCCGGAACCGCATCGGACAGACCGTGTTTTGTTGTGTCGTGTGCGGGCATACTGCGCATGCTGATTGCAATGCGGCGCGCAACATCTCTTGGGCTGCCGTCAGACCGCCTATTGTCTCGGAGGCGCCCCCCCCGAACCCCCTACGAAGTGGCGGGGACTGGGGGGGTGTCGCGCCAGAGACAAGCCCACGTCGTTCAGACGTGGGTATCTGACGCCACAATCGCGGTTTGGTCACTATCTGACCATGATCCGCAGCCAGCAATTGCTTCCGCTGCTGATCTTCGGCGTCATTGGGCTGGCGAGCATCGTGTTCCTGCGGTTCTACCGTCGCAATGCGGCAGTTGCCTTTGCGCCTGTGATTGCGATTGCTGCGCTGGATATGTGGTGGTATGGTGCAGGGTTCAACACATCGGTATCGCCATCGATCGCGCACCCGACAACCGATCTGACCCATGAACTGGCAAACTATCCGCGTGACCTGCAACTCTTTCAGGTTCTCTACCCGCCGACGCGCCAGATTGCATTTCTACAGGCGCAACCGGGACTGTTCCGCATCCACGGCGCCGATTATGACGCGCTGCCGCCCAACCTGGCAGGCGCCTATGGTCTCGAAGATGTGCGCGGCTATCATTCGCTCTATCCCGCACGGTACAATCGCCTGGCACGGTTGATCGACGGCAAAGACTACCGTCGCACGAGTGAGGGTAATGTCAGCCTGCGCGTCTTCCTGACATCGGCGTATGAACGTCCACGGTTGCTCGATATGCTCAACGTCGAGTACCTCATCTTCCCGCCAGGCAGTACGACAGCGGCGCGCTATCCCGACCTCGAACTGGTGCATGAGAGCGATGAGGGGCGCATCTACCGCAACCTCAGAGCGCTCCCGCGCGCCTGGCTTGTGTATCGCGTCGAAACCATTCCCGACGATGATGCGCAACTCGATTACATGGCGCGCCCCGATTTCGACCCGGCAACGGTTGCGGTTGTGCCAGAACCGGCGCCCACACTCGGACCTGCTCCCGCAACCCCCGATTCGACCCCTGTCGTGCGCTATGCACCAAATACCGTTGTCGTCACTGCTGTTCCTTCTGCGCCGGCGTTACTTGTGCTGGCGGACAACTATTACGATGGCTGGAGCGTGATCGTGGACGGCAAGCCAGCGCCAATCGTGCGCGTCAACTACACTTTGCGCGGTGTCTGGCTTTCTGCGGGATCACATACCATCGAGTTCGTCTACCGTCCGCTTTCTTTCCTGATTGGTGGGCTGATCAGCGTGATGGCGATGGTAATTGTGGCGATTGGGATGATCGTGCAGCGAGACCGTGGTTAATCATCACCTGCCGGGGTATTTCTGGTTTCCTCGTTGATCCGCAACCCGCGCCTTGGGGGAGAATCCCGTCGGGGCACGGCGCCGCCGTGCCCCCACAGTGAACACGATGCTGCAAGACCATCAACGCCTTGCGGGGGACAATCCCGTCGGGGCACGGCGCCGCCGTGCTCCCACAGTGAACACGGATGCTGCAAGACCATCAACGCCTTGGGGGGACAATCCCGTCGGGGCACGGCGCGCCGTGCTCCCGCAGTGAACACGGATGCTGCAAGACCATCAACACCTTGGGGGACAATCCCGTCGGGGCACGGCGGCGCCGTGTCTCAGCCTGGCAGATCCCACACGCCACCTTCATTTCAATTATCATGGTGAATAACATCACTTCGGTATCGTAAATTACCAAAAAGATATTGACTTTTTTCAGGAGGTGTGGTAACATCTTCCATGGAAACAAAACAACGCGCCATTCAGATTGCAAGGAGGTGAGTGCGATGCTGCTGACCTTTGATCAGGCCCTTGACATAGCGCGTGAGCGATATCAGACCATGCTCGTTGAAGTGACTGAAGCGCGGATGGCGCGGCAGGCGCGTCTCCCGCTGGCTCATCGTGTCGCACACATCGCAGGCAGCGCCCTTGTCAGGGCAGGCGCACGCCTTCTTGAAGTCGGGAAGAGCGAACAGACGCATGCTGCTGGCGTCCAATCGTCACCTACCGTCAGGCGAGTCTAGACACAGGAGAAATCATTTATGAACCCGCTCCTTACCACATGCCCGGTCTGCGGTGAAGCGTTGCATGTCGCCCGCCTGGAGTGCGACGCATGTCACACCACGATCGAAGGACGTTTCGCGCTTGGTCGTCTGGGGCGCCTGTCGCGTGAGCAACTGGAGTTCGTCGAGTTGCTTGTCAAAAATCGCGGGAACATCAACGGCGTCGCCAGCGACCTCAAAGTCGCCTACAACACGGCGCGCAGCCGCCTCGATGACATTGTCGCTGCACTCGGGTATGGTTCGCCGGCGGAAGAGGTGCGACCCGACCGACGCGCCATTCTTGATCGTCTGGCAGCGAAGGAGATTTCTGTCGAAGAAGCGCTACGCTTGTTGCGGGCGTAAGGAGTAGTCTATGACAACGACTAATGATCGTCTGCGCATTCTGCGGATGGTCGAACAGGGTCAGATCTCTGCCGAAGAAGGCGCTCGTCTCCTCGAAGCCATCACCGACGATGCGGTGCATACCCGCGCACGCGGTGAGGCGCGCGCCCGCTCGTTGCGCGTGTTGGTGACTGATCTTCACTCACGTCGACAGAAGATCAATGTCACGATTCCCGCGAGTCTGGTCACCGTCGGTCTCAAACTGGGGGCGCGCCTCTTTCCGCGTGACGCCGGTGTGACGAACGACGAAGTGCTGCGCGCCATCGAGCGTGATGCGCCAGGTCGCATCTTCGAGTTGCAGGACCTCGAAGAAGGGGAACGTATTGAGATTTTCGTAGAATAGGAGCACACGAATGCCAGCCAGGAACATATCTGTTGGTGATGCGCCGCACATTCGTTTTAGCCGCTGCAGCGGCGCGCTGCGGGTCGAGCCGGGCGAGTCCGGCATTGTTGAGGTGTGGACCGAAGATGAGCGCGAGATTGCTCTGGAACGTGATGAGCAAGGGGTCGTCATGTATGGCGACATCGAGGGCGATCTTCGCCTGCGCGCACCGGCGACTGCGACTGTTTCCGGTGGAATTGTCGAGGACGCTGTTCTCGTGGCCGGGATTGCGTCGTTCACCCTCGATGCTGCAGAGGACGATGTGCGGATCGATGGCGTCGGCGGGATGGTGACACTCGGCGACATCGAGGGTGATCTTGCCGTCAACCGGGCTGCAGGGTTGAGCGTCGGCAGCGTGGAAGGGGCAATGCAGGCAACGGCCGTGGACGAAGCCATCGTAGTGCGCCGCGTCGAGGGCGATCTGGCGATCAGCAGTGCAGGGTCGCTCGAGGTGCAGTATGTCGAGGGGGATGTGCGCGTGACGGACGTGCGCGGCGAGGCGTTGTTTGAGCGCATTGCAGGTGATGCGCTGGCTGAACGGGTCAGCAGTCTGCGGGTTGCTGAAGCCATTGACGGTGATGTGCAGATTAACCGTTCGGGCACAGTGGTATTGAACGATGTCGCTGGCGACATGGGTGTTGATGAAGTGCAAAGCCTGATGGTCGGCGCGATCGCCGGATCGCTGCATGCCAGCAGTGTCGCAGTGGTTGTGCGTTTTCGCGATCTGGAAGGTGATCTGCGGCTGCGCCGGAGCAATCGTGTCGCTATCGAAGGGGGAAGCGTCGGCGGCGATGTGCGGGTCGATCAGGCGCACAGTGTGATGCTCGGTTCCGTCGGCGGCGATGCGGATATGCGCAACATCAGCGGTGATCTCAGCATTGGCAGCGTTGGCGGCGATGCGGTCTTCGTCGATGTTGGCGGCGCACTGAAAGCCGGGAGCATCGGTGGCGACCTGACGCTCCGCAATGTGACGAGCGCAACTCATGTCGGACATATCGGCGGTGACCTGACGCTGGCGATGCAGTTCGCTCCCGATAGTGTCACCCGACTGAATGTCGGCGGCGACGCACGGGTCGAACTGCCATCCGATGCGAATCTTACGATACGGGCAACCGTTGGCGGGACGGTACGGGGTCCCGGCACGAGCGCCAGGAGTGGAATGTTCAGCGCCGTGTATGGTGAAGGCGCCGCACACCTCGAACTGTTCATCGGCGGCGACCTGTCGTTGCGCGGACCGGCGCCGCGCAGCAGCAGTTCGATGGGCGAGGGTGAGTATCGCTCCAGCGGCGCCTGGCATCAGTTCGACGATGATATTAACCGCTGGGCAGAACGGTTTGCTGAAGACATGGGGCGTTGGGGAGAGCAATTCGGTCAGGAGATGAGTCGCTGGGCTGCGGAATTTGGTCGGGAAATCGGAGGACGCGGCGACGAATGGGCGCGTCGTTCGCAGCGCAAAGCCGAACGCTTGCGGCAGCGGATCGAACGCGAGATGCGCGAGGCGGCAGAACGCGCTCGTGAGACTGCGCAGCGCGAAGGTCATCCCCGTGAAGTGCGCGTGCGCATCAATGATCGTGAGTGGCGCTTCGACGAGGAGCGGCTCGAACGGTTGAAGCGCGAAGCTGCCGCAGCCGCTCAGGCTGGAGTTGTCGGTGCACTCGAGGCAGTGGAGCGTGCACTTGAAAGTATGGGTATTCCACGGACACGTCCCCCTGAGCCGCCGAAACCGCCGCGCCCGCCCGAACCGCCGCGCCCGCCTGAAGCAGCAACCGGCGCAACGATTCGGATCAATGTCGAGCAGGTTGCCGGCGAATCTGTACCTGCCGTTGTTGAAGAAACGCCGCGCGAGGAGTCTGCGCCATCCGATGTGACTACACAGTCATCTGGGGCGACCCTCGAAGAGCAACGCGCCGCCATTCTGCGCATGGTCGCCGAAGGACGGATTACACCCGAAGAAGCCGATCTGTTACTCGAGGCGCTGGGTTAATCGAAAACCAGGAACCAGGCGCCTTGAACCGAGAACTGCGGTCCGCGCGTCTGGTTCCTGGCGTCTGGTTAAAGAACCAGGAACCGGACGTCTAGAGTCTGAGGGTCGGAACCCGCAGTCAGCGCCCCAGACGCCACAATCGCGCAATCACGTACTCACCCGCGGTCAGCGCCCCAGGCGCCACAATCGCGCAATCACGTACTCACCCGCGGTCAGCACCCCAGACGCCACAATCACGCAATCACGTACTCACCCGCGGTCAGCGCCCCAGACGCCACAATCACGCAATCATGTACTCACCCGCGGTCAGCGCCCCAGGCGCCACAATCGCGCAATCAGGCAATCACCCGCGGTCAGCGCCCCAGGCGCCACAATCGCGCAATCACGTACTCACCCGCGGTCAGCACCCCAGGCGCCACAATCACGCAATCACGTACTCACCCGCGGTCAGCACCCCAGGCGCCACAATCACGCAATCACTTACTCACCCGCGGTCAGCGCCCCAGACGCCACAATCACGCAATCAGAAACGGTCAGCGCCCCAGGCGCCACAATCGCGCAATCACGTACTCACCCGCGGTCAGCGCCCCAGACGCCACAATCACGCAATCAGAAACGGTCAGCGCCCCAGGTGCCACAACCCCGCAATCGCGCAATCACCCGCGGTCAGCGCCCCAGGCGCCACAACCCCGCAATCGCGCAATCACCTGCGGTCAGCGCCCCAGGCGCCACAATCGCGCAATCAGGCAATCACCCGCGGTCAGCGCCCCAGGCGCCACAATCACGCAATCACGTACTCACCCGCGGTCAGCGCCCCAGACGCCACAATCACGCAATCACGTAATCAAAAAATCAAAAGTCAAATTTCAACATCGTAAAGTGGTATAATGATTGGGCGGATTGCAGGAGCGCACCATGGACACGGACGCATACATGCCAGATGATGTCAGCGCTGAACTGGAACGGCTGGCAGAAGAGCAGATCATCGATCTTGACGCCGACGCTGAAGACCGCGTCCGGCGGGGTCGGCAGCGTCGAACGCGCGTGGCCACGTTGTATGCGCAGGGAAAACTGCAGACCGAGCGCGATTTTTACCATGCGTCGCTGGTGATGCTCTACGGCGAAGAACCGGCGCACTGGGAACTGGCGCGCACGCTGGCCCGTCGCGCCGCTCAACTGGGGGACCCGCGCGCCTGGTCGATCATTGCCGCCGCCTGGGATCGATCCCTGCTGGCACGCGGTCAGCCGCAGCGCTTTGGTACGCAATTCATTCGCGAAGATGGGCGCTGGACGGTTGGACGTGTGGATCCGAACGTCACCGATGCCGAACGCGCCTTCTACGGCGTTCCGCCGCTCTGGGTGCAGCGTCAGTCTGCCGAACGACTGCAGCGCCGCGAAGAAGACCGCTGATCTGCACTGATGTCATCCGCTTCCCGGTTCGCCATCGTGCGTCATACCAATTCCACTTGAATACTCCGCAAACGGAGTTCCGTCAAATCGCATCAGAACGCCCAGCGCGATAATCTCCAATCCAAAATCTAAAATCTAAAATGGTATCAGAGGTTCAGCGCCCTGTATCGCGCGAGGCGCTCCGGGGTGATCCGGTCGAGTGATGCCAGCAGCCGCAGCAGTTCAGCCCGTGTGTATCCTCGCGCTTCTACCTGAGCGATGTATCCCCAACCCGACGCTGATCCATCGCTGACCAGGGCCCGGTATCCCCAGCGTGCATCGGGACGCAACCAGACCGCATACGGTCCTGCACTGGTTTGCTCGGTATCAGGACTGGCAAATTCCTCGACGCGCACGCCAGATGCCGGTAATGTCCTGATCGTCAACCATCGTCCTGGCGTGCTGTAGATGACACTGTACCATTCCAGGGTGAATGGCGTATCGCTGCCGGATATCTGCCCGTCGCGCGCCAGAATGACTTCGACCATATCAGGCGCTGGTTCGGGAAGGATCATCCCTTCTCTGTTTGCCCGTTCGAGCGGGACGATGGCTTCGGCTGGGATCAGCGGTATGCGCGGCGTTCCGATCGTTTCCTGTCGGACGAAGGTTCCGCGCCCATTCCAGGCGAATGCGATGCCAAAGATGCGCACTTCCTCGCGCGGATCCATTTCGCGCCCGCCGTCGAATGCCCAGACTGTACGGCTCACCTGCTCGCCTTCAGACGGTCCGACCAGTTCACGGATTTCACGCAACGAACCGGTCGCACCGTCGATCGCCAGCAGGATCGTCGCGCCTGAGTCGCCCGCTTCCGGTGCGTCGGGTGGGAAACCAAGCAGGCTTACGCCGCGAAATCCAATAACTTCGACCCGTGTGCCGTCGTCGAGTTGCCGTCGCCCCCAACTCTGCACCTCCGCCGTGCGCGCCTGCGCCAGATAGAGGGAAGGTATCGCCCAGGCGCCGCTTTCCAATCGCGCCGCCAGCAAACGCTGCCGCAGGTTTGTGTCGACGCTTGCCTGCACACCCAATGCTTCTTCACCCTCGAATGGAAAGCCCAGCGTTGCGCTGTATGAGGGCGCAACTGCATACCATGCCTGAAGACGGCTATCGACGAGTTGAAATTCATACGGACCGCCGCCCTGTTGATGGACGAGCTGGATGCGATGTTGTCCGGTCTCGCGGTCGATCCAGAGATTGCCGCGCAGGTTGGCATACGTCTGGTCAACAAACGTCCAGCGCATGAGATACTCGCCCTGCCAGCCTCCATCGCCTGGCGGCGGGAGGTACAGGGTTTGCTCTGCACGCGCGATCAATTCGCGGAGCGAGTAGCCGGCAGGAGCAGGAACGGTCGAATCCTCGATATTCCCGCGGGGCCAGATGATCAGCGCCATCAGGAACAGCACTGCAAGCGGCAGCAGCGCGCGGCGCGACCAGCGGCTTTCGATAATGCGCCGTATGGGTGGGCGTGTATCAGGTCGAGCAGCACGTATCGCCTGTGCCACCACGTCTTCCGGCGGACGGAATGGGCGTAGTGCGTCGCGTAGCGTCTCTTTCACGCGCAGTGCTGCGCGTCGCCAGTCGCGCGCCGCATGTCGGCACGCCGCGCAGAGCGCCAGATGCCCGCGCACCTCAGAACTATCAGATGCCGCCGTCGGATCCAGAGTTAGCGCTGCACGGGTCACGCGACACTCCTCCGGCGCCAGATCCAGGTCGAAGAGCGACTCATCGATTGCAGGGTCAACGACTGGCAGCAGCGCCAACAACGCATCTCGCACCAGCGCACGCCATTCCTGCCCGGCAATCGTGTGCGATGAGCGATCCTCTGCATCGAAAGAATGCAGGACCGCCATTCCCAACGCAAGCCGTTGTGCATCTGGCAGACGCGCAATTGCAGCGAGCAACGGCGCGTCTTCGGTTCTGACACCGGGCATGGTTGTCCAGCCTGGTAATGCATTGCGTCGTAGCGGGCTGCGATGCCTGTGCGTATGCTCGAACAATGCATGCGTCACGTCGAGCACACCGGCAGGATTGCGGTTGCGAAAACTGCGGGCGACCCGCTGCATCAGCGCATATGCCGATGACAGGTCAGAGGTCAGCAGCACCGCCAGACGATACAGATCGTCACCGTGCTGGTGCACAATATGTTCGAATGATTCGCGTTCCAAATCTATTTGCCTTTGCATGCACCTGTGATGAGGTGGTTGTTCGGTTGTACTCTGTCCATATTCGCTCTTCTCGCAGGTGTGCAGGCACGATGCCCGCACTCACCCGGATAACGCCCGTGTGTCCCGACTGGCGCCTGCGCATACGCCTGAACAGGCGCCGTCTTCCCTACGGCGAGACGAACCCTCTAGCAATCGGGTTGCCGATAAGAACCCGATGATCTGCAGTGGAGGTATTGCCTGCACGGTCACGCGCGACCAGACCGATGTGGTACACCCCAGGCGCGAGGTTGTCGAGGATCAGGATCTGTCCTGCCTGGACAGCAACGCCGTTCACGCTCCAGGATAGCTCCGCGATCACGCCTTCTTCACGATCCGATGCGCGCCCATAGAGCAACAGCGGTACACCGGTTGGAAGTTCGGTTGGTCCATCGATCCATGCCTGTGGCGGCACATCGTGCGCTGCGATGACCGGTGCGCTATCAACACGCAGCGCAGCGCCACCAGATGGCACGATCTCGAATCGACCCTGCCCGCCGCCAGGGAGCACATTCGGATCCACGATCAGTCGCCCGCCGATCAGATCGACGCCGAGGGTCGTCCACTGTACGTCGTCGTATGTGTAGCGCACCAGTGCCGGCGTTGCAGCGTTTGTCCAGGAAAGAACCCAGGTTGCGCCTTCCTGGGCGAGCATAGCCTGAGCGCTGGTCGCCGGCGCTGCAACGCTCCCGATCGCCCGCTCCGCAACGACCTGTCCGTCGCGCGTCAGGCGCACCTGCGTCACTCCTTCCTGTACGGGAACGATGGCAGTAATGGAACGATGGGTATGGTCGTGATCGTGATGCATCGGATTCTCGCCGTAGTAATACGGACCTTCGGCTTCGACCGCTGTAGCGGCGTATGTAGCGAGCACACTCCCGGCAGCGTCCAGCAATTCGATAGTATACTCGCCGGTCTGCGGCGCGTCCAGGGCAACATGGTCGAGCGCGTAGACCGGTTCGAGCACTGCTGCGCCGTCCTCTTGCAATGTTGCGCGCACCAGATACCCTGATCCGACCTGCGCAACGCTGGCGCCGTAGATGCGCTGATTGTTCAACAGTCCCTGGTAGGTGAAATCCGATACCCACTGAGGACGACAGTAACTCATCAGGTCCTTCGTGTTATCCGGCGCCACGGGACTCCAGATGCGCGCCCGGCTGATGTCCAGACCATACACATCCGGTCCGATCGAGCCGTTTGTATAGGGGAACGGCTGGCGTAGATCGCCGCTGACACCGCACGGCGCGTGGTAGCGCCCCAAGTTGTGCCCGATCTCGTGTGCCGCCAGCTGTCCGGCGGCATCGGCGGGACTCGTCAGATCAAGCCCAACTGATGCGCGCAATCCGATCCAGCCGATGCCAGCGATGCCGCTGCTGAACCAGCGGTCGCTGCCGTTTGCAATCGGGATCAGACCGTAATAGATCCGTGAGGATGGCGCCCCATCGCTCTGTTTGACTGTTGTGATCAGGTTGAGCAGACGTTCCCATTCGTTTCCGTCGCGCAGGTCTCCAATGAACGGGATCGGAGTGCGTAATCGCACATTCATGCCATTGATCGGATAAGCGCGCATGATCCAGTCGCTGACTGTATCGCGCGTCGGCGCCGGGTAGGTGCGCCCATTCGGTGTATGCGTGTACTGGATCGGCACAATTGTCAGATCGAGACGGGGCACGTTCAGAAATTCGAGTGTGTGACTTACATGATTGTTCGATTCATTCGATTCTGCGATCCGGTTGTCGGGATCGACCGTCAGGTTGATTTGCGCATTGTCCGACAGCCATTCAGCCGGCAGGGCGATGTTGAAACTGCTGGCATAGGCGCCGCGCGAGGCGCTCGCGGCGACGGTGCGTGCATCCGAGCGACGCGGCGAGCCAGGCAATGGCGCGCCGTTTCGCGTCGCAGACGCTTCAACGATTACATCGGGCAATTCCGTCACACCTGAAACTGTCACATACACGCGCGCCACAGTCACGCGCCCGGCGACCAGTGGCACACTGTTACTGCCGTTCTGCACCGATTGAGTGATCTCGACCTGATTGATAACCAGATCGATCGTTGCAGGACGGGTTACGAATGGGAGGTAGACCGATGCGCCAGATGCCGGGCGTGTTACATTCGCGCGTGCTGGCACGTTGCTTGTGGTCAGGAGCAATACCGCCAGCACGATCAGAATCAGCGCCAGGAATGAACGACGTGGGTGCATGCAGACTCCTTTCCTTCGTTCTTATCTTCCACGCGCCGGTGCACTCGTTTCTGTCAACGAATAGACAACGAATAAACGAATGCGATCTGTTTCACAGGACCCTTGCGGTCGGGACAGGTGCGCCTCAGACGCAGGGGCCGCGTGCCATTGGAGATTGGAGATTTTGGATTTAGCGCCTATCCGAAAAACCGCATCCTGAGTAGCGCGCAGCGCCCCCGTACGGGGGCAGCGCGTATCGAAGGGGCGGTTTTTCGGTATCCTGCGTTATTCGGATAGACTCTTATATAGTCGGCGGAAATAGGATTGGTCGAAGTTGGCAGGGCAGGTGTCAAGTGTTATGCTGAAGCGAAGCCGGTGAAGAAAGGGCCGACACG
>FWPU01003007.1_pt1 | contig 12302 bp, 14 predicted proteins | sample 2228361 | NCBI WGS metagenome assembly FWPU01 (sample SAMEA103939777, study PRJEB20133) | metagenome | reverse complement strand
GAAATTTTTAAAACCTCAACCGATCTTTATCTTCCTCTTAGGGTTGGTCGCCTTTGCCTTCAGTACCGCAGGAGGTATTATGCTTGCAAAACTTATGAACCTTTTTCTTAAGGAAAAGATCAACCCCTTGATTGGTTCTGCAGGGGTTTCTGCGGTCCCCATGGCTGCAAGAGTCTCGCAGAAGATCGGTCAGCAGGCAGATCCCAAAAATTTTCTTCTGATGCATGCCATGGGCCCCAATGTAGCAGGGGTGATTGGAACGGCGACGGCTGCCGGGATGTTTTTAGCGATGTTGAAATAGGCCCTCGAGAAGGGGAAAAGGAGTTTATGGATAACTGGACATTTGGAATTACAATGATCGTGGTTGGAATGGGAGGTACTCTCTTAACGCTTTGGATCCTAAGCCTCCTGATGAGTTTTTTAAACCATCTCTTTCCCTATAAAAAAGAGAAAGAGGGAAGGCAGGAGGGGGTTAGATAGGGGGAAAAATGTTAGAGGCAATTGGAAGTGGACTGAGCGGACTTATTGCAGGGTTTACCCATCTTCATTGGTCAAACCCCGTGATGATTGTGGTGGGTTGTGTTCTGCTTTACCTTGGGATTAAAAAAGATTTTGAACCCCTGCTCCTTGTGCCCATAGGATTTGGGGCCATCCTGGTCAATATCCCATTGACCGGTTTAATGGAAGAGGAGGGTTTTCTGAAGATCATTTATGATGCAGGGATTGCCACAGAGCTATTTCCCCTTCTCATTTTTTTAGGGATCGGAGCCATGACCGATTTTGGCCCTCTTCTCGAAAACCCAAAAATCTTTCTACTCGGTGCAGCCGGGCAGTTCGGTATCTTCTTAACCTTGGTTCTGGCTTTGGCATTGGGTTTTTCAAAGTTGGATGCCGTCGCCATAGGGATCATTGGAGCCTGCGACGGTCCAACCGCAATCTATGTGACCTCCAAGTATGCCCCACACCTTTTGGGCGCAGTATCTGTGGCGGCTTACTCCTATATGTCTCTCGTCCCTTTAATCCAACCTCCCATCATGAGACTTTTAACTACAAAGGAAGAGAAAATGATCAATATGGGAGTGGTGAAGAAATCGGTTTCGAAAACCACAAAGATTCTCTTCCCACTTGTGGTGACCGTTGTCGGTGGTCTCATTGCTCCAAGAGGGCTACCCCTTCTGGGAACCATTATGTTAGGAAACTTGATGAAAGAGTGTGGGGTGGTCAGTCGGTTAACCAAGGCTTCTGAAAATGAGATTGCCAACATTGTAACGCTTCTTTTGGGAATCTCGATCGGGGCCACGATGGATGGAAGGATTTTTTTAAAACCTCAGACACTGATCGTTCTCGGCCTGGGTTTTTTAGCCATCTGCCTGGATACTGCCTGCGGGGTTTTATTTGGGAAGGTTTTGAAAGTCCTTACAGGCGGAAAGGTCAACCCCCTTATTGGAGCAGCAGGGATTTCTGCCTATCCGATGTCAGCCAGGGTGGTTCAAAGGGAAGGCCAGAAATATAATCCCAAAAACTATCTCCTTATGCATGCCATGGGGGCTAATACCGGTGGTCAGGTCGGCTCTGTGATGGCTGCCTCAGTGATGCTTTCCGTGTTAAAAGGGATGGGAGTGATCTGATTCGAAATTCTGGGACGACCTTCCAAGAAGGGCTCATTTTTTACTTCGTAATCCTGAAGCCCTCCGCCCTAAAGGATAAAGAGATACGGGGGGTCCTCAATCACCGCTGAAATGCTTTGTTGGCCCCTCTTCAAATGCCTCATTGACCCAATTGAAGGCAGCAATCATTTTGGGGAAACCAATGGTGGTAAGACTTAAAAGGACTACATGTAGAATCTCCTCATTAGAGATTCCCATCGCAATGGCCCTCCGAGTATGGGATTTAATCGCACCTGGTGAGCCCAGTCCAATTGCAATTCCCAATTTAATAAGTCTGCGACTCCTCTCATCGAGGGGGCCTGCGCCATGGCATAATTTAGCGAGGTTCTCAAATCCCTTTTCAATCTCGGGGAACTCCTTCTTAAAGCGTTCATAAGAAATTGGCAGATAGTCCATCTTTCTTCCTCCCCTTTCTAAGAAAATTTTTGACCATTATAACATATTCTAAAAAAATTACCTTGTGAACTATCGTTTCAGTGCTTCAACGACTTCAAGCCTGCTAAAGAGCCAATTCCCTTCTACCTTATTAAGGAGGCAGAGAAGCTCTCTCCCCTCGTCCACCTTTTCTCCACCGGTTGATCTTCCAGTCAATCTCCCCGTGAGCCGAACCTGTGCAAGGTGCTTCTCTGGAAATTCGATCTTATAGTCATCAAAACGGACCGAGAGTTCAGAAAAATAGGCCCGACCTCGCAGGGCATACCCTTTGATTTCCTCCTGGCTATAACTTCCTACGAAAGAATAGGAGAGATCTCCTTCAATCTTAAATTCACATGGGTCCGCAAACAACTGGCCGATATTCTTAATCCGGTTGGCTGTAGAAAGGATGTCTTCCTCTGCCACCTTTTCCACATATTGGGAGAGGAGTTCAAAGGATTTGATCACCCTCTTCTCTTCGCTTGGAAAAAGGACTTTCCAAAAGAAAATACCAATCAGTAACATCGCCATTCCCAAAAGAAGATAACGAACCTTCCCCCTCATGACGATTTAACACCTCCTTCATGCCTTTCTCCTCTCACCTTCGCCTTCCCCCGGTTAATTGAATCTTACCTTTCAATAAATCGTTTTTTTACCTTAAAAAGGGAAAAGGGTCAAGATGGGAACCTACATTGAATTAAATATAATCAAACCCAACTGCCTATTTAATGGAGGGAAACAAGTTGGAGACGACTCAAGAGAAGTAAGGTGAGGGATCAGCACCTGTCTATTGGGCCCGAAGATCCCTATCGCTGACATTTCGGGCAGGCAAAGGTGATCCGTCCGGCCTGACGGAAGAATTGAACGGGACTTCCACATTCGGGACAGGGTTTTCCGCTCTTTCGATAGATCTGAATCCAGCGATCCCGCCCATCGATCTGTTTCATCCATCTTTCAAACAATTTCAAGATCCAATGGAGCAATTCTTCTTTCTCTTTTTTTTTGAGAGGGAGTCGATCCGCCTGCGAGGATGGATATGAGATTTAAAGAGGATTTCGATGCGAAGGATATTTCCAACTCCAGCAATGACCCGCTGATCTAAGAGAGCTTCTCCAATCTCTCTCCGAGGGTCCTGCTCGAGTCGGCGGTAGAATTCCTTTGAGGAAAAATCTGATCGAAGCGGATCAGGGCCAAGGTCGCCCCATTTGAGATCGTTCTGAAGCTCCAAGGGAGTCAACACTTTAATCACGGGGGCTGAGAATGCTACTGCGACGTGCGAGGCTGTGTGAAAGACTACGCGTGCCCGCTGGGCGGGCTTGTCCCAGGGTTGCCCTTTTCGGTAAATCCGCCATGAACCCCACATCATTAAATGGATGAGCAGGATTCTGCGATCGGAAAAGTGGATGCGAAATTGTTTCCCGTGGGCTTCCACTTTTTGAATACGAATGTTGTGCAGGGAGGGTTCAAGTTCCTTGAGTTTTTGGAGGCGGAATTCGATTCGAACCGCTCTTCCTTGAAGAACTTTCTTCAGTTGATTGACGTAGTGGTGAACGAGGGGTCCTTCGGCCATGTCACGATATAGTCTATTCGTCGAGAAACCGAATCACTTCACCGTTTGGAATAGGTCTTAAGCGGCCCCCCTGGTTCAGGTCACGGACTTTTCCTGCGGTAATGAGAGCGTCGTCGGGATAACCGCGCTGTTCCCAAAAGCCAGAAAGATAATGGTCCATGAGCTCTATCTTCACGACGCTCTTTGCTGACTTATAGCCCCAGAGGTAAGGACAAAATCCTCGGACAGGACCTCCGTAATCTTCTTCGAGGAGTTCGCCGTCAAACTCATAGGCAAGAAGAGTTTTTTCTCGGAGGGCGACTTCCATAGGGATGGAGGTGTCGTAAATCATTCTATAAGACCAGAAACGGACGTACTTCGCTTGAGGGGTGGCCTTCACCACATTGAGCAAATCGGCGACCTTCACACCTCCCCACTTCCCACGAACAGAGAATCTGGTGACGCTCGTCAGGCGTGCATCGGCAATCGATTTCGGCAACGAGGTCAGTTCCTGCCAGGTGAATTTTCTCGGATTCGCACAGAGGCCGCTCACCTCGATAACCCACCTCTCGCGATCGAGTTCGCCCGGATGCCCTTCTGCCCAGAAAACCGGTGTTCGCAATTCTTTTAGCCTGCTCATGGCTATGCCCCCTTCTCCCTTTCATCCAGTGGAACGAAAGGACTCATTTTCTAATATGAAGCTCAGCCACATTTTGAAATCGATTGACCCCGTAGTAAATCTCCACCTCCACCTTCAACAACGAACAGATCTCCTTGACACTCCCTCAACGGGTTGGATATATTCTTACATGCTTGTCTAATTCTCGCAATCCGTTTTCATCGATCTCCCGAAGTACCCAATCGCAGAGAAAGGGTGTCTTGCCTTTCCCTCAAAAAACGTTGAGTCTCATCTTGCGCCACTCTCAATGTTCTTGGAAGGGAAAGGAGGAGAGAGATGGGGTCCGATTCTAAAGTTCTATTGATCGATGCGGGGCTGGTGGACCTCTGTTGTGCGCTCCGACTCCACCAGAGTGGAATCTCTTGTCAACTCATAGAGACTTCCGATGGCGTGGGAGGCAGGGTTCGGACTGACAAGGTTGAAGGATTCGTGCTTGACAGCGGGTTCCAGATCTTACTGACAACATATCCTGAAGCCCGGAGAGTACTGGATTATGAGGCTCTCGATCTTCCTCTTTTTTATCCTGAGGCTCTAATCCGATACGAGGAACGTTTTTTTCCAGATCTTTGGCATCGCCCCTTCGACAGAGTGAAGGGGCATTTCTTGCCAATAGGGAGCTTTTCTGATAATCTAAGAGTCCGAAGAGTTCGGCAGGTGAGCCCTGTCGGGATCTACGCAAGACCTTTACAATCGACCAGAAACGTCACGTGCCTCTATTACGAGGCCATGGAGGCTCCCCTTAGAGAACCCATTTGGGTTCTTAATGGGGAAGGAAAAGGGCCCATCCACAGTCTCTATTGCCCCAGCAATGTGGCTCCAAACTATGCGCCCGAGGGAAAGACTCTCGTTAGTGTCATGATCATAGGGAACCCTGACCAAAGCGATCAAGAACTTGAGGCGAGCGTTCGAAGTCAGCTGACGGAATGGTTTGGAGCAAGGGGCGGTCGCTGTCGTCATCTACGCACCTACCGAATTCTCCATGCCCTGTCCATGCAGGTTCCCCCCCGTCTCCGATCCGGCTTCAAGACCTGCTCAAATTCGGCCAGGTTTATTTGTCTGCGGGGAATATCAAAATGTGGCATCGATCCAGTGGGCCATGCTCTCAGGCCGTCAAGCCGCCGAAGCGGTTATGAACTGGCTTCGTAAGAAGAGAGGCTTAGGGGGTTGTACCTTTGGGAGGAAGAATTGAATCGAAAGGAGGGAAATGATGTTAATCCAACAATTCTTTGTCAGCGGTTTATCCCATCTCTCTTATTTAATCGCGGGTTCGAAGACCTGTGCGATCGTTGATCCGAAGCGCGATATCCAAATCTACTTGGAGACGGCCAAAGCCATGGGGCTGAAGATCACCCATATCCTTGAAACCCATCTTCATACCGATTTCATCTCTGGCCACATGGATTTGGCCGGACAAAACCGGTGCAATGATCTATGCCCCAAGTTCCGGGAAGTGTGAATTTGCCCATAAGGGCCTCTCTGAAGGAGATTCCTTCGAGATCGAGGACATGGAGTTCAAGGTCCTTGAGACCCCGGGGGCCGAACAAGCCTCGCCTCGATCCTCACTGCCACGATCATTCTGCTTACCCTTGTCTTTCTGACGCCACTTTTTTATCATCTCCCCCAAACGGTATTGGCAAGCATCGTCATCGTGGGCGGTATTGGGTTTAGTGGATGTGAAGGAGGCGAAGCCCCTCTTTAAGTTAAAGAAGGTGGATGGCTGGACCCTTACCCTAACCTTTTTCGCCACCTTGGCCATGGGCGCGGTTGCTGGCGGATGCAATTTTCTCGCCTTCTATCCCAAATCTCCTTCGATGGCGGTAGCCGTTCTCTTTGCCGAACATGCAAAGGAATTTGGGATCATCGTCGAACAAGCCTAAGACGAAATCAGGGCTATGAACATAGGGATTGGGGATTGGTACGTAAGCAAGACTGATCGATCACGCCTTTTGGAGGAATCGAGTTGATAGGATTCGGAGGGCTATGTTATTTTTAATCGAATTTTCCTTTTAGGAGGAGACCATGTTGGAGGCGGTCATACGCATCAGCGATCTATGGAAGAATTATAGCGAGGATGGTTCAGGAACCCCTGCCCTTCGGGGGACCAGTATCGAGATCAAAAGGGGTGAGATCGTCGCCCTTTTTGGGAAGAGCGGGTCAGGAAAAAGCACCCTTTTCAATTTGATCGCTGGCCTCGATCGTCCAACCAAAGGCCGCATTGAGGTGGAGGGGCAGGATTTAGAGCTTCTCGGAGACAGAGGCCGAACCCATTTACGGCGCACGAAACTTGGTTTCATCTTTCAATTTTTTAACCTCCTACCCACCCTCACAGCCTTCGAGAATGTCTTCCTTTCTCTCGAACTTGCCAACCGGGCGCAGCCAGAGGCGGCCCTGAAGGCCCTCGAAGAGGTCGGATTAAAGGGGAAGGAGCAACGATTTCCCAATGAGCTCTCAGGGGGAGAACAACAGCGTGTGGCGATTGCCAGGGCCATTGTCAAAAGACCTTCGATCATCCTCGCGGATGAACCGACAGGAAATCTTGATACAGCCACGGGAAATCAAATCCTTGACCTGCTCACCCGCAGATGCCATGAGTTCGGCACCACCCTGATCATGGCAACCCATACTCCGCTTACTTGCCGCTATGCCACCCGGATCCTCCGTATGGTCGATGGGGTGATTGTGGAAGAAACATCCTGCGAGGAGACAGGTCGTTGAAGATCGTTACCAAGTCATTCCTCCGGTATCTTCCGAGAAGGCTTAGCCTCAGTTTGCTTCAGCTGATGGGGGTTGCCTGCGGTGTCGCAGCGGTCGTTGGCATGACCCTCTCTGCCCAGTCTGCTCTGAAAAGCTTTACGAAGGCGGTCGAATTCCTTAGAGGCAAAGCGACGCACTCCATTCAACGGCCAGTGGGCCCCATGGAAGAGGGTTTGCTTTCCGAACTTGGGAGAGATCCGGCTGTGGAATGGTTTTCCCCTGTCATTGACCGCCGGCTTCGCTTTGCCAATGGAGAGGCTGTTCGTCTCCTCGGCATCGATCCATTCTTAGACAGGGCCATTCGTCCAGAGATCTCCAGGGTCGACTTTCTGGAGGGAAAAGAGAGGGAAGCCGAAAATCTCTTATCCTTTTTGATCGACGAGAGGGCGGTGCTGGTCGATCACGATCTGAAAATAGAACTTGGGATTGCTTCCAACAGCACGGTCGAGACCTCGAAAGGAACCCTCCACGTAAAAGGCAGCTTCCCGAATCCCTCGGGGGAGCCCTTGACTTTGATGGACATTGGCCATGCCCAAAAACTGTATCAGCTTCATGGACGGGTCGATCGTGTCGATCTTATCCTCTCTGATGAAATAGGATTCAGCTCTCGATGGAGCAAAGGTTTTATCATCCAGTCCGCTCGTCAGCGGAGAGAAACATTCTCTGGAATGCTTCAGGCATTCCGACTCAATCTTGAAGCCCTCTCCCTTTTGGCTCTCTTTGTAGGCGTCTTTCTCATTTACAACACGGCGATGTTCGCCGTGGTCAGCCGGCGCCGCGATACCGGGATTCTGAGAAGCCTCGGTGCACGGCGGAGTGAAATCCTCGTGGCCTTCCTCTCTGAAATTCTCATCCTCGGCATCCTCGGGGGTGCCCTTGGGGGCCTGATTGGCTATTTCATGACCCGCTTTCTCACCCTCTTGATCGGAAATAGCATCAGCAATCTCTATTTTTTTCTGAGACCGGAGCCTGTTGCCTGGTCCAGTTGGATTGTCATGATCGGAATCACCTTAGGATGCGGCGCCAGCCTGTTCGGAGGAATTCCCCCGCTCTTGGAGCTGATTCGGACAGACCCTGTCAAAGCTCTGAGCGGTCGGGTCGCAAGTCGAGAGAGTGCTCGAAAAGCTAAGAAAGCCGCCCTGGCGGGGGTCTTTCTCCTGGGGGTGAGTCTCGTCCTTTTTCTTCTTCCTGGCACCCACGTTTATGTCGGTTTTGCCGGCGTTTTCGGTTTCGTTCTTGGCGTCAGTCTTCTAACCGGAGTGCTCTTGGTCGCTCTTTATCGTCCCCTGAAGAAGATTCTTCAAGGCTTGGGTGGCCTTCCTGGGAAGGTGGCCGCAGGAAACATCCGGCAGAATTTGGGAAGGACGGGTGTGGCGATTGCGGCCTTTATGATCTCCCTCTCAATGTCCATTGGCCTTGGAGGCATGATTGGGAGTTTTCGACAGTCCCTCATCTGGTGGATGGGTACGCAGATCCGTGGAGATCTTTACATTGGGAAAATCCTGGAAGCGGAAGTTCCGGAGGATTTTTATGAAGAGCTCCGGAAAATCAAAGGGCTCGGAGGGGTTCATCCTTACCGCAATGTCCAGACCCTGTATCAAAACATGCCCATCAGTGTGAGTGCAGTCGATGCCACGGTCTTAGAAAAGTATGCCCGTTTCGGTTGGCTGGAAGGAGGAAACGAGAACTGGGAACCTGTCAAACGGGGTGGCGTGATCATTTCGGAGAGTTTTTCTCGCCGCTTTGGCGTCAAGTCTGGGGATACGATTCTTTTGGAAGGCATTCAGGGACCCACCGAGTTCAAAGTGGGGGCGATCTTTTATGACTATACGACAGAGCATGGGCTTGTGATGATGGATCGGTCCACTTTCCTCAAAACCTTCGGAGATCGGACGCTCAACAATATCGGGATCTTCATCGATCCCGATAACCCTCGAAGGGCTGAACTTCTTCAGGAAGTGAGAAAGAGGGCGGAGGCGAGGGGGTTTCCCGTTTTGACGGGATCCCAGCTTCACCAGAATATTCTCGAAGTTTTTGACACGACCTTTGCGATTACCCGTTCGATGCGGGCCATCGCCATTGTCGTCGCCTTCTTCGGAATCGCGGGGGCATTGCTGACCCTTTTCATCGAGCGAAGCCGAGAATTCGGAATCTACCGTGCCCTCGGTTTCTCCACGGGACAAGTGGCGAGGATGACTCTAATGGAAGGCCTTGGGATGGGAATAGTCAGTTTCTTCCTGAGCATCGCTATCGGGACGACCTTGGCTATTCTCCTTATCAAGGTCATCAACATCAGGAGTTTCAATTGGACGATCTTCTATTACCCTGCGCTTCAGCCTTATTTGATGACCGGCGTGACAGCCATCCTTGCCAGTATCGGTGCGGCTCTCTATCCGATTTGGAGAGTCTATAGGACTTATCCTCAGATTCAGATTCGAGAGGAATAAGCTAAAACTATCCACTTGGTAGACGGACCTATGAATGAAGATTGCATGAAAAAATTACTCTTTGGCCTATTGCTCCTGTTCGGAGTGACCGCAGGAGGTCTCTGTTGTGGCCATTCCTTCAAGGCTTATGCCAATGAATGGAGACAGGCAATTGGTCCATGGAAATGGGTCTTTCCAAGGGACCATGGATCCCATCCGGACCTTCGCACGGAGTGGTGGTACTTCACTGGCAACCTGAGGGACCCTTCAAACAAACCTCTTGGCTATCAGCTCACTTTTTTCCGGCAGGGTGTCCTATTTAAGGCAAAGGACCCAAGTCATCCCTGGGCGATCCGGGATGTCTATCTCGCCCATTTTACATTAACCGACGTGCAACGAGGTCAATTCTGGTATGCCGAACGAGCCTCTCGAAAGGGTCCAGGGCTTGCCGGGGCGGCGGAAGACAGGATGCATGTTTGGCTCCTCAACTGGACAGCGAGAATGGAAGGAGATCGAATACAACTTGAGGCTCGTCATCAGGGGATGGAACTTTCCCTCGATCTTTCGTCCCGAAAAGCCCTTGTCTTTCACGGAAAGAACGGGCTTAGCCAAAAAGGAGAGAGGGAAGGCCAAGCTTCGTACTACTTCTCCTATACCGATCTTGGAGCGAAGGGATTTGTCAAGACGCCTCTCTCCCATCATCCCATTCCCGTCAGCGGGGTGAGCTGGTTCGACCACGAATTTGGTTCGAATCAACTTACACTGGATCAGGTGGGTTGGGACTGGTTTAGCCTCCACCTCTCTGATGGTCAGGATTTGATGCTTTATTTCTTGCGCAGGAAGGATGGAAGTGTTGAGCCCTCTTCGTCAGGGACGCTGGTCAGCTCAGCGGGGAAAAGTACCCATCTGAAGCTGTCTGACATCGAGATTGAAGTTCTCGATTTCTGGAGGAGTCCCAGAAGTGGTGGGAGGTACCCAAGTCGATGGAAGATTAAAATTCCTTCCTTTAAAATAGAAATCGAACTTGCGCCTCTTGTTCCCTCCCAGGAACTTATGACAACAGGTTCAACAGGGGTTACCTATTGGGAAGGGGCTGTTGCGGGCAGAGGAACCTCTAATGGAAAGCCGATCACCTGCGAGGGCTATGTGGAACTTACCGGCTATGCAGGAAGCTTAGGAGGGTTCCTCTAATGCAACCTCTTTTGGACCATTGAAGGTCAAATTGGTTAAAATTAAGAAGATGAACAAACCGAATCCCAGGTCTTTCTTTACAAATCTTAGAACCCCCATGCCATGGCTAAAAAAATTATGGCTTCTTCTAAGAAACAATTGGATCAAGATATCCCATTTTAAATCCTGCTGCGGACATCCAGGGGAGCCAGGGTGCTGACAGACAGAAGAGAAAAAGCCTCGTTGAGGCTGAGATGGGCATGGGCTGGCAAAAGTTTCAAAGTAAGGGGAAGCGCTAATCCATGGAGAAGATAAAACTCGGAATTAGCACGTGCTTGTTAGGGGAAAATGTGCGTTACGACGGAGGCCATAAGCTGGATCGCTTTCTCAGGGATACGTTGGGACAGTATGTCGACTATGTTCCTGTCTGCCCTGAGGTTGAATGCGGTCTTCCGATCCCGAGGGAGTCGATGCATCTGGAGGGAGATCCGGAATCCCCCCGGTTAGTCACCTCAAAGACGAAGCAGGATAGGACGGAGCAAATGGTCTCTTGGGCGAAGAGACGAGTCGTAGAACTCGAGAAGGAGGGTCTCTGCGGTTTCATTTTCAAGAGCGATTCCCCCAGTAGTGGCATGGAGAGGGTGAGGGTCTACAACGAAAAGGGGATGCCTGTCAAAAAGGGAGTGGGAATCTTTGCAAGGATATTCATGGAGCATTTTCCCCTGCTTCCCGTGGAGGATGAGGGGCGTCTCCACGATCCCAAACTGCGGGAGAACTTTATTGAGCGTCTCTTCACACTGAGGCGCTGGAGGGAGGTCTTGGCAGAAAAGCCGAGCCTTGGTGCTCTGGTGGACTTTCACACGCGCCACAAGCTGCTCATCCTTTCCCACAGCCCGAGGCATTACCAGATCATGGGAAGACTCGTTGCACAGGCAAAGAAGATTCCAGCGAAGGATCTCTTCCGACAATATCAGACCCTCCTCATGGAGGCATTGAAGTTGAAGACAACCCCCAAGAAGAATGCGAATGTCCTCATGCACATGATGGGCTATTTCAAGGAACAACTTTCTTCTGACGAAAAGCAGGAGTTGTTAGAGGTGATTGAAAACTATCAGAAGGAGGTTCTCCCTTTGATTGTGCCCATAACCCTCATCAATCATTACGTCCGAAAGTATGACCAGCCCTACCTCAAAGAGCAGGTTTACCTCAATCCCCATCCTTTGGAACTCCAATTGCGTAACCACGTGTGAAAAAAATTCTATGACAAACCATCCAAAGGACTCCTGATTTCAGAAGGTTTCTTCCGTATCACATGGGTGTAGATCATGGTCGTATTCACATGCTTGTGCCCCAAGAGCTCCTGAATCGTCCGGATGTTATGGCCTGCTTCAAGAAGATGGATCGCAAAACTGTGACGCAAGGTATGGCAACTTGCCTTTTTAGGTAAATTTGCCTTTCTCACTGCTTCTTTAACAGCACGTTGAATCGCTGAGGGATGAACATGCCAGCGCATCACCTTTCCTGTTCGTGGGTCAACGGATAGTTTCTCTGCAGGAAAAACCCACTGCCATCCCCATTCCTTGGGAGCATTCGGGTATTTCTTATCAAGGGCATCTGGCAAAGGAACCTCTCCATATCCCAAC
>FWPU01010810.1_pt1 | contig 12305 bp, 16 predicted proteins | sample 2228361 | NCBI WGS metagenome assembly FWPU01 (sample SAMEA103939777, study PRJEB20133) | metagenome | reverse complement strand
CTTGCAGGGGCAACTTTTTATACAGGCTATCATGAGGCTAAAAGGCTGATAGCTGAAAATCCGGGGACATACGTTGCCCTAAAGGCATATCTTGAGATTCAAAGGGCAGCACACGCCATTGGAAGACACGATATTGTCGAACAGGCAGCTATTGCCACATTAACAGATTTCGATAATCTAAAAGGCAATACAGAATTTAATAAGAATGTCAGTTTTATAAAATCTCAGGCCTATCTATGGCTTGCAAGGATATATAAAGAACATGAACGGTATGATGACACAATCAAGATGCTTGAGGATTTTCTTGGGCTGTATCCAGACCATAAAGATAGGGACTATGCCTTATATGAACTTGGCAGGGCATATGAAAATAAAGCCGTCACTGGAAAGGCAAAAGAGCTATATATGATGGTCGAATCAGAACCTCTGAAAAGCAAGGCCCAAGAGAGATTGGCTGGGCTGAGATGAGAAAAGGGATTCTTCTCGGCTTTCTAGTGATCCTCTTATTTATCCCTGAGAGGCTTTACGGATGGGAGACATGCACTGTGGAAATTATAGGCCCACGAACAGTTACTCTTGGTCAATCTATAATCCTGAGTGCATCTGGATCACCCGAGGGTGGCACGTGTTCATGGTCTTCTACACCAGGGCTCAGTCCCTCTGGATGCACGGCTACTTTTAAAGGGCTTTATGAGGGAAGCTTCTGGGTTACTGTTACTTACAAAAAGCCCTATGACTTTAAATGCTTCGATGTTACCAGGATTACGGTCTTTAGTGAATGTGAGGATAAAGACGGTGATGAGCATTACGCGATCAGTGCAAGCTGTCCACAGGGTGATGATTGGAATGACAATGACCCCGATGTTTATCCAGGAGCTCCAGAGAAATGTGATAATAAAGACAATGACGGTGATAGGCTGGTGGATGAAGATTGTCTGGAACCATTAAGTCAAAAAGACCCCCGATGGGAGAAGGAGGAGTATGAGGGCCCTGGTATAAAAAACACAATCGGTGGTGAAGGTTGTGCTTTGACCAGCCTGGCTATGCTTTTGAGGTATTATGGAGTAAATGTGGATGTTCTCAAATTGAATGAGTGGATGACAAATAACAATGGCTTTACAAAGGATAAGGAATGGGTAAAATGGGGAAAAGCATCGCAGTATCCAGGGGCAAATGTTGAATATGTATGGAAAGATCATAAAGATAATCAGGATGTTGCAACTTTAGACTCCTACTTAGAAAAGGGTTATCCTGTAATCCTTAAGGTTCCGACCAGAAGAAGCCATTATGTTCTTGCAATTGGTAAAACGGGAGACACTTACACCATCTATGATCCTGGTAGTTATCCACCTCTTATAACCACTCTTAAGGAAAGATATAATAACAAGTTTGAAGGAATACGTCCATTCAGACCAAGGTAATAGAAGGAGAATTATTTTATGGATAAAATATTCTTTATAGTTATTAGTTTTTTGTTCCTTGTCCCTTTTAATGTTATTGCATTAGACGATGATTTGTGCAGAACGCATCAGGATAAGATGATAGCCATTATGGCTGGGTATGATAAGCCATTAACTATAGAAATCCTTTTAATAGATCCTCAGGGTAGAAAGACAGGTTTCGATATACAAACGGGTTCAGCCAAAAAAGAGATACCATGTTCTGGCTATGCTGCTGATTATTACGGAGGTGATGTTCCTCCTGTGCGAGTTCTGGGTGGTAATCCCACTGTAGATTGATCCTATTCTCTCCAGATATATAGCCCAACCTCTACACCTTATAGTCTATCAATATCTATAAGGGATGCTACTCGTAAAGACTTGGATATTGAATTCACCGGCGCACTTTCTGCTGGTGTTGTCGTGGAGTATAAAATCAACTATAACAGCACATCTGTAGACCTTTCTACAGTTACCCCTATTCTCTTTGATGGCAAGGGTCAGAGGCCCTTTGATGTAAATACCTTTTTAGCCTATGCAGGCCCAATGGAGGCCCAAACTATCTTACCTGCTGGTCAAACCTCATACGATATTGCTATCTATTATGGAAAGACTATACTGCCTGGGACCTTTAAAGCCACCCTTAACAGGGTAGATATAACAGGCAGTTTTCATCCCAAGGCAGGGACATCAGAGATTGTAACAGTCACACTCCAAAAGGGCAGAAACACTTTGATTTTATCCGTAGATGGCGTAAGGGATGATGGAAGGAGGGCAACGGATACAGACAGGCTTACATTTATAGTGCCATAATATGAGATAGAAACTCTTTTCTTCCAGAAAATGTGGTAGTCTATAGAACAACTTCATGCGATCTTGTGACTGGTATTTATAATCAATAAAATCACCAAGGAGATATCATGCTACTATTTAAGAAGTCCTCCCCCCTCAGTATGTTATAATTCTTGTCTACTCTTCGATAGAGCCAGAAAACAATCTCATTCTGAGGCATTAGACGAAGAATTTCAAATCTTAGCATATTATATTGGATTCTTCGGTTATAATGAGAGTCGCAAAGTTTTGGGGGCTAAGGCACTACCTCTAAAGGGTGAGGATAGGTCTCACGAGTCAACTTTCTTTTGCTATTATGCGAAGCAAACTGTTTAACATCTTCGGTTTATTAATATTGTTTCTTTGCTATTTGTCTTTGTTTGTTTTTGCTCTCAAGCAGGACCTTATAGGCGCTCAAGAAACAATGGCAGAAGAATATAAAAATCCTAAAAAGGGTTTTGACGCCTCATTAATCAATCAAATCTATAGAAACGAGAAATATGGATATGAATTGAAATATCAATCTGACTGGGAAGCAATAGAGGCAAAACCAAGGGTAGGGTATAAAGTTGAATGGACTGGAAATATCCTTGTAGATGATGAACTACAGAAAGTAACATTTTTAGAAAAAGAATCTGTCGATTGGCAGGGAGAATTCCAAATAGCGGTTATATCAAATCCAGACAAACTAAATCTTGAGCAGTGGATCAAAAAAAATGAGCCGCAAACAGTCATGGGAAGTAGTTTAATCAGAGAAATCTCAGAGACAACTCTAAATGGGAAACCGGCAAAGAGGCTCTCAATCTTTGGGTTTGACCATGAGAGAATTGAAGTCATCTCTCTTTATAAGGGCTATATTTATCGCATCGGTTTTGCATGGGATAATCCAAATGATACCGAGGTAGAGAGACATAAACAGATTTATAACCAAATGTTCTTAAGTTTCAGGTTTATTGGACAGTAAATGCTGCAAAGGATAAAAGGCGATCCAGGGACTTACATTCCCTGGGCAAGGCGGTAGGCTAGGAAAGGGGGAAGGCCGGCGGCGAGGATTTTCTCCTGAGCGGTTTCTATATCATAGGCAACCCTCTTGAGCTCTAGAATCCCCTCCCCACTGTCATAAAGCAGATAGCAGGCATCGGGATTTCCATCCCTGGGCTGACCCACACTCCCCACGTTTATCAGGTAGCGAAGGCCCTCCTCTAAATGGACCTTTCGAAAGCGTCCATAACGGACCCGGCCTGAAGGCTCCATGATAAAGAGGACGGGGAAATGGGTATGTCCCACAAAGCAAAGGGAGGTTTCATACCAGGAAAAGCCCTCAATTGCCTCTTCCGGACCTGAAATATAATACCAGTCCTCCGGGCGGAAGGGGCTTGAATGGACCAGAGTCAGCTCATTCTCAACACTTTTTAAGGGAAGGGTTTTGAGAAAGGTATAATTTTCTGGGCTAAGGATTTTCCTGGTCCAGAATATAGCAGCCCTGGCATGGGGATTAAAGTAACCTATATCCGTCAAGCCCAGGGCCCCGTAGTCGTGGTTCCCCGCCAAAACCAGATGGGCTACCCCCTTTAGCTTCTCCACACAGGCATTGGGGTCAGCGCCGTATCCTACCAGGTCCCCGAGAAACAGAAATCTATCAGCCTTTTCCCCTTCCATAGCCCTTAGCACAGCCTGGAGGGCCTCCAGATTACCATGGACATCGGAACAGAGGACGTATCTCACTCTTGAATGGGTAGGGGCCGACCTCCGTGTCGGCACTTGGGTGGAGACTCGCTCAAGGAAGCCCCATCTCGCTCAAGGATAGTGAGGCTCAACTCTGGAGCGGGCGTTTGCTCTGAGAGGGCCCAGAGAAAGTCCTGGAAAAAGTCCTCTGTGGCCTCCCATGGAAGGGAATCCAGAGTCTCATAAGGGGGGGCTATTATAATGTTCCCTGATTTCAAAGAACCCAAGGCCTCGATGGCTCGAATACACCCTTCTTTCAGGGGTTGCTTATTGAGCCAGGGCCTTTTCCCCAGCCCTATAACCAGGACTTTTTCGGCCTTGACCCGGCGATTTCCTGTCAGGAGAAGGGCACTCCCAGTGGTCCCATTAAACCTTCCCTGGGAGATGAGACGAGAGACCCTGCCCCTTAAAAGCCAATCCACGCGGCCAAGAAAGCCTCTGGGTGCAGGCATATCTTCGAAATGGAAAAGGACCAGGACTTCCCCTTGCAGGTCTTCCACAGGGTCTTTAGACGATAGGATCTGAATCATGGGGTCTCCTCAGGGCTCCATTTTTGAAAGCCCTGATCTGGTCCAGCACTCCATTTACGAACCTGCTTGAATCAGAGGTCCCGTAAATCTTGGCCAGCTCGATGGCCTCGTTCAAAGCCACCTTTTGGGGAGTATCATCCCGGAAGAGGAGCTCATATGTAGCAATTCTGATGATGTTTCGGTCAACTAAGGCAATCCTGGAAAGGCTCCAGTGCTCCGCGGCCCTGGATATCTGGCTATCTATTATATCCTGGTGTTCTTTGATCCCCCGGACAAGCTCCTCTGCAAAGCTTTTTATCTCTCCGGATGTTGCCCTTTCCCTCCAGAAGGCCTTGAGGCTCTCCTCCAAATCCCCTCTCTGAAACTCCTGCTGGTAGAGAAATAGAAGGGCCATTTCCCTAGCCCGGCGCCTTTTTCCCATAGGATGGTCAACCTTTTACATCGGGCTTGATAAATCAAGCCCCTACGTCAGAATCTACATCAGAATCGGGCTTGATAAATCAAGCCCCTACATCAGAAGGGGGAGGGGAGGCCTTTGCTCTCCTCTTTCTTCTTCGCGGGCGGGCCTCCTGGAGCTGGAGGAAGAGGTTTGCCATTTCCATGGCAGATAAGGCAGCCTCGAATCCCCTATTGCCCTCTTTTGCTCCAGCCCTCTCCATGGCCTGTTCCAGGGTATCGCTGGTAATTATACCGTAAATAGTTGGAACCCCGGTATCAAGGGCTATCTCGGCAATTCCCTTGGCAACCTGAGAAGCGATATACTCGAAATGAGGGGTGGCACCCCGAATTATGGCCCCCAGGCATATAACTGCACTATAGCGCCCTGTGGCTGCTAATCGTCGGGCCGCATAGGGGATCTCGAAGGAGCCAGGGACCCGGATAATATCTATGGCACCCTCATCCCCTTCATGACGGAGGAGGGCGTCCAGGGCCCCTTCTAAAAGGCGGGATGTGATAAAATCATTAAAGCGGCTCACCACAATAGCAAAACTTAGGCCTTTAGCTGAAATCTGACCCTGGATGATCTTCTGTCCCATGGGTTCTCCTTTTGTTTATTATTTGGAAACGGTGTCCATCTTGGTCAATATATGACCAAGCTTGTACTGCTTTGCCTGGAGATAATCGAAGTTTTCCTCGGTAGGAGTAGCCTCTAAGGGAACCCTCTCTACGATATGGAGTCCATATCCTTCAAGCCCTACGATCTTTCTTGGATTATTAGTAAGGAGTCGGATCTGAGAGAGCCCTAAGTCTACAAGAATCTGAGCCCCTATCCCGTAGTCCCTCAGGTCAGCCTTAAAGCCCAGTCTCTGGTTGGCCTCTACTGTGTCAAGACCCTGGTCCTGGAGTTCGTAGGCACGGATCTTATTGGCCAGTCCTATCCCCCGGCCTTCCTGCCTCACGTAGAGGAGGACCCCCCTCCCTTCTTTGGCAATCAATTCCATTGCCCTATGCAGTTGTGTCCCACAATCACAGCGGAGGGAGCCAAAGACATCGCCAGTAAGGCATTCGGAATGGACACGGACAAGGGTAGGCTCAGCCGCATTAATTTCCCCCATTACCAGGACTATATGGTGTTTTCTGTCTACCTGGCTATAGTAAAGGATAACATTAAATTTACCGTATTTAGTGGGAATGGAGGTGGAGGCTACCCGACTCACAAACTTCTCCCGCTGCATGCGAAACTGAATCAGGTCCTTCACAGTCACAATCTTCAATTTATGTTTTGCGGCGAATCGCATCAACTGGGGAACCCGGGCCATGGTCCCATCCTCATTCATGATCTCACATATTACCCCTGCCGGATACAGACCTGCCAGTCGGGCCAGGTCAACGGCAGCTTCGGTCTGTCCAGCCCTGGTCAGGACTCCGCCTTCCCGGGCCCGCAAGGGAAAAATATGACCCGGAGTGGAAAGGTCTTTTGGCTTAGTATTGGGGTCCAGGATAGTCCTTATCGTGACTGCCCTGTCATGGGCAGAGATGCCCGTGGTCGTCCCGTGCTTTGCATCCACCGAAACACAAAATGCGGTCTCGTAACGAGAGGTGTTATCCGAGACCATTAAAGGGATGTGGAGTTCGTCCAGGCGTTCCCCGATTATGGGCATACATATCAGTCCCCTGCCGTGAGTGGCCATAAAATTGATGGCCTCAGGGGTAACCTTCTCCGCAGCCATGGTGAGGTCACCCTCATTCTCCCGGTCCTCGTCGTCTACAACGATTACCATCCTTCCTTCGAGGACGTCCTGTAATGCCTCCTCAATGGTATTAAAACGGATTAATGTTTCCCTTGGCACTTCCCATGCCTCCTGTGAGTCTAATGTAGGGGCCGACCTCCGGGCACCCGCCTTTGGCGGGTCGGGCCCTATTAATGTCTAAGGAGTCTTTTCACGTATTTCCCAATTATATCCGCCTCGAGATTTACCTTGGCCCCTGGCCCTTTAAATCCCAGCGTGGTAACCTGGTAAGTGTGAGGGATGACTTCTACCGAAAAGCTCCCTTTTTCCACGCTTGCCACTGTCAAGCTTATTCCGTCTACAGCTATAGAGCCTTTAGTTACCACAAAAGGGGCTATGTCAGGGGGGAGGGAGAAGCGGAATAGATAGCCCTTCCCTAAGGGCCGTTTTTCCAGAACCCTGCCAGTTCCATCTACATGACCGGTGACCAGGTGCCCCCCGAGCCGGTCCGAGAAGCGGATTGGCCTTTCCAGGTTCACTTTAATCCCGGGTCGCAAACTTCCCAGGGTAGTTATTTTCAGCGTTTCTTGAGAGAGGTCTGCAACAAAGGCCGATTCCTTAAGGGAAATTACTGTAAGGCAGGCCCCGTCTACACCCACGCTTGAACCTTCCGATAGTCCTTCCATGACCTTCCGGGCCTGAATAGTAATCCGCCCTGCTGAATTCCCCTTTTCCAGGAAAAGGACGGTTCCCATTTCTTCGATTAATCCTGTGAACACAGATAGCCCTCTACCATGAGGTCGGCACCAAAGCGCCTCACTCTTATGTTATGGATTGGCAGTGCCTTATTAAGGCTATCCACACCCTTTCCTCCAATCAGGGAAGGGGCCTCCTTTCCCCCTATAATGAGAGGGGAATAGAACAGGATAAGTTTATCCACCAATGCCTCCTCTATAGCAGAGGCATTGACCTCGCCCCCCCCTTCAATCAAGAGGCTCATTATCCCCATCTCCCCCAACTTGGCTATCAATTTTGAAAGGGAGACACCTCTTTCCCCTGGGGGGACGAAGAGGATTTTTGCCCCCATTCTTTTAAGCCCCTCCAACCTGTCTCCCGAAACCCCTTCAGAAACGGCTATTATAGTTGGAGAATGGGAACCTACCTTCAGGACCCTGGCATTCCAGGGGATGCGGGCCTGACTATCAACTATTACCCTTATAGGGTCCTTACCCTTCCTGTTTGGTAGCCTTGTCGTGAGGAGGGGGTCGTCCCGGAGGATAGTGCCAACACCTACCAGGATTGCATCCACTTGATCTCTCAAGCGGTGGACATAGCGGCGGGCCTCTTCGCCTGTTATCCAGCGGGATTCCCCTCCGGTTGTGGCAATCTTGCCGTCCAGGCTCATTGCCCCTTTAAGGATAACAAAGGGTCTACCTGTCCGTATGAATTTGAAAAAGGCCTCGTTGAGCCTCTGAGCCCTTTCTTTTAAAAGACCTACCTCTACTTTTAATCCCGCCTCTTTTAGGCGACTTAATCCCTTTCCTGAAACTACCGGATTGGGGTCCTCTACAGAGGCCACAACCCGGCTTATGCCTTTCGATATTATTTCGTCAACACAAGGGGGGGTTCGACCTTGATGACAGCAGGGCTCCAGATTGACATATAAAGTGGCCCCCCGGGCCAGCTCTCCAGCCCGTGCTAGGGCAACTACCTCAGCATGCGGGCTACCGGCCCGGACATGATACCCTTTCCCAACGATGCGGCCATCCTTTACCACTACTGCCCCTACCATGGGATTGGGGCTTGTCCGACCCCTAGCCCCAGCGGCTAGCTGGAGGGCCTGACGCATGAATCGAAGATCAGCGTCCCTCATTCGGTCTTAACTTCAAATAGTCCTTTTAAATTATGAATTAACAAGCATTTTTAAACCCAAGTTTGACAACCCACTCTGTAAATAGTTGAAAAATAGGCATAAAATTTTTTGGTTACACTACAGGCCTGTATTTCCCTTATTTATCAATGGGTTAAGGGACAATTCGAGGTATCTTTTCTGCCCCTAAGGCTTTAAGGACTTCTTCTTGCTCTTTGACAATATAGCTTACCTTCTTTATCCTCTGGCCTGCTAGCTCGCTGATGACTACCTTGATAGGGTCCAAGAGCTGTAATGCCTTTCTGGCAGAGAGGAAGATACCCTTTTCTTCTAACCTCTTTTCCATGAGCTTCTCTAATAGATAAGCCAGAAAGCAGATGAAGATATGCCCTTTAACCCTATCCCCATTGTGGTGGTAGATGGGACGGACTTTTATAAAGTCCTTGACCTCTCGGAAGGCATTCTCCACCTCCCAGAGGCTCTTATACCCTAAGGCTATGGCCTCTGGAGAGAGGCCCTGGCTGTTGGTCCTTATGATGAAGAGACCATCTAAGGTAGCTTCTTTCTCTATCTCTTCCTCCCTGCGTTGATAGGTGAGTTCACCCTGAGGGTTAAAACCGTATTGGAAGAAGGGGGCTACCCTCTTAGCCCTTAAGTATCGGTCAATCCTGAGCCTTACCTTCACTGGGTCCCTGGTCTTACCCTGCTTGGGGGGGAGGTGGAATTGCTTAAGGAAATCTTCCGAGCGCCTTAAGACCTCTTCCCGATGGTCTTTACTTTCCTCGGCCCTTATAGGATTGTAGCAGGCAATGTATCGCTCCCCTTCCAAGGGAGGGAGTTCAAAGATAAAGAGGTTATCCTTGAGCTTAGTAAACTCATCCCTTTCAGGGAGGAGGGGGAGGAGGGCATTGGCCTCCTTAGAACGCCTGAGCTTGATGCTCACGATATACTCATAGCCCGCAGAGGCTAGCCCTTTTAGGTTCTTAGGGGTGACCAACCCTTTATCTGTCACAAAGATGCAACGCCTTATCTTGAAATTGCCCTGCATCCTTTCAACTATCTGGGGAAGGGTAGTAGAGTCCTTGAGGTTTCCATCAAATACGGTATGGGAGATAGGGATACCATCCCGATTCACAAGGAGCCCTATCTCTATCTGGGGACGGTGAGGCCTGTGGTCACGGGAGTATCCCTTTTTGGCCTCTGGAGGGCCTTCCCCCTCAAAGTAGGTGGAAGTAAGGTCATAGAATACCAAGGAGAAGTCCAGGGTAAAGAGGTCATTGAGCTTACTATAGAGGCTACCTTCCAGGGGCTCCTTTATCTTGACCAATTGGTTTAATGACCTGTAGTAATGCTGTAGGGGGATGTCCTTTTCCTTTGGTATCCCCTCTATATACTCCCTTTTGATCCAATTTAAGGTAGAGAGTTCACTTCTTGGATCGATAAGGCGGTTAAAGACCATGGCCTTTATAGGGGATACAAAAGAAGGGTTGGGGAGGAGGCTATTTAGGGTTTCAGTCATCTCTATGCTGTCCCAAAGCATACTTAAGGCGAATGTTTGCCCAAAGTTAAGGACCCCTTTATGTTCCAGATCCTCTAAAGAAGGGGGAACTTCTATCTCCATAGCTTGGGAGAGTTTCGAGATCAAATCCCTTACCTTCTCCTTAGGCCAGTGGCTGATATTGCCGAAATTGACCAGGGTCTTTTGCACTACCTTACCCTTTATCCTTACATTCTCTACCACCTTGAGGTAGGTATGGGTAGTTTTACCCCTTCTTAAGACAAGCTTTCTGATAAACAAAGGCCTTTCCTCCTAAAATACACTACTTACATTTTAGGAGATAAGACCATATATGTCAAGAGAAATTAGCTCTAGATCAAAAAAAGTTACACTACGGGTTTTTAAGGATTTCTGGCTCTAAGTCCTTGATTTTATTGGAACCATATGGTAAAAAGGGGCTTAAACCTGTCAAAGTCGGGATACATCAAAAAATCCATGGATAGGCATCCTTATTGATCAGATAGTCTATCGGTTCTATGGCCTCATGGAGGAGGTTAGAGTAGTGGAAGGAAAGAGCGGTTCTATGGGATAATCTGGAAAAGGGGGGTATCCATCGATGAAAGCTTTCAAATACATGACCGAAGTCGATTCTAAAGGCCGGATTAGGCTGCCGAAATTGGATCTTAAGCAAGGCACTAAGGTCGAGGTGATCATCCTAGAGCACGAAGAAGTCGAAACCGATCTCCTTAAAGCTGCTGAAACCACCCTCGCCTTCTGGGACAACCCCATCGACGACGAAGTCTGGAATGACGCCTAAACAGCGGGATATCGTGCTAATTCCAATCCCATTCAGTGACCTCACTTCGATAAAGCGGAGGCCAGTAATCGTCTTGTCGAATGACCGCCATAACCAACGATCTGAGGATGTGCTGGTCGCCGCCATGACTTTAAAGCTTACCCGCGTTCCCTACTCTGTTCGCGTGAAGCCTGCTGACCTTTCTGAAGGCACGTTGAAGAAGGAAAGTTTGATACGGGCCGACAAGATTTATACCTTGAGCAAGGCTATCATTGCTAAGCGGTTCGGCCGCATCAATGAAAGCACCTTCCAGAAAGTCCTGGGCCAGCTAAACGTTCTTCTTGGGCCATAGAGGTGATTGGCATAGTATAACCTAAAGCTTATCGACAGAAAGTTATACGTCCCTTATTATCAAACGCGGGAGGAAGGACTAGCTATGGAATGATATGATTCCTGCCTGCCAAGAGAAGGAGGGGCTAGGTTGGATGTAACCGCCATGCTGCAAAATTTCGGGTTTTGGATCGCGGTTGTCTGTTTCGGACTTGCAATCTGGTATGGATGCTGGCTTTGGAGCATTAAGTAGGCACCTGGCCCAGGAGATGGTTGAGCTGAATAAGCAGAAGCAGACTGAGCTTAAAAGCTTCTTATTAACGATCTGAAGCAGAAGACTAATATCCGGGCGTACCACGAAGGAAGTTTCGAGGACCTCTTGAAGGTGCTGAAGGAGAATCGGAAGGTGCTGGCTGTTGATCCGAGCCGGAAGGCCTTTCAGGACCGGCTAAGGGCAGAGTTTGAAGAGAGCGTGGCGAAGCTCTAACCACTCAAGGCCCGAATCGCTTTAACTGACCACCTCATTGACCAGATCGTGAACAGGCTATATGGGTTTACAGAAGAAGAGATCAGAATAGTGGAAGGAAGAGGAGGTGATTTCACATGACCGCCCAGCAGGCAACCGCAGAAGTCTTCTTTACAGCGTTCAAGGCACTCCCCAGGCGGGAGCAAGAGAGCATCCTCACACGGGTCGCCCGTGATAGGAAACTGCGTCGAATCCTGGAAGACATCTCGGACCGTCTCGTCGTCGAGGAGGAGCAAGACAAACCTTCCAGGCCACTTCGAAACTACATCAAGGATCAGGAGCAGCGAGAAGGGTCAAGGGGAAAGTGAGGAGGTGATGGCCTATACTGTTTGCCCTAAGCCAAGGGCGGAACGCGATTTGGACCGGCTTCCCCTCGCTATTGCCAGACGAATCTGGCAGAAGCTCCTTGCCCTTGAAGAAGAACCGCGCTCTCAAGGTGCGATACGTCCAGACCGAGCACCTCGTCGACCAGACTGTCTATAAGCTCTAAAGTTTGAGAGATAAACCCAAATAATGCATGAATGTAGGGGTTCAATTTATTGAACCCAATGAATATTGGGCTTGATGAATCAAGCCCCTACACCAAACA
>FWPU01011545.1_pt1 | contig 12310 bp, 6 predicted proteins | sample 2228361 | NCBI WGS metagenome assembly FWPU01 (sample SAMEA103939777, study PRJEB20133) | metagenome | reverse complement strand
GTTTTTATTTATTTCTCAGTTTTATAGTTATTTCATCTATAATTAACTATGAAATTTTTAATATGGTTGAGGACAAGGGATTTCGTTTCTATATATGGGTAAATAACATTGGTATTTCCTTAAGTGGGCTTAATTTTTACCTTCACGGACTTGGCCTATATGATATAAACTTCTTTATATGGTTTGAATTTCTTCTTCTGATTGTAATAATTTTCACAATAACTCTACTTGAGTCTGTCTCTGGCAGGTTTGAGTTTTCCATAGAGCATGTAGGAGTGTCAATATTCAGTTATATTCTTCTTGGTATCTTTTTTCCATTTGCTATTTTGCTTAAAATGATGGACTTATCAGGCTGGTTACTTTCTATAGTTTTATTGATAAACTGGATGTCAGATGCTGGCGGTTTTATCTTAGGCAAATTTTTTGGTAAAAACAGAATAAACTTTTTATCAAGCCCAAACAAAACCATAGAAGGATACATTGGCACAATTTTATCTGGTTATCTCACAGCTTTCATACTTTTTAACTTACAGAGATTTTTAAACTTATCTTTCAAGTTTACGTTTATTCAATTTCTTCTTATTTCCACCTGTGTGATTTTTTCGGCCATTCTGGGAGACTTGTCCGAATCAACATTCAAAAGGTGGGCAAATAAGAAGGATTCAGGAGAACTTTTACCGGGACATGGTGGTTTCTTTGACAGGTTTGACAGTGCCATATATTCAATTCCTGTGTTTTATATAATCTTAAAACTTATTGGATACTGATTGATATAAAATATTTAAATTGAGCGATTTTCTTTCAGAGTAGTAACAAACATACACGCTACACACCAATGCCTTTTGCGTTGCTGCGTGGCGTATATGTTTATCTCCTATAAATACAGCATAAATTGGAAAAAATTTAATCAAGCTCAGAAATTTCTTTTATAAAATTAAGGAGCCTTTTTATCTTTATCTGAATACTGCTCTCAAAACTTTTAATAAAAAGCTTATTTTTCTCCTGAGGTTTGAAAACTATGTCCGGATTTTTCCCGGCAAGCTCAAGAATTTTCATTACATTTGCCCTTGAATATTTAGAGAAACAAACCTCTATAAATTCTCCCTTCTCGATAAAGGATTCAATCCCTGCTTTACCTGCAAGTAATTTCAATCTTGATATTTCAAAAAGAGAAATAACTTCTTCCGGTAAGTTCCCGAATCTGTCAACAAACTCACGTTTTCTTTCTTCAATTTCTTCCTCACTATTAACTGAAAGAATTTTTTTATAAATTTCCATTTTTGTAGAATTGTCAGAAACATAAGAATCCGGGATAAAAGCATCATAATTTAAATCAATTAAAGTGTTGATCTCTGGCTTTTCCTCTCCTTTCAATTTTTCAATTTCTTTTCTCAATAATCTCATATACATGTCATAACCTACAGCGATTAAGTTACCATGTTGTTCTTTACCAAGTACATTTCCTGCTCCCCTTATTTCAAGATCCCTTAAAGCTATATTAAATCCAGCCCCAAGTTCTGTATATTCATGAATTACATACAGTCTCTTTTCTGCACTTTCAGTCAATACTTTATTCTGAGGATACAAAAAATAGGCATATCCCTGATTTTCAGACCTTCCTACCCTACCCTTTAGCTGATATAATTGAGAAAGTCCAAATCTATGAGAATCACTCACAATTATAGTATTAGCATTGGGAATATCAAGTCCTGAATCAATTATAGCAGTCGAAACAAATACATTATATTCTCCCCCTACAAATCCTAAAAAAGATTTTTCCAGTTCCAGCTCATCCATTCTTCCATGCGCGATTGTGGTTTTTGCTTGGGGTACCAATTTTTCAATAAAGTAGGCATATTCAGGAAGTGTTTTGATTGTGTTATGTACAAAAAACACCTGTCCGCCTCTATTCAGTTCCTTTTCAATCGCATATTTTACTATTTCAGCCGAAAAGTCACCTACATAAGTCTCCACAGGAATCCTCATTTCCGGGGGAGTTTGGAGAAGACTTATATCTCTCAATGATGAAAGTGCCATATTCAGTGTTCTCGGAATTGGAGTGGCTGACAATGAAAGAAAATCTACAAGGGGGTATCTTTCTTTTAATGCTTCTTTCTGCAAAACTCCAAATTTATGCTCCTCATCAATAATCATAAGTCCCAGATTATGAAATTTAACTTTTTCTGAAAATAGCTTATGTGTCCCGATTATAATATCTATTTTATGATTTTTTAAAGCTTCTATAATTTCTTTTTCTTTTGAATTTTCAATGAATCTTGAAATATATTCTACCCTTACAGGAAAATTTTTAAATCTTTCAGTAAAAGTAATAAAATGTTGTTCAACGAGAACTGTTGTAGGTGCGATAATGGCAACCTGTTTTCCGTCCATTACTGCCTTAAATGCTGCTCTCATTGCCACTTCAGTTTTTCCAAAACCCACATCACCACATAAAAGTCTTTCCATGGCCCTCGGAGATTCCATATCTTTCTTTACTTCTTCAATAACCTTTATCTGGTCTGGCGTTTCAATGTACTTAAATTCATCTTCAAATTCCTTCTGCCAGATAGTATCCTTTGAAAAAGCATGCCCTTTTAATGCACTTCTTTTTGCATATATTGACACAAGCCTATTTGCAAATTCTTCTATTGACTTTTTTACCTTTTCTTTCTTTTTTAGCCATGTTTTCTTACCCAATGAATCAAGTTCAACTTTCTTATTTGGATCACCAAAATATTTACCAATCAGATTTGACTGCTCAAATGGAACATAAAGCTTTTCTTTATCTGCATACTCAAGAAGAATATAATCTTTTTCCTTACCGAACACATTTATTCTTTCCACTCCTTTAAAAACACCTATACCATAATTTAAATGTACAACATACTCTCCTACTTTAATATCCTCAATATCTTCAAAAAAACTTTCAATCTGTCTTATCTTCTTCCTAAAAAGTCTTTTTTTTCCACTTATATCACTCTCTGACAAAACAAGTATTTTTGTAGTCTCATTCTTTATCCCAAAACCAATTTCATAATCAATTATTAAAATGTAAAGATTCTTTTCTTTTAACTTTTCTGCGGGATTTAAAATTTCTGGCTCAAATTTTTTTAATATATTTCTTAACCTTTCAGCAAGTTCTTTGTATTCAATAAGGATAAATATCTTATATCCATTTGCAAGATATTCTTTTTCGATTAAAGTAATAAAATTTGAAAAGTTTGACTTAATTTCCGGAGGAGAAAATATATCATTAAAACAAAATGCATCCTTTACCCTTATATGTTTATTAATCAAAAACTTACATTTAAATAAAATCTCATCAGAAGTAAAAATAATTTTTTCAGCATCGCTATATTTTTTCAATATGTCTCTTTCAGTTTCATTATAAAACTCATCCAGAAAAACCAGATTTTCTATATTTGAATAATCTAAAACACAAGAAAGTTCACTATAAAATCTCCATAAATGTGAATGAATAAGTGTTTCAGAGAGATAAGCTTTATCTTCCTCTTTTACAGACTCTTTTAGAATTCCAAATTCACTTGAAGGTATTAACACAAAACTATCTATTGTTTCAACTGATTTCTGTGTAAACAGATCAAAAAATTTTATACTTTCAATCTCATTACCAAATAGATCTATCCTGATAGGTTTCTTGTATATTGGTGGAAAAATATCAACTATATCTCCTCTTACAGAAAAACTATTCATTTCTATCACTTTATTTTCTCTGTGATACCCATATAGGACAAGCTTTTCTATAAGGAATTCTCTGTCGATTTTATCTTTTGTTTTAAAACTTATAATAGATTTCAAAAAGAAATTTAAAGGTGGAAGTTTTCTTAAAAAAGCCTCCAGTGTTGTAATTATTATTTTTTCTCCTCTGGTTAAATTATAAAGCACATTAATTCTATCGAGAAGTCTATCAGGTGAGGGGAAAGCATTTGAAAAAGGTAAAACATCTATCTCAGGTAAAAATAAAGCCTCTATACCCAAAGATTTTATAGATGCAAACATTCCTTCAGCTTCAATTTCATTTCTTGCAATAAAAAAAATATTTTGTTTTCTTTCAGCAGAAATTTTTGTGAGAAAAAAAGGAATGAACCCTTGCGGTATTGAGATATTTACTCCATTTTTTTCTTCTTCGATAAAGTTAAAAAATTCACTTATATCAAAAGAATTAAAGATGAATTCGATAAAATTTTGCATATAATTTATTATACAATATTCCATTGACAAATTCAAAGGATACAATAGTTATAAAGTTTCTAAATTGTGGGATTATCTTTATGTGATAGAGATAACCTCAAGAGAACATTATTAAATCGTTCAATTTCGTGAAACTACAACATATCCTAAAATTTGACAAATTTTTAAAGGTTAGTTATAATTTTTAAACAATATGCGACGCGGGGTAGAGCAGTCTGGTAGCTCGTCGGGCTCATAACCCGGAGGTCGAAGGTTCAAATCCTTCCCCCGCAAATTGTGGCGGGGTAGCTCAGCTGGTTAGAGCAGCGGAATCATAATCCGGTGGTCGGGGGTTCAAGTCCCTTCCCCGCTAAAGTATGGGGCTGTAGCTCAGATGGTTAGAGCACTGGCCTGTCACGCCAGGAGCCGCGGGTTCAAGTCCCGTCAGCCCCGATACATCTCGTCATATAATAACCCCCATAAAGCTAAGACAAATTTGATTGCAAACTTTAAAAATCATTCGCTTATTTTTTTACAAAACCTTCTTCACTTGAAAATTATTTTTTCTTTTGTCATAATATTTTATTCAGATTTAAAGGTACAAAAATGCGAAAATCATTAATCCTGGTTATTGACGATGAAAAAAGCATAAGGGATGGTTTAAAAACTGCATTAAAACTTGAAAATTTTGATGTTGTAACTTCAGGGGATGGAAAAGATGGACTTGAGAAACTGAATCTATTCTGCCCTGATGCAGTTATTCTTGACCTTAAAATTCCAGTAATTTCAGGGCTGGAATTTTTAAAAAGGGTTCAAAGCATAGACTGTGATACGCCGGTTATTATACTTACGGGGCATGGTGGAGTTGATGAAGCAGTTGAGGCAATGAAAAGAGGTGCATATGATTTTCTGACCAAACCAGTAAATCTTGAAAAATTAGTATTAATTTTAAGACGTGCCATTGATGAAGGCAAAAGAAAAAACAGAGAGAAAGAATTACAATCGCTTGTTGACGAAAAATATAATTTTGAAAACATTATTGGCAATTCAAAATCTTTTCAGGAAGTTCTAAAAATGGTAAAACAGGTTGCTCCGACGGATGCAACTGTACTCATTACTGGGGAAAGTGGAACCGGAAAGGAAATTATAGCAAATGCAATTCACCTTAACAGTAAAAGAGCTAGGAACCCACTTGTTAAGGTTCATTGTGCCGCACTTCCTGAAACACTACTTGAAAGTGAGCTTTTTGGACATGAAAAAGGTGCCTTTACCGGTGCTGTTGCAAGAAAGAAAGGTAGGTTTGAACTCGCTGATAGTGGAACAATTTTCCTTGACGAGATAGGAGAAATTTCACCAAACGTACAGGTTAAGCTTTTAAGGGTACTGCAGGAACATGAATTTGAAAGGGTTGGTGGTGAAGAAACCATAAAAGTTGACATAAGAATAATTGCAGCCACAAACAGGGATTTAAAAAAATCAGTTGCTGAAGGAAAGTTTAGAGAAGATTTATTTTACAGATTAAATATTATAAATATTTATATCCCTTCATTAAGAGAAAGAAGGGAAGATATACCCCTCCTCTTCGATTATTTTTTGAAGCTTTATACTAAAAAACATGGTAAAAATATTCTGGGAATAAAACAGGAGGCTTTAAGTATTCTTGAAAATTATAAATGGCCCGGGAACGTCAGAGAACTTCAAAACTTAATTGAAAACCTTGTTATTCTCTGCAATAAAAAGTGGATTACTGCTGAAATTTTACCTGCTCATTTGAAATCAGAGGACAGGTTTGCTCCCGAAAAAAGAGAGGTTTTGTTTCTGGTGGGAACCCCTTTACATGAAATTGAAAAACAGGCAATCCTTTCAACATTAAATTACACAAACTGGAACAAATCAAAGGCAGCAAAAATATTAAACATTGGTAGAAAAACCCTTTTAAGAAAGCTTGAAGAATACGGTTATAGTAATAAAGAAACAGAAAATTAATAGCCTCTACTACTCTACAACAATCGTAATCTTATCTGAAATATAAGAGTTCTGTCTGTTATCTTTAAAATAAATATAGCAATTCAATTCATCTCCAGTTTTTGCGTTTCCGAGTACCGCTCTTACCCTTCCATTAAAACTTAATTCGCCTTTTACTTGATACATTTCCTCACTATTATTCACATTGAATATTACCAAAATATTATTATAGTCAATATTCTTTACATTCTCTGGAAGTTTAAAATCAACTGTAATTATAGAAAACTGGGTAACTTTCTCAGGATATACTTTTTTATCAGGAATACTCTGGTTTTTTGTCTTGATTCTGTTAAATGCATTTGCTTTTTCTTCCTCTGGTAATGGTTTTGATTTATCTTTCCATGTCGGAATTTTTATTTTTTTATCCTTAATTATTGAAATTAGCAAATCGTAAACACCCGCCACCGTTTTCCTTGATTTATCTATCAGACTACCTGCTATTTTTAGATTTTCGGTGTTATATCCCTTATAATAAACCTCCTGCAAAGCAAGAACATAACTTTCGAGAGCATTTTCATAAAGATTTAGAGCATATGAAAAATCCTTTTCCGGATATGTGTTCTTGGCTAAATTTATTTTTTCAAGATTTCTATTCAATATATCACTTGTATCAAGAATCAGATTTCTTAACCCGGATTTTTTAGCCTCAGGTAAATACCATGGAGAAAAATCCGTTTCCATTTTCTCTATATCTAAATAAACACTCCCCGAAATTTTTTCACCAAGAATAATTTGTGTGGGGATAAATGCCCGAAATATATCATCACTGGAACTGAATTTTACCCACTTCAGCTCCTCAAGGGCAGAAAAAAGTTTATCTAAATATGAAATATCATTCCATTTTTCTGCATCGATTAAAACCACAATATGATTTTTACCATCCTTGTTCTTATTCTGAACCTCCAGTAAATAATTTATAAATTCTGAAATTGCTTTGTCCGATTTTTTTTCCAGTATCTGTTTTGCTTTTAAATCTACTATAAGTCCGTTTATCCCAAAACCAGTGCTCATAATTCTCGAAGGTGCATAATAGTTCATCCCCGGGAACCCTTTATATCCTTTAATTATAGAAGCATCACTTAAATAAGACCAGGTAATCTGATTCTTAACTATTGGCTCAAGTGAAGTATTATCAAATGCAAGTTCAGGGATAAATATCCCCTCAGGTTTAATTCCAAAAAGTAAAAACTTAAGGCTTCTGTCAAATTCTATCTGGAACTCTATATCTTTTGTCGTAATCATAGGGAATAAAGGATAACTAAAACCTGTCGCAAGCAGATTCACATTTTTCTTACTCACCAGCCTGTTTAGAAATTCAATAATAGCCGAATTATTTTTTATCAAGTTAAAAAGCAGCATCCCGCTTATTGCAATATCAAATTTTATTTTTGACTTTTTCTCTACCAAATTTAAAACATTTGAGTAACTATTCAACACCTCCGTAAGATATTTTGTATTCAATTCCTCCTTTTCAAAATATGGAGCATTAAAAAGAAAAACCACATTTAAAGTAAGATTTTTACCAGTCACAAGAGGATTTATTTTCGGCTTTGTAATTTCAACCTTTCTTATAGCTGTAAAGAGAGGAACATCTGAAGAATCAAAAATCTGGTAAAAAAGCTTGACAACAGGGGATTTTATCTTACCAATATCAGCGGATAAATTAAAACTGTAAGGGGTTTCAAAAGAAAGTAGTGAAATTCTCTCCTGAGATATAATACTGATTTCTTTATCATTCTCATCAAGCATTGAGATTTTCAATTTTAAATCATTTATCTCATCCTGAGCATATCTATAGAAACTTCCAGAAACAAAAAGTTTATTCCCCTTTATCTCATTATTAAAGCTGGCAAAAATATTATTGTTAAAACTTGCCGCACCGTAAGATTTTACATCCTCCATTACAAGAAGGTCTGCCTTGAAAACAAATGATTTTTTTGGAAATAACTCAATCCTTTTACAATTAACTTCAAGACTTATTTTATCTTTTGAATGAAAAGTATCCAGATAACTTACCTGTTCTTTGTCAAAAATAAAAATCACAGATGATTTTACATCTTTTGCAGTTAAACCAATAAAACCCTCTGAATTTAAAATACCACCATGTTCCTTTGAACCTGGAAGAAAAGGAATATCTTCAATATCATTATCCTTAGATACCCATACAGTTCTTGAATTGGCTTCATTCCCACCAAAACTAAACCAGTTTTTCATACCATATTTCATTTCTACTGTTTTTCCCATATTGTTCATAAATTCAACCTCTATGGAAATTAGAGGCAATTTTTTACTGATAGTATATTTCTTTCTCAAAAGGATATCCTTTTTATTATCATATTCCTTAACATTAAAAGTAAATTCAATGTAAGCATTTTCTTCATTCTTACCCAATCCTACTGATTTTACACCATAGCTTTTTATATCACTTCCGGGCCAGATAGAATCAATAAAATCCTCCCCAATACCATAAATTGGGGTTTTGTTAGTATCATAGGTTATCAATTCATCAAGTGTTTTTTTATTTGCAAGAGAAAAAATCTTTCCACCTTCTTTTGGAGAAACAACAGCTCTGATAAAAGGATTTTCCATCTCAAAATTTCCATCCTTAAGACGGTTAATAACAACATCTCCACTTTTTGTTTTGACACTCTGGGCAAAAACCATGCTTGAAATTAATAGAATTATCAAAATAAAGAATAGCTTTTTCATTTTTACCTCCAGATTTTTATTTTATAATACAAAATAAATTTTTTCAATTTTATTATCGTATATTAACAAGAAAAAAATCAAATCTCACCATATATTACAATTTAAGGTGTGTGATAATAATATCTTAAAGCAAAAATTTTCTATTTTCTCATTTATCAACAAATTTCCAACTATTCTATATAAAATTACCCCAAGAAACAACCAAATTTTGCAATCTATCAAAAATTATTTTAAAATTATAAAGCTGTAACTGAAATAGGTGAAAATAAAATGAAAAAAACATTGATTTTCTTAGTTCTTTTTACAAACTTTTCTTTTTCTCAGATGGTTAGAGAATATCTATATAAAATTAACTTCAAGCATTCTCAACCTAAAAATGAAATGGGGGTTTTACTACTTTTGGATGGAGAAAAGTACAAAATACTAAACGAACCAATAACTGTACATCCCATGACAAAACTGGAATTTTATTTTATTGAAAACTACAATTTTAACAATGATTACTTTAAAACAAGTCTTTCAGCCAATATTTCCCCCATATCCTTCAATGGAAACATAGAGTTTTCCTGGAAAACATTAAACCAGATTTTAGAACTTCCTCTCGGTGTAATTTTTGGTACAGGATGGTATAATGAATATTTTGGCAGTGGTGTTGGCATTTACTCAAATTTTTATGATGAAAATATGAAAGAAAATGCGTACTCAATGGAAAACTTCTCAAAAGTTTATTTAAAATACTACCTTGGAACTACAATAAATCTTGACTCAGGCTATATTTTCAACAATAACAGCCATTTTCAGATTTCTATAGGACAGCAACTTTACTACAGGTACTTTTTAGGTACAAAGAAAGATACAGATATATGGTTATACGAAAATCACCCAGATAACTTGAAATATTTTCGATATAAGTATAGTCTGTATACAGGATATAGATTTCCATTTCTTCTCAGTAGAATCGGAATATTTTATACTTCCGACTACGACATTCAGCATTATAAAGATTCAACTGCAAAAAATGAGGGCTGGGGTTCTGACATTCCCATCACAAGATTTGGACTTATAATTTCCTGTGGAAAATTTGAAGAGGAAAGATGTATTGACTTCATACTCACTTGGGGAAATGAACCAAACTATCAGGAAAATTATGGTTATAATTTTATTCTATATGAAAGAAAAAGGGATAAGTCAAACTATGAATACTGGTTTTTAAGGGAAGTTTCTCTCATCTTAAGATATAAAATTTAAGGATTTACAATGAAAAGAAAGTTCTATTTTATAATACTTATTGCAATCTGTATCTTCTCTTTTGCTTCAGAAACCGAAAGACCAAAAAGTGTCTTGGCAGTTGATCTTGGATGGAGCACAGAAGGTTTAAGCAACGAGGGTTATGGATTTGGAATTTCATTTGAGCAGGAACTTTTCAGCTTTCTCTCTTTCAAGTTAAGGCACGGAGTTGTAGAAACATACAAAAATGCTGTTGGTAATAGAGTTGATTCATATATTTATTCATTTGTCCTTTCTTATAATGTTTTTAATAAAGGACTTGATGGTCCATCTCTAATGCTCGGCTTTGGATATGATAATGTTTTAGCTTCTGATCCTGAGACAGGAGAAACCAAATATAACTTTCTGCTTCCATTTTTAGATACTCTTATAAGTTATAAGCTTATATTTTTTGATAAAATTTTTGTTGAACCCTATTTAGAGTTTATGTGGGCTCTCGGCGATGTTCAGAGAAAAAAAACTGGAATTGCAATGGATACAACTTACGTCAACATCATTGGTCTAAATCTTGGAGTTGCCTTTTAATCTTTTCAATTAAATAAATGCTTTTTGCCTTTAATTCTTTTCTTATATCGTCACATGTTATTTTTTTTATTCTTTCTTTCAAAGTGAGTTTTTCTATTATAAAGTCCATATTTATTATGAGAAATTCTAAAAATTTTATAATATCATCCCTGACAATTCTTGCAGTAAAATTTTCATCCACCCTCCCTGAAAATTTTTTTTCGATCTTCAATCTATCGAGAGGCATGCAAAATTTTAAACCAATGTCATTATCAAGATAATAGCTATCAGAAAAGAGAGATTTTACAGATTCTCTCAAAAGCAAAAATTGTTTGTTTGTAATACTACCTTCAGTTTCAGTCAAATCATCTCTTTTCAAAAAAGAGAAGGCATAATTTACCAAAGAATTCATCCTGTTATAATTTTTTGATTGAGGCATGGAAAAAACATTGGGATATGAATGACTGCCAGTTTCAAGGGAATATGCCATATCAAAACCACAAAAAATCACACTGGAAGTAGTAATTCTTTTTGCAAGTTTCCCTGCTGCTACTGTTACGGATGGCTCATTAAGATGAAAAACAGGATTATTAAGTTCTTCTTTAAGATTTATTAGCACAACATTGGAATTTAATTTTGAAAGAAAACTACTCGAGGCATAAATATCAGCAAAAATTGTTATACCATCAGGTAGATTTTTAAAGTAAAGACTATTTGTAACACCTCCATCTGTAATCATAACATAATCAGGTACTATCTCAGCGTTAAGCAAAGTTTCAAGTGCTGAAAGTACCGAAATCAAAATAAAACCATCTCTTTTACCCCTGATTTCTTTTAGTTTTAAATTTAAAGATGGACCAGCACCACATATTAGAATAGGTATATCAATTTTCTTTTCAATCTCTAAATATTTCCATTTCTTCTCAACAGCAAGAAATAAATTTCTCAAAAGATTAAAAAACCATACTTTTGAAAAGAAAGCGGTAACTTTAAGATTTTCAAGTGCTATTTTTAAATTTGCCGTCACAAGTTTTTCAAAGGATGAAAACTCACTGTCAAACGCTTTTTTGTATGACTCAAGAACTATAAATTCAGGTCTTTTGCCTTCAGAAAGCTTTTTTTCAAATATTTCTGTGATGTTACTTTCTGTAATTATAGTATATTCTGACCCCAAATAATTCTTTTCCACTTCCAGAGGTAAAAAAATTAAAATTTCATCAGGAGAAACCCCTTTTCTTTTTATCTCTTCTGGTAAATAGCCAATTGCTGCTCCGAAAAGAATATAAAAGGTATCTTCTTTGAATTTAAACCTATCAACAAACCTTTTTACATCTCTTACGGGAGAGTAGAAACTTAAAAGGAACATATTGTCTTTCTTAATAGTAAGATTGCCATCTAATGCCCTGCAGATTTCCACCATAATATTATTTTTCGGAAATTGAATATCTGGCGTTAGTATTCTCCTAATAATTTGTTTCCACAAACATTTTAACTTTATATCATTTTTCTGTTTTCTGAAAACAAATGTCAATTTTAAAAAAACAAAAAGTTTTCAATTTTTTGTAAAAAAGTTAGTCAAAAATCTTTTGCAACC
>FWPU01011542.1_pt1 | contig 12311 bp, 17 predicted proteins | sample 2228361 | NCBI WGS metagenome assembly FWPU01 (sample SAMEA103939777, study PRJEB20133) | metagenome | reverse complement strand
CGCGCTCATAAACTATCTCCTCAACAAGCGCATGACCACCCTGTCTCCATTGGCGCTTGACGACGACACCACAACCTGCAGTATCATTGCGCGCACGACGCACAATGTGGTGCCAGCCATAATGCCTGGCACCCTCCGACGTAGCCGGACCTGACAACCCGGAGGCGCATCGAGGCCTGCGCTCGCCTCGCGGCTGCCGACACAATCATTTCGACTCATTCCACGCGGTCTTGCTGGCGCCTTCGCGGCGCCAGTTTCTTTTGCGAGGCGCCACAGATGAGCACCGCTTTCGACCTGGCCTTCGCGCACACCGTCGGCATCGAGGGCGGCTTCGGCGCAGACCCGGCCGACTCTGGAGGCGCGACGCGCTACGGCATCACGCAGGCAGTGGCCCGCGCCAACGGCTACATGGGCGACATGCGAGAGTTACCGCTCGACTTCGCTCGCATCGTATACCGCCGCATGTACTGGGATGCGCTGCGCCTGGATGACATCGCGCCGCTGTCCTGGACGCTGGCCGCAGAGCTGTTCGACGCGTCTGTGAACTGCGGCCAGGCGCAGACGGCGAAGTGGTTGCAGCGGGTGCTGAACGCGCTGAACAATGGCGCCACGCTGTGGCCTGATCTGACGGTCGACGGGATCATCGGCCCCATGACGATCGACGCCGTGCGCCGCCAACTGCAGCGGCCAGACGGCGAAACCGTGCTGCTGCGCGCGCTCAACGCGCTGCAGGGCGCGTTCTACATCGAACTGGCCGAGCGCAGACAGAAGGACGAGCGCTTCGTGTCCGGCTGGTTGCGGCAGCGCGTCGGCGCAATCGCCTGAAGTGAACACACGACTGCGGAGACACGACGATGGGAGGCCTTGACTGGAAGGCGGCGGTCGGCACGATCGCGCCGGGCCTGGCGACGATCCTCGGCGGGCCGCTGGCCGGCGGCGCCGTCAAGGTCCTCGCCGAAACGATTCTCGGCAGCTCCACCGGCGACCCGATGCAGGACGAAGCGAAGCTCGCCGGACTGCTGGCCGGCGGCATTACACCCGAGCTGCGCGAGAAGATCCTCGAGGCCGAACAGCAGATCAAGCTGGCGGCCGTCGACCTGCTGAAAACCGAGCAGACCGCCGTCAGCGACCGCTGGAAGGCGGACATGACCTCGGACTCGTGGCTGGCAAGGAACGTGCGGCCGGCCGTGCTCATCTACATCCTGACGGCCTACACGGCGCTGGCGCTGCTGTCTGGCGCCGACGTCAACGTCGCTCCGGAGTACGTCCAATTACTCGGCCAGTGGGGCATGCTGGTGATGACCGCCTACTTCGGCGGCCGCTCGGCCGAGAAGATTTTCGCGATTGTGCGCGGTGACCGCGGTGGACGATGAAACCATCGACGCGATCGCGCAGGCAGTCGTGCGTGCCCTGCGCGAGCAGGACACCGGCGGCCTTACCCCACAGCAGCACCGCGAGCACCACGAAGCGCTGGCGCGCTTCATCGCGCGCGAGGACCGCAGAGCCAAACTGTTCGAGCGCATGCAGGCGAGCGCTGGCGGCTGGATCGTCATCACGGCGATCGGCGGTCTGGGCTACATCGTGTGGGAGTTCCTGCGCTCGCACCTGCGGTGACCCGATGAGCATGCCGCGCACCCATGACGAGCTGGTCGACGACGGCGTGCGCAAGAACGGGCAGATCGTGCGTCTGCTCGGCGCGCTGCGCGAACTGTTCGACGCGGTCGACGCCGGCGGCCAGGTGCCGCAGGAGACCCTGGACCGCGCCCGCGCGGCGCTGCGCCTTGATCCGCAGGCAGATGATGACCAAGATCAAGACCAAACCAGACAACCATCCGGCAGATGAAAAAAAATCAATCACAATCAAGTAGTTCGACGACAGGCTCTGGCCGCGGCGGCGCCCGCCCTGGGGCCGGTCGCAAGCCGGGCTCGAAGAACAGGCGCACGAAGGTGATCGCGGCGATCGCCGAGAAGGTCGCCGCCGGCGAGGCTGGCGCCACACCGCTGGAGATCATGACGGAGACGATGTACTGGTTGCGCGACCGCGCGCGCGAGGGCAAGCCATACGTCGATGGCGAGGGCCTGCTCGCCAAGGTCTACTCGCCGCTGCAACTGCGCATGCTGGCCGCCGAGACGGCCGCCAAGGCGGCGCCATACGTGCATCCGAGGATGACCAACGTGGGCACGCCGCAGAACCCGGTGGGCGTCGAGGACTACCTGATGTCGCTGGCGGCCGAGAGCGATGGCGCTGACGCCTGAAGCGCTGGCGCAGCTTCGTAGGCTGCGCAGCGACTTCGAGTTCTACGCGCCGCGCGTCCTCAAGATCCGCGACAAGGCGGGATCGATCGTCCCGCTGCGGCTGAACCGCGCGCAGCGCTTCCTGCACGCCGAGGTAGAGCGCCAGCGCGCCGAAACCGGCAAGGTGCGCATCATCGGGCTGAAGGGGCGGCAGCAGGGGTTTTCGACATACGTCGAGGGCCGCTTTTACTGGAAGGTCAGCGGCGAGTTCGGCAAGCGCGCGTTCATCCTGACGCACCTTGCCGAAGCCACGGCAAACCTGTTCGGGATGACGCGGCGCTACCACGAGTACGCGCCAGAGCCACTGAAGCCGAGCACGCGCCAGTGCTCGGCCACTGGCATCGAGTTCGACAGGCTCGGCAGCCAGTTTTCGGTCGCAACCGCCGGCAGCAGTGGCACGGGCCGCTCGGCAACGGCCCAGTATTTCCACGGCTCGGAGATCGCCTACTGGCCGAACGCGCTCGAGCACATGGCAGGCATCGGCCAGATCGTGCCGAACCTGCCGGGCACCGAGATCATCCTGGAGTCGACCGCCAACGGCGTCGGCAACCTGTTCCACGGCATGTGCATGGACGCGCTGGCCGGCAAAAGCGAATACCGGCTGCTCTTCGTGCCGTGGTACTGGCAGGACGAGTACGCGATCGAGCCGCCGCGGCAGTGGGTGCCGAGCGCCAACGACGTCGACTACGGCGAGGCCTACAAGCTCACGCGCGCGCAGATGTACTGGCGCCGGCAGAAGATCATGACAGACTTCCGCGGCGACGAGAGCCTGTTCGACCAGGAGTACCCGGCCACTGTGGCGCTGGCGTTCTCGCGCGCCTCGGGCGACGTGTTCATCCCGCTGGCGTTGGTCGAGCGCGCCCGCAAGACGCTGCACGTGGAGGCCCGCGGCGCACGCATCATGGGCCTGGACCCGGCCGAGTACGGCACCGACGACACGGTGCTCATCGGCCGTGTCGGCCGCGACGCCTCGACGCTGTATCAGCGCTGGCACGGCAAGGGCCAGATGGAAATCGTTGGCGCGGTGGCGCGCATCGCCGACCGCTGGCGGCCAGACTCGATCAACGTGGACGTGACAGGCGGCTACGGCAGCGGCATCGCCGACCGGCTGCGCGAGCTGGGCTACCCGGTGCTGCGCGTGAACTTCGGCCAGACGGCGGTGCAGGACGACAAGTACCCGCGCCGGCTAGACGAGATGTGGGGAGACATGAAGGCGTGGCTTGAAGACGCCCCATGCAAGCTGCCCGAAGACGACATGCTGCAGACCGAACTGTGCATGCGCCAGTTCACCTACGACAGCAGCCGGCGCACGGTGCTCGAAAGCAAGGAGCGCATGCGTGCGCGCGGGCTGAAGTCGCCCGACGGCGCCGATGCGCTGGCGCTGACATTCGCACTACCTGCGCGGCCCAAGGTCCGCGCGGCTGCGGTGGCGGCGTTCGCCAACCCAGGCGGCATTGGCTACTAGATGACACACAGGACATCCATGCGCTTGGCGGCCGAAAGCGAGCATGCGCGCCACACGCGATCGGCGATTAGCGTGGTGTCGACAGCCCGCGGCCACTTGTGCGGCTCGGTGCCGGCCGCATTGGATGGCTACAACGTCGTCCTGCTGGCTGACGACAAGCGCTGCGGACTGCAGGCTGCGCAATGATGATGGTCGAGGACAAGACAGACTACACGCAGGGCATGACGCCAGAGCAGCGCGAGCGGCGCGCTATAGAGGAGCGCGCCGCCCGCTTGAGCGCGCTCGGCCAGCGCCTGCAGGCCGAGTTCGATCGGCGCGTCAACGACCGCCGCCACGTCGAGAACCGCTGGCTGGAGGACCTGCGCCAGTACAACGGGCAGTACGACCCGCATGTGCTCGCGCAGATCAGGCAGAACGAGGGCAGCGAGGCCTTCATCAACATCACGCGCACGAAAACCGACGCGGTCGAGGCCCGCATCACCGACTACGTGCTGCCCACCGACGACCGCAACTGGGACATCCGGCCCACGGCGATGCCTGAGCTGGCGGAGCTCGAGTCCAGCACGCAGTCGATCGGCACCACGCCAGAGGGCAACACGCTGACGGCCGGCGACCTGGCCGCGGCTGTGCGCGAGGTCGCCGCCAAGCGCGCTGCACGAATGCGCGACGTGATGGACGACCAACTCGCGGAGGCTGGCTACAACGCGACCATCCGCGAGGTCATTCACGACGCCTGCGTGCTGGGCATCGGAATCCTGAAGGGGCCGATCGTGCGCCACCGCCTGCGCCGCTCGTGGCGCGCGCTGAAGGACGCCACCGGCTCGGTGTACGTGGCCGACATCATCGAGGACCGGCGCCCGCATGCGGTGCGCGTCGATCCATGGAACTTCTACCCGCAGAGCGGTGTGGTGCGCATCCAGGACTCGGAGTCTGAGTTCGAGCGCCATTTGCTGACGCGCCAGCAGTTGCGCGAACTGGCCAAGCAGCCGGGCTTCGACCGCGACGCGCTGCGCCGCGCGCTCGCCGCCGCGCCCAACGCGCCGAACGTGACGCTGGACTGGCGCATCCAATTGCGCGAGATCGCCGGCGACACGGCGAGTCGAGACGAACGGTATGAGCTGATCGAGTACACCGGCCCGATCGAGGCGGCGGACCTGATCGCCGCCGGCGTGGAGGTAGTCGACGACCCGCTCGCCGAGTACCACGGCAACATCTGGTTCATGAACGGCATCGTCGTGAAGGCAGCGCTGTCGGTCATGGGCGAGCACGCACAGAAGGCCTACAAGGTCTTCAACTACGCGCGCGACGACTCGACGATCTTCGGCCGCGGCGTGCCGCGCCAGATGCGCACGTCGCAGGCGCTGGCCAACTCGGCGCTGCGCATGATGCAGGACAACGCCGGGCTGGCCGTCGGCGGCCAGCTCGTCTACATGCCGGGGTATGTGACGCCTGCCGACGGCAACCCGCGCATGACACCGCGCAAGACTTGGCACCTGACCAGCGAGGCGCTGGGCGTGGTGAGCGACGTCAAGCAGGTTTTCGGCATCGTCGACATCCCGCTGCACCTGGAGTGGTTGCAGCCGCTTTTTATGCTGGCGCTGCGCCTTGCGGACGAGGAATCGCAACTGCCGATGATCGCGCAGGGCGACCAGGCGAGCCACATCACAAAGACCAAGGGCGGCATGTCGATCCTGATGGACGCGGCCAACGTGATGCTGCGCCGTTCAGTCAAGGCCTTCGACGACGGCATCACGGTGCCGTTCATCACGGACCTGTACACCTGGAACATGCTGTTCCACCCAGACGAGGAAATCAAGGGCGACTACACGTGTGTCGCGCGCGGCTCGTCGGCGCTGATGGAGCGCGAGCAGCAACTGCAGGCCTTCCAGATGTTCGTGCAGTTCCTCAACTCGCATCCTGTGTTCCAGCGGCTCGCGCGCTGGGACCAGGTGCTCGAAGAGGGCGCGCGCCTGCTGCGAGTGAACCGCAGCTCGCTGCTGGAGTCGCCGGAGAAGATCGCGCAGGCGATCCGCGAACTGCAGGCCAACCCGCCTCAGCCGCCGCCAGACCCGCGCGTGCTGGTGGCGCAGATCAACGCCCAGGCCGAGCAGCAAATCGAGGCCTCGCGCCAGGCGCTGCAGAAGGTGATGCACGACGCCGACGTGCAGGTGCGCATGCACGAGATCGCCACCCGCGCCGGCCTGTCCTACGAGCAGTTCGTGCAGTCGCTCGGCCTTGACCGCATGAAGCTCGACAGCGAGAACCAGCGCTTCAACGCCGAGATGCTGGCCAAAATGCGAACTGGTAGTGGCATATGAGCGACGAGCTGAAGCTGCGCAAGAGCGAGGTCGAGCGCACCGCCGAGACGCTGTACGCGATCCTCGAGAAACAGGAGTGCGGCGCCGACAAGACGCAGCACATTCGCGGCCAGATCGCAGGCCTGCGCACCGCGCTGCGCCTGGCCGGCTACGAACTGGCGCTCGCGCCAGTGGTGCGGCCGATTCATAAGGCGTCGCAACAGCGCGTGGCGGCAGGCGACGACGAGTTACGCGTGCCGCTGTACTGACCACCAAACCGAATCCGACCACAGAAGTGGCGCCGCTGCGGCGCCCATTTGCGTTTGGAGCTCCCATGACGACCGACACCACCACCACCACGACCACAACCGAACCAAGAGAAGAGGATCTGGACGCACTGTTCGACCAACTTGCACAGGCGCGCGTCGACGGCAAACACGCCGACGCGCTCACGGAGAAGCGCGATTCCGCGTCGCCTAAGGATGGCGACGACGCGGATACCACAGGGTCCCCCGCCCCTGCGCCCGCGCCGCAAGCCGCTCCTGCCCCCGCACCAGCCACTGCCAGTGCAGCGCCAGCGCCGGCCACGACGCCGCCGCCGGCTATCGACTGGAGCACGCTGCCGCCTGCGGTCAAGGAGCACTTCCACAAGCTGGAAAACGAACGGCGCGCCGCCATCGGCCGCGCCGCCGCCGCGCAGCGGGAAGTCGCGAGCCTGAAAAAACTGTTCCAGTCCGCCACACCATCGCCCGCGCCCGCCACGGCGGCCGCGGCCGAAGCCAGCGCGCAACTGGCGAAGGAGTTTCCAGAGCTCGCTGCGGCCTTGAAGGAGGAAGTCTCCGCCATCGCGTCGCTGTTCGACCATCGTCTGGAAAGGGCGACCACCGCCGTCAAGGCCGAGGCCCTGGAAACGGTGTTTCCGGGGTGGCTCGACACGATGAAAAGCGAGCAGTTCCACTACTGGCTGAGCATGCAGCCGGAGCCGGTGCAGAAGAAGTTCGAGAGCGACAGCCTCGGCGACTACGCGAGCCTGTTGCGCGACTTCTACGCCGCCTCTGCGCCAGCCGCACAGCCTGCGTCGGAAGTCGCCCGCATCAAGGCCGAACGGGAGGCGCTGCTGGCCAACAGCACCGCGATCCATGGCCGGCCGTCCGCACCGAACCCCACGGGCGAGCCAGATGCCGAGGCCGACCCAGATGGGTACTTCAACTGGCTGGTCAGGAAGCGCGAAGCAGAGTTAAAGCGCGCCGGCCGCCTTTGATCTGAAAGGAATCCGAAATGTCAGTCTATGGCGATATCAGCCCTCGCGTCGGGATCTACGCCCACGAGCAGATGCTGGCGCACGCCGAGCCAATCATCGTGTTGCAGAAGATGGGCGCGGTGAAGCCAGTGCCGAAGAACAGGGGCGAGCAGGTGAAGTTCCGCCGCCCGAAACCGTGGACCGTCAGCACCACGCCGCTCACCGAGGGCGTGACGCCGGCGGCCGGCGCGATCCAGTACGAGGACGTGTCTGTGACGCTGGCGCAGTACGGCTCGTGGGTCGAAATCACCGACAAGATCCAGGACCTGCACGAAGACCCTGTGCTCAACGACCAGATGCAACTGGCCGGCGAGAACGCAGCCGAGACGCTGGAACTGGTCACGTACAACACGCTCAAGGGCGGCACGAGCGTGAAGTACGCCGGCGGCACATCGCGCTCCACGGTGGCGAGCAAGCTCACGCTGGCGCTGCAGCATGAGGCCGTGCGCAACCTGCAGGCGAACCGCGCCAAGAAGATCACGTCGATCCTCGGGCCGTCGACCAACATCAGCACCAAGCCGATCGAGGCGGCCTACGTGGCCTTTGCGCACACGGACGTCGCCGCCGACATCCGCGCGATGCAAGGCTTCACGCCGACGTCGCAGTACGGCTCGCGCCAGGTGCTGTGCCCAGAAGAGCTTGGCTCGGTCGAGGACGTGCGCTACGTGCTGTCGCCGCTGTTCGCGCCGTTCCCCGACAGTGGCGCGGCGGTCGGTTCGACCGGCCTGAAATCGACCAGCGGCTCGCTCATCGACGTCTACCCGGTGCTGTTCGTCGCCAAGGAGGCGTTCGGCACCACGCCGCTGAAGGGCCGCAGCTCCAGCGAGATCAAGGTGCTGAACCCGGGCGTGCCTCGCGGCGGCGATCCGCTCGGCCAGCGCGGCTCGGTCGGCTGGAAGGCCTGGTTCGCCGCCACTCGACTGAACGAGGCGTGGATGCGCCGCACCGAAGTCGGCGTGACGGCGCTCTGATTAACCGGACTTCGATCCGCCACCAAAGGCCCGGCCGGGCGACCGGCCGGGTCTGTTCGTTGGAGCTACGACAGTGACCGCTACCGCCGCCACCACCACCACCACCACCACCACGAAACAGAGCAAGGGCAAACCGCAACCGCCGCTCGCAGCGCCGCGCGACGACGGCGAGGACGCGCCGCGCATCGAGCGCCACTTCGGCGTGGACGTCGACATGCGGCGCGTCACGATGACCGACACCGGACCAAGCATCACGTCGATGGTGCCGCTGCTGCCGAAGTACGTGCTCGAGATCCACAAGAGCGATGACAAGAGCGAGGTCGATCCAGTGTTCGTCTGCAACGGCGACTACCAATGCACCGTCCGGCGCGGCCGCCGCGTGGTGGTGTCGGTGGTGATCGTCGACGCCCTGCGGCGCGCGGTAAGCGGCCGTGTCGACCCCGTCACCCTCGACGTGAGCAACGTGCCGTCGTACCCGTTCACGGCCGCGCCCTACGACGGCGATCTGCCGATCGGAGCCGAAATCGTCGACGAATGAGACCGACGAGCACTCACAGGAGAAGACCATGAGCGAAGACACCCTGCCGCCCGCCGAGCAGATCCAGGCCGACGAGATCAGCGCGGCCGACGCCACGGTCGACGCGCCGACGCCTGCTGAAACCCACGCGCCGCCGCCCATGTCGATCGAGGACGCGCTGGCGCAACTCTGCGACTCCGACGCGCTTGCCTACGAGCCGCCCGTCGTGCCAGCGCCGCCGCGGCCAGAGCCGCAGCCACCGACGCGCTTTCGCGTGTTCATCCCAGGCCCGGCCGGCGACCTGTACCTGAGCAACGGCGACCTGTCGGCGAACATCCCGCGCAACAAGGATGTCGTGGTGTCGGCCGCGCTGATGCAAGCCCTCAAGAACACCGAGGGCGTGCCATTCACCGCCGTGCCGGAGGCGTAGATGCAGCTCGACATCTCCGAGTACGACGCGCTGGCAGTGGACGTGAGCGGCCACGTGATCGCCGCCGGCGTGGAGCCGCCAGTCGTAGAGCAGACGCCAGTGACCATCGGCGCTGTCAGCACTCAGTCGGCCGCCTTCCACCAGCGCACGCGCTTCGTGCGACTGCACTGCGACGTGGCGTGCCGCGTGGCCTTCGGCGTGAACCCGACGGCCAGCCCAACAAGCAAGCGCATGGCCGCCGGGCAGACCGAGTTCTTCGGCGTGCTGCCAGGCCACAAGGTCGCCGTGATCCAGACCACCTGACGGAGCCGACGCGATGATGCTCACCACGCCGGCCGGCGCAGCGGCCAACCTGCGCGACCTGGCTGCGCTTGTCTCGGCCGTCGCGGCTGGCGGCGAGTCGCTCGCCAAGGTCTTCGCCGAGCTCGACCGCAGGGCAGCCGACATCGAGGCAGCAGCCGCCAAGCTCGCCGCCGACCGCGCACAACTGGACACCGATCGAGCGGCAGCCGAGAGCCAGTTCGCCGCCGCGCGCCACGCGCAGGAGCAACTGGCCGATGCCCGGGCTGCGCTTGAGTCGATGCAGGCCTCGCTCGAGGCGCAGCGCTCCGCGCTCGACCGCCGCGAGGCGGCGCTGGTGCAGGCCGAGGGCGTGCAGCAGGCGCGCAAGGCCGAACTGGACCGCCGCGAGGCGGCGCTGCGCGAAGAGCACACGCGCGCCGCCGGCGAGCACGCGCGGCTCATCGGCGAGCTCGAAGCCGAGCGCGAGCGACTGGCACAGGCGCGCGCGGCCGCCGATCAGGCCAGAGTCGAGTTCGAAACCAAACTCGCCGCCCTGCGCGCGGCGGTCTCATGAAAGGACTGCAGATGATGCACGAGAAAGCGGACGCGCAGGCTGCCGTGGGCGCAAGCGTCCATGCCGGCGCTGCGCTAGCCGAGCGGATCGAGGCGCCGCGCTTCACATACGACGTCGTGGCCGTCGGCCCGGTCGAGCATCAGCGGGCGCGCTACGTGGCGCTGCGCGATCGCATCGCCAGGTGGGAGAACATGCGCGGCATCGTTGGACGCCTGGCGCGAGCGATCGCGGCGCGGCATATCTCCGTGCTGCGCGCAGCGCTGGCCGCGATCCCGCTCGAGCCGAAGTGGCGCGAGACGTTCCACAACGTCGTGACGACCAACGGCAAGAACGACCTGCTGGACAAGTACTTCTCCGGCAGCGCCTACACGGCTGCGTGGTACGTCGGCCTGATCTCGTCGGTGAGCTACACGACGGGGCCGGCTGCCGGAGACACGATGGCCTCGCACGGCGGCTGGACCGAGGCGGGGCAGACCAACGCGCCGACCTACTCGCAGGCGAACAGGCCGACGCTCGCCTTCGCCGCGGCCTCGGGCGGCAGCAAGTCCACGTCGAGCGCGAGCGCGTTCTCGATCACGTCCACCGGCACCGTGAAGGGCGCGTTCGTCACGACGAGCAACACGAAGGACGGCACGACCGGCGTGCTGTACAGCGCTGGCCTGTTCACGCAGGGCGACCGCAGCGTGGTCAACGGCGACACGCTCAACGTCAGCGCGACGCTGTTGGTGTGAGGCGGCGATGGCAAGCGGAATCTGGGTCTCCGGCCTCGTCGCTGGCCAGAAGCCCAACAGCTTTGTGCCGCGCGTGTACCAGCTCGTGCAGGCGATGCCTGAGCCACGCCCGAAGATCGTGTGGAGCACGACTAGCGCGCTGTCTGCGCGTCCGCGCGCGTTCGGCGTGATAGCCGGGGCCACGTCCCAGCAGATCGCTGCGCTGGACGGCGACAGCGTCGTGTGGGCGCGTGAGCTGCCGGCGAACTGGCGCAAGCTGAGGTGGGGCTTGGTGCCGCGGGCTGCGCGCAACAGGCTCACGGCGCGACTCGGCGCCGATCCCGGTATCGCGCTCGTCGACACGCTGCCCGTGGCACTGGACAAGATTCTCGCCGACCTCGATGACCCGACGATCAGCAGCTTGGCCGACCTCGAAGCCGCGTTAGGCCAGCCGCTCTAAGGAACGAGCCGTGGCCGTTGTTTTCACCGACGCATTTACCGTTGCGTCGGACGTTCAGCTGACGAGCTACCCAAGCGGGTCGCCAGACTATGGCAACTGCTTAAGTGGCACGGCGCTCACTGTAAACGCTGCGAACGACCGCATTCAGTCGGGCGCGACCGGCGACATGATCGCCCGGATCATCGACGCTGCGGCTCCGACAGGCGACCAGAAGATCACTTGCGACGTCGGCTGGACGTCAGGCTACGAGGCTGGCTATCTCGGCTGTCGAGCCAATTCGACAGGAAACTGTTATGTGATCGTCCGCGCGTCGTCTGCGACGTGGGAGCTGTACCGTGTCGATAACGGGTCCTTTACCCTGCTGACTTCGTACAGCGTATCGACTGCAGACAACAGCAGCGGCTCCGTCTCGCTCAAGGCGACTGGCACGACGACGGTCACGCTGACCCCAACGATCGCTGGCGTCGATCGCGCAGCCTACAACGACTCATCGGCGAACCGTAAGACCAGTGGTACACCGTGCGTAGCGCTGTATCGCAGCGGCGGCACGCCTTGGCTGGACAACGTCAGCGTCGATGATTTGCAGGCTGGCGGCGTAACCGCCACGCTCGGCGCCACACAAGCCGCCAACACGCTGTCCGCGACAGCCACGGTTCCCGTCACCGCTGCGCTCACCGCGACGCAGGCGGCCAACACGCTGAGCGCGACCGCAGCGGTGCCGGTCGTCGCGACGCTCGCCGCCACGCAGGCCGCGGACTCGCTCTCGGCCGCCGCCGCGATCTCGAGCGGCGTTGTGGCCTCGCTCGACGCTGCACAGGCGGCCAATACGCTATCTGCGGCGGCGACCGTTCCGGTGACTGCAGCGTTGTCGGCCACGCAGACCGGGGATGCGCTGAGTGCCGCGGCTACCGTGCCTGTCACGGCATCGCTGACCGCGGCGCAATCTGGCGACTCTCTTAGCGCGGCAGCGACCGTGCCAGTGGTGGCGACGCTTTCGGCAACGCAGGCCG
>FWPU01011541.1_pt1 | contig 12311 bp, 9 predicted proteins | sample 2228361 | NCBI WGS metagenome assembly FWPU01 (sample SAMEA103939777, study PRJEB20133) | metagenome | reverse complement strand
ATACATCACATATTTTTTAATAGATAAAGAAAAATAAGAAAATATCAGGAATCCCATAAAAAGAAATAAATGATAAAAAAATAGCCATACGGGAAGAGTTGCCAGATCAAATCTTATTCCTATTACAAAAGAAAAAAATATTTCCCAAAATGAAACTTCATTCAATGAATGCGTTTCTTTAAAAGAAAAGAAAAAAAATAATCTTTGTAGAAATAAATTAAACAAAACAAAAAGGTAAAAGTAAATTATATTTTTCCATAGTTCGCGGAAGCTTCGGGGAACCATTATGGCTGAAATATGTTTCATATTTTATGACAAAAATTTCAATTTGTTTTGTAAGTCTATTTTAAAAAAATCAGGAATAACTATTCCAGGTTATAAATCATAAACTAAATCAGGAATAATTATTCCTTGCTGGTCTTTGTTCAAAAGAGTACTATAAATCACGATTTCCATAAAACTGATTTTATTTCTTGAAATGATGTATAAAAAAAATATTTTGGTAGAAATGATTTTACAGAGAATTTCTGAACTGAAAGACAGAATGTTTGATGTTTATGGAGTTGGTAATGCAATTGTGGATCTTTTAACATTCGTTGATGATATTTTTATTGATGAAATTGCTATTCCGAAAGGAAATATGACTCTAACAACATCAAAGGAACAAGCGGAACTTCTTAATTTGATTAAAGACAAAACCATTCATATGAAATCGGGCGGTTCTGCAGCCAATACTATGCTTGCTGTTGCCAATGTTGGCGGTAAAGTTTTTTATACTGGTAAAATTGCAAAAGACCCCTATGGAGAGTTTTATAGAAAAAATTTATGGGAAGGTGGAGTTGACTTCAATGTACATCCACTAGAAGAGAGTAAAGGATCTACTGCTACCTGTATTGTTTTAATAACTCCTGATGCTGAACGAACTATGGCTACACATCTGGGAGTATCCATCCTTCTGGATACAAATGATATACAGGAAGATATTATAAAAAAAAGTAAAATTCTGTATGTAGAAGGTTATCTCTGGTTAAATGAAAAAACGAGAAAAGCAGCAATTCATGCTTTTGAGCTTGCAAAAAAATATAACGTATTGACAAGTTTTACCTTTTCAGATTCATTAGTAGTAAGAAATTATCGAGATGATTTCAAAAACATTATGAAAGAATATGTGGATATTGTTTTTCTAAATTCAGAAGAAACTATTGAATTTTGCAATTGTGATGATTTACTAGCAGGTTTAAATGATTTAAAGCCATATTCAAATTTAATTTTTACAACCAATGGAAAAAATGGATGTTTTGTAATTTATGAAGGTAATGTGCTTGAAGTGCCGGGATTTCCTGAAAAAGCAATAGATACAACAGGGGCAGGGGATTGTTTCGCAGGAGGTGTTTTATTTGGAATTTCGCAGGCTTATGATTTTAATAAATCGGCTCGTTTAGGAAATTATTTAGCATCTCGTGTAGTTCTTGTTCAGGGTGCAAGGCTTGATAAAAAATATGATGAAAAAATAAAAGAAATAATAAAATGATATTTGTAGCACATTTGAATCCTACAAAGACCTGGAGGGGAGGAGAACAGCAAACTTTTTATCTATCACGCTATTTGAAAGAAAAAATCTCTCAAATTGTAATTGTAAATCCCTTCTCAGAACTTCATAACCGATGCCTGGAAGAAAATATTCCTGTAATTCCTTTTAAAATCAGGGGCGAATTAGATTTAATTTCTGCATATCAAATTACTAAATACATAATTCAAAATCAGGTTCAAATTTTGCATGCTCATACAGCGAAAGCTCATGGTATAGGAATTCTCATTAAAAAAATTTGCAATTTAAAAAATCATAATATTAAGCTTATTGTTTCAAGAAGAGTAGATTTTGCAAGAAAGCAAAACTTTTTATCAAAACTAAAATACCAATCTCAAACAGTTGATGCTTTTATTGCTATTTCCCAAAATGTAAAAAACATTCTAATAAAAGATGGGGTAGAACTGGAAAAAATTCATGTTATTTATTCAGGTATCGATTTGTCAAGATTTAAAAAAACTTTACCGGAAGAAACTGTCAGGAAATTAAAAAAAGAATTTCAGTTAGAAAATAAAATTGTTTTGGGTAATATTGCAGCTCTTGTTGATCATAAAGATCAAAAAACACTATTATATGCAGCTCATAAATTAGTCTTAAAAAAAATTGAAAATTGGAAACTATTAATCGTAGGTGAGGGAGAATTAAAAAAAGATTTAATGAAACTTTCACAGCAATTAAAATTAAATCAAAATGTTGTTTTTACGGGCTTTCGAAAAGATGCTTTTGATATCCTCAAAATACTGGATATTTTTGTGATGAGTTCTAAGGAAGAAGGATTGGGTACTTCCATTTTGGATGCAATGGCTTGCGGCTTGCCCATTGTGAGTACTGCCGGAGGAGGTATTCCTGAAATTGTAATTGAAAATCAGGGCGGATTACTTTCTCCTGTTCAAGAACCTTCCTCATTAGCTTACAATTTAGAAAAACTGATTCAGGATCATGAATTGCGCAAAAAAATGGGAACTTTTAATAAAAAAATAGTTAAAAATTTTAGTTATCAGGAAACAGGAAAAAAAACTTTAAAACTATATAAAACTTTTATCAATTTTCATTGACAATAACTCAATTTAAAAGAAACTGGCATTATCTTTATATTAGTCAATTCCTGAATATCTAAAATACTATAAATTTTAAGGAGAAGAATATGGAACAGCTTAAAGAAGGGCAGATTGGTATACATTCAGAAAATATTTTACCAATAATTAAAAAATGGCTATATTCGGAAAAGGAAATTTTCATTAGAGAGTTAATTTCTAATAGTTTTGATGCCATAGGAAAATTAAAAAAACTAATGCTTACAGAAGAAATTTATCAACCGGAAAATTTAGATTTTTTTATTGAAATCAAAATTGATAAAGACAAAAAAACCCTACATTTTATAGATAATGGAATTGGAATGACAGCAGAAGAAATTGAGAAATATATTGCACAAATTGCTTTTTCTGGAGCAAAGGATTTTGCAGAGAAATATCTGAAAGATCAAACTAATGTGGATATCATAGGACATTTTGGATTAGGATTTTATTCTGCTTTTATGGTAGCTGATAAAATTGAAATCCATTCCCGAAGTTTTATAAAAGATGCTCAGCCTGCTTACTGGGCAAGTGATGGCTCAGATAAATATTATGTGGGGGTTGGGAATAGACAGGATAGGGGAACAGAAATTATCTTATACTTAAACAATGAAGCAAACGAAGAATTTTTGGATAAAATCCATATACAAAATCTTATACGAAAATATTGTGATTTTCTTTCTGTACCCATAAAACTGGATGGACTGCAAGTAAATTATCAACAACCCTTATGGCAAAAGAAACCAGGGGAAACTTCGAGAGAAGATTATATTAATTTTTATAAATATTTATTTCCCTTTGATGAAGAACCTTTGTTTTACATTCATTTAAATACAGACCATCCTTTTCGGGTTCAAGGGATTTTATATTTTCCTAAAATTCGGCATGAATTAGATTTAAACTCAAACTTTGTAAAAATTTTTTGTAAGCAGATTTTTGTCACCGATGAAGCACAGGAAATTATACCCAAATTTTTAACAGCTTTAAAAGGTGTTATAGATTTGCCAGAGCTTCCTTTAAATGTGTCAAGATCCTATATACAGCAAGATCCGGATGTTAAAAAAATATCAGCTCATATTGTTAAAAAAGTGGCAGATAAATTAGTGGAAGAAATGAAAAATCATCGGGAAAATTATGAAAAAATCTGGAAGGATATCTCCCCCTTTGTTAAGTATGGCATGATGGAAGATCAAAAATTTTATGAAAATGCAAAAGAAGCTCTTTTATTTGAAGTAATAACATCTGAAAACCTGGGTGATAGGAAATATAAAACACTAAAAGAATATCAGGAAAAACATCAAGCAAGAACAGAGAAAAAGATTTATTATGCAACTGATTTAAAAACTCAGGCTCCTGCCATTCGATTATTACTAAAACAGGGAATTGAAGTAATTTACATGGATAAAATTATTGATGCTCATTTTTCATCATTTTTAGAGATGCAGGAACAAACATTGCAATTTATACGGGTAGACGCTGAAATTTCAGAGCATGCCATAGATGAATCTTCAAAATTAGTGGATGATCAACAGAAAAATGTAAAAGATCGTGTAGAAGATTTATTTAGAAAAGCCTTAAATAATACAAAAATTATTGTTAGAGCAGAAGCCTTAAAAACTGACGAAATACCAGCTATGATTATTCTTCCAGAAATCTACAGAAGAACTTCTGAACTTGCTGTTCTTTATGGGCAGAAAGAAGATTTTAAAATTCCAGAAAATCATACGCTATTGCTGAATCTAAAAAATCCATTGATTCAAAAACTCTCAATACCAGATATAATTACAACAGATGGACCTAATCCAAAGAAATTAGAAATGGCAAAACAAATTTACAAATTAGCAAGATTATCTCAGGCTTTGGTTACACCAGAAGAAATGCAAACTTATGCAAAAGAATTATTCCAGTTTATAGAAAAACAAATTTAGTTGTTTGAGGGAGGTACCTCAATTTTTTTGTTTTTTATAGGATGTTTAAAAAACGATTCTTTTAAAATCTATAAAACTTCTGATAATGTATCTTATGTCGTATTATAAAAATACTTAAAGATACTTTTGCTAATTTTAAGTATTTAATACACCTGAATATAGATCAAAAACACTAACATATGAATAGTATTTTTTTAAAAATCACAGAAGAAAAAAAGATGTCTTAGCTAAAAAAGCAATTTTTTTGGTCTTTAATGGAATACAAAGGCTATGGTTCTCCCTATAATAATGAGTATATGAAATACCAGAAAACATTATCCAGTACATATGCACCAGAAAGAAATATAATTTTTCAGGAAATCAATCAAATTAAGACGGGATATATTTATTATCCGGGTAATTTAACCTATATTCAAATTATAGCGAGAGTTGGTTCTCAAATAGAAAAAAAAGATGAATTTGGCATTTCCCATACCCTTGAACATATGCTGTTTAAAGGTTCACAAAAATATCCTTCTGGCATTAATATTTTACATTCTTATTCAAGCCTGGGTGCAAGTATGAATGCCTATACTGATTATGATCATACAGCTTATTATTTAGTGGTTATGAATGATTATTTTGATGAAGGTTTTGATTTAATTGCAGATTTGTATTTAAATCCTCTACTAAAAGAAGAAGACCTGAAAAAAGAAATTAATCCGATTTTAAGTGAATATCGAGAAAAAGAAGATGATCCAGAAGAATTTTTATACGATAAAGCTCTTGAACAGTACTTAAATTATTATCATTCCATTTTGGGAACACCCGAATCTATAAAAAAATTAAATAAAAATAAGTTAGTTCAATTTAAAAATAAATACTACGTGTCTAATAACACAATCGTTATTGGCGTGGGTGGAATTTATCCAGAAGATTTTTATAAGAAAGTAGACGAGTATTTTTCTTATTTACCTTCATCCGATGACATTTCTTATCCAAAGTGTGATTATAAACCAGGAGAAATGGTTCTACATCGTAAAGATATCCAGGAGTCGTACTATTTTTTATTTTATCCTTTACATGATTTTGAACCTGATGAAAGATACAGTGTTGATTTTTTGAACTTTGTTCTTGGAGGTATGGATTCTTCTTTGCTTTATGAGAAGATACGTGAAGAATTGGGTTTGTCCTGTTATAGTATATATTCCAATGTTCAAAGAAATCAATCCTTTTCCATTCTGGAAATTGCTGCAGGAGTAGATAAAGGGCAATTACCCCTTATTGATTATGAAATTCGTAAAATCATTGATAAATTATGTAATCAATATCTGGACAATAAACGTATTGAAATTGCGAAAAGGATGCTTAAAACTTATTTATTTCAAATTTCAGAATCATCTAAAGGATTGGGTGGATTACTTCTAGAGCATCTACTTCAGAATCATTTTGATAATCCATTAACTCACATAATGGAAAAAATCGAAAATATAAATAAAGAAAATTTATTAAAAACGGCTCAGAGAATATTCTCAAAACCAAATTATAAAGCTATTTTAGTGAATGGATAATTCTATCTTTATTTCTCCAGAACAAGCAGTAGAGAGATTGCTCAAGGGAGACGTAGTAGCACTTCCTACGGAAACCGTTTATGGGCTTGCAGCAATAGCAACTGATATTAATGCTGTAAGAAAAATTTTTATTTTAAAGCAAAGACCTTTTTTTAATCCATTAATTTGCCATATCCATAGTCCCGAAATCCTTTATGAATATTCAAAAATTGAAGAATATCATAAAGCCCTATTTTCTTTATGGCCGGGCCCTTTAACAATTCTACTGAAGAAAAAAAATATACCGGATATTGTAACAGCCGGCTCTGAATATTGTGCTTTTCGAATTCCCAACCATCCTATTTTTCTTAAAGTTCTTGAAAAAATTAAAATTCCACTAGCAGCACCTTCTGCCAATCCTTCTGGTAAGATCAGTCCTATTAATGCTCAAATGGTGTTCGAATATTTTCAGGATCAAATTTCAGGTATTGTAGATGGAGGAAATTGTACTGTGGGGCTGGAATCTACAGTGATTAAATTTCTTGATCCAGAGACTATCCTGATACTTCGTACAGGTGTTATAACGAAAGAAATTTTGGAATCTCTTGGCTATAAAGTAACTTTTATTGATACTGTCTCCCATCAAAAGCTTGAATCTCCAGGGCTACTCAGCAAACATTATGCTCCTGGAATTCCTTTGGTACTTTTTGATAAACTCTATTTAAAAATAATTCTTTATGGCGGGAATATAATTGAATCCTTAAAAACATATATTCCTCATTTCAATCTTGAGAAATTAAAAATTGGAATTTTATTTTATGGTAAAAATCCCGAAGTTTCTGATAATAACTTAATTTTTTATAATTTATCAGAGGAAGAAAGCTTTCCGGAAATAGCAAAAAATTTATTTTCTTTTTTGAAGGAACTGGAGAAAAAAAGTGATTTAATTATAGCATTTAAAGTAAACGATGATGGAATCGGTAAAGCCATAAATGATCGATTAAAAAGAGCATCTGAATATCAAATCGAAGCTTACTGAGTGGTCAGATATCTGACCAGCTATAAAAGAGATAATTGTTTTTTTAAAAAAATAGTTGTGTTTTTTTATGATTTTATAAAAAATAACTTTATGGAAGCACAAGCTTTAGAAGAAGGTATTTTAAACGTAGCAATTGGTAAATATGGTAGTAAAGAAATTTCTTATGAACTTGCTGAAAAAATTCTGAAAAATTTCAATCATTCTGATATTTCGCCTATCCTGAAAGGAGCTTTTCTGGGGGCTTTATTTCTAAAAGGATTTCAGAGCGAAGGAGAAAAATTAATTCAAAAAGAACTTCAAATATTTAGTGCCGAGGATATATTGTCTAATTTTTGTAATTCCCATCAAGAAAATAAAGTTTTGTTAACGAAGCTTTTGAATTATCAGAACTTAAATTATGAAGAAGCTTATCATATAGGAAAATTTTTATTTTCAAATGAAGTTATTGATTCTCATTCCTTTGATTTTGAAATAGGTTTAATCTCCACCATTTTAAGATTTCGTTATGAAACCCATGAGGAATACTGTGGATTATATAAAGCCATTGAAGAATTGTATTTTTTCAGCTGGAATAAAAAAATAAAGGAGGATCATCGATTTATCATTATAACAGAGCCATTTGATGGTTTGGAAAATAATTATTTTTATACCCCCCTTCTTGGGAAAATGCTTATTGAAAAAGGATGGATACCTTTTTTCATAGTATCTGATAATCCCGGTCCCAAAAATAATTTTAATCTGAAAGATCTGGCAATTTCTTTGAATAGCAAATTTATTGAATATCCTGAACAAATTGAAGAAAATTTAAAAAATATCTCAACTTGGCAAAAGGAAGATTTTTATGGTTTTTTTATAGATAATAGAAATTTATCTCCCGTCTTTGAAAAATGGATCAGGATAAGAAAATTACTTAAAAAGAGGCCATTTTTATCTACTCTGGAGCGTATCATAAATCCAGTAAATGCTAAAATACAAATTTTTTCTGCTTATCACCCTGCGTATCTGGAAAAAGTTACCGAGATTTTAAAGTATAAGTCTATCCCCATAATCATAGGAATTCGAAGAGGCGAGGAAGGTAGCTTAACTTTTAGCTTTAATAAAAAATATGAAGTTATGATTTCAAAAAAATTAAATAATTATGAATATCAACAGGAATTCTTTTATGAAGCAATTCTTGGAAAAAAGAACCAGGAAAAAACTTTCCTTGAAGATAATCATTGTATTATTGAGAGCATTTTCAGATCTCAAAATTTAGATTTACCTGAGTATCTAATAAAACAGATAGAAAATCAAAAAAAGGTATTTTCATTTATAATAAATTTTTTATAAAATAAATTTAATTTCTTGCCAAATTTATTTTATATTCATATATAATTTTCAGTCCCTTTAATGTTAAGTCTCTATCAATAATATTAAAAATAGACGGTTCTTCTTTATGAATTACTCCACTCAATCCCCCTGTTCCAATGACTATAAATTCTTCGTCAGGATAAAGATTTTTCAATTCACTGATGATCCCTTTTAATAATCCTATCCAGCCATAAAAAAAACCTGCCTGCATAGATTCAACTGTACTTTTTCCAATAATTCCATGAGGAGGTTTCGAGAATTCTATCAGGGGAAGTAGAGCTGTTTTTGAATGTAATGATTCAATTGACATTTTTAATCCAGGAGCAATGACTCCACCATAATATTGTTTATCCTTTATAAGACAAAAAGTAGTAGCAGTTCCTAAATCAATGATAATTAGGTTATTGCCATAAATAGTAATCCCTGCAACAGCATTTACAATTCTATCAGCCCCAAGTTCAAAAGGTTTTGGATAGATATACTTTAAAGGAAGTGGCATATCATAAGAAACTTTTATTGGTTCAACGCTATAGTAATCTTTAATCATTCTTTCTATTACAGGATTTATAGAAGGGACAACTGAAGAATAAATAACATTTTTTATATCTTTAATAAAGTAACCTGAAGATTGTATAAAACCGTTTAAGTATACACCCATTTCATCTGATGTATATTCTTTTTTGGTTATAATTCTCCACGATCTTTTTAAATTATCTTTTTCGAACAGTCCAAATACTGTATTGGTGTTTCCCACATCAATGGTTAATAAGTAATTCATATTGTTCATCCCAATCCTGAATATATTTTTGATTTCCATTTTCATCTAAAATTTCCAGAAAACCTTGATGATTCACTTTTCCTATTTCGTAAATCCGATTTTGAATTTTGACTTTTTTATTTTCTAAATAATGATACTTTAAAAACATATCACGATAGGACAAAAAATCATAAGGTTCTTCTAGAGAAAGCTCATTCATTTTCTGAATTAAATATTTTAAATAACAATTTGGTTTTTCTTTGATAGTTTCAAACAAGGAAAGAGGTGGGAAATAGCGATAATCATTTACTTGCGGACTTCCCATCCAGTTTAAACCAATTCCAATAATAATATTCCATTCCTCATTTTTTTTGGATTCAATCAGAATTCCTGCAAGCTTTCCTATTTGATTGTTTTTTTTTATTAAAATGTCGTTAGGCCATTTAATATAAATATCTGGCTCATTTTTTAAGAAAAATTTATAAACTTCTTTAACAGATTCTACCACACATAATCCAACAACAAGGGAAAGATAAGAAAGTTTTGAAATATCTGAAAATTTTAGTAAAATAGAAAAAATAAAACTATGATGAGGAATATCCATCCATTTATGCTTTTTTCTTCCCCTGCCAGCAGTTTGAGTCTCACTTGTAACAATAGTTCCATGCGTATAATTACCCCTTAACAAAAAACTATTGGTAGAATCTATCTCATTAAAATGAATATGATGATTCAGAGTAATCATTTTATGAATTATCTTCACCAATTATTACTTTTAGGTTGATTTCTTTCCTCTTTCGTATAATTCGAATTTCAACTTCCGTACCTACCCCCGCTTTTTGAACACTCTTTGATAAATCTTCGGGAGTTTTTACTGATTCATTGTTAAATTTATAAATGAAATCATTTTCCTGAATTCCTGCTTTATCTGCAGCTGAACCAGGAACCACAAAACGAACAATTACTCCTTCTAGGTCTTTTTTTATTCCTAAATATTCTCTTAAATTTTCATTGGTTTCAGAAACTGATACACCAAGTGCTGCTTTCCCAATAATTCGCTTTTCTTTCTTAAGCATTTCTATTGTTTCTTTTATTTCATTGATGGGAATGGCAAAACCAATTCCTACACTCCCCCCCCTCCCATCAGGCGAAATGATGGACTGATTGATTCCTATGACTTCTCCATAGATATTTAATAATGGACCACCTGAATTTCCGGGATTAATAGAAGCATCTGTCTGTATTCTTGAGTATTTCGTATTATCAATATATCGGGTTACTGCTGACACAATTCCTTGAGTAAAAGTGCTGGCAAGTCCATAAGGTGAACCTAAAGCAAAAACAATCTGCCCTGTCTGAATTTTATCAGAATTTCCAAGAACAGCAGGCTGAAGATTAGTAGATGCAGGAACTTTTATTAAAGCAATATCAGAATTTTCATCTCTCCCTACAAGTTTTGCTAAAGACCTTGTATTATCACTAAAAAAAACTTCAATAGTCGTAGCTCCTTTTACTACATGACTATTAGTTACTATGTAGCCTTCTTTGTCAATGATAACACCTGAACCTGCACCTTCTACTTGTTGATAATAATCAAACCAGGCATGAGGACGAACCAGTATATTGGTCTTAATATAAACTACAGATGGTTGAGCTTTTTTATAAACATTCATAAATGTTTTTTGAATTTCTACAGCTGAGATTTGCTCTGATTCGGGTATAGGTTCTGCTTGATTTCCTAGACTTGATGTAATTATAGATTTTCGAATTCCAGAATATACAATGGGACTTATAAATACACCTATTAAAAATGTAGAAAATATTAAGTTCATCAAAGCAAATCTCGAAATTTGAATTTTTCCTTGCATACTTGCTCCTCAAAGGTTCAGCTTTAAGACCAAAATATTTTTAAAATTTCTTTTTCAATCCATTTTTAATTTTAGATTTACATTGAGTAATCCCAGAATCCCTCAAGAAAAGAAAGATAAATTTTTCTTAAAGAATGATTTTTTTTTAAATATGGTATATGACTTCTAATAGATAGCGGGAAATTAAACTCTCTTAATATTTCATTCAATTCTTCTCTGATTTTTTTATTTTGTTCCACTTCCCTATAAAGTATGATTTCATCTAAATTTAAATTATAAATTCTTGTTTGATGATTCCATATAACATAAGTTTTCTGTTCTTTATGGGAGGGATAGATTGTATAAACTACTGGAAATTCTGTGATTGTGCTATTTTTTTTTATTATCCATAAAGTATCCCTTACGGTTTCTAAGATACATTCGCGATTTTCTAAATAAATTTTTTCATTTTTTGATTGATGTAAAAATTCCTTTAAAAACCTTGAAGAGAAAGGAGATATACCAAGACTTTTCGTAATTTGATCCAGAAAAACCTTTAAATCTGGAAGAGATAGTTGATGAAGTAAAGAAATTTTTAAAGAAATATAATCATAAACTTTATCTGACCTGGAATGATTTAAAATAAAAAAATTTTTTTTAAGATGCATTTTCTGCCACAATAAAGCAGAGTCAAGGTTGATTTTTTTTAGTTCTTCTACAATCTTTATTCTGATATAATTTCTCTTATAATTTAAATCAAGGTTTGTTTTATCCAGAATAAATTGAATTTGACTTTCTTTAAGAAATTCCAGAATTTCGGATTTATTAAAAATGAGAAGAGGACTGCAAACATTAAGAATTTTTATTTCTTTTCCTATTTTTAATGGAATTCTTCGATTTGGAAAAAAATAACTATTTCTGAAAGTTGAACCTCTTAAAATTTTCAGTAGTACAGTTTCTAGATAATCGTCTGCATGATGAGCAGTTAAAATAACTGACTCTTTTTTTGGAAATTTACAAATAAATTTATATAGAGAACGATAACGATAAATTCTCGAAATTTCTTCTAAATTTCCTTTAAATTTTTTATGAATTCTTTTTATTGGCTTTGAATCAATATATAGAGGGATATTAAAGTTCTGACATAGATGAACCACAAATTCTTCATCTTTGCTGGAATCCTCCCTGATATTATGATTA
>FWPU01011540.1_pt1 | contig 12311 bp, 10 predicted proteins | sample 2228361 | NCBI WGS metagenome assembly FWPU01 (sample SAMEA103939777, study PRJEB20133) | metagenome | reverse complement strand
AGATAGGGTTTCGATCTTGTTGATGAGTGTGGTCAGGACATACAGCGGACGCGGCAGGTAGGTCTTAAGGGCTTCATTGACCTGTTCTTGCGAAGCGGAAGACGGCTCACCGATTACCCGTGAAAGAGCACGGGCGCGGTGAAGGGCATCATTTCCCGGAAGTTGGAGCTTTTCAAGATCGAAGGGGGTTGCCGGGCGTTCGCCCTCGTCACCACAATGCGGGCATCGGTAAATTCGACTAATCAGCCGCAGTGGTTCGTTTTGCCAGATGAAGGCTTGTGCCGAAACCAGTTGACCACAGGCGGCACACGGGGTGAGATAAAGATTGAGAATGTGCCGTTCGAGGCGCTCTTCACCGCGTTTGCTGGCTGCCAGTGCAGCCAGGGCGGCTTCAAACTCGCTCTGGGAGGGAGATGAGGCGAGAATTTCCAACATGAAGGAAAGGATCGGGTTGTTGCTGGCGATGAGAATGCGATAACCAGCCCGGGCGGCTTCCAGTGCCAGTTGGGGGTGGGAGCCAATCGGATCCAGCAGCCATGCTCCAGCGGGCACCTGTTGTTTAAGCCATGCTCCAACCATGCCGCTGGGGAGCAATGGAAGGTAGCGCCCCAGCGGTAAGAGAGGCGCTTCGCTTGTCCCGCCGATAAAGGCTTGCTGCAGAACAGTCATTCTTCAATCAGTATAAGGATTTAAGCTATAAAAATCCAGATGTTTCCATAAAACAGGCTATTAACTTGATCTTAACTTGTTCTTGAAATGAATTAAATCTTGCCTTGCTACAATGAATTCAAAAAGATTTAACCGCTCCGCGTTGATTGGATAAGCCGATGTCTGAAAATGAACTTAAACCGGTTTTTGATGTAAATGATTTACAAACCATGAAGGTGCTGGTTTCACGCTTGCGGCTGAAAGTGCTGCGGGTTTTAATTGAGCGGCCCTCGACAATCCGGGAAGTGGCGCGGGAGTTGAACATTCCGCCTAACCGGCTGTATTATCATTTCAGCCTGCTGGAACAGTGCGGCGCCATCCGTGTGGTTGAAACCCGCCTGATTGCCGGTATTCTGGAAAACCGGTATCGGGCGGTGGCACGCAAGTATCATGTCAGCCCCGATTTGTTGAATGGGGAACTGGCACAAAATAAACCGTCTTCGGTGCCTTCGGTTGAACAGGAAAAAACCTCTTTGTAATAATTCTCTGGTTTAATCTCCAAAAATCACGGATAATTAGGGGTGTTAAGGAACAAACCCGGTATTTGCGGGTTACTTTGATTGGAGTGAGGTGAATGAACATGAATGCCTATCTGCTGGCCAGCCAGCAAGGACGCAATGAGGCCTGGCGTTATATCGTGGTGGTGCTTGCTGTGATTGTGGTAACTTTTGGGGTACAAATTGCGGCTTCCATTCCGTTTATTCTGATTGAAGGCACCAGCGATATTCTTCAATTTTCGCCGCTTTCGTTGTTGATTTTGACCATGCTGCCGTTTCCGTTTGCTGGTTTAACGGTGTTGGCGGGAGTGGCATTGTTTCATCAGCGTCCGATTAAGACCATTTTTCGCCCGACCGGGCCCTTTCAATGGCGGAGGATGTTCCTCTCGGGGCTGGTGTGGTTTGCTTTATCGGCTGCGGCGGATGTGGTATTGGCTCAATTGCAGCCGGGCAATTATGTGTGGAACTTTAACCCACTGGAATTTTTACCTTATTTCATCTTTGCCATTTTGCTCATTCCGCTGCAGACTTCCACCGAAGAATTGCTTTTTCGGGGTTATCTGACCCAATGGCTGGGTCGCTATGCCAGAGGATTGTGGCTGCCGTTGCTCCTGCCGTCGTTCTTGTTTATGTTGCTTCATGGTGCTAATCCCGAAGTGGGCACCTACGGGCTTTGGTTTACCATGCCTTTTTATTTTGGGATTGGCCTGCTGCTCAGCTGGGTCACGCTGCGTAGTGAGGGACTGGAACTGGCGTTGGGACTGCACGCAGCCAACAACTTATACGCTGCACTGGTGGTTACCTTCCCCGGTTCGGCCATTCCCTCACCCGCGCTTTTCCGAATCCAAACCTACGACGCAGCAGCGGGATTGGCGGTCTTTGCGGTCATGGCGGTACTTTACCTGTTGGTCATGAACGGCCTGCGCCTGACGCGCCCTGTTTATGTGCTGACCAGTCTGATTGGAGTGGTATTATTATTGAGCAGGTAGGACTGTTATTCCAACGGATAGCAACCGTATCATAGCCAGATTATTCACCTCCGGCTGAACTAATAAATTTGAAAGCCTGGCGCAGAAATCATCCCGCACAGGTGAAACAGGTATAATATCTAAACAGAGAGATGGCTTATGTCTGCTAACTGGTATGCTTTACAAAGCCACCCGCATAAAGAAGCCGTTCTTGCAAATCATCTGCAAGATAGCGGCATTGAGGTTTTTTATCCGCGCCTGAAGGTCAACCCGGTCAACCCGCGTGCCCGCAAAGTGCGTCCCTATTTTCCCGGCTATCTCTTTGTCCACGTGGATTTGGAAACGGCAGGGACCTCTACCTTCCAATGGATGCCCCATGCCAAAGGACTGGTATCCTTTGGGGGAGAACCGGCAGCTGTGCCGGAAAGTTTAATTCACGCCATTCGACGGCGGGTACAGGAAATCAATCTGGCGGGCGGAGAAAGGCTGGAAGGATTGCAGCCGGGTGATGAAGTGATCATCGAACACGGGCCATTCAGTGGCTATGAGGCCATCTTTGATGTAAAACTGCCGGGCAGTGAGCGGGTAAGGGTGTTGTTGAAAATGCTCAGCCGTCAGCAGGTGCCGCTCGAATTGAGTGCCGGCAATATCCGCAAACGAAAGAAGTCGTCCTGAACCCCATTTTCACCGCCATAAAAATTGATTTACCCCCATGAATCCATCCTCAGGAAATTCAACTCAAAAATTCAATTTATTCAACGGGCGTGCCCTCGAATCTCGCCGGGCAGCCCAAATTACCCGCTACACTCCGCTGGTGATAACCGGCTTGCTGCTGGCAGGCGGATATGGATTGCTGGTGAGCGGTCTTTCGCTGGTGTTTCAAGAAGCCCTTGGCTGGAACTCACCATGGTTGAGTGCGGTGCTGTTTTTTGTGATGGCGCTGGCTTTCTTTCCGCTGCGTAATCGGTTGGAAGAGGTACTCTCCTCGTCAAACGGGATATTACCACGACGATTGCCCCGCCAGATTGATTCGTCCGAAGCGGTCAGCCCGCTGGACACGCTGGACCGGCAGGGGATCATTGTTCGCCTGCGACAGCAATTATTGGAGAAATTTGGAGTGGATAAAGCCCACCTGTTTGTTTATGATTTGATCAGTGATTCGTATCAGGCGGCTGAAGACCTAAACGGCATGAAAACCAGCGATCTGGTTTTTCAGTCTAATAGCCCGCTGGTTCATTACCTTAGCAAAATAAAGGGGTATTTGAAACTGGATGAATCCAATGCGGCGCTGATGGAAGAATTGCGCGGTGAACAAATCCGCTTGAGCCTGCTGAATGCGAGTTGGTTTTTCCCGCTGCCCGGGAATCAACGGCTGCTGGGCTGGATGGCTTTGGATGAGAAAACGGGAGCAGCATTCAGCCCGCCTGTTCTGGAGGCCATTGGTGGATTATGCCGCGAGGCGGCGCTGGCGTTGGATCGCGCCCAATTAATCAGCGAAATGGAAAGCAGTGTGCGGGAGATGAATATTCTCACCCGTGTAGCGCAAGGGGTCAATGTTACGCTCAATCTGGATGATATTTTTGAGCTGATTTATGCTCAAATTACTCAGTTGATTCCTGCCGATCAATTCCGCCTGATTCTGAAATCTCCCCAGGACGGTGGGCTGGTGCAGGTCTTTTTCATAGATGGAGAAGAGCGGGTCAGCAAACAGGAAAATGTTTATCTGCCGGCTGAACCGAGCCTGGAAAGCGAAGTTGCTGCCAGTGGACGTGGCAGCCTGACCGACGATTACGGCCGCGAATCACGCCAGCGCGGATTGCTGCCCTTGACCGATGACATTTTTGCCTGGATGGCTGCACCCTTGAATGCCGGCGCTGAGCCGATTGGAATCATTTGTTTAGGGCGGCGTGACCCGGCTCAGCGGTTTACTGCCGAGCAGCTGCGTATTTTGCAGGCACTTGCCGACCAGGCCGCCGGCGGCATCCTGAAAGTGCGATTGTTGGCTGAAAGTGAGCGGCGCGCCCGTCAATTGAAGACCCTCAACGAAGTTACCCGACAATTGACTTCCACCCTCGACCCCGAACGCCTGTTGAAGAACATTTTGCAAAGTGCGGTGGATATTTTGAATTGTGAGGCGGGCAGTTTATTGATGCTGGATGAGCATACTCAGGAACTGGTTTTCAAGGTGGTGCTGGGGCCGGTAGCCCACGAACTGGAAGGCCAGCGCATGCCCGCCGATAAAGGGGTGGTTGGACGTTCCTTTCAGAGCCGCCAGCCGCTCATCGTCAACGATGTCCGTTCTTCCAAAGACTGGTTCTCCAAGCCGGATAAGATGACCGGTTTTGTAACCCGCTCTTTGCTGGTTGTGCCGCTGATCGTCAAGGATACGGTGCTGGGGGTGATTGAGGTGGTCAACCGCAAAGATGGTTCCAATTTCAATCTGGATGATCAGGAACTGTTGACGGCTTTCGCCTCGCAGGCGGCGGTAGCGATTGAAAATGCCCGCCTTTACACCCTGACCGATCAGGCGCTGGCTGCCAAAGTTGAGGAATTATCCGTTTTGCAGCGGATTGACCGCGAATTGAACACCAGTCTGGATGTCAGCCGCGCCATGACGATTACGCTGGAATGGGCGATGCGCCAATCCGGCGCGGATGCCGGGCTGGTTGGAGTGGTACTGCCGGAAGGAGTGCGGGTGGTTGCTTCGCAGGGATACCGGGATGAATTGGCTATTTTTGAAAACGATTTAATTCCGGCAGAACGGATCGGGCTGGAACGGATGATTGAACTTCGCCGCGTCATTCGGTCATACCCGGCTGAAGGCCTGCCGGGCCTGTATGCCAATGCCGCGAGTCAGGTGCTCATTCCCATCCAGCGGGAGCAAAGTGTCATCGGTTTGTTGCTGCTTGAAAGTCGCAAGCCCGAAGTCTGTGATGAGGATATGCTGGAGTTCTTGCAGCGACTGGGCGATCACGCGGCGATTGCGATTGCCAATGCCCAGTTATACAGTGCCGTGCAATCCGCCAACGTGGCGAAGAGCGAGTTTGTATCGTTCGTTGCCCATGAGTTGAAAAATCCGATGACTTCGATCAAGGGTTATACCGAGTTGCTGGCCGCCAAAGCGGTTGGGCCGATCAATGATGCACAGGCTAATTTCCTGGCAGTCATCCGCTCCAACATTGATCGGATGAACACGCTGGTTTCAGACTTGAACGATTTATCCAAAATTGAGGCCGGGAGGCTGCGGTTGGAGTTTGCACCCATCCAGCTGTCCGAAGCCTTGCAGGAAGTCGAGCGTTCCACTCGTCGGCAAATTGAAGAAAAGCGCCAGACGCTTACCATCAATCTCCCTGCCGATTTACCGCCTGTGTGGGCAGATCGTACCCGGCTGGTGCAGGTGTTGGTCAACCTGGTGAGTAATGCCCATAAATACACTGAAGCCGGCGGAAAAATTACGATTGGGGCATTACGCTCGAAAAATGAATGGGATGAAAACGGGCCGGCAGAAGTGGTGCATGTCTGGGTTCAGGATACGGGGCTGGGAATCGCTCCTGAGGATCAACCCAGGATATTCCAGAAATTTTTCCGATCCGAAGATCCAAAAGCGCGGGAAGTGCCGGGCAGTGGTTTGGGCCTGAACATCACCCGCAGTCTGGTTGAAATGCAGGGTGGGCAGATCTGGTTTGAAAGCGAGTACCGTCGCGGCACAACCTTCCACTTTACCATACCCGTAGCAGAACAATAAGTAAACTCGCAAGGGAGGGAAGCAGACATGAGTCTGGTCAGCGCGGTGGGTTATAGCAATGAAATCAACGGCCGGGAAGCCGCTCAACAAGCCGCCCAGCAGGCTTTGAAAGGACTGCGGTCTGCCAGCCCCAAAACCGCGCTGGTTTTCTTTTCTCACCTGTTTGATCCTCTTGAAGTCAGGCAAGTCTTGAATGCTCTGCTGGGAGATATTCCCCTGTGGGGTGCCACTACCTCGACGATATACGCGGGTTCTGCTCCACAAAAAATGGTGGTGGTGATTTTGGGTGGAACTTTTGCACTGGATACCACATGGATCGGACATTATTCGATGGACCCGCTGGGCAGTGCGCTGGAATTGAGTACCCGGTTGGAACATGCAAAAGCCAATCGCCACTGGCATTCGGTGCTGTTGGCGGCTGATGGATTGAGGGGGGAGATCAGCACGCTGCTTTCTTACTTTGAACAAGTGCCACTGGGCGTGGGAGGATTCCTTTCAGGGGCCGGTTTTCCGCGCGGAAAAAATTTCTTGTTGGGAGAAACCTATTGCGCCGAGGGAGGGCTTTCGGCTTTGTGGCTGGGGGAGGGTATTCGCGTTGGAATTTCTGCCGCACAGTGCTGGAAGGACAGCGGGCTGGTTTTTCGGGCTACTGTCTGCCGTGAAAACCACTTGCTTCAACTGGATGGCGAGCCAGCAGCCGGTCAACTTTGTGCCGTGTTGGGTCATTGCCCTGATGAATGGAATAAACCACCTTTACAGGATCTGTTGCGTCTCTTCCCGCTGGCTTTTCGCGAGGCTGGACAACCGGAGACGATTCTGGCAGCGCCATTGGGGGTGGAGGAGGATGGTTCGCTGCGCATGAACATTGCCATACCCGAAGGCAGTGCCCTGCGCTTGATGACAGCCGATCCGACGGCTGGATTACGTTCGCTAACCGCAGCCATTCAATCTGCCCGCCAATTGGCGGGCGAGGGGCCGGCGGGTGTGGCAATGGTTTTGTTGGATGCCGGCTGGTTTGAATTGTTCCGTACCAAACCGGTAGCATTGATCGAAGCCGTTCAAGAAGGGGCTGGCGAAATGCCGTCCTTCAGTGCGGCAACCTTGGGGCATATATGGCGGGGGAGAGAAGAAATTGTGCCGATTGCGACGAATTTGGGGGCATTAGCGGTTGTTTTCAAGGGGGAATCCTGGCCTGCTTAAACCAAAACTGAAGAATTTACCCCCAAGTTGATTGCCGGTCGGGAACTTTTTCAGATATTTGGCGTCATTCTTTTTAACCCATTGTTTCGTATAGTACCTTTTGCTATACTGACTTTGTAAATATTTTTTTGATCCAGGAGGGATCGAACCATGAAAAACTCAACTATCGTGAAATCTGGCTGGCGTGTGCTGCGTCTGATGATGACGCTGATGGTCATTGGTATTTTGGCGCTGGCACTGCCTTTGGTCACGGCTCAGGCCTATTCCGGTTATCCAACCTTCGATATTTCGGAAGTCAAAAAGGACCAATCGGTCACAATCCAGATTAAGAATCTGCCTCCCAATCAGACCTTTACGGTGCGGATGAATAAAATTGGTACCAAGGGGGTTGGCGGAGAAGTCGTTGGCACGTTCAACTCCGAAAGCGGTGGCAGTAAAACACTGACCGTTGACATTCCTTCCGCACTCAAAGGTCAGAAATTGATAGCCATTCGGATTGACAGTCCGCAAGGTTACTTTGCCTACAACTGGTTCACCAATGATCCGGCTGGCGCCGATACCGGCACGCCGAGTAAGCCTTATAGTGGAATCCCAACGGTGGACATTGTTTCGGTGACGAAAGATGACGAAGTGAAAGTACGCACCAACAACTTTCCCGCCGGAAAGACCTTTACGGTACGCATGGGTGAATACGGTACCAAGGGCGTCAATGGTACAGTTGTCGGCAGCCTGGATTCTGGCAGCGGCGGGAAACTGGAAGCCACCTTCAAAATTCCAGATGGGTTGAAAGGCAAGGATCGGATTGCTATTCGTTTGGAAGCCAGTGGTGGTTACTACGCCTATAACTGGTTCTACAACAGCACCGGTAGTGGCAGCACTCCAACACCCGGAACGACCCCAACACCGGTTCCTGGTTACAGCGGGATACCCACGTTCAGCATCAAAGCCGTGGTGCGTGACGGACAAGTTACGATCAGCGCCAAGAACTTCCCGGCTGATCAGACCTTCACTGTCCGCTTGGGTGCTTACGGCACCAAAGGGATTGACGGTGTGGTGGTTGGCAGCAAGGAAACCGGCAGCGGCGGCAGTTTTGAAGCCACCTTTGATATTCCCGATAGCCTGAAGGGCAAGGATCGGATTGCCATTCGCATGGATAGCCCGCAGGGGTACTACGCCTACAACTGGTTCTGGAACAATACCTATCCCTAAAAAATACAACCTTCAAAGTCCGCCCCTTGCTCCGGTCGCAGGGGGCGGACTGGTGGTTTAACGCAAAATGGCGTCGCTCATGCGGGCAGCACGGGCAACGGCTTCCACATCATGCACCCGCAGAATATCCGCACCGCGCTGAATACCGATTACGCAGGCAGCCAGCGTACCTTCCAGGCGTTGATCGGGGGGGAGGTTGAGGGTATAGCCAATGAAGGATTTTCGCGAAACACCCAGGAGTATTGGAAAACCCAGTTTCTTAAATTCATCCAGACGGCGCAGAATTTCCAGATTCTGTTCGACAGTTTTACCAAACCCAATTCCCGGATCGAGAATGATCTGGTTGTTCGGAACGCCAGCGTTTTGGGCCAGTCGGACGCTTTCCAACAATTCGTTACAAATGTCTTCGATCAGGTTTTGATATTCTATTCCCACGTAGCGGCCGCCCAGCCGTTCTTCCAGTTGGGCATTGGAGGGTTTACTGCGGTTGTGCATGAGAATCAGGGCGGCATGATACCGGGCGGCAATTTCTGCCAACTGTGGGTCGGCGCGCAAAGCCCAGACATCGTTGATCCAATCTGCGCCGGCCCGCAAGGCTGCTTCGGCTACTTCAGATTTGTAGGTGTCCACCGAGAGAATGACATCCGCTTCAAGCCTGGCAAGCATCTCAACCACCGGCAGAACGCGGCTCATCTCTTCCTCCTCGCTGACGGGTTGCGCGCCGGGGCGAGTGCTTTCACCGCCAATGTCAAGAATATCGGCTCCGGCGGCGATGAAGTCCATGGCTTGCCGGCGGGCAGCTTCAAGCAAGTCTTTCTGGTTCAGCAGCCCATCTCCCGAAAAACTGTCCGGAGTGATATTGAGGATGCCCATGATATAAGTCCGGCTACCAAAAGAGAGGCTTTTCATGATGCGCTCCATCGTGGTGATGAAAGAAGGTTACAGACCTTCGGAAAGGGTTTCGATCATTTTTTCGATGCGTAGCTGGCGCGTTTCGGAACGGCGAGATTCCTGAATGTGGTCTATCCAGCGCTGGCGGTGAGAAGAGGGCAGATTGTAAAAGGCTGCTGCTGCCTGAATGGATTCTTCCAATGCGCTTCGCAGGTCAGCCGGCAGGTCATACCATCCGTCGTAGGGCAGCAGCTGAAAACTGGCCGGCAGGGATTGAGGAATGATGCCTTTCAGATCACTGGTTTTCAAGAGAGATGCGATACTTTCTTTCAGAAGGGGGTGTTGAAAAGAGGGGATGAGGTCGTTCAGCGGCAAAAGAACGAAGGATCGTTCATGGAGCCGTGGATGAGGAATTTGAAGCTGCTCCTCCGAGAGGACTTGATTCTCGTAAAACAGAATATCCATGTCAATCAGACGCGGACCGTAGCGTATTCCCTCAACCCGCCCCATTTGTTTTTCCAGCATTTTCAGGTAGTTCAGTAAGTCCAAGGGTGGTAAAGCGGTGGCTGTTTCAATCACCATGTTCAGAAAACGGGGCTGGTCTTCAATTCCCCATGGGGGAGTTTCATAAACCTGCGAGGAGCGAAGGGGCAATACTGCCGGTGGCAGGCGGAAAATTGCCTGCTGCAGGTTGTGCAGCCGGTCTCCCAAATTACTTCCCAAAGCCAGAAAAACTTGTTTCAATCTCATCTTCTTTCAATGAACAGTGCCAGATGAGGTGGGTGTTCATCTATCCATAACCCCTCATCAACCGAAAGGGAACGGCTTTCTTCCAAACCAATTGCCAGCTGTTCGATGATGGGCATGGAAGGCGGCGGGAGGATGCGCTTTGCATGGGGAAATACGGTCTTCACGGCTGAGCCGGCAGCGGAGGGATAGGTGAGCCAGGCGGGATTGGTTTGCTTCTCGGTTTCCTGGAGCAGATAGGACTGCCAGATGGTGAGCATCTTCTCCCAGTTTCCGGCGGTGGGCGGTAACGGCAGGAGGCGGTATTCGGGCAGCCGGTTGAACCGGCCAACCGTAACCGGGCTGCCCAGCACAGCTGCCTTGAACCGGCTGGACGAGTCCATTTCGATCCATAAGAGAGTGTGACGCTGGGCGTAAATCAGATCGTTCAACAGCAGGTGCAGCAAACGCAGCGGATGGCTGAGCCGCTGCCATTCAAATGGCGTGGAAGAGAGGACTGTTTTCCGATCCACAGCGGTTGGGCAGTTAACCCAATGGATTTCCTCGATCCACCCCGGCTGAAAGCCCAATCGTTGTAGTGCGTCTGGAAGTTCGGCGGGTGTGTCCAGGTGGAAGTTACCGAACCAATAGGCTTCGCTCATTGCCCGCGCAGTGCATTGATCAAATCGGCCAGCAAACCATAAGCGGTGGTGTTGGGGCCGGGGTTGTTCTCCACAATTCCCAATCCCGGCAGGACATCCGAGTGAAACTCCACGTAAGAACTGGTGCCGTTGATGGCAAACAAGGGGCTGCCAGCAGAAACGCGCTGGGGCTTAACGGAGGCTTCCAGCAATTCCTTCCCTTTGCGCCGCGCGGTGCAGACCACTTTCCAGCGTTCGCCGGCCTGGCGGGCTTCGCTGATCATTGCGGGGGTGATCTCGCGGATGCCGCTGCGTTCGACTTGCTGCGGTTTAAGCGGGATTCCCAGCACAACCGTGCTGAGCGCAGCAACTTTGATGGCAGCATCCCAGCCGTCAATATCTGCCGATGGGTCGGTTTCAGCAATGCCAATTGCCTGGGCTTCGCGGACGGCTTCCTCAAAGGTTTTACCGTTTTCCATCAAACCGAGGATGAAGTTGGTGCAGGAATTGAGAATGCCCTGAAACCCATGAACCTCGATGCACGGTAAAGGTCCGCGGAACAGCGAGAAGATGGGAGCGCCGTCCATGACGGCGGCTTCGAATAGAAAGCGTTTGCCGCGAGCCGCAGCCATGTCCATTAACTCCCGGTAGGCGTGTACAACCGGTCCTTTGTTGGCGGTGATGGCGTGCATCCCTTTGTTCAATGCTGCTTTAATGTGGTCAATGGCCGGCTGACCGGTAAGATGGTTGACGGGCGAGGTTTCCAGCATGGCTTCGGCGGAACTGGAAAACAGAAAATCAAGCGTGTTTTTGGGAGCCGGCATTTCAGAAAGGATATCCAGCGATTGACCGCGGCTGATCACTTCCAGCGCTCGTGTCAGACTGATGCCGCCGGAACTGACAGCGCTACCGTGCCGGCCGGTGATGATGCCGGTAACAATGAACTGATAACCGAATTGCTGGGCAATCTGCTGTTCCTTTTCCAGCAGCAGACGGGCAAAGGCCTGTCCAACATTCCCAAAACCGACTAACGCCAACGCTACCTGTTTCATGGCATCTCCCTGTTTTGTGATTTTTATCTATCTTATCCGTCTTTAAGTCAATGGACAAGGGGTAGGCGGTCTCCGTATAATTTATTCGTATCGTTGAATATTTTTTGTTGGAGTGTGAATCGTTGATGATCCAGAAACGTTATTGGGTACGGCTTGATCAGGATGGAAAACTGGAGATTCCCCCTGCTGTGGCCGAACGGTTTGGTTTACAGCCCGGCGAACAGACCATTCTGGAAGAAAACGGGCGAGAACTGATTCTCTACCGTCCGGTTACTTTTCTGGAGCGGGTTTATGTGGAAGTGACCAACGTCTGTAATTTGCAGTGCCGTACCTGTGTTCGTAATGTGTGGGACGAAGCAGCCGGTTTTATGAACGAAGAAACATTTGAATGGTTGTTGGAGGGGGTCAAGACATTTTATCCCCGCCCAACCCTCTTTTTTGGCGGATATGGGGAGCCGCTTGCTCATCCCCGCATTTTTGAGATGATTGCCGAGGCACGTGCCCTCGGTGCCGAGGTGGAGATCATCACCAACGGCACATTATTGAAAGAATCTGCCTGCCGGGTTTTGCTGGATTCGGGTGTCAACCTGCTGTGGGTTTCACTGGATGGAGCAACACCGCAGGGATACATGGATGTGCGGCTGGGAGATGCACTTGATCAAATTCTAGCCACC
>FWPU01011539.1_pt1 | contig 12315 bp, 13 predicted proteins | sample 2228361 | NCBI WGS metagenome assembly FWPU01 (sample SAMEA103939777, study PRJEB20133) | metagenome | reverse complement strand
CCTTTGGTCGGCCTTGCCATACCACTTCGTGGCACGTGGCACAGCCTGGCGGTACGACGAGCACGTTACAGAATCTTCGCGGTTGTGATAGATTTTGTAGAGCAATACTATAGTATTCGCAATGACCAAACCTTCTGACTTTGCGCTGTAATGTTATACTGGCATAGATAGAATGACATGAACACGCGACTTCCCTTCCCCCACGCTATTCTTGGGATGACACTGATAGCCTTGACGCTCACCAGCCTGGCGTTGGCGCATCCTCTCCCAGAGGCGCAAGGAGATGCCGTTACGCCCGCTGCGCTGACGGCAACCTCGGCAGCCCCGGCCCAGTCTCGCGCCGAGGTCGGTTCCACGGATGGCATCGTCCTCATGGCCGTCATCATCGTGTTAATTGTACTGACGCCAATCCTGCTGCGGCGAAGAAACTGGGAAAATGGAAGACGACAAAAATAAAGCGCTTTGCTTGTGGAATAAATCTGATATACAATCGTGATATGGGAACAACGAGCACCCTCCCGCAAATAACAGGCTTACGTCGCCCAGGAACGATCCCGGCAGGGCTGAAAATTCCTATTGGCAAGTCGTTGCCAGCCGCTGTTCAAAGAATCATCAACGAACTTCGACCTCAAAAAATCATTCTGTTTGGCTCGTACGCATACGGAAAACCCACTCCTCATAGCGATGTGGATTTGCTGATTGTGTTGAATACCGACGCCCAGCCCAAAGAACGTAGTTGGATGGTCTCACGTTTGCTGTTGCCAAGACCTTTCCCTGTAGACATCCTGGTCAAGACCCCTGGTGAAATAGCAACGGCCCTGGCATCTGGAGATTTTTTCTTGGAAGAGATTTTGACGCGTAGTGCGGTTTTGTATGAGCAAAACGAATGATCCTCTCTCATGGGCAGAAAAAGCAGAAGAAGATTTCACGCTTGCAAAATCTTCTTTGCGCCGCAAGAAACCGCTTCTCACAGGCGCATGTTTTCACGTGCAGCAAGGCGCGGAGAAGTATATGAAGGCTCTGTTGGTTTCGAAAAAGGCCGCTTTCAGAACGTTATGCACACCATCGCCGCAATTGACGTAGGTTCCAACGCCATCCGCATGGTCGTTGGGCGGCTCGGCAACGAAGGTGAATTGGAAACGGTCGAGAACGTCCGCCTGCCAGTGCGGCTAGGACAAGACGCCTTCACCACCGGCCAATTCAGTGAAGCGACCATCCAAATGGCGGTAACGGCCTTCCTGCGTTTCCGCAAGGTAGCACAAGCCTTCGAAGTATCGCAAACGCGCGCCGTCGCCACCAGCGCCGTGCGCGAGGCCAGCAACAGCGACATCCTCATCGACCGCATTGCCCAGCAGACCGGCTTCCATCTCGAAATCATCAGTGGCGACGAGGAAGCCCGCCTCGTTCACCTGGCCGTCAAACATGCCATAGACCTGCGTGGCCAACATGCCCTCTTGGTAGACATCGGCGGCGGCAGCGTAGAAGTGACCCTCAGCGACGCAGACAAGGTCCTTTCCACTGAAAGTTACGAAATGGGCACCGTTCGCCTGCTGCGTAAATTGGACAACGGCGCCTCGGCCCCTCCCTTTCACCAGTTGATCAAAGAATATGCCCAAAAAGCGCGCCGCCGCGTGGAACGTGAGATCGCCGGCGAAAAAGTAGACCTGTGCATCGGCACCGGCGGCAACGTCGAAGAGATGGGCAAACTGCGCAAACGGCTTTTCAAGCGTGAGTCCGAAGATGCCATTTCCGTAGAAGAGATCGGGAGGCTGATAGACAAGTTGAGCGCCCTCAGCGTCGAAGAACGCATCCGCAAACTGCGCCTGCGCGCCGACCGCGCCGACGTGTTGTTGCCGGCCGCAGTCGTACTGCACATGATCGCTCAGGAAGTACGCGTGAAAGAAGTCCGCATCCCTGGCGTTGGCCTCAAAGACGGCCTCCTGCTAGACATGGCCCCCCTGGCGCGCGGCCCGGTCTTACCGCGTCGCGAACAGGTTTGGGCCTCGGCAGTGCGTCTGGGTCAGAAATATCGCTTCGAAGGCGAACACAGCCTGCTGGTCGCCCGCCTGGCAGTGAAATTGTTCAACCAAACCCTCTCCCTGCACCGCTTGACCGAAAAAGAACTCCTGTTGCTCGAAACTGCCGCCCTACTGCACGACATCGGACATTTCATCAACACCATTGACCATCACAAACATGGCTACTACCTGCTGAAGCACAACCCGCTCATCGGCCTGAACCCAGCCGAGCAAGAAATCATCGCCAACATCGTGCGTTATCACCGCAAAGAAGCGCCCAGCCCGGCAGACGAAAACTTCAAGTCCCTGCCGCAAAAGGACCGCCTGGTCGTCACCAAATTGTGCGCCATCCTGCGCCTGGCAGATGCCCTGGATTCCACACATACTGGGCGGGTAAAAGACGTGCGGCTCGAACAGCGCGGCGGGCGCTGGCATTTACAGCCAATGGGCGCAGCCGAACTGAGGCTCGAAAAATGGGACCTGGAAAAGCGCAAAACGCTCTTTCAGGAAGTGTTTGGCGTGAGTTTGGAAATCGAAAATTGAAGTGAACGCACACCGCCCCTCCCCCCTGGCAGAGGCCCTCGACGACCGTTGGACGAAATACTGCGTCAACCTGGAAACCTGCCTCCAGGCCTTTTCAGAAAAAGCCGTCCATGACGTGCGCGTGTCCACCCGCCGCCTGCTGGCGCTGATAGACCTGCTGCGCGCCTTGCCGAATTCCCCGCCCTTGAAAAGCCTGCGCCGCGCCCTCAAAGCGCAACTCGACGGCTACGATGACCTGCGCGATACCCAAGTCATGCTGCTAAAAGTCACCGAAGCGCTTGGCGAAGTGCCAGAACTGGCCCCCTATGAAGCCCACTTGCAGCAGCGTGAAACCAAATTGCTGCAAAGCGCGGCCCAACACATCCAGGCCCTCGACCTGGAAGAACTCACCCAACACATCCAAACGGCGCGCCAATTCCTCCTGAACTTCACCGACCAAGAAACCCTCTGTCGAACCTTGCCCCAGGCCACCGATGACATCTATGCTGCCGTCCTGCGCCGTTACGGCAAAGTAGACGCCTCTCGACCCGCCACCATCCACCGCCTGCGCATCGCTTTCAAGAAACTGCGCTACACGCTGGAAATCCTGCGTCCCCTCCTGCCCGACCTCCCTGCCCGCCTCTTCAAGGACATGCACGCTTACCAGACCAACATGGGTGACATCCAGGACATGGAAGTACTGCTGGCTGCCCTGGCCGACTTTGCCAAACGGCGCGCCTCATACGACCCGCGGCCTGCCCGCCGTTACTTCCAGCGTTGCCACGCCCAGGCGCTCTACACCTACCTGAACGGCATGGAGCAAATACACACCTTCTGGCGGCCTGCGCCCGAAGCGCCCTTTCCCTGGGACTCCGCGGCCACACAGCAAGGCAACCAAAACAAAGGAGAAATACCATGAACCTGTACCTGATGCGTCATGCCATTGCCGAAGCCCGCGATACTTCCGCATACCCGGACGATAGTCAGCGTCCCCTCTCTACTGCCGGACGCCGCAAGATGACCAAAATCGCTAGCGGCCTCAAAGAACTGGGGCTTGGCTTCGACCTGATCCTATCCAGCCCCTACCTGCGGGCGCGCGAGACAGCCGAAATCATGGCGAAACGCTTCGGCCTGAAAAATCGCCTGCTTTTCACCGATCACCTCAGCCCCCTCGGTCAGGCCGATCAGTTGATCGCCGAAATCCAGGCGCAATACATGGTCGAAAACCTGCTGCTGGTGGGACACGAGCCATACCTGAGCAGCCTGATTTCCATGCTGCTGGCGGGAAATGGCAGCCTCGACATCACCATGAAAAAAGGCGGATTGTGTTGCCTGTCCACAACAGACTTGCGCTACGCACAGTGCGCCACGCTGGAATACCTGCTCACCCCAGGGCAGATGGTGGCCATGGCTCCATGAAAGCCCTCGCTCTTGTTCCCCCAGCAGCCCCCAAAGGGAATGCTATTGCACTGCTGGGGGGCGGCCCCCCCTACGGGCATGATAAGGGGCCGGGGGAGAGGGCAGGTAGGCAGTTACAGAAAATCTGTGAAATCTGTGGCTAAAACGCCCCAAACTGACGCTCTCGAGAAGATGTGGGTAACCACCGACGAACTTCTTGCCAAATTCCCGCACTATTGGTATACTGCCGCCCAACATGAAACCCTCGTTTGCGCACATCCATCACCATCATCCCACCCACCCCCTGAATGACCAGGCGGTTTCTTTGCGCTTATCAGGTTGATTACGTTCGCCCTCTGCACAACAAACCCCGGTCATGCCGGGGTTTTTTGTTAGCCTAATCAAGATTACGTTTCACACTTTACGTTTCACGTTTCACGCTTACCCTCTAAAATCTTCAAAAACCAAGGAATACCCTATGCCATCCAACCAAAACATCCGCCTTTCCATTCCATCCAAAGGCCGCCTGCAAGAGGGAACGCTCGATTTTCTCTCTGCTGCCGGCCTGCCGGTGTTCAAACCGAACCCGCGCCAGTACCAGGCCCAAATCCCTGCCTTGCCCGATTTGAGCGTCATCTTTCAACGGCCCGGCGACATCGTCGTCAGCGTGCGCCAGGGCAGCGTGGACTTCGGCATTACCGGCCTGGATGTCATCGAAGAAAAACGCGGCAAAAACGGCGAACTCCTCATCTTGCATGATGCGCTGGGATTCGGTCACTGCGCCCTGACGCTCGCCGTTCCCGAAGCCTGGAAGCAAGTGACCAGCGTCGCATCGCTCAGGGAGTTTTCTGCAACCCTTCCCCACCCCCTGCGCGTGGCTACCAAGTTCCCCGTCCTGACCAAACGATTCCTGGACCAACACCGCATCCCTCATGCCTTGATTGCCGCCGAAGGCACACTCGAAACCGCGCCGACCATCGGCTACGCCGACATCATCTCTGATTTGGTTTCTTCGGGGCAGACCTTACAGGACAACCGCCTGCGCGCATTGCCTGATGGCGTCATCCAGCCATCCCAGGCGGCGTTGATTGCAAACCGCAAAGCCTTGCAAGAGTATCCGGCTGTGCTGGAAATGGCGCGCCGCTTGCTCGAATACATCGAAGCGCACTTGCGCGCCAAAGATAACCTGCTGGTCATCGCCAACATGCGCGGCGAAAGTCCCGAAGCGATTGCGCGGAAGATATTTGCCCAAACCTTGGTCGGCGGGTTGCAAGGACCGACCATCAGCCCCGTCATTACGCGCGAAACCAATCATGGGTGGCATTCGATCACAGTGGTGGTGCGCCGTGATTGCCTGCCGCAAGCCATTGGCGAGTTGCGGCAAATCGGCGGCAGCGGCATCATCGTCTCGCCGGTCACATACATCTTCGAGGAAGAGCCGCCGCGTTATACTGCCATGTTGGCGGAGTTGAGAAAATGAACATCCGCCCGCACCTCGATTCCCTGCCCCCTTATACCCCCATCGAACCTTTCGAGGTCTTGTCTGCACGGCTGGGGCGCGCACCCTCACAGATTATCAAACTGGACGCCAATGAAAATCCCTATGGCCCGTTGCCGGCGGTGCACGAGGCGCTGGGCAAATTGGAATTCCCGCATATTTACCCCGACCCCGAAAGCCGCGCCCTGCGCGCCTCGCTGGCGGCTTTCACCGGCGTAGACGAGGCCTGCCTGCTAGCTGGCGCCGGCGCAGACGAACTGCTCGACCTGCTGATGCGCGTCTTCCTGGAACCGGGCGATTGCATCCTTTCCTGTCCGCCTACGTTTGGAATGTATTCGTTCGACGCGCAATTGAACGCAGCGCGCTGCATCGAGACGCGCCGCAAGCCAGATTTTTCGCTGGACATGGATTCCATCCGCAAGGCAGTGGAAACCTATCGCCCGAAACTGCTCTTCCTCGCCTCACCCAACAACCCGGACGGCTCATTGATCCCGCCCGACGCGCTGGATGAAATTTTGTCTCTGCCGGCGCTGGTCGTGCTGGATGAAGCCTACATCGAGTTCGCCGGGCAGAATCTCGGCGCCGCGCTGAGCCGCATTCGCGAAGCACCGAAGCGCAAGAACCTGGTCGTACTGCGGACGTTCAGCAAGTGGGCTGGGCTGGCAGGATTGCGAATCGGCTACGGCGCATTCCCCGCCTGGCTGATGCCGACCCTGTGGAAATCGAAACAGCCTTATAACGTCAACGTAGCAGCCAGCGTTGCGGCGCAGGTTTCGCTGGCGCATGTCGCCGAGTTGGAAGAAATCGTGGAGAAACTGAAAAACGAGCGGAGGAGGTTGTTTGCGGCTTTGCAGACAATTCCGTATTTGAAACCCTACCCCACACAGTCCAATTTCATCCTATGCCGGGTGATTGGCAAAGACGCGGCAGAACTCAAGTCGAACCTGGCAAACGAACACGGCATTTTCATCCGCTACTTCGACAAGCCCGGCCTGCGCGACCACATCCGCATCAGCGTAGGCAGGCCGCAGGATACGGACTCTTTAATTGAGGTGCTCGCTAAATCTTAGTCAGAGGAGAAACAATGCGAACGACAGAAATATCGCGTAAGACCCATGAAACGCAAATTGTAATCAGACTGGATGTGGACGGCTCGGGCGCGCACGACATTTCCACCGGCGTGGGCTTCCTCGACCACATGCTGACTCACCTGGCAGTGCATGGACTGTTCGACCTCTCGGTGCAGGCAAAGGGAGATCTGGAGATTGACGTCCATCACACCGTCGAAGACGTGGCGCTGGCGCTGGGGCAAGCCTTCGACCGGGCGCTCGGCGACCGCAAGGGCATCGTCCGCATGGGCGACTGCTTCGCGCCGATGGACGAGACGCTGGCACACGTCGCTGTGGACCTTTCGGGCAGACCCTACGCCGTCGTCCAGGCAGAGTGGCATACGCCTTATGTAGGGAACGTCCCGGTTACATTATTTCCGCATTTCTTCGAGTCGTTCGCGGTGACGGCGCGGCTCAATTTGCACGCGCGCGTGTTATACGGGCGCGACGACCACCACCAGGCGGAAGCGTTGTTCAAAGCCTGGGCGCGGGCGCTGGACGCGGCAACCCAGTTCGACCCCAGGCGGGGGGGGACAATTCCCTCCACAAAAGGCTCATTATGATACCTGTATACCTGTATACCTTATAGCGCGCACATACGTATACAAGTACACACGTACACAAGCACACGCTGAGGAAGGCAACATGGAAATTATTCTGATAGACGCCGGCACAGGCAATCTCCGCTCGGTGCAAAAGGCGCTGGAAACGGTGGGTGCAAGCGTGACACGCACGGACGACCCGCAAAAAGTTCGCGCGGCAAAAAAGGTCGTGTTGCCGGGCGTGGGGGCGTTCGGCGATTTCATGGCCGGGCTGCGGATGCGCGGATTGGAGGAGGCGGTCAGGGAGGCGGCGGCGCGCGGCGTCCCACTGCTGGGGATTTGCGTCGGGATGCAGGCGCTGTTCGAGGTCGGCGAAGAGATGGGGACGCACGAGGGCCTAGGGCTGCTGGCGGGCAGGGTGACACGCTTTGCCGATTCGCCGTCAGTCAAGATTCCGCACACGGGGTGGAATCAGGTCGAGGTCCGGCACGAGGCGATTTTGTTCAGCGGAATCCCGTCTGGGGCATACGTCTATTTCAATCATTCCTACGTTTGCCGGGCGGAGAATCCGTCTGAGGTCATCGCCGTTACCGATTATGGCAGCCAGTTCGCTTGCGCGGTGCGGCGAGAGAACTTGTTCGGCGTGCAGTTCCATCCCGAAAAGAGTCAGGCGGTGGGGCTGCGCATCTTGAAGAATTTTTTGGAGGCAAGATGATTGTCTATCCCGCCATTGACTTGCGCGGCGGCAAGGTGGTGCGGCTGAAAGAGGGCGACCCGCGCCGCATGACCGCTTACAGCGACGACCCCGCTGAAACGGCGCGGCGCTGGCTGGAGGCGGGCGCGCGCTGGCTGCACGTGGTCAACCTGGATGGGGCGTTTGGCGAGCGAGGAGACCTCAACCTAGCGGCGCTCGAAGCGATTGTGAAACTCGGCGCCTGCGTGCAATTCGGCGGCGGGTTACGCTCGTTGGAGGCGGCGGCGCGCGCGCTCGACCTGGGCGTGAGCCACGTTATTTTCGGAACGGCGGCGGTCGAGAACCCCGACCTGGTAGCCGGGGCGCTGACGCGTTTTGGGGCAGACAAAGTTGCCGTGAGCATCGACGCGCGGGATGGATTCGTCCGCACGCGCGGGTGGAAGGATGACAGCGGAATCCCTGCTTTGGATTTGGCGCGTCAGATGCGGACGCTTGGGCTGGTTACCGTTATCTTTACCGACATCCGCCGCGACGGGCTGGGGAGCGGGTTGAATATCGCAGCCACACGAGAACTGGCAAACGCCAGCGGACTGGACGTGATTGCATCCGGCGGCGTACATACGATTGCGGATGTGCACGCAGTGAAGGAGGCTGGGCTGGCGGGCGTCATCATTGGCCGCGCGCTGTACGATGGGACGGTGGAACTGGAGAAAGCCTTACAGTTTCAGGGCTGACTCATATCTTTCAGGAGTTTGTATGCTGGCAAAACGGATTATTCCCTGTCTCGACATTAAAGACGGGCGCGTGGTGAAGGGCGTCAATTTCGTCAACCTGCGCGACGCGGGCGACCCGGTGGAGCAGGCGCGGCTGTATGACCAGCAGGGCGCGGACGAACTGGTCTTCCTCGACATTTCCGCCACGCACGAGGGGCGCAAGACCACGCTGGGGTTGGTCAGCCGCGTGGCAGAGACGGTCTTCATGCCGCTGACGGTTGGCGGCGGCATCCGCACGGCAGACGACATGCGCGACCTGCTGCTGGCAGGCGCGGACAAAGTGAGCGTCAACTCGGCAGCGGTACGGAGGCCCGAATTGCTCTCCGAAGGGGCGGCGCGCTTTGGGGCGCAGTGCATCGTGCTGGCGGTAGACGCCCGCCGCAGGCAGAACGCGCCGGGGTGGGAGGTCTTCGTCAACGGCGGGCGAGTCCCGACCGGGCTTGACGCGCTCGAGTGGGCCATCCGCGGCGTGGAACTGGGCGCAGGCGAAATCCTGCTCACCAGCATGGACGCGGATGGCACGCTGGCGGGCTACGATATCGAACTGACGCGCGCGGTCGCGGAGGTGGTTTCCGTGCCTGTCATCGCTTCGGGCGGCGCGGGGACGATGTCTCACTTTGGAGAGGTGTTGACCGAGGGCAAAGCCGACGCCGCGCTGGCGGCGTCGCTGTTCCACGATGGAAAGTTGAAGATCGCGGAGTTGAAGAAGGCGTTGCAGGGATGGGATGTGCCTGTGCGCCTGTAGGACAACTCTTCAAGAGTTGTCCCGCAGAGGATGATTGGAGCAATGGATGAAAGCCTCAATTTCCGAAATCAAATTCGATGCAAGCGGACTCGTCCCCGCCATCGTGCAGGACGCGGAGACGAACGAAGTGTTGATGCTGGCGTACATGAATGCCGAGTCGCTGCGCCTGACGCTTGAAATGGGCGAAACCTGGTTCTGGTCGCGCAGCCGCGGCGCGTTGTGGCACAAGGGCGCCACCTCGGGCAACACGCAGCGCGTGGTCGAAATCCGCGTGGATTGCGACGCCGATACGCTGTTAATCAAAGTGAAACCCGCCGGCCCCGCGTGTCATACAGGCAACAGAACATGTTTTTATCGCAAAATCCAACCTGTCGTTGCGAGGGTCGAGTAGCCCGTGTTCGTCGAGGCGTATCGAGACCTCAAGCAATCCCCACCTCATGCAGGAGACTGAAATGAGCGTTCAATGGCTGTTCGATGTCATCCAGGACCGCAAGCAAAACCCCGTCGAGAAGTCCTACACCTCCCGCCTGTTCGCGGAAGGCCTGCCAAAAATTGCCCAAAAGGTTGGCGAAGAAGCGACAGAAGTGGTCATTGCCGCCCTGGCGCAGGACGACCAGCGCCTTGTAGAGGAGGCAGCCGACCTGACCTATCACATCCTCGTTCTGCTGGCAGCGCGCGGGCTGACTCCCGCCCACGTCCTCGCTGAACTGGAGAAACGTCACCGATGAACCGCATCATCCTGTTGGACATTGACGGCGTGCTTATCCAACCCGGCGGATACCGCGCCGCGCTGCGCGCCACTGTGAGGCGTTTCATCGACCCGGCTGTGAAAATCCCCGAAGACCTGTTGACCGACATGGAGAAGCGCGGCATTTACAGCGAATGGGACATGGCGCCCCTCCTCATCGCTTCGCACTGGGACTTCATCCTGGCGCGACAACCCATGCGGAATCTGCCCTCCGAAGTTGTCCCCGCCGCGCGCGCCATCCGCGAGCAAAGCAGGGTAGATGCGCCGCCGCGCCTGTCCATTCCCTCCTTCGACCTTGTCGCCGGTCAATACCCGGCCGAGAGCGCCTTCCGCGCGGGATGTTTCCCAGCCATCCCATATGAACTTCGCAAGAGCCTGCTGACCGGCACGCGCAGCGTCCACAAGTCGGATACGATGCGGGCCTTCCAACACTTTACCCTCGGCAGCCAGCGTTTCGAGGCGACCTATGCCTTGAAAGCGGAATTCGAGACCGAATCGTTCCTCTCCACATACGACCGCCTGAACGTGAACGAGACCGCCCTCGCCGCACTGCGGCAATCGGGCAACCGCCTCGCCGCGTTCACCGCGCGCCCCTCCCTGCCGCCGCGCAAAGCGGCTGCCTCGGCGCTCGGTTACGCCCCCGAAGCCGAACTGGCGCTGGAATTGGCGGGCTTGCAGGATATTCCGCTGATAGCGTTTGGCAAACTGGAATATGTGGCTGCACAGCGCCAACTCGACGCAGAAGTGTTGCTCAAACCCTCCCCGTTCCACGCCCTGGCTGCCACGCTGGCGGCCTGGACGGGTGAAGAATTGTCTGCGTTGCAAGCGGCTGACGAATGGCGCAGCGCAGGCATGTTGAATGGACACTTCCGCGCGTTGCCTGCCTCGTTCGAACTCATCGTCATCGAAGACACGCTAAGCGGCATCCGCTCGGCATGGGCGGCGGGAGAAATTTTGCGACAGGCGGGCTTCGATGTCGTCGTCCGCGCGCTGGGGCTGACCTCCGGCAGCGCAGCCAAGGCGCAGGCATTCGAACAAATGGGCGTGCCGCACTACGCAGATTGGCAAGCGTTGCTTGAGGATACAAAATGAACCGTCAGTTTACGTCATTTCCAGCAGCACCTTCAACACGCCGGGCTGAGCGGCATGGGCAAAGGCTTGTAAGCCTTCCTCCAGAGTGAACTCTGCTGCAATCAACCCACTGGGATCCACTTCCTTCTTTTCCAGCAAGCGCAAAGCTGGCTCGAACGGCCCGCAGCGGGAACCGACGATTTGAATTTCATCCACCACGACGGACGAAAAATTGACCGTCATCTCGCCCTTGTAGGTTGACTTCATGACCAGCGTCCCCCGCGGGCGGATGGCGCGCCGCGCCAGGTCGAAACCGGCCGGCGAACCGGTAGCCTCCACCACCACGTCCCAGCGCCAGGGCTGAATGTCCTCTTCCTCGATTGTCTGGATGCCGCGCGCGGTCAACAGGCTTTGCTGATGAGTATGGCGCGCCAGCACGCGCAAATGGCAGCCGGTCAGCGCCAGGGTTTGGGCAATCAACTGCCCCAATCGGCCGGCGCCCACCAGCAGCACGCGGTCGGTGGGGTGGATATGTACCTGCTGTTGGATTTCGAGAGCCGCCGCCAGCGGCTCGGTAAAGACCGCTATCTCGTCTGGCACGCTGGCAGGGACGCGATGCAGGTTCGCCAGCGGCAAGCAGGTGTACTCGGCAAAGACCCCGTGCCGGTTGACGATCCCCAACACCGTGCGACTTTCGCAATGAGTTGGACGCCCTGAAAGACACTGCTCACATGCGCCGCAAACTACGTTGATATCGGCCACCACGCGCTGACCGATCCAAGTCACATCCTCGGCCTCCAGCACTTCGCCGACGAACTCATGACCGGGGATGCCCGTGAAAGGATAGTAACCCTTCACCAATTCCAGGTCGGTGCTGCAAATCCCAGCCTTGCGTACGCGCACGAGCGCCTCGCCGGCCTTTTGCGGTCGCGTCACCTCACGCAGGTCGAGGCGATTATCTTCCAGCCATATTGCTTTCATGTTGAACCTTTCTCGTACTTGCGCGTCTCTGCTCTGGGTGGCTCAGATAGCGTCAGCCTCGGACATGGCTCAAGTATGACCACCGCAAAAACCCTAGTTTTTACCACAGACTTTTACGCTGGCGGTATCCACTCGCCCGGCGGCAGGATTTCGCCTTTGTCCTGAAGCAGGCCAACGCCCTCCTCTTTCGCCAACGCTTCTGCGCCCCGGTCCAGG
>FWPU01011538.1_pt1 | contig 12315 bp, 10 predicted proteins | sample 2228361 | NCBI WGS metagenome assembly FWPU01 (sample SAMEA103939777, study PRJEB20133) | metagenome | reverse complement strand
ACGCTCACCGAAGGTAAGCCCAAGGTGGTGCAGGTGGTCGCGGCGGAAGGTTTCTCGGAGGCGGAAATTCTTCGGCTCGCGGCAAGCGTGGAGCGCGCAAGCGAACACCCGCTGGCGCATGCGATCGTGCAAGCGGCGGCGGAGCGAAAGCTGGCGCCGGCTCAGGTGCAGGATTTCGATTCTCCGGTCGGCAAGGGTGTTGTCGGCACCGTTGAAGGCCGCGCCGTCACCGTGGGTAACGCAAGTTTCCTGCAGGAGCTTGGGATTGCGACCGGCGCGCTCGCGGCTGCCGCGGAGCGGTTGCGTCACGACGGCGCGACCGCGATTTTTGTTGCGATCGACCGCAAGGCCGCGGGTGTCGTCGCCATCGCCGATCCGGTCAAGGCGACGACGCCGGAGACCTTGCGCGCGCTCACGCGCGCCGGCGTGCGGCTGGTGATGCTCACCGGCGACAACAAGACGACGGCGCAGGCGGTGGCGCGGCGGCTCGGCATCACCGAGGTGGAAGCGGAAATCCTGCCCGACCAGAAGAGCGCCGTGGTCGAGCGGCTGCGCAAGCAGGGCCACGTGGTGGCGATGGCCGGCGACGGCGTGAACGACGCGCCGGCGCTGGCGGCCGCCGACGTCGGCATCGCCATGGGTACCGGCACCGATGTGGCCATCGAAAGCGCCGGCGTGACGCTGCTGAAAGGCGACCTCACCGGCATCGTGCGCGCGCGCCGACTGTCGGCGGCGACCATGCGCAACATCCGCGAGAATCTGTTCTTCGCCTTTATCTACAACGCCGCGGGCGTGCCGATCGCCGCCGGCGTGCTCTATCCCTGGTTCGGGATTTTGCTCTCGCCCATCATTGCCGCCGCCGCCATGGCGCTGTCGTCGGTGAGCGTGGTGGGCAATTCGCTGCGGTTGCGAAAAGTGCGGCTTTGATGATCGGAGGAAAAGGCGGCGGCCCGCGGCGCTCGCCCTCACTCCGCCAGCACGCGCGTGCTCGGGAACGAAATTTCCACCAGGGTACCGGAGTTCGGGCGACTGCTGATGGAGAAGCTGGCGCGGTTGGCTTCGGCGAGCGCCTTGGTCAGCGGCAGGCCGAGGCCGGTGCCGCTCAAGCCTGCCCGCGCGGCGGTCTCAAGCTGACGGAACGGCTCGAGCGCGACCGCAATGTCGTCGGCGCTCATGCCGATGCCGGTGTCGCGCACGCGCAGGATCACCTCCCCCTGGTCGCTCAAGGCGGTGGAGACGATCACTTGGCCCCCCGCGCCGGTGAACTTGATCGAATTCGACAACAGATTGAGCACGATCTGGCGCATGGAGCGCGCGTCAGCGACGATCGGCGGCAGGCGTGGCGCAAGCGAGGTGCGGATGATGATGCGCTCGCGGTTGGCCTGCGGCTGCATCAGCGCGACGCACTGTTGCACTTCGGCGTTCAGCTCCACGCGGGTGAAATTCAGCTCGAGCTTGCCGGCCTCGATCTTGGAGAGGTCGAGCAGATCGTTGAGCAGCGACACCACGTGGGCGCCGGAGGCGTTGATGTCCTTGAGATATTGCTTGTAGCGCTCGTTCCCGATCGGGCCGAAGCGTTCCTCGATCATCACCTCGGAGAAGCCGATGATCGAGTTGAGCGGCGTGCGGATCTCGTGACTGATCTTGGCAAGAAAGTCCGACTTCGCCGAAGACGCCTTTTCAGCCTCGCGCTTGGCGTTGAGCAATTCCTCCTCGGCCTTCTTCCACTGGGTGATGTCGCGGAACACCGCGCACAGCTTCTCGCCGCCCTCGCCGATGCGGCCCATGGTCATGAACAGCGGGATCAGGCCGCCCTCGCGCACGCGGCCGATCACCTCGCGGCCGTCGTTCAGCACGCTCGCCACGCCGGCGCGCACGAGGCCGTCGAGATAATCGAGCGCCGTGCGCTGACTCTCCGGCGCGAACAGGTCGGCGAAGGAGAGTTGGGTCAGCTCATGCGTATCGTAGCCGAACAGCGCCTCGGCGCTGCGGTTGCCGGTCAGCACGTGACCGTCGCGGTCGAGCACGATGACGCCGTCGGTTGCCGTGTCGAGGATGGCCAACAGTTCGCGTGTCTCGCTTTCGGCCCGCCGTAGCGCAAGCTCGGCGGCCTTCTGGCGGTCGTCGGCGGTGGCGAGCATCAGCACCAGCGCCAGCGCGGACTCGCCGTTCCAGGGCACGGCAAACAGCCGCCCCTCCACCGGCACCTGTTCGCCGCTGCGCGTGGTGATGGCCAACGTCCGGCCACCGGCCTCGGGCAGCATGTGCAGTTCGGGCGCCGCAAATACCCGCTCGAGACCGCCGGCGCGCGCCAGCGACTCGAGGCTGTCGTAGCCGCTCCAGTCGAGAAAGGCGCGGTTGCCGTAAATCAGCCGGTTGCCGCGATAGATGAGCACGGCCACAGGAAGCCGGTCGAGGACGTCGGGTTGAGCCGCGCGCTCCGCAGGCGGCCGCGGCTCAACCGTCCACTCGGCGGCGGTCGGCTCGGCCGCCGGAGCGGCCTCTGCCGCGACCGGCGGCGCACCCAGGATGCCGAGGCGGCTCGTGAGCTCGCGGGCGATTTCCTGAAAGGCGCGCGTCTCCACGGGGCTCAAAGACGGCGCCTTTTCGGCGGCGGGAAACGGAACGACGTTTTCGGGCAGCGGAGCCGCCGGCGCCGGGCGCTCCGATGCCGGTTCCGGTCTCGGGACAACTTCGGGCGCGGGCCGAGCGGCGGCCGGCTGCTCCGGAGCCACGGGCGCGGCGATAGCGGCCCGGCGCGCCTGCGCCAGTTCTGCGAGCCGCGCAACGTCGCGGCACAGACCGAAGCCGCGGTGGCCGGCATAGCGGCGCGCATGGTCGAACAACGGAAAGCCGGAAAGCTCCACAGCGATGCATTCGTCGGCTCCGTCCACCGGCCAGGCGGTGACCACGCCGCTAAAGGTCTTGTGATCGGCAATGGCACGCGCGATGTGGCCTTCCGGATCGAGACCGAGCGCGGCGGCGATTTCGCCCCACGGGCGACCCAGCGCGGTTGCGGTGCGCGGTCCGAGCGCTTCGCTGAACTCGCCGGAGATGAGCGTGAAGCGGGTCGCCGCGTCCGTTTGCCAGAGAAAGCGCAGCGGCTGTTGCAGGTCCGGGACCGCTGCCGGCGCCGCTTGCGAAGACTGCGGCTGCGGGAGGGGCGGCGCCGACAGCGGCGCAGTCTGCGCGGCGGCGGTGGCGGAGAAACGCACGAGCAGCACAGCGGTCTCATCCGCGCCCAGCCGATCGATCGCCAGCGCACCCGACTGCGCATGTCCGGCGGCCAGCGCCCGCGCGGCGAGGGCATCTGCACCGAGCCGCGCAAGCGTTCCCGCATCGCCCAGCCGCGTCCGCGCGCTCGACGTTGCGTGCAAAAGGTTGCCGTCGGCGGAAAACAAGGCCGCAGGCTCCTCGCACCCGGTCAGCAGCCGGCGCAGACGTTCGTCGAGCGGCAATTCGGGCGCCGCGGATTCCACCGCGGTCACGAGCACGGCGTGGCGGCCCGACGGGAGCGCGACGGGGGCAACGGCGCACGTGAGCAGGCGGCCCAAACCGACGCCGAAGCCGCGCAGGCGCGCGAGCCGCGGCGGCGCACCCGGCATCATCAGACCGGCAAACTGCGCGAGCTGCGTCCGCAACGGATGCGCGGAGTCAAGCACGCGGCCGCCCAGCGCCGCGGGCGAGTCGGCGCCGAGCACCGCCGCGCCGGCCGGATTGGCCCAAAGAATCGTGCCGCCGTCGGCGCTGAACAGCCACGCCGGCAGCGCGGCGGTGGCGTGCACGGAAATCCGGGGATCGCGAAGAAAATCGAGAGCGGACGCAGGCTCTGACATCGGCGTTCGCCCCCGGGGCGGAACTTCTGCTTGGGCGTTAACCAGTTTGATCTGTAATTTATTGAAATCATACTGATCTTGAACTGCCGCAGTCCACCGCATTCCGCTTGCAGGATGCCCCGCGCGAGAAGTTCGCAGCCGCGCGTGGCGCAACGGCAGCAGCATTAACTTTTGTCGCGACGGCCTCGCGCCGACCGGGGCGACCGCAAATTTTCCCAGCGAATCAGTGTCTCTTCAGCGCCTTCCGGCAGCTTGCCAAGGGGGGCCTTTGCCCATAGGTTGCGGGCATCCCCCGTGCAGCTGTAGCTCAGTTGGTTAGAGCGCTTGGCTGTGGACCAAGAGGTCGGTGGTTCGAGTCCACCCAGCTGTACCACCACTCACTCCGGTTTGATGCCTGCGCGGGCGACCAGTTCGCGAACGCTTGGGATTTCCGAGGCAAGGCGTGCCGCAAGCTCCTCGGGGGTGCCGGCCACAATCTCGAAACCGGCGCGCCGCGCCTGTTCCCGCACGTCAGGTCGCTGCATGGCGGCGCGGCTCTCCTTCACGAGCCGCGCCACGATGTCCGGCGGGGTCCCGGCCGGAACGAACAGCGCGTTGAAAGTATCGGAAACGAACCCGGGAAAGCCGGATTCGATCATGGTTGGGACATCGGGCAGGGAGAACCAGCGCTTCTCGCCGGTTACCGCAAGCGCGCGCAGCTCGCCGCTCTTGATCAACCCCTCCGCGGCGGCCAGGGCTACCGCGCCGATCTGCACCGTGCGCGACAGGACCGCCTGCACCGCAGGACCGGCGCCACGGTACGGCACGTGCTGCATTCGGATGCCGGCGCGCAGCTTCAGTGCGATTTGGTGCCGGCCCCGGGGCTTGCGTAGTTGAACTTATCGGGGCCGCCTTGGCCTGGGTGATGAGATCGGCGAGCGTGCCGATTCCGCAATCGGGACGCACCACGAGCACATTCGGCGCGTTCACGAGCTCGGTGATGGGTGCGAAGTCCCTGAACGGATCATAGGGCAGGTTCTTGAACAACGCCGGATTGACCGCCATCGCCGTCGAAGTGCAGAGCAGGGTATAGCCGTCCGGTGCGGCGCGGGCGGCCTGGCCCATGCCGATGTTGCCGGCGGCCCCGCTGCGATTGTCGACGACGACCTGCTGGCCGAGCGACTGCGACAGCGCGTTGGCGAGGATGCGCGCGATGATGTCAGTCGGGCCGCCCGGCGGGAAAGGCACGATCATGGTGATCGGGCGCTCGGGATAGGCGGCGAGAACGGGACGCGGACTCGCGGCCATGCAAAGCAACAGGGCTGCGAGAAGGGTTCCGCGGACCGTTCGGCGCGCGGCATGCGACAGGATCATTTGCTGTGCTCCGGACCGATGCGGGCGCCATCGTACGCGATGTCGATTCCGAGTGTAACCGCGTCCGCATGTTTCTCGGGCGAAAAACAAGCGGCCGGCCCGAAGGCCGGCCGCTCAAAGCGGCAAGTCCAAGCCGGGGGCGCTCAGACCTTGCCCTTGCCGTTCTTCTTGCCGGCCCGCTTCTGCGCGCGGCCGGTCACCGCGATCGCCATGGCGCGCTGCGGAGCCTTCGGCTCAAGCCACGGAAAGCGGTCGGCGAGCTTGTTCTCCGGATCATCGACCTGCACCGGGGCCGACGCCGCGAAGCGGCCGGCGGTGAGCGCGAAGATGACCGGCTTGGCACCCGGCTCAAGCCACGGATACCGATCGCCGATCCGGTTCTCGGGGACCTCGACGTTCGCCAGGGTTCCGGCCGCAGCCCGCCGCGCGATCACCATCTTGTGAGCGCCGGCCTTTGTCACGGCGACCTTCTCCAGCAATGGATAGCGGTCGGCGATACGGTTCTCGGGGTCCTCGACCGCCAAAGCGGCGGACGCGGAGACAAGAACGGCGGCACCGGTCAGTGCAATGAGGGTCTTGCTGAACATGGTCAAATCTCCTGTGGGATGGCGTCATCGAGCGACATCGCTCGCGCAGCCGTGTATTTGCTTTGACGGGAAATCGGAAATATCGGTACGCTATCAATTCGATAGGGGCGCGCTATGGAAATGAGCCAGATCCGCTATTTCCTGGCGGTGGCGGACGAGCTGAATTTCACCAGGGCTGCCGAGAAGTGTAACGTCGCCCAGCCTTCGCTGACGCGGGCGATCAAGCTCTTGGAGGCCGAGCTCGGCGGTCCGCTGTTCCACCGCGAGCGCGGCAACACCCATCTCACCGAGCTTGGCCGGATGGTTCGGCCGCATCTGGAGCAGGTTTTCGCGCAGTCGCAGACGGCCAAACAGGTGGCGCGTGATATGGCCGGCCTCAAGCGGGTTGCGCTCAAGCTCGGTGTGATGTGCACCATCGCGCCGACGCAGCTGACCGAGCTGATGGCCTCGCTGCAGACGCGGTTCCCCGGCATTGAGCTGGAGGTGACTGATTCCTGCGCCTCCGGGCTGCAGGAGCGGCTGCTCAAGGGGGACATCGAGGCCGCGATTTATGCGCTGCCCGGCGAGGTCGACAAACGCCTGCACGCGCTGCCGCTGTTTCGCGAGCAGATGGTGATCGCGGTGTCACCCAGGCACCGGCTCGCTGCGAAGAACGCGGTGGTTCCCGAGGATCTGCAGGGTGAAAACTACATCAGCCGGATCAACTGCGAGTTCAACGGCTTCAGGCTGCCGAAGCTCGATGACGTGGAAGTCAAAACCGTGTTTCGCAGCGAGCGCGACGACTGGGTGCTGGCGATGATCGCCTCGGGCGCAGGATTCGGCTTCATGCCGGAGTATTCCGTCAGTCATCCCGGCGTGGTGGCGCGGCCGCTGATTGAGCCGGAATTCTGGCGCGACGTGAACCTGGTCACCGTGCGCGGCCGGCCGCATTCGCCGGCGGTCGGGGCGCTGGTGCGCGAGGCCATGCGCGTCAAGTGGCACGGCGAGCCGTCGATCGCGGTGGCCAAGGCGAGGGCGCGACTGGGCACGCAAGCAGCCGCGCCGCTGAATTAGGCCGCGTCGGCCTACGCCACCTTGGCCAGCTTCTGCGCCCCGAGCTCGAGGTTGAAGACACGCATGGCGTTGCCGCCGAGGATGTCTCGCTTGGCCTTCTCGGTGAGGAACGGCAGGTCGTAGATCGTGCTCGGCAAATCAAAATCCCAGTGCGGATAGTCGGAGGAATACAGAAGCTGCGTCTCCGCCTTGATGCACCTGAAGGTTGCCTCGAGCAGGCTCATGTCGCGCGGTTTCTCCATGGGCTGCGAGGTGTAGAACATGTCGGTGATGTATTCGCCGGGCGGCTTTTTCAGCGCCGGGCACTCGGAGGAGCGCATCATGTATTCGTTGTCGAGGCGCTGAATCATGAACGGCAGCCACGCGAGGCCGCTCTCGATCCAGATGACCTTGAGCTTGGGGAAGCGCTCCGGGATGCCGTTGAGCACCCAGTTGGTCAGGTGAACCATGTTGTGGAACACGAAGCCGATGGCGTGCACCGCGATGAACTTGTTCATCATGGTCATCGACTGTTCGTTCCAGTTGTACCCGGCGTGGAAGGCGAGTGGGGTGCCGAGCTCCTCGATCTGCGCGTACAGCCGCATGTAGGAATTGTGGTGCACCGGCTTGTGGCGCGCCGAGGTCACCATAAACCCGACCACGCCCTTCTTGCCGGCGAATTCCTTGACCATGCGGCAGCAGGTGTCCGGTTCGTTGAACGGCAGGTAGAGCATGGAGCGGATGCGCGGCTCCTCGGCCAGCACCCGCTCGCAGAGCCAGCGGTTGTAGGCCCAAGCGAGCGCGACCTCGACTTCGACCTGCGGGTGCAAGCCGAGCTGGAGCATGGGCGAGGGGAACAGCACGGCGACGTCGACGCCCATGGCGTCCATCCAGCGACGCGTGAGCGAGACGTCGCGGTGCACGCCGGGCTCCGGCTTCTCGATCCGCCGCAGCGGATAGCGCGTCACCCGCCCGCCCATGTCCTGATAGCCGACCCCGCCGGGCAGCACGCCGACGCCCTTGGAGTTGCCGGCGTTGGCGCTCTGCGCGAGCTGGCGCAACACCGGATCGGGCATGTATTCGAGGATCTCGCCGAACGATTCCAGCTCGTAATGGTGTGAGTCCACGTCGATGATGGGGAACCTGTCGTAACCGCGATCCTTGGCCTGGCGCGCGGCGTGCGCCAGCAACTTGCCGGAGTCGAATTCCTCGACTCTCATGCGGCGGTTTTCGCTGAGCGGGAGGTCCATGACGCGTTTCCCTGTATGTATTTTAATGCGGCGCGCAGCAGGCTTCATGCCGCGGGGGCGCCAAGCGTGCGTCTCGAAGCATGACTCCGGCCTCATCCTCCGAGACGGCCGTTTCGCGGCCCCTTCCAAGATGAGCGTGCAAGGGTGGCATGACGATGTGTGTGTTCACGGGTGACCAGCTTCTGTCAGACAGCCACATAGATGTCGTCGCCGCGGCGGATGACGTTGTATTTTCTCAGGCGCAGCCGGCGGTCGGCGGCGCATTCCCCGGTGCGCAGGTCGTATTCGTAGCCGTGCCATGGGCAGACGAAGTGCACCTCGCGCTCGGAAAATTTCTGCCCGAGCCAGGTGCGGTCGGGCCCAAGCACGTCCTCGACCTTGTGCATGATCAGCCCCTCGCAGGCCGGGCCGCCCTGGTGCAGGCACATGTTGGCATAGGCGTAGAACTGCCCCTCCCAATGGAACACCCCGATGTCGTGGCCGCCGTGGCGCACGATGCGCCGCTCGCCGTCGGGAAATTCGGAGGCTTTGGCGACGAACACTTCGGGCATGTCGGGGCTCCGTCAGGCGCAGGATACCGGCCCTCAGCTAACACCAACTGCGCAGGCTCGGCAACGACGGCGCGTAGAAGGTCGTTGCTCTCCGGTCATGCCGTGCGCTACGGAAATGCGCACGTATAACCGGGCGGGCTCTGCCATGATCATCGACATTTACACCCACATCTTTCCCGACCGCTTCTTTCAGGAGCTGGAGCGTGGTTCGCCCAAGCTGGGCAACATGGGCAAGCGGCTGCGCGCGGTGAAGAAGCTGTTCGACCTCGACGAACGCTTTCGCGAGATGGACCAGTTCGGCGACTACCGCCAAATCATCTCGCTGCCCAATCCGCCGCTTGAGGATATCGCGGAAGGCGATACGGCCAAGAACCTGGCGCGGGTGGCCAACGACTCGATGGCGGAGTTGTGCGCGCGGCATCCCGATCGCTTTCCCACTTTTGCCGCGGCGGTGTCGCTCGATGATGTCGACGGCGCAATCAGGGAAGCCGAGCGCGCGATCAAGACGCTCAACGCCGGCGGGATTCAGATCTTCACCAATGTCGCCGGTCATCCGCTCGACGAACCGCGATTCGCGCCGCTGTTCGCCGCGCTCGCGGAAAACGACCTGCCGATCTGGCTGCACCCGGCGCGCACGGCGAGCATGACCGATTATGCTGCGGAGCCGAAATCGCGTTACGAGATGTGGTGGTGCTTCGGCTGGCCCTACGAGACCACGGTGGCGATGGCGCGGCTGGTATTCTCCGGACTGTTCGACCGGCATCCGAAACTGAAAATCATCACCCACCATCTCGGCGGCGGAATGATTCCGTTTTTCGACGGTCGCATCGGGCCGGGCATGGAGGTGCTCGGCAGTCGCACCATCGACGAAGACTACTCGAAAGTGCTGTCGTCGCTGAAACGGCCGCATCTCGATTATTTCCGGGACTTCTATGCGGACACAGCGCTGTTCGGCGGCAAATTCGGCTTGCCGTGCGGGCTCGCATTTTTTGGCGGCGACCGCGTGGTGTTTGCCACCGATGCGCCGCTCGGGCCGATTGCAAAGACGCTTGCGGTGATGGATGAACTCGGCCTTGACGGCGCTACGCGGCAGAAGATCATGGTGGGCAACGCCGAGCGGTTGATGAAACGCAAACTGCAGTAAGTCTTCGCCGCTTGGTCTGCGGGTCGTGGCGGCGCCGAAGGCGGCAGCCGCGGCGATTGGGGGCGCCAATGCTCGCTGCGTTTGTTCTCTGGATAGGTCTCGCCGCGTCCGCGCCGCCGCTGCAGGCGCCGGGCGAGTTCCATTTGACGACGGCTGCGACGCGCTCGCAACTCGACGCCAAAGGCGCGGCGGCCCTGATCTCCAGCTACCGGCGCAGTCACGGACTGGGGCCGGTGCGCGTCGACCGCGAGCTGATGCGACTCGCGCAGCAGCACGCGCGCGCAATGGCGGCGCGCAACGAGCTCGGTCACAACGTCGGTGCGCGGTTCGAGGACCGCGTGCGAAATTCTTCCATCCGCGCACGGCTTGTGGTGGAGAACGTCGCCGCCGGTCAGCGCACGCTGGCCGAGGCATTTGCCGGCTGGCGTGATTCGCCCGGTCACCGCGCCAACATGCTCGCTCCGGAAGTCACCCGCATGGGCATCGGCGTCGCCCGCGCGCTGGGCTCCAAAGATAGGGTTTTCTGGGCGTTAATCCTGGCCTCGCCGGATGAACGGGGGATTGATAAGGGAAATCCGGTACTTTGGCCGTTCCTGATTGTGCCGCGGCCCTAGTCATCCACCGGAATCCCAATGTTTATGGGCAAAATCGGTTGCGACCCGATTGCGGCGCGTCCAAATCTGTGTTTTCAAACCAGCAGTCTTTCAAGGGGAGTCGCGAGACCATGGCCATGCAGCCCGCAACCGCTAAGCCGAAAGTCAACACCGTCAGCCTCAAGCACCTCGCCGCGAGCCTCGCGGGCGAACACGAGATGCCGAAGAAGCAGGCCGAGGCAATCCTCAACGATCTGGTTAGTCTGGTCACCAAGCATCTGAAGAAGGGCGACCGCATTCGGCTCGCAGGTCTTGGCGTATTGGTGGTCCGCAAGCGCGCCGCGCGCATGGGACGCAACCCCGCCACCGGCCAACCGATCCAAATCAAGGCGAGCAAGAAGGTGGCGTTCCGCGCTGCAAAGGAACTCAAGGAAGCGATCTGACTGCAGTTGCTCGCTGCCAGACGGACGGCCCCGACCGGACGGGTCGGGCGCCGTCGCTTATGAGAGGCCCCAGGCTCTGCCGCAATCCGTAACTCGCACCGAAGGAGCAGCGAGCCGTGCGGCGCCCCGGGCGCTACCGAAATCTGTAATTCACGCCGAACCGCACGATGTTGTCCTTGGCGCGAACCCGAAACGGTATGCCCAGAACGGTTTGGGTAAAGTTGCCGGTGTCGAAATACAGATATTCGACCTTCCAGCTCCAGGCGGGGGTGATCAGCCCTTCTACCCCTGCGCCGGCCGCCCATCCGATGCGCACGCTCGACGCAGTGGCCGTGCCGGTGCCCGCAATCGTAATCGTGCTCTCCACCTCGCCGTAGCCGACGCCGGCCGTGGCATAGATGAGCATGCGGTCGGCGGTGAATCCGGCGCGGGCGCGCGTGGTGCCGAACCATGGGATCTTGTGCGTCTCGGTGAAGGCGACTCCGCCGCTGACGCCGGACACGCTGAATTTTTGCCCGCTCAATTGGATGTCGGACTCGATGCCGAGAACCCACGCGCCAAACTGTGCGTTGAGTCCGAGTTGACCGCCGCCCACGACACCGTCGAGGTCGCCCGATACAGTTGTCGTCACACCGCCGATGGTGCCGGTCGAGGTTCCTCGCGCCCAGCCATAGCCAATGTTGCCGCCAGCATAGAAGCTGGTCCAAGTGGCGACCGGATACGGCGAATAGAGCGCGTGCAGGATGTCTGCGGAGGCTGAATCAATGCCAACGCCCAAGGCGATGGCGGACAGCAGACTGAGACCGGTGCGTCGCATCGATGAATCCCCAACCCCTGCACCGCAAGTGTACCGCTGGCGGGACAATTCTGAACTGTCTCGCAAGTGATTTCCCCAGAATTCGTGTGCGGAACTTGTTTGCGTCGCGCCAGGCGCCCCGTTGCGCGCTCGCGTCAAACGCAATGGCAAGAACGAATTTGTCGGAACGCAATTGCACAATCGCGCGCTACGCTGACTGGGACAAGAGCGCCAGTGCCTGCGCATGCACGCGCGCGTCTCCCGCGGCGAGGATGCGGCCTCCCGCCTTCGCCGGTCCGCCTTCCCAGGTGGTAATCATGCCGCCTGCGCCGGTGATGATAGGGATCAGCGGCAGCACGTCGTAGGGTTTCAGTTCGGTCTCGATCACGAGATCCACGTGCCCGGCGGCCAGCATGCAGTAGGCGTAGCAGTCGCCACCGTAACGCGACAGTCGCACCGCTTCTTCGACCCGCCCGAAGCGCCGGCGATCCGCCTCGTTCATCAGCAGCGGACTCGTGGTCGCGAGGATGGCATCGGCGAGCATCGCGCACCGCCGCACGCGCAGGCTGCGCTTGCCGGCCGGGCCGCGATAATCGGCCGCGGCGCCGTCGCCGGTGAACTGCTCGCGCGTGAACGGCTGGTACATCATGCCGAATACCGGCTCCCCTTTGCGCGTCAGCGCGATCAGCGTGCCCCAAATCGGCAGTCCGCAGATGAAGGATTTTGTGCC
>FWPU01011536.1_pt1 | contig 12316 bp, 11 predicted proteins | sample 2228361 | NCBI WGS metagenome assembly FWPU01 (sample SAMEA103939777, study PRJEB20133) | metagenome | reverse complement strand
GACGCCCACTATAGTTTACCAGAGAAGCGAGTTTATGTATCGCTGGATCCAGACGCAGATTTTCACCCTTAACAGGTATAGCATCCAGCATTGTCGTCATCTCGTCGGCGATGAGATAGTGCGTCTCCGGCCCCAGGGCGCGCGCGACCGCGAACCGCTGCAACTCGCCGCCGCTGAGTTCGTGCGGCCAGCGGGTCAGCCAGCCCGGCTCGATGTTCAACGCCGCCAACAGGTCCGCTGGGGGTGTATAGCCTTCGCTCAACACCTGGGCCATCCGCCAGCGCGGATTGATCGCCAGTTCGGGGTGCTGAAAGACCAGTTGCACCGGACAGTAGCCACGCCGGGGGAGCGGGCGACCATCTACCCATATCTCCCCTGCATCCGGCGACAGGTATCCGGCCAGGATTTTCGCCAGCGTCGTCTTGCCCTGGCCGCTCGGCCCACTCAGACCGACGACTTCCCCTGGTGCTACCGTGATAGAGACCTCGTATAGCACCCACGTCTGACGTGGGCCGTAACGGAATCGGATACCCTGGCTCTCAAGCATGGACGCACCTGACCCAACCATCGCCCACTGGGTGCATCGGGGGCCGCGTGGAGCAGCAGTCGGACGTCACGAGCCAACAGCGATTGGCGAACAGGCATCCCTCCGGCAGCGCATCGGGCGACGGCTGCGCGCCGGGAAGCGGCATGAAGCCATTTTGCGGCAAGGCGCGCCACAGGGCACGGGTGTACGGGTGGCGCAGGTTTTCTCCCGTGCCGGCAAAGTTCTGTGTAGCGGTGACCTCCAGCGTAGTACCGGCATAGAACACGGCCACCCGGTCGGCCACCGTCAGCGCTGCGCCGATGTCGTGGGTGATGAGCAGGACGGCGCGTCCCTCCGTCGCCAGTTCCCGCAGGTGTTGCAGCGTCTCGGCCACCACCTCTGGATGCAGACCGGGCGTCGGCTCATCGGCGATGATGAGTTCGGCGCCACCAACCGTTGCGGCTGCCACCAGTGCCCGGCGCGCCATACCGCCCGAAAGTTGAAAGGGGTAAAGGGCAGCGGCCGTTTCCTGCAGATGATAACGGCGAAAGATGGCCCTCTGGGCTTCGGCTGCATTGCCATCCCGGCCGCTCAGTTCGGCGGCGCGGCGCACCTGCTGCCCGATGCGCATCAGTGGATCGAGGAAGGCCACCGATTGGGGCACCAGCGCGATCCGTTTGCCGCGCAGTGCCGCCTGGCGTTCGGGGGTCAGCGGTTCGCCTGCGAACCAGATTTCGCCGCCGACGCGCGCGTTGCTTGGCAGAATCCCCAACACCGCGTGAGCCAGTAGGCTCTTGCCCGAGCCGCTCGCTCCGATCACGGCCACTACCTGGCCGGCTTCCACGTCCAGGTCGAGGCCGGTGATGGGGGTAAATTCTCGACGCTGCAGCCCGGTTGTGTACATCGTAAAAGTGATGGATAGATTACGCACTGCTAACATTGCTCACTCCTGAGATGTTCTAGGGTCGATCAGAGCGCGCACGCTTTCGCCCAGGACATCGAATGTTTTGACGATCATCAACAGCGCCAGGCCGGGTAACACGGCCAGCCACCAGTACCCGGTCAAAAGATGGCGCATGGATTCGGACAGGATAATGCCCACTGCCGGCTGGTGCGGCGACAGGCCGATCCCGATGAAGGTGATCCCCGCCTCGTGCAGGATAGCGTGGGGGAACAGCAAGATCAAGCCGACGATGAACTGGGGCCACAGGTGGGGCAGGATATGGCAATAGGCAATCCAACGACGAGGGCGGCCTAGCCGGAGAGAGAGCTGCACATAGTCGGCGGTCCTGAGTTGCAGCACCTCGGCGCGGATGATGCGTGCCAGTCCGGTCCAGTGTGTCGCTGCTACCGAGGCCACCACGCCGATCAGGCCACCGCCCAAGGTAAACGAGATCAAGATCAGCGCCACCAGGTGCGGCAGGCTCATGAACAGGTCAATCAGCCAGGTGATCGCCGCATCCACTTTGCCGCCGAGCGTGGCCGAAGCCAGCCCCAACAGCAATCCCAGCCCGGCGCTGAGTGTGCTGGCAGTCAAGCCCACGGCCAGGCTGATCGTCAGCCCGCGCAAGGTGCGGGTGAGCATGTCGCGCCCCATCCAATCGGTGCCAAAGGGATGGGACCAACCCGGCGGCTGATTGCGGCTCTCTAGATGCGTCTCCAGCCCTGCTTCGCCCAGCGCCTGCCCCAGGATGACGACACATACCAACAACGCCAGGCTCGACCCGGCGGCCCACAATGTCCGGCGGCGACGGTTGGCGGGAATGGTCTGCCGATCCATCACAGGGATTCTCCTAGTCTGATGCGCGGGTCGAGCACGCGGTAGATCAGGTCGGCTAAGGTGTTGCCGGTGAACACGAACACCGCGCTAAAGAGCACGATGCCCAGCAGCAAGGGCACATCGCCGCGCAGCCCGGCCTGGACGGTAGCCTGGCCCAGCCCTGGATAGGCGAAAACCTGTTCGGCCAGCACCGATCCGCCGAACAATTCGCTCAATGAGGCGAATTGAAGCGTGATGGCTGGCAGAGCGATGTTGCGCAAACCATGCAGCCAGACGATGCCGCGCGGCGTCTCGCCCTGGGCGCGCGCAAAGAGCACGTAATCGCTGTTCAACACGCCGATCAGTTTCTGGCGCGTGTGTAGCGTCACGTTGGCGACGCCCAGGATACTGATGGTGGACGCCGGCAGGAGCAGATGGTGCAGGCGTTGCGACAGTGTCACGTCCTCGGGTGGGACGCCGGCCGGGGCTGCACAACAGAGCGGCGTCCACTTGAGCGTCACCGAGAAGGTGATCAGCAGCAATAGCGCCAGCCAAAAGGCCGGGGTGGAGGCCAGGACGTATGCAAACCAGCGCACCAGACGGTCGAACAAGGAACCGGCGCGGGCGCCGGCCAGCACGCCCAGGCCGAAGCCCAGGACGCCGGAGAGCGCCCATGCCGTCCCCATCAGTCCGAGCGAAGCCAAAAAGCGCCGGCCGATGACGGTTGCTACCGGTTGGCGATAGATGGCCGACACGCCCAGGTCGCCCTGCGCCACGCGCCCCAGCCAGCGCACGTATCGCTGTAGTGGCGGATCGTTCAACCCCCATCGCTCGGCGATGAGCGCCCGCTGCTCTGGGCCAACCAGCAGCATGTCGGCGCCCACATAAGCCGTGACCGGATCGAAGGGCGAGAGACTGACCAGCGTGAAGGAGACAACTGACAGCACGGCCAGCAGGACGACCAGTCGCACCAGTTTACGGCCTAGGTAAAGAATGTACGCCTTCATCGGGAGCATGTCCAGCGCCACTCGGTGATGTTGGCCGTGATTGGCCAGCCGTGACCATGGGGCTGCACACGCTGTCGGCCCACGTCCAGGCACTCACTCACAAAGTAGACGTGATTCAAGTTGACCAGCCAGGCCCAGGCGGCGTCACCTTGCACGGTAAAGCCGGTGGTACCGTCCCATTGTGCCTTTTTCCAATAAGGAATCGCTTCGGCCTCCGAGATAGAGTTCAACGCGCGATCGAGATAGCCATCTACTGTGGGGTTACTGTAAAAGCCGGTATTGTACCAACCCTGCCCGGCCATCTTGCTATGATACAAGTTATACATCTCAGTCTGGTCATAGCTGCCCCAGCCAAACAGCACACCGTTACTGTGCATCAGGGTCTTGATCTCGTCCCAACTCTTGCCCTCGGGCCGGATCACGATGCCGAGCGGGCGGACCATATCGGCCACGCTCAGAACCAGGCCCTGACGGGTGCTGTCGCTGGCAGGGTAGACCACGGAGAACTCGGCTCGCAGACCGTCCTTTTCCAGCACCCCATCGCCGTCCGTGTCGGCCCAGCCGCCGTCGGCCAGGATTTGTTTCGCTTTGGCAATGTCCGCGTCCTGAATGGCCGTGCTCGGCTCCCACCAGGGCAGCCCGTCTACCGGACCATAGGCCGGCGCACCGAATCCTTCCAGCACACCGTTCACCAGCGCCCGACGGTCTACTGCGTAATTGATGGCCTGCCGGATGGCGCGGTCGGCGGTGACGTCGTTGCCGATGGGATAGCCGTCGGCGGTCTTTTGGCCGGTATTGGGTACCATCGGGAACATGATGCCCCGGTTGTCTACACTGGGGACGGGGATCACACGCATGCCTTCTACCGTCTGCTTGCCCAACGCAGGCGGCACGGCGACCACCTGCACCTGCCCGGCCTTGGCCGCAGCAAAGGCGGCATCTTCTGACAGGAACAGAAAGACCAGGCGCTGGAAGTAAGGCTTCGGCCCATAGTAGTACGGGTTTGCCTCGACGATCAATTGTTGTCCCTCGTCCCATTGCACGAATTGGTATGGCCCGGAGCCGATAGGGTGGCGGGCGTAATCGGGACCGTGCGCATGCGCCGGCACAATGCCGAGTGTGGTCAGGCGGTGGATGAACGTGCTCTGCGGCTGTTTCAGGCGCAATTCCACCGTGTAATCGTCGAGCGCAATGGCCGACTCCAACTGGGTCAGATCCACCACACTGGCGCTGGCCGCAGCGGTGTTGAACGTGTACGCCACATCGGCCGCGGTCAGCGGATGGCCGTCGGAGAACTTGACATCCCGGCGGATCTTGACCGTCCACACCAGCCCGTCGTCACTTACCCGGTAACTCTCGGCCAGGTCTGGGACGATGTTCAGGTCGTTATCGCGCGCCAGCAACGTGCTCTGGAACAGCGGCGAGCCGTAGCGTCCCCAGCCTGTGGTGGGGTCGTATCCTTCTGACCGCTCTCCGCCGACGGCGAGGACCAATTCAGTGCGCGCTGGCGGCGCCTGGGTGATTTCCGTCGGCGCCGATGTGGGCCCGCAGGCTGTGAGCAGGCAGATGAACACCAGCATGGTTATAGTTACATAGAATCGCGTTTTCATAGAGCTCCTTTCAGTATGGTCTAAAATCAGTTTGACGCTTTCGAGTTTTCTATTTTGCACCAGCTACATTTTCCGAGCATCCAATTTGGGGAAAACAAGAATTTCTACCACGAGATAATTTCCCAACGAAGCTGCGCCTAAAACCGACAAGTGATTGGTGATTGGTGATTGGTGGACGCTCTGGCAGTGAAATCTTGCTCTGTTTGTAAAGAATTGGATCCCTCAAGGATTTTACGCGCGCGTCGGCACGTTGCCGCTCAGAAGAACACTTTCACCAGCCGGAGGAGACCTTGTTTCCACGGCGCGCGGTGGGTGATGCCGTCGGCGCCGTCCAGTTCGTCGGCGTGTTCGAGATACCAGCGGTAGTTGCGCAGCAGTGCCTCTCGGTTGGAATACCGGGGCTCGAATCCCAACCGTTCCTCGGCTTTGGCGATGGAAACGAAGGATTCCTTGCCTACCGTCTCGTAGATCCATTGGTAGAGCGGCGACATTCCCAGCCGTTCCAGTGTTTGGAGTATCCAGATTGCCGGTTTCTCTGGGATGGGAATGATCCGGCGGCCATGCCCTGCGTAATCCAGCACGGCCTGAAAATCGGCCCGCAGCGTGTCGAATTCCTTGGCGCCGATGTTGAAGATGTCGTTCACCGTCTCACTAGGCAGGGTGGCGCAGAGCCAGATCGCCTGGCACAGGTCTTCCACGTCCAGGAGCTGGTACGGATTATCGCCCCGCCCCAGGACAGGGAAGTGTTTACCGTCCCTGGCCCACTCGTACAGCAGCGCAAACACCCCCAGCCGCTCCGGCCCGACGAAGGACTTGGGGCGCAGGATGGGCACGCACAGGCCCTTGCGCCGGTATTCCTCGCATACTTGCTCGGCCAGGACTTTGGCTTCTCCATAGGGCCCCACGCCGTGCAGCGGGTCGGTCGCCAGCAGGGGATGGTGGTCGGGGATGCCGTAGACGGCGGTGGACGAGATGTGGAGCACCCGCTCCACGCCGTTTTGCGAGGCCGCTTCCAGCACGGTGCGGGTGCCGTCCACTTCTGTGGAAAAGATGTCGGCCGGGTCGTACAACGGCAGGGCCGCCGCCGCATGGACGACGATGTCCACCCCTTCCAGTGCGGCCCGCACCGCCTGCGCGTCGCGGACATCCCCGGTGATCACCTGGACGCGGTCGGTCACACCCGAGTAGTTGAACGGCGCGATATCCAGCGAGACCACGCGCTGTCCTCGTTCCAGCAGGTAGCGGGTCAGGTTGATGCCCAGAAAGCCGGCGCCGCCGGTGATGAGGTAAGTTCTCGGCGGACAATTCACGTCATTTCCTCCAATGACTTGAGGGCGGCTGCGAGCGCCCGGTTGCAGGCGGCCAGGCGTGCTGCGGCCTCCGCGATCTGTTGCGCGCTCTCGACCTGGCCTATCTCCGCGGCGCGCGCCGCCCATTGGCGGAGACCGTCGGCGTGTTCGGCGTTGTGCGCGATCCAGTGGGGTAACAGGGCATAGAGTGTCGCCCAGTCCACGAGCACCATGCGCCCGCCGCGTTCGGGGAATATACAGTCCGTATTCAGTTCGACATCGCCTTCCGGGCTCATATACCTCCTTGAAGGTTGCCTGTTGATGGCGAACAAAAAGGGCCACGAAACCCGCCCGGCTTCCAAGCCGGGAACGGCCTTCATGGCCCTCTCGTGTGTTCGTCGTATGGGATTGCCGCGCGACGCTCTAGCCGGCGGCCTCTGCTTGACTCAGGTAGATGGCGTGCCGCAGAAAATCAATCTTCTCGACGCGCCCGCGCACGAGTTTCTGCTCGCCCAGCAGGTTGACCAGCAGGCAGGTCCCTCCTTCCGGCTGCGCCAATACCACATCTTGCATAATTTGCTGCTCCTCGCCGTCCTTGATGACGTAGGCTCTGGCTTCGCACATCTTTCGCCTCCTCACAAAAAAAGAACGCCACACTTCTCAACCTTCAAGTCGAGCAGGATGGCGTTCTTCAGAAGCACCGTTGCGCCGACTTCATGTCAGCGGCACTGACTATACCACAGATTGTGGCGGATGTCAATCTATAGGCGTTGCAACTACTCAGGCCAGATTATGCCGGAAGCCGCTTCAGGAACGCCTGCAAAGCCTCCATAAAGACCGGGAACTTGTCGAAGCGGATGAGGTGCCCCACATCGGGGACGTTGACGATGACGACGTTGGGGTTCAACTCGCGCACTTTCTCGACAACCTCCGGGGTCACAATGGCCCCCAGGTCCGGGTTGGCGGTGAACAGCAACATCGGCTGGGTAACATCTTGCAAGGTCGTCCGCCAATCCCATTCCTGCGCGTGCATCCTGGGCCTGAGCACATCCAGAATCGTGGGATCGAGCTGCTTTTTGGATTCACACATCGGCTGTATCAGCTCTTCGGGCCAGGTGGGATGATCCTTGCGATATTGCACCAGCAATTCGTCCAGCGTCTGGGTCGCCAGGCTCTTGACCCACTGCGCCATGGGATTCTCTGCGAGTTGTTCGGGCGTCGGCTCCGGCCAGGACAGCCGCCAGGCCGGGTCTTCCAGAAACAGGGCGCTGACCAGTTCCGGGAAGCGCACGGCAAGCTGGTACGTCACTATCGCTCCCATCGAGTGCCCGCCCACAACCGGGCGCCCCAATCCCAGGGCGCGGATAAGTTCGGCTACGTCGGCGGCCATATCCACTTTCTCATCCGGCCGCACGCGCGCCGAAAGGCCGTGTCCGCGCATATCGGGCATGACGATGTCATAGTCGGCTTCGAGCGCGCGCGCCACGGGCGTCCAGCACAGGCCGTTGTCCGAAAAGCCGTGGATCAAGACCAGGGGCGGTTTATCCCCTTGGCCGGTGCGGGTGTAGTGAATCTTGACGCCATTGACCAGTAAATCCGCTTGTGTCCAGTGTGATAACATAAGGCTCCTTTTCTATCGTAGTTTAGTGATTGACCCTATCGGACGCAGATAAACGCAGATGAACGCTGATTTTTCAGAAGTGATCTGCGTGACTCTGCGAAAATCAGCGTCCGACTATCTTCGTAATTGCCCAACACCGCCACGCTATCGTTTACGGGGATCGATGCTAAAACGGCCTTGTTTGCCGGGCAGCCCAATGATCGGGCCGGCGACCCGTTCGCCGTCATCCCTGTTCCCGAAATAATCGGTGCATACTTTTTCGTCGGATTTGACTGCGGGCATCTCCCCCTTGACGACCACCGCCATCGTCAGATCGTCGCTGTTGATGTCAATTTCCATATCGCACACACAGCCGTTCATGTCGAACCCGCAGAATTCCTGCCATGTCGGCAGATCGAGGCACATTTCCGGTTCGGGGTACATGACGCGCAGATAGCCGGGGGGCATGGCCACGTAGGCGTTGCCCTCGGCCTGGTTGTGCTGGTTCGGCAAGATGATCGCCGCCTCGCCGCATTGGTAGAACAGGTTGTTGAAGAATTTGTTCTCTCTGGATGTGCCGCCGCGCTTGGGCCAAATCCGGAAGGCCACCACTTTGGCGAAAAAGCCCGCTTTGTCGCACTTGCCGATCAGATTGTTGACCATGCGCAGCCGGTCGGTGCCTTCCAGGTAAATGCCGTAACCGTTTCTGCCCTCCGGCTCGGTGGTTTTGTACCAGCCCGAAGAGCCGGGTTCGGCGGGTAAAGCGCTCTTATCGTACCGGCCTTCGACGTTCCAGATGATGTTGTTGTCGATCAAGTTCTCGGCATCGCGCGAGCACTCGATAAAGATGTGTTCGCGGGAGTTGATGCCGTCTATGAACAGGTTCGACGTGACGCGGCAATTCTCGTTGCCCACATCCAGCCACAGCGCGTCACAGCCGATGCAGCCCTTGATGACATTCCGGCGGATGAGGGTATCCACCGCATGATGCAGCTTGATGCCACCGGCTTCCCACGACAGTTCCATCCGCTGCCACCCCGTTCCGACGATGAGGTTGTCTTCGATGAGCATGTTGCGCACAAACATGCCGGCGATGCCGCACACGCCCGCGTCCTTGATCGTATTGCGCCGGATGACGGTATAGCCGATGATCTGCCCTTCGATGCGCTCGTGGTGCCAGCACTCATTGCCGCAATCAATGCCGGTGGCGTTCGACCAGTCAATGGTGCAGTCCTCGATGATCCAGTGATGCCCGCGATAGCAGGAAAGCGCACCGCGTTGCGGGACGGGCGCGCCGGTCGCCGCGTGCGCCAACGTCAGTCCTTTGACGCGGATGTAGGACAGGAAAGGTACTTTGGGGGCAAAGCACTGCTCGCGGTTGCTCAACTCGATGACGTGATCCCTGGGATCGGCGTCGCCAGGCAGCCGGATGTGGACCTTTTGGCCGTTGGCCTCCACCCAGTACGTGTTGTCGTTCTGGCTCAACTGGTTGTATAGCGGGACCTGCTTCATCGGTTTGCCGTCTACGAACACCATCCCACGGCGGTTCAGATAGGGCGTCATGTCGGTTTTGTCGTATTCGATGAAGAGCCGGTCGTGGAGGATGTTCACGGCGCAAAACGGGTTGTAGCCCTTAAAGTCCTCCGGGTTCAGTTCGATTTCCCACACCTTGATCGCTTCCGGTGAAGCAACAGTGCGCCCGCGCCACGGAAACAAACGCCAGCCGACGCTGGGTTTGAAATCCTTGACCTCCACAGAAGCCTTGATGATCACCTCTTCGCCCTGATAGGCTTCATAGCTGATCATCTTATCCGGCCCCGACCCGCCCATCGCCGGCTGAACCGTCTCGCGGTACGTCCCGCCGTGGATCAGCACCCTGGTGCCGGGCGTGGCAACCTGGGCTGCGGCGTTGATCGTTTTGAACGGCCGGGAGATCGTGCCGTCGTTTTGGTCAGATGCATGTGGATTTTGGTTATCCACGTGCAGTTCGCGCTCGTAGTGCTGTTCGACCTCCCAGAACGCAAACATCTGCCCATTGGGAAGCTGTGCGGTAAAATCTTTTGCTGCTGTCATACAAACCATCCTTTTATGCCATTCCGTCAAATTCTTCCGGGTCAAAGCCGAGGCAGGTGTTGGTCTGATCATCTACTTTCAGGGCTGATTTCGAGCAAGGTCACCCCGAAAGGCTGCACCGTGACGGTCCAGTCGAGCACATTCTCCGGCGTGGCGACGCGCTGCACGGAAACATCCAACTCCATACGGCGTCGCAACACCTCCAGGTCGGCCGGCAGAATGTGCGACGGCGCGCCCATCGCCACCCAGGCATCGTAGACGCTGCCGTGCTCCCGGTCGAAGTGCGTCGTCTGCACGCGGACGGATGATCCAACGCCCTCCAGGTGCAGCGTGAACTCGCGCGGGGGTTGAATGTCAAATAACTCATAGATTTCGCCCGGCTTGGCAGCGGCGAACACGCGGCTATCGTTGACGTCGGCGCGATAGTGGCAGTAGTTCCACAAGAGAATCGCCAGCGTGCCATCGCGGCGCCGGGTGACCGCGTACCCATCCCCTTCGGCCAGCGCTTCCTCGCCCAGGCGCGAGAGGAACCAGTACCCGTGATACGATGCCTTTTTCAAGCCCTGCACATTGACCAGCCCAAAACCGCCGTGGAAAGGCGTATCGCCCACACGACACTCCTCGAAGATGTCGCTGACCACCCAAAACGACAGCGAATCCATCAGGCCGCGCGCCCGCCAGTTATTGTCCACGATAAAGGCGGCCTCGAAGGCCGTGTCATGCACGGGATCGCGCGGGCTGGGGCTGGAACTCCACTCGGTGTAGTGGCGCTCGATGTTGGGGAAAGCCGAGGCGCGCAAAAGCCGATCGCAGCCGCGCGCATCCAGCAGCAGGCGATCGGGGCCGTCCCAGGTCATATAGCCGCGCCCTTCCAGGTCCACCGGATAGCGGGTCGGGTACGGGTGCGTGGAGAAGAAATCGAGCGGCAGGTCGCGTTCGGCGCACGCCGCCAGGAACTCCTTGCCCCACGGCGGCTCGCCCACCGCGTCGCCAAAGCCATGGCTGGCCGGCCCGCCGACCCGCAGTTGGGCGTCAACGCGCTTGAGCGTGCGGGCGGTGCGCGCGTAGAGTTCCATGTAGGCGTCGAAATCGGCGTCTTTCCAGAAAATGTGCAGGCTTGGCTCGTTCCACACCTCGAAATACCAGCGGCGCACCTCGTCCAGCCCGTAACGCTCGATGACGTGGCGGATGTACTGCTCGATGAACCATTCCCAGCGTTCCCAGTCCTTCGGCGGGGTGATATTGCCCTTCCACCAGAAGACGGTCTCCTCCCCACTGGCAAGATCGTAGGGCATAAAGCTCAATTCCACGAAGGGCCGGATGCCGATGGAAAGCCAGTGATCGTATACCAGATCAACATACTGCCAGTTGACGATCGGCCGGCCGTTCTCCTCGCGGTAGACCATCATATCTTCGTGGAACAAGCCGTGCATACGGATGTACTGAAAGGGCATCTCGCGCTGCACCATTTCCAGGTGCTTTTGGAAATCGGCGCGCAGGGCCTCCCCCACCCGTCCCCCGCCGACGCACACGCGCCAATAGGGGATGATGGGTTCGCCGGGTTTTTGCAAATTGATATGGATTTTCATCATCGTGGCCTCCAGTTGAAAAAAGTTTCCACCTGTGCGGTTGCCCCTAGCGCCCAGGTGGTTGGAGCACCAAAAGGCGGTGGACGTCCCGCTTTAGCGGGCTTTCCTGGCTGAAGCCAGGCGTCCAACCCTGCCCAAACCGCACAGGTAGAAAAGTTTCGTGCTACAAGAAATAACTCGCCGCCAGCGCGATCAAGCACTGGTCGGCATAGTAAACGGCCAGGCTGACGCGATGGTATTGGAGCGGTCTCCAAAACCGGTTGGCCGCTAGGATCAAGTCGGAGATGTAAAATAACACTGCGCCGGTGCAAATCATCCACGCCTGCACGGCGCTGAACGCGCTGCTGTTGTACGTCAGGTTCACCCGCGCCTCGCGGAACGACAACAGCGTCACTGCGATCACCAACAACGTCGCCAATGGCTTGATCACGTAAACCTGACGCTGCGCTTTGCGGAATTCCGCGCGGATGAGCAAGAAAACCGTATGCTCGTCGACTTTATTTTACCATGCCTGGAATGTACCCACCAGCGTCATCGCTGCTTCGGGGCCGGTCACTGGGGCCAGTTCAACATGCCCACATGGGCACCATCAAGTACGAGGAAAGGGGTATTTCCCACACGGCGCGGTTCGTAGTAACGACTTCAGTCGTCTCTTCGTGCGCTTGGCGACTAGAATCGCCACTACGGACCACTTCCCACGCTCGGTGGGATATACTCGCCCCTACAAAAAAAGACGCTCATGTCGGTAAATAGGTGAAGCCGGGTATCATCGAGGTCCTCAAGAAGTCGGCGGTCACTCGCTTGAGATTATGTGCCCATTCAAACATCGCCACGTAGGCTGCCAGATATTTCTTGTGCACACC
>FWPU01011535.1_pt1 | contig 12317 bp, 14 predicted proteins | sample 2228361 | NCBI WGS metagenome assembly FWPU01 (sample SAMEA103939777, study PRJEB20133) | metagenome | reverse complement strand
CGCTCGGCCTCCGAGGCCTCTCCGCCCTCCCGCCGGCTCTCGGGCCGCGGCGGCGGCGGGCCCCAGCCGGCCCGGGTGGACCACTCCCGGCAGATGCGCTCCATCTCGCGCTGGCTGGAGACGATGCCTTCCAGGCTCGACCGCATCGCGCGCTGCACGAACTCCTGCCAGGCCTCGCCGTGCTTGATCATCTGGTGCAGGAACGCCGACGGGATCGCGGAGCGGTGGGCGCGCGCGTTCTCCAGGATGATCTGCGTCAGCGTGACGGCGGTGAGGTCCTCGCCGGTGGCGGCGTCCACCACCGAGATCTCCTTGCCGCCCCGGATCATCTCCTCGATCTCCTCCAGCGTGACGTACCGGCTGTCCTGGGTGTCGTAGAGCTTCCGGTTCGAGTAGCGCTTGATCACGTACGCCATGCGCGCCTCCGGGGCGACGCGGCGAGTCTAACATCGTGCGTCAAGCCTCACAAGGCGGCCGGTGCTACACTTCGCCTCTCGACGCAGGAGGGATCGACGCATGAAGCTGAAGGATCGCACGGCGCTCGTCACCGGGGGCTCGCGGGGCATCGGCCGGGCCGTGGCGCTGGCCCTGGCCGAGGAAGGCGCCGACGTCGCCGTCAACTACGTCTCCAACGAGGCGGCCGCCGCCGACGTGGTGGAGCACATCCGCAAGATGGGCCGCCGCGCGCTGCTGGCCCAGGCCGACGTGAGCGACTATCCCGACACCTTCCGCATGGCCCAGGACGTCATCCGCGAGTTCGGCCATCTCGACATCCTGGTCAACAACGCCGGCGTGAACTCCGACAAGACGTTCGTGAAGATGGATCACGCCGCCTGGCGGAAGGTGCTGGCCATCAACCTGGACGGCGTCTTCAACTGCACGAAGGTGTTCATCGACCAGATGATCAGGCAGGGCTACGGCCGCATCGTCAACATGACCTCGGTCATCGGCCAGATCGGCAACTTCGGCCAGGCCAACTACGCCGCCTCCAAGGCGGGGGTGGCCGCCTTCACCAAGTCGCTGGCCAAGGAGCTGGCGGGCAAGGGCATCACCGTCAACGCCATCGCGCCCGGGTTCATCGAGACCGAGATGGTGCACAGCATCCCGGAGAAGGTGCGCAACCGCCTGCTGGAGCAGATCCCGCTCCGCCGCTTCGGCACCGCCGAGGAGGTGGCCCGGGCGGTGGTCTACCTGGTCTCGGCGGACGGCGATTACATCACCGGGGCCGAGGTCTCCATCAACGGCGGCCTGCTGATGTAGCGGGACGGGGCTCAGCCCTGGCGGCGGGCGCCCGGGGCCAGCAGGGCGCGCCCGAGGCTGGACCAGAGGGCCAGGGTCTGGGCCGCCCATGTCCACGGGCGGAGCGCCAGCGTGACCAGGGAGCCGGGGCGCCGGCCGTCCGCGCCGTCGTAGACGATGCGGGTGCGGGAGGGCATCACCCAGGCCTCGCCCGTCAGCACCTCCTCGCCCCGCTGGTTGCGGCAGACCGTGCTCAGGCGCGCGCGGTTGCGCTCCCGCAGGACCTCCATGACCTCCACCCGGGCCGTGATGGTGTCGCCCGGCTTGACGGGCCGGAGGAACTTCAGGCTCTGCGAGAGGTAGATCACGCCGGGCCCGGGCAGCTGGGTGCCGATGACGGCCGAGATCAGGCCGGCGGTGAAGAGGCCGGGGGCGATCGGCTCCCGGAACTGGGTGCCGGCCGCGAAGCTGGCGTCGCTGTGGATCGGGTTGTGGTCGCCGACGGCCTCGATGAAGCCGCTGATCTCCTCCATCGCCACCCGGCGCGCCGACTCGGCCCAGTCGCCGGGCCGCAGCTCGGCGATCGTCCTGCCGATCATCAGCGCTCCCCCGGCGCGACCCGCGCGTCCGGCTCGCGCCGGGCCAGGAGCCGTCCCAGCTCGTCGAGCTTCCGGAGGACCGCGTTCACGCCGTCCTCGACGCGCTCCACGCGCTCCTCCAGCTCGACGATCTGGCGGGCCACCGACGTCAGCTGGGTGCGGGAGGCCATGTTGAGCGTCTGCAGCGCGCTCTCGATCTGCTGGTCGGCGACCTTCCGGGCCGGCCCGTACACGGCCAGCCACTGGTCGAGGTACTGGCCCAGCAGCCGGGCGAAGGCGTCGGTGTTCATGGCCTGGCCCAGCGCCCGCGACCAGGCGTCGATGGAGTGGTCGAGGAACTGCTTCCACTGCGCCGCCATGTCGGGCGTGAGCGGGGTGGCGGCGAACATGCGCGCCCAGGCCTGCACCCACTGGTCCACCAGGGGCCGCCAGAAGGCCGTGGGGTCGGGCGGCGCCGCCGGGGTCTGGCCGAGCAGCCGGCCCCAGGCCTGCGCGCTCTCCTCCATGCCCTTCTTCCACAGCTCGAAGATCTGCTGGCTCGGGCTGGGCTCCGTCATCGCTCGCCTCCCTCCCGCCGGCGGGACTCCGGCCCATCGTAGCCCCGCCTGACACCGGGCGCCAAGCCGGGCGCCTTCAGACGGACCTCGGGGCCAGCCAGCCGGAGACCCGGGGCCAGCAGTGCGCGGCCGCGCCGCGACCGGCGATGAGCGAGATGTGGCCGCCGGGCAGCTCGACGTACTCCTTCTCCCGGCTGGAGACGGCGTCCACCAGGGCCGCCACGCATGCCGGGGGGGCGATGTAGTCCTCGCGGGCGCCGACCACGAACACCGGGCAGGTGATGTTGCCCAGCTTGACCGGCCGGCCGGCCAGCCGCAGCTCGCCCCGGAACAGCTTGTTGTCCTGGTAGTAGTCGCGCACCCACTGGCGGAAGAACTCGCCCGGGAACGCCACGTACTCGTTGGCCCACCGGTTCAGGGCCGCGAAGCCCTCGACGTACCGGTCGTTCCACAGGTTCCACCAGAGATTGAGGCTGGTGCTGAGATCCATGGTCGGCTTGAGCAGCTTGAATCCGGCCCGCACCATGTCGGCCGGCACCGCGCCCAGGGCGTCCACGAAGCGGTCCACGTCGAAGTACTTGCGGTCCAGCCACAGGCCGAACAGGCCCACCTTCGAGAAGTCGATGGGGCCCGCCATGTTGATGAAGTTGCGGACCGGCGGGTCCACGGCCCAGCCCAGGTAGGAGGCCGACAGCGGCGCCCCCATGCAGTAGCCGAGGATGGACAGCTCGGCCTGGCCCGACGTCTCCTGCACCTTGCGCACCATGCGGGGCAGGATCGTGGTCACGCACTCCTCGAGCGTCAGCTGGTTGTCCTCGGGCCCGAACACGCCCCAGTCCAGCAGGTAGAAGTCGAAGCCTTCCCGGGTCATGTGCTCGATGAAGCTGCCGCCGGGGAGCAGGTCGAAGATGTAGGGGCGGCTGATGCCCAGGTTGGGGACGAACAGGAGCGGCGTCCGGTAGCGGCGCGGCGACTCGTACCGGTACAGGCGCGACTTGTTCCGCTGGTAGACCTGCGCGCGGGGCGTGACGCCCGTCCGGGGGCCGGCCGGATCGCCGAGGAGCACGCCGAGGTTGCGCAGCCGGCGGACGCTCCGGTCCAGCTCCTCCTGCCACCGCTTCACGACTTCGGGGCTCACCCCGCTCCGCGCCTCGGCGAAGCCGTTGGTGAACCGCTCGACGATGTCCGCGAACCGCTCCTGGCCCATGCGCGGGGGGCTCCTTTCCCTCGGGGTCCGCTCACATCGCGAACATGGAGCCGAGCTTCATGGCCAGCCCCATGTCGCCCTTCAGCTTCAGCTTGCCCGACATGAACAGCATCTGGGGGTTCTGCTTGCCGGAGGTCATGTCCAGCCAGTCCTGGGCCCCGACGGTCAGGGTCAGGTTGGGGCTGGCCGCCGGCCCCCGGTTCACGGCACAGGTGCCGTCCTTGATCACGGCGTGCCAGGTCCCGCCGCCCTCGCCGGTGATGTCGTACTGCACCACCGCGCTGGTCCCGGCCGCGCGGTCGGGGCGGAAGCGGCTCGGCATCTGCTCGAAGGTCTCGCTGACTGTCGGCATCGTCTTCTCCTTGCCGTCAGAAGGTGAAGAGGTCCATCCCGCCGGTGACGGTGACGACGGCCCCCGTGATGTAGCGGGCGCGCTCGGAGCAGAGGAACGCGATGGCCCAGGCGACGTCCTCCGGCTCCCCTTCCCGCTGCATGGCCACCCGCTTCACCATCCGCTCGTACAGGGGGGAGAGCCGCGCGTTCGGCCCGATGATCCCGGGCGCCACGACGTTGCACGTCACATTGTACCGGGCGCCCTCCAGGGCCACCGAGCGGGCGAAGCCGACCAGGCCCATCTTCGTCGTCGCGTAGGCGGTCTGCCCGAAGCCGCCCAGCAGGCCGGCGATGGACGCCATGCAGACGATGCGGCCCCACCGCCGCTCCCGCATGCCCGGGAAGACGGCCCGGGTGACGTTGAAGGCGCCCGTGAGGTTCACGGCCAGGTTGAGCTCCCAGTCCTCGGGCCGGGTGTCCTTGAGCTGGGCCAGGGTGTAGATGATCCCGGCGTTGTTCACGCAGATGTCCACCGGGCCCAGGTCCCGCTCCACGGCCGCCACCGCGGCCGCCACCTGCTGGGCGTCGCGCACGTCGCACTCGTACCCCCGCCCGGCCCCGCCGCGTTCGGCGATGGCCCGGGCCACCTCCTCGGCGCCCTCCTTGTTCAGGTCGAGCACGGCCACCCGGCACCCCTCGGCGGCCAGGATCTCGGCGTCGGCGCGCCCCAGGCTGCGGGCGCCGCCCGTCACCAGCGCCACCCGGTCGCGGATCCCCAGGTCCACGTCAGCGGCCCTTGAACCGGGCCTCGCGCTTCTGGAAGAAGGCCTGGATGCCCTCGGCGGCGTCCTCCGTCCGCAGCGCCGTCAGGAACGCGCGCGTCTCCATCTCGAGCGCCTGGTCGATGGGCGCCGCCAGCCCGTCGTCCACCACCTCCAGGATCAGCCGGGTGGCGATGGGCGGCCGCCGGGCGATCTCCCGGGCCAGGGCGCGCGCGTCGGCCAGCGTCTCGCCCTCCCGGCACAGCCGGTTGACGAGGCCCAGGCGCAGGCACTCGGCGGCCGGGATCTGGGTGCCGAGGATCAGGAACTCCAGCGCCTTGGTGCGCCCGATCAGGCGGGGCAGCCGCTGGGTGCCCCCATAGCCGGGGATGATCCCCAGGTTGGACTCGGTCTGCCCCATGCGGGCCGTCTCCTTGAGCAGGCGGAGGTGGCAGGCCATCGCGATCTCGCAGCCGCCGCCCAGCGCGTGCCCGTTGATGGCGGCGATGACCGGCTTGGGGAACCGCTCGATCTTCCGCAGCACGCCGTTGCCGAAGCGGATGAAGGCGTCCACGGCGCCGCCCGAGAACGCCGAGCCGAGGTCGGCCCCGGCGCAGAAGATCCGGTCCCCGGCCCCGGTGATGATCACCGAGCGGACCGACTCGTCTCCCTCCACGCCCGCCAGCGCCGCGTGCAGCTCGCGCATGAGCGTCTCGCTGATCGCGTTGGCCGGCGGCCGGTTCAGCGTGATGACGACGTGGCTCTCCTCGCGGGCGACCTCGAGCGTCTCAAACGCCATGCGATGCGACTCCTCTCAGCAGGATGGCGGCGACGGCGTCGGCGGTCTCGCTGAGCCGGTACCGCCGCTTGCCCAGCACCCAGGACGTGGCCATCTGGTCCATGGCGCCGAACAGCATCTTGGTGGCCACCTTCACCGGCAGGTCGGCCCGGAACTGCCCGGCGGCGATCCCCTCCTCCAGCACGGAGGCGATCAGGTCGAAGTAGGCCGCCACCTCGTCGGCGGCGGCGCCCCGGAAGAACTTCTGCCCCTGCCGCAGCTCGACCTGCACCACCTCGGCCAGCTCCGGATCCCGCTCCAGCACGCTGAAGTGCAGCGCCACCAGGCGCCGGATCTTGGCCACCGCGTCCGGCTCGCCTCGCAGCTCGCGGCGCGCCAGGGCCACCCACCCGGCCATCTTCTCCCGGAACAGGGTGACCAGGATCTCGTCCTTGGTGCGGAAGTAGAGGTAGATGGTGCCGCTGGCGATCCCCGCCTCGCGGGCGATGTCGCTCACCCGGGAGTTGAAGTAGCCGTCGCGCGCGAACACGCGGATCGCGGCGTCGATGATCTGCCGGGCCTTGGCGGAATCGCGCATGAGCCGCACTGAACCGTGGTTCATTCTAGGCGTCGACGACGCAGGGTGTCAACGCGCGCCGGAGGCGTGCTACGATCCGCGCCATGCGCGTCAAGTACCGCATCGGCGTCATGCCCGGCCCCTGGCCCGCCGGCGGCGAGGGACCGGAGCTCTTCTGGCGGCTCGTGGACCTGGCCGAGACCACGGACGTCGACTCGCTCTGGTTCTCCGACCGCCTCTCGGCCCCGGCGCCGGTGCTGGAGCCGATCACCGCCATGGCCGCCGTCGCCGCGCGCACGCGGCGGCTCAAGTTCGGCCCCAGCGTGCTGGTGGCCCCGTTCCGCTCCCCGGTGCTGCTGGCCCGCGAGCTGGCCATGCTCGACTACCTGTCCGGCGGGCGGGCGCTGCCGGCCGTCGGCATCGGGGTCGAGCAGGAGCGCGAGTTCCAGGCCGCCGGCGTGCCCTTCAGGGAGCGCGGCCGCCGGACCGACGAGGCCATGACGATCCTCAGGCGCTGCTGGAGCGAGGACGCGGTGACGCTCGCCGGCGAGTTCTGGCGGCTGGAGGGCGTGACCGTCCTGCCCCGGCCGGTCCAGCAGCCCCTGCCGCTGTGGGTGGGCGGCAACAGCGAGGCGGCCATGCGGCGAGCCGGCCGGCTGGGCGACGGGTGGATCCCCTCCTTCATCACGCCCGAGCAGTTCCGGGTGGGCGTCGAGAAGACCCAGGCCTTCGCGGCCGAGGCCGGCCGCGAGGTGCCGGCCGATCACTTCGGGGCCCTGGTCTACTTCTGCTTCGCCGGGGACCGGGCCACGGCGTCGGCCCTGGCGGCGCCCTTCGTCCCGCGCGGCCGGGCGAGCGACGAGACCCTCGCCCGCTGCACGGCGTTCGGCCCGCCCGGCGTCCTGATCGAGCGGCTCGAGGCGTACGTGGCGGGCGGCGGCTCCAAGTTCATCGTGCGCCCCATGTGCCCGGCCGGGATGATGCTGGAGCAGATCGCGCGCCTGGCCGCGGAGGTCATCCCCGAGTTTCACCGCCGCTGACGCCTCGCCGCACGCCCCGACGGCACACGGGCCCCTGATACTGCGCGCGGGGGCGTCAGCCGATGTCCGCCGTCAGGATCTCCGCCAGCAGCGCGGGATCCACGTTCCCGCCGGACAGGATGACGCCCACGCGCGCCCCCGGCGCCAGCGGGAGCCTCCCGCCCAGCACCGCCGCCGCGGCCACGGCCCCCGTGGGCTCCACCACGAGGTGCGCGCGCAGGGCCAGGGCCCGCACCGCGGTCCGGATCTCGTCGTCGCTCACCAGGGCCATGCCCGACAGGTTCGCCCGGAGGATGGGGAACGTCAGGACGCCGGGCGAGGTCAGCCGGACGCCGTCAGCGATGGTCGGCGGCGGCGGGATCGTCACCCGCTCGCCCTTCTCCAGCGACAGGAAAGTGTCGTTCGCCGTCTCCGGCTCCACGCCGATGATGGTCATTCCTGGGACGAGCGCGCGGGCCACCGTGCTGCAGCCGGCCATCAGCCCTCCCCCGCCCACCGGCGCCAGCAGGCCGTCGAGGGCGGGCACGTCCTCCAGCAGCTCGAGGGCCGCCGTTCCCTGGCCCGCCATCACCGCCTCGTCGTCGAAGGGCGGGACCAGGACCCGGCCCGTCTCCGCGGCCAGGCGCCGGGCGATCGCCTCCCGGTCCTCGCGCTGCCGGTCGTAGACCACGATCTCGGCCCCCAGGTCGCGCGTGGCCTCCACCTTGGCCGCCGGCGCGTCCGCGGGCATGCAGACCAGCGCCGTGGTGCCCACCATCCGCGCCGCCAGCGCCACCCCCTGCGCGTGGTTGCCGGAGGAGAAGGTCACCACCCCCCGCCGGCGCTCCTCGGCGCTCAGGGTCGAGAGCTTGTTGAGCGCGCCGCGGATCTTGAAGGAGCCGGCCCGCTGCAGCGTCTCGCACTTGAAGAAGACCCGGTAGCCGCTGGCCTGGTCCCACCACTCGGAGGTCACCACCGGCGTGCGGACGATGCGGGAGCGCAGCCGGCCGGCGGCGGTCTGGACGGCCTCGAGGCTGAGCGCGGACACGACCGCGCGATTATCGCCCACAGCCGGGATGCCGGCAACGGCGACCCGCTCCGGTATACTCGGCCCATGCGTGGACTCGCCCGCTGGTGGCCGCCCGTCCTGCTGGTCCTCGCGCTCACCGGGTGCTCGGTCATCTCGATCGACCTGACGCCCCGCATCCGGCCGCTGGAGGAGGAGACGGTCGAGGGGCGCGGCAACGCCAAGATCGTCCTCATCGAGCTGTCGGGACTGCTGAGCGACGATGCCGTCGGCCCGGTCGTCACCTTCGGCGCCCCGCCCGAGCGCGTGCCGCTGCTGGTCCGCCTGCGCGAGGAGCTCAAGAAGGCGGGCGGGGACGACATGGTGCGGGCGGTGGTCGTGCGGATCAACAGCCCCGGCGGCACCGTGACCGCCTCCGACATCATCCACCGGGAGCTGGTCTCGTTCCGCCAGCGGACCGGCGTGCCGATCGTCGCCGTGCTGATGGACGTGGCCGCCTCCGGCGGGTACTACGTGGCCCTGGCCGCCGACACCATCGTCGCCCACCCGACCACGGTCACCGGCTCCATCGGCACCATCATGGTCAGCCTCAACGCCGAGGCCCTGCTCGACAAGGTGGGGCTGGCCGCCACCACCATCAAGTCCGGCCAGCACAAGGACATGGGCAGCCCCTTCCGCCGGCTCACGCCGGAAGAGCGGGCCATCTTCCAGTCCGTCATCGACGACCTGCACCGGCAGTTCGTGCGCCTGGTCGCCGAGCGCCGCCGGCTGCCGGCGCGGACCGCGCAGCAGCTGGCCGACGGCCGGATCTTCACCGCCGAGCAGGCGCTGGGCGCCGGGCTGATCGACGCCATCGGGTACATGCCCGACGCCCTGGCCGCGGCCCGGCGGGCGGCCGGCGTGGAGGAGGCGCGGGTGGTCGTCTACAAGCGGCCGCGGCAGTACCGGGCCACGTACTACGCCCGGGCCGAAGCCACGGCCGGCCCGCTGGAGACGGCGCTGGCGCCGCTCACGGCGCTCGGCGCCTCCGGTCCGCGCTTCCTCTATCTCTGGTGGCCATGAGTCCCCGGAGGGCGGCCTGGCCCGCCCTCCGCGGCCTCCCCGGGCGGTGGCGCCGGCGAGAAGCCGGCGCAGTCCCTGACGGGCAGGCGCGGGTACTTCGGGAAGCGCGGGTCGGAAGCGCTCAGCCCGCACAGCCAGAAGCGCGAGCCGCGGGCGGACTCGACCAGGCGGGCGTGCCGGCACTGCCGGCAGAGCCCGACCGCGGCGCTCAGCGGCCGGTCCAGCGGGGCGCCCGCTTCTCGAAGAAGGCCGCGATGCCCTCGCGGGCGTCGTCCGAGAGGAAGACCAGCGTCGTCAGCTCGCGCAGGTAGCGCAGGGCCTTGGCGTACTCCATGTCCTGGATCGTGTAGGCAGCCTCCTTGGCGATGGCCAGCGCGGCCGGGCTCCAGCCGGCCATCCGGCGCGCGAGCGCGGAGGTCGCCGCCGGCAGCTCGGCCCGCGGCACCACCTGGCTGACCAGCCCGATGGCCAGCGCCTCCTTGGCGCTGATCCGCTCCCCGGAGAAGACGAGGGGCAGGCCCCGCTTGAGGCCGACGGCGCGCAGGATGGGCGCCATGACGATCAGCGGCAGCACGCCGACCGTGATCTCCGGCAGCCCGAAGACGGCGTCGTCGGAGGCCACGACGACGTCGCAGCCCGCGGCCAGGCCGCAGCCGCCGGCCAGCGCGAAGCCGTGCACCTGCGCGATCACCGGCGTGCGCATGCGCGCCATGGCTTCCAGGATCCGGGCCAGTCCCCCGAAGGTCTCCCGGGCCTGGAGCGTCGTGCCCCGCTCGCCCACGCCCCGGAGGTCGGCGCCGGCGCAGAACGCCCGGTCGCCGGCGCCGGCCAGCACGATGACCCGCGCCGCCGGCTCGGCCTCGAACCGGGCCAGGGCCTTGCCCAGCGCCTCCAGCATGGGCCGCGACAGCGCGTTGCGGGCCTCCGGCCGGTTGAGCGTGATCCGGGCCACGCCGTCTTCCAGCGCGGTCAGGACGGTCGGCTCGCTCACGAGGCGGCCCGGATCAGGTCCAGGTAGTGGCGCAGGATGCGGGCCGTGGCGCCCCAGATGGTCTCGCCCCGGTAGTCGAAGAAGTGCACCGGGTGGCGGATGCCGTCCCGCTCCCACATCTCGACGCGAAAGCTGTCCTCCGGCAGCAGCGCGGCCAGCGGCACCTCCAGCACCTTCTCGATCTCGCGCCCGTCGGGCTGCCAGACCGGCGGCTCGCGCACCAGGCCCACGAACGGCGTGATGACGAACTGCGTGGCGACCGTCTCCGTGTCGTCGAGCGCCCCCAGCGGCTCGACAACCTCCCGGGACAGCCCGATCTCCTCCTCGCACTCGCGGAGCGCCGCCTCCAGCGGGGTGCGATCGCGGGGGGTGATGACGCCGCCGGGAAACGACATCTGGCCCCGGTGGTGGCCCACGGTCTGGGTCCGCTTGGCGAAGAGCAGCACCGGCTCGCCCCGATCCACGATCGGCACCAGCACGGCCGCCGCGACGAGCCTCCCGGGCGGGACCACGCGCCGCCGGCGCCCGGCCAGCTGCCGGCGGGTGAGGGCGACCAGCGCCTCGGTGGTCAGGCGCTCGCTCACCGCGCCTGGAAGCGGGGCTTGCGCTTCTCGGCGAAGGCCCGCGGTCCCTCCACCGCGTCCTCGGTGCCGCGCAGCGTGCCGGCCAGGAACGCCTCCAGGCGCAGGCCGTCGGCCAGCGGCAGCGAGAGGCCGCGGATGACCGCCTCCTTCGCAGCCCGGAGCGCCAGGGGGCCGCGCTCGCAGAGCGTCTCGGCCAGCGCCCGGGCCGCCGGCATCAGCTCCGGCAGCGGGACCACCTTGCTGACGAGCCCGATCCGGAGCGCCTCCTGGGCGTCGATCTGCTCCGCGGTCAGGATCATCTCCAGGGCCTTGGTGAGTCCCACCACCCGGGGCAGGCGCTGGGTGCCGCCGGCGCCCGGCATGATGGCCCACCGAACCTCCGTGAGGCCGAAGCGGGCGTGCTCGGCGGCCAGCCGGAAGTCGCAGGCCAGGGCCTGCTCGAGGCCTCCGGCCAGGCAGAAGCCGTTGATGGCGGCGATCATCGGCTTCCAGATCTCCAGGCCCCGGGTGATCCCGCCCAGGCCGTACGCGTTGTGCGCCACCGGGTTGTACCCCCGGCCGCCCGAGAAGCTGGCCGGGATCATCCGCTTGAGGTCGGCCCCGGCGGAGAAGGCCCGGTCGCCCGCCCCGGTCAGGATGGCCACCCAGGCCCCGTCGTCGTCGCGGAAGCGCGTCCAGGCCTCGACCAGGGCCTGGTGGGTCTCGGGGTCGATGGCGTTCATCGCCTCCGGGCGGTTGATGGTGATGGTGACGAGGCGGTCCTTCTGCTCGTAGAGCACGGTGGGCATGCGAGCCTCCTCAGGACATCACGAAGCCGCCGTCCACGTTCAGGGCCTGGCCGGTGATGGCGGCGGACTCCGGCAGGGCCAGGAAGACGGCCGCATGGGCGATCTCCTCCGGCTCGATCATGCGTCTGATGGGCGTGTGGCGCCGGTAGTACCGCTCGAAGATCTGCTCGCCCGACATCGGCCCGGCCTTGGTGGACTGCATCCGCACCCCCATCCCCGCCCGCACGTAGCCGGGGCAGATCGCGTTCACGGTGATCTCCGGATAGCCCTGGGAGCCGAGCTCGGCGGCCAGGGCCCGCGTGAGCCCGATCACGGCGTGCTTCGAGGCCACGTAGGCGGTGATGTAGCCCGAGCCGCCCACCTTGCCGAACGCCGAGGCGATCGTGATGATGCGGCCGCTGCGCTGGCGCATCATGGGGCCCAGGGCGGCCCGGATCGCGCGGTAGGTGCCGTTCAGGTTGACGTCGATGACGCGCGTCCAGGCCGCCTCGTCCTGCTCCACGAGCAGGCCCTGGCCGTCGATGCCGGCGCACGTCACCAGCACGTCCAGCCGGCCCAGCTCGTCGGCGGCGCGCCCGGCCAGGGCGGCCATGTCGGCCGCGCGGGTGACGTCGCCCCGCAGCGCCAGGGCCTTGACGCCGGCCTGCCGCGCCGCGCCGGCCACCTCCTCGACCCCGTCGCCGACGTCGCCCAGCACCAGGTCGGCGCCCTCGGCGGCGAAACCCAGCGCGATCGCGCGGCCGATCCCGCCGGCCGCGCCCGTGATCACCGCCACCCGGCCGCGCAGGCGCATCA
>FWPU01011534.1_pt1 | contig 12317 bp, 11 predicted proteins | sample 2228361 | NCBI WGS metagenome assembly FWPU01 (sample SAMEA103939777, study PRJEB20133) | metagenome | reverse complement strand
TAATTTAAAATTGTCTTAATTACTGCATCTGGAGATAAAGACATCGACTCAATTTTGCAATCCAAAAGAAATTTGGCAAATTCTGGGATTGTCGAAGGAGCATCACCGCAAATTCCGTTATATTTGCCTTTTTTATTAGCTAACTCAATTACTTTCGCCACGCTTCTTTTTAACGCCTCATTAGTCTCATCAGCAATTCTACTAAGATAAGCATTATCCCGATCAACTCCCAAAGTCGTTTGAAAAAGATCGTTAGTCCCTAAACTTACGCCGTCAAAAATTTTCAAGAATTCTTCAGCTAAAATGACATTTGAGGGAATTTCGCACATAACAATGGTTTTTAATCCGTTTTTTCCTCTTTCCAAACCATTTTTTGTCATCAAATCCAAAACTTTTTTTCCTTCCTCCGGAGTTCGACAAAAAGGGATCATCACCCAAATATTTTTCAATCCAAAAACCTCTCTTGCCCTTTTAATTGCTTTACATTCCATTTCAAAGGCCGGTTGAAATTTTGGATCATAATATCTTGAAGCCCCTCTCCAACCAAGCATAGGATTTACTTCTTCTGGCTCAAACAATTCTCCGCCAATTAAGGCTCGATATTCATTGCTTTTCAGATCAGAAAATCTGACAATTACTGGTTTTGGCCAAAAGGCAGCGGCAATCTGAGAAATTCCTTCAGCCAACTCTTTGTAAAAGTGTTCTTTTTTGTCTTTATGTTCTACAGTAATTTTTTCAATATCTTTAATGATTTTCTGAATTTTTAACTTGGAAATGTTTTCTCTTTTAAATTCTTTTCTTAATTTTGATTTTGGGTTTTTAAGATCCTCAAAATAGTATAAGGCCAAGGGATGAATTCTGATTTTTTCAGCCAAAATAAATTCAATTCTAGCCAATCCCACTCCTTGATGAGGCAAAAATGAGGTTTTAAAAGCAATTTCCGGAGCACCAATATTTATCATTATTTTTGTTTTTAATTTTGGCACTTTAGCTAAATTGTATCGTTTAATTTTGAAAGGAATTTGGCCCAAAAAAACCTTACCTCCCGAACTACAATCAACAGTAATAGCTTGACCGTCTTTCAAAATACCAGTAGCTTTTTTTGTTCCAACGATTGCCGGAATGCCCAATTCCCTACTTACTATTGCGGCATGGCAAGTGCGTCCGCCTTCATCAGTAACTATGGCCTGAGCTAAGCGCATTGCCGGCACCCAATCTGGGTCGGTCATTTTTGTCACCAAAATTTCTCCTTTTGAAAACTGAGAAATTTTTGAAACATCAGGAATAATATGAACTCTTCCCCGTCCAATTTTATTTCCAATGGCAATTCCAGTTAAAATCGGTTTTTTAGTCGTCTCAATTTCATATTCTTCATAAAATTTGACATCCTTGGGCGCATGAACCGTCTCTGGTCTTGACTGAACAATAAATAACTGGCCAGTTTTCCCATCTTTTGCCCATTCAATGTCTTGAGGTCTTCCATAATGTTGTTCAATCGCCATTGCCCATTTTGCCAAAGTTAAAATTTCGTCCTCTTTCAAAGAAAACCTGACCTGATCTTTCAGGGGTAGAACCACTTCTTTTAATCCTCCACTTTTTTTGTAAACATACTTTTTTGTTTTTCGGCCCAAATTTTTAATAATGATTGATTTGTAACCCTGCTTCAATGTAGGTTTGAAAATATAAAATTCATCAGGAGTTACCTTTCCCTTAACAATCATTTCCCCTACCCCAAAAATTGAATTAATCAAAATAACATTTTGAAAACCTGATTCTGTATCCAAAGTAAACAATACCCCTGAAGAAGCTAGATCTGATCTCACCATTTTCTGAACCCCAACCGAGAGGGCAAATTTTAAATGAGAAATTTTTTTCTCTTCTCGATAAGCAATTACCCGATCGTTAAAAGCCGAAGCTAAACATCTTTTAACGGCTCGCAATAAACTTTCTTCATCTAAAACATTCAAAAAAGTTTCAAACTGTCCGGCAAAAGAATCGCGTGGGCTATCCTCTGCCACTCCGGAAGATCTTACTGCGACGCTAACTTTTTTTCGACCGTATTTTTGAGATAATTTTTTATAGGCCCTAATAATTTCTCGCTCTAAATCTTCGGGAAATTTGCTTTTTAGAATCAAATTTCTGGCCGCTTTGCCGGTCTCTTGCAGACTTTTTATACTCTGAGGTTCAAATCGTTTAAAAATTTCTTTTAATTTTTTATCGAGTTTATTAAATTTCAGAAAATACCAATAGGCTTTAGTTGTCAAAGCAAAACCATCAGGGATGTTAATTCCTTTTTTTGTTAATTCCCTGATCATTTCTCCAAGCGAAGCATTTTTTCCTCCAACCAAAAGAACATCTTTTTTTGAGATTTCCTTAAACCAAAAAATAAATTTTTTCATAAAAGCTAATGCCTAATAAGATAAAGTAATGACTCTTTGATAATTTCTAATATAACATCTCCTCATTTTCATATGGAAGCGATTTAAAATAGATCCCGCCTTCTTCCGCAGAGATAGATTTTCCAATCGATATATTATCCATTCTCATTATATCATATTGCTAAATTAAAATGAACATTATCGCCAAACCAATAAGAAAGGAGATTAATTGGAAAATTGATTTTTTGATTTCAAATTCTTTATGAAGTTCGGGAATCAAATCAGAAGAGGCAATGTAAATGAAATTTCCGGCAGCAAAGGGTATTAGAAAATCAGCAAATCCCTGAATTTTTTCAGCGAAAATCAAGAAAGATATTGCTCCAAAAATTGCCATTAAGGCTGAGAGGAAGTTATAAAAAAGCGCCTTTAATTTGCCTAAACCACCATATAATAAAGAAGCAAAATCGCCAATTTCCTGGGGAATTTCATGGAAAATAACAGCTAAGGTTGTGGCAATTCCAAGGGGGATGTTAATAAAATAACTTGCTCCGATAATTAAACCATCGATGAAATTGTGTAAGCCGTCGCTAAATAAAATTAGAAAAGAAAATGGATGAGGATGGACCTTGTTAGGAAAAATATGACAATGCCTCCAGGAGGCAAATTTCTCTAAAATAAAACAGATGGTAATACCGCTTAATAAATAGAGGTTAATTCGCAAATCAAAGCCGCTTTCTTCAACAGCTTCAGGCAATAAATGAAAAAAGGTACTCCCTAAAAGAGTACCAGCTGAAAAACTAACAAAATAAATTAGAAATTGATTTAATTTTTCTTCTTTTAACGATAAAATTAGAATTCCAATTGAGGAAATTAAACTAACAAAAAAGACACTACCAAAAATATAAATTAGAGCCTCCATTTATAAATTGCTATAGATCTATTTTATCTCATTTCTTTCTTCCGATTGCTTCTTTAATTTTCTCAACGCTTTCTGGATTAGCCAGAGTAGAGAGATCGCCCAATTCTTCACCAGTAAATAGTCTTTTTAAAATTCTCCTCATAATTTTGCCTGAACGGGTTTTAGGCAAATCTTCAACTAAATAAACCTCTTTTGGCAAAGCAATTGGTCCAATTTCTTTTTTAACCTGGTTAATCACGTTAACCTTCGTTTTTTCCAAAATTCTACTACTAGATAGCGATGGAACTTTGGATTTTTTTTGAATGATGAAAATAACTGGGACTTCGCCTTTAATTTCATCAGGAATACCAACTACTGCACATTCGGTAATTTCTGGTAATTTATTAATGGCGTTTTCTAACTCGCCGGTAGTGATTCTATGACCGGCTACTTTAATGACATCATCAACCCGGCCAACAATTCGAATTAGACCGTTTTTATCTTTAAAGGCAGCGTCGCTAGTAAAGAAAACTCTTTTTCCATATTGGGTCCAATAGGTTTTTAAATATTTGTCAGGATCTTTATAAACTCCCCTTAATAATCCTGGTGTAAAAGGAGGAAGTATGACTAAATTTCCCATCTTCCCTACTCGGCATTTTTTTCCTTTCTCATCTAAAATCTCAAATCTTGTTCCAGGAAATGGCAGGCCAGTAAAGGCCGGTTTAAAAGGCCCGATTCCTGGCAGAGAAGTAATTAAAATTCCGCCAGTTTCTGTTTGCCACCAAGTGTCAACAACCGGACATCTTTTTTTGCCGACATTTTTGAAATACCAGAGCCAGGAAGATTCGTCTATTGGCTCTCCAACTGAACCCAAAAGTTTTAAGGTTTTAAACTTGTATTTTTCAGCAATTCTCCCATTTAATTTCTCAAACATTCTGATGGCAGTGGGAGCAGTATAAAAAATTGTCACGCCTTGCTTTTCAATAATTTTTGCCCATCTGTCTGGAATTGGCCAATCAGGAGCTCCTTCAAAAATCAGGGTTGTTATCCCGTTGAGTAATGGCGAATAGACAGCGTATGTTGTCCCGGTAATCCAACCAATGTCAGCCGTACACCAAAAAATGCTTTCTGGGTGAAAATCAAAAATCCACTTTCCAGTCCAATAAGCCTGCACCGTATAACCTCCGCAACTATGACTTATTCCTTTCGGCTTGCCAGTACTTCCACTTGTATACAAAATAAAAAACAAATCCTCTGAATCCATCACTTCTGGTTCAGAAAAGTCTTTTTCATTTCTTACTAATTCTTCCCACCAAAGATCTCGTCCTTTTTGCCATGGAACCTGTCTTCTTAGTCTCTTTACCACAATAACCTTCTCCACTTTTGTTTCTTTTATCCCTTCATCAGCCGATTCTTTTAAGTTAATGGTTTTACCTCTTCGATAATATCCATCAGCAGTGATTAAAATTTTGGCCTCTGTGTCTTGGAGTCTAATTTTTAAGGCCTGAGGCGAGAAGGCTGAAAAAATAACAGTATGAACTGCTCCAATTCTGGCACAAGCTAACATTGAAATTAGAGCCTCTGGGATCATTGGTAGATAAATTCCTACCCTATCCCCTTTTCTCACTCCCAATTTTTTCAAGGTATTGGCGAAACAACAAACTTTTTTAAATAACTCTCCATAAGTTAAAATTCTTGATTTTTCCTCCATCGGCTCTGGTTCCCAGATTAAGGCTGGTTTATTTTTTATTTTCTCCCAACTAAGAAGATTCTTTTCAAAAATATTTGAAGTAATGTTTATCTTTCCTCCCAAAAACCATCTAAAATAAGGAGGTTTATGTTCAAATACTTTTTTCCATTTTTCAAACCAAAAAATCTCTTTGGCAAGTTTCTCCCAAAATTTAATTGGATTTTTGGTTGCTTCTTTATAAATTTTAAAATCTCTAACCCAAGCTTCTTTTTTAAATTCTTGGAATGGGAAATATAAATCCCCTTTCTTAATCATGCTTAATCATATTGTTTTATTACACCTCAAATAAAAATGGGAAAAATTCCCTTGTCTAAAATTTCTACCTTGAACAGTAAAGTTTCTTGCCGACAAACTCAGCAAATTCAGCTAAACGGCAGGCGTAAGCCCATTCGTTATCATACCAAGCAACCACCTTAACCAAATTATTAATAGCCATAGTCAAAGGCGCATCGACAATGGCTGAAAAGGAATTTCCAATGTAATCAGAAGAAACCAAAGGAGTATCTTCAATGCCCAAAATTCCTTTTAATTCCTTTTTCTGAGAGGCCTTTTTGAAAATAGAATTTACTTTTTCAGCAGTTGTTTTCTTTTTGACTAAACAAACAATATCAGAAATAGAAACAGTGGATACTGGTACTCGAAAAGCAATTCCATCCAGTTTTCCTTCAAGTTCAGGAATAACTTTGCCGATTGCCTTGGCAGCTCCTGTACTGGTGGGAATAATATTCAATGCCGCTGCTCTAGCCCTTCTTAAATCTTTGTGAGGCAGGTCTAAAATTCTCTGGTCATTAGTATAAGCATGGCAGGTTGTCAGAAAACCACGAATAATTTTAAAATTTTCATTTAAAACCTTAACAATCGGGGCTAAGCAATTGGTAGTGCAAGAAGCCATATCTAAGATATCATATTTTTTAATATCTAATTTATCAACATTGACCCCTAAAACAAAAGAGGGAATTTTTTCTGAAGTTTTAGAAGGAGCAGAAATTATCACTTTTTTTGCTCCAGCCTCTAAATGCTTTCTAGCTCCTTCATAATCAGTAAAATGACCTGTACATTCTAAAACAATATCAATTGCCAGTTTTTTCCAAGGCAATTTTGTCGGATCAGCTTCAGCAAAAATTCTAACCTGTTTACCGTTTTTTGTAGCGTCAAGCAAAAGAGAATTTTCAGTAAACCTTACCTCTTTTTTGTAAATGCCATAAACTGAATCGTATCTTAATAAATGAGCCAGAGTTTCAGCGTCGGTCAAGTCATTAATTGCTACCACCTTCAAATTGGGATGGTTGTCCAAAATTCTCCTAAATGTTGGACGACCAATTCGGCCAAAACCATTGATAGCGATTTTTATTGGCATAAAAATTGAAAAAATTAACTAACTAATATCTAATAACTTAATTATTTTTTCCTTATCAAATCCTACCACAATTTGACCATCAATTTCAACTACCGGCACTCCCATCTGGCCAGATTTTTCAATCATTTCTTTTTGGGCTTTTTCATTCTCTGAGACATCAATATCTTCAAACTCAATATTTTTCTCTTTCAAAAACTCTTTCAAAGCAACACAATAAGGGCAGCTGGGTGTGGAATAAACTTTAACCATATTTTTGATTAAATAATTATGGATTTAACTATTGACAACTTCCACCACCAGAAGAACCAGTTTCTAATCCAAAACCTGGAGAAAAAACCTCTTCAGAAAGGACTTGAGAACATTCGACTGGTGGCGTGTTAAATGCCTGGCAAACGGCTTCTTTAAATTTTTCAGGCGATCTGGGGAAACTCACCACTTTGTCATTTATCACAACAGTAGGTGAACCCTGCACTCCGTATTTTTCGTTCAGATCAGTATGGACATCGAACTTGGGAAACGCACCGTTTAACCAGGTATTTTTATCGCTATACTGGGCTGTGATATTATATTTATTATCAGTTTCTGAGATGCAATTTGCCAGCTTTTCTTGATCTATATTCGCCTCTGAAAGACATTTTTCAGAATCTCCATCTTTTACAAAACAACTCAAATAACCACTGAATTTTTCTTTCTCTTCCTTTTGAATACAGTATTGCCTCAAATTCTCATCGATTTCTTTTTTCTCGTGCATTATATAATCAACAAAATAAATTCCCATATCGGCTTTATCTTTTAATAAATTATAAACTGGTAAATAGGCTTTTTCCATCTGAAGGCCGTAGGGACAATAAGACATCACGAATAATTTCACATCGGGTCTATCTCTTTTTTCTGTTTCTGAGGCTTTTTCTTTTTCATTTTGAGCAAGGGATTCCTCTTCCAAATTTATCCCCTCTTGAGGAAACAAAAGTTTTCCGTCTTTGGAAATATAAGAAGTGTATTCTTCGTCTTCGATTCTCAAGCGAATTTTATAAAGACCGCTTTCTTCTGTCACACCAATTAAAGAAACGCTCGTTCCTTCTTGCAACAAATTTTTGTTAATAAAACTAATTACTTTTTCGGCCGCTGTCTGAGGAGAAACTAAAGTTTCGGAAATAGGCCTTTCAAGCCTTTCTCGGTTTACATAAACTATCGCTCCAGCAATCAAAACCCCGGCAATAACAATAGTTATTGGTATTAAAATTTTTGATTTTTCGACTATATCCATATATTTTTATTTTAATTTACTTAGCAAAATTAAAAAAATTTTACAAGAAGCATTAAAAAATTTTTTTACTTTTAATTTTTAGAGATTTATCAAGGTTGTAGATTATCAAACCAGCAAAAGGTACCTCAATATTTATAATATCTTTATCTGATATTTTTTCAATGTATTTAATTAAGGCTCGGAGGGGATTGTGACTTGTTACAATCAAAATATTTTTCCCCTGTTTTAAATCTTTTTCAATATATTTGCAATAAAAAGGTATAGCCCTTTTGTAAACCTCTTTTAATGTTTCACCACCTGGCGGAGCAGTTTTATAACTTCTTCGCCAAAGATGAACTAATTTTTTACCATATTTTTTCATCGTCTCTTTTTTATTTAATCCCTGTAATCGGCCATAGTATCTTTCATTAAAATTTTGGCTAATATAAACTGGAATATAATTTTTATTTATTTCTTTAAAGTTTCCCCATTTTTTCATTTTTCCTTCATCTAAATGAATAAAAATTGGGTATTTTTCATTAATTAATTTTGAAATTGCCAATACACTCTGGAGATTCCGAACTAATGGTGAAGAATAAATAGCATCGATTTTGTGTTTTAATATTTTTTTAGCTAATTGTTTAGCTTTTTTTTCTTCATTCTTTATCAAAGGAACATCAACCCAGCCAGAAAACCTGTCTTCCAGATTCCATTGAGATTTTAAATGTCTTAATAAAAATAGTTTTGGCATATTCTCACGAATTATATAACTCACTACGGGCCGGGCGGATTATTACAAAAATACAAATAAATTAATAAGGCAATGAATTTCGAAACAAATTTCCGAATCAGCTAACTGTGATTTCGTCAAGCGACCTTCCCAAAAATCATCTTCCTGAAAATAACTCTTTTTCAATCTCCAATAATCGATTATATTTTGCCACTCTTTCGCCCCTGGCTGGGGCCCCGCTTTTAATAAATTCAGCTCCAATTCCTACTGCTAAATCAGCAATAAAATCATCAACGGTCTCGCCTGAGCGATGAGAAACCATAATTTTCCAACCAAAATCTTTAGCTATTTTTCCTGCTTCTAATGCTTCTGTTACTGTGCCGATTTGATTTACCTTTAACACTAAACCATTACAGGCCTTGTTTTTGTTAGCCTCTTTAATCCGTTGAATATTAGTGGCTAATAAATCATCTCCAAAAATAATTAATCCTGCATTTTGCCCTTTGTCTCTCTTGGGTGGCGGAACAAGGCCAGGATATTTCGCATTTAACATTTGCCATCCCTCCCAATCATCTTGACCGAAAGGATCTTCTAGGGCAATTATCGGATATTTTTTTAATAACTTTAAATAAAAATTAAGCAATCCTTCTTTGGTGAAGACAAATTTTTTCATTTTATATTTTTCGTCAACGTAAAATTCATTGGCTGCTGAATCAACAATAATTTTTATTGAATTTTTGTAGCCAGCTTTCTCAGTGGCTTCCAAAATTAAATCTAAGACCTGTTCTGGAAAAATTAAAGGAGGGGCAAAGCCGCCCTCATCGCCAATATTGATAGCTGATTGACCAATTTTTGATTTTAAAATTTCTCTTAAACAATGATAAATTTCGCTTGCTGCCCTTAAGTTTTCAGCAAAAAAATCCAATTGGGGGCAAATCATAAATTCTTGAAAATCTAAATCATTCCCAGCATGGACTCCCCCATTGATAATGTTAAAACAAGGCAATGGAAGGTTAGAAACTGAAGATTGAAGATTGGAGATTTGATTAATGTATTGATATAAAGGGATTTTTTTTGTAACAGCGCCGGCTCGACAAACTGCCATTGAAACCGCCAAAATGGCATTGGCCCCTAAATTTGATTTATTTTTTGTTCCGTCCAATTCAATTATTAAATTGTCAATTTCTTCTTGGCCAACAGGGTTTTTTCCAGTCAATTTTGGCCCGATAATTTCATTGACATTTTTCACCGCTTTCAAAACCCCTTTACCCTGATATCTTTTCTCGCCGTCTCGCAATTCTATTGATTCGTATTTCCCTTTCGAGGCGCCTGAAGGAACTGAGGTTTTGACAAAAAAATCAGAAGTTTTCAAAATAACTTCGATTGTCGGCCAACCTCGGGAATCTAAAATTTCTCTGGCTTTAACTGACTCAATTTTCATTTTATTGTTTTAGATATTCAAAAGCAGCTAAAGCTGCTTTTGCTCCTTCACCGCAGGCTGTAACTATTTGCTTGTATTTTCCCTCATTGACATCGCCGGCGGCAAAAAGACCAGGGGTTTTTGTTTGGCAAGTTTCAAAATCAATTTTGATTTCGTCTCTCTCGTTAAATTCAACTAAATCTTTCACAAAACAGGAAGCTGGAACAGAGCCAATTTCGACAAAAACTCCCTCTACCTCAAGAGTTTTTATTTTTTGAGTTTGCCTATCTTGATAAACAATTGAATTTACCTTTTGATCTCCGCCAACTTCTTTTAAGGAAGCGTTAGTTATTATTTCGATCTTTCCAGTTTTTTTGGCTCTTTCCTGGTTTTCTTTGTCAGCGTTTACTCTTTCTCCGTATTCTAAAATATAAATTTTCTTAGCAATATTACTTAAGAATATTGCCGCCTCAAAACCAGAATTTCCTCCGCCAATTACGGCAACAGTTTTATCTTTAAATAATGGTCCGTCGCAAATCGCACAGTAACTTAAACCGCGACCTAAAAATTCTTTTTCTCCTGATACTTTAAGAGGTCTCGGATCAGCACCTGAAGCGACAATTACTGTTTTGGCTTCATATTTTTTTTTGTTCTCAGTTAAAATTTTGAAATTTTTATCAATTTTTTCAATTTTTATTACCGAGTCAATTTCAATTTCAATTTTAAATTTTTCGAGATGTTCTTTAAATTTTTGAATGAGCTCAACTCCTGAGATTTCTTTAAATCCCGGAAAATTTTCAATTGGAATTGCCTTTCTGGCAATCTGTCCTCCAAAATCCTTTGTAATTAACAAGGTTTTTAATTTTTGTCTAACAGCATAAATCCCCGCAGTCATACCTGCTGGTCCTCCTCCGATAATTATAAGATCGTACAACATAATTATAACGCGAATTTTACTACGAAAATTTTACTACGAATTATATTATAGGCGAATAATTTATTCGTAAAGTTTCCGGTTCTTACAATTTAGTGGGTGGCACAAGAAATACAAGGGTCATAACTTCGAATTAGAGATCTAATTTTTCTTTTTCTTTCATTTTCTGAAAGGTCTATGAGTTGGGGCAAAAGAATTTTTAAATCTTCTTCTAAATTGGCTAAAAACTGGGCAGAAGGCGTAACAATATTGCAGTTTAAAATTCGTCCTGTTTTGTCTACTTCAAAATAGGTAAAAAGAGTCCCCCGAGGAGCTTCCATTGCCGACAATCCGCTTCCTTGAGTAATTTTAAATCTTTTTGGTTTTTCTTTCAAACTTGATTTTAAAATTTCTTTTAATAATTTTTCACTTTCTTTCAAAAAATGTAAAATTTCAATTGTTTGAGCAAATAAATTGTGGTAAATATCTTTAAAAAATTTTTCATCGGTGAGATTATTTTTTTCTTTGAATTCTTTAAAAGTTTTTTTAGCAAATGAATTTAAATTTTTTGAGTTGTTTTTCAGTCTAGCAATAGCACCTAACATATAAGGTTTACCTTTAAATAATGCTTTCTTTACCGGTGGTGTTCTTAGATCTTCTTCCACTTGGTTTGAATAAAAATCCCCAATGGAAAATTCTTTGCCAAATCCCTTCGCAATGTTTGATTGATAAAAAGGATAGTCTTTCTTTGAAAATAAAGAAAAGAAATTGGTTTTTCTCGACAAAACTGGATAAGATAAATTTTTAAAGGTTTCAGCAAAAACTGAGGCTGACTTAAAAACGTCTGGCAACTGGTTTAAAATTTTCTTAAGTTGAGATTTTTCTGGCAACTTTGTGAACCCCCCAATTGTCGGAGTCAAAGGATGAACTACCCTACCTCCAACTATTTTAGTGATTTTTAGGGCAAATTCTCTTACTTTTAATGTGGCCTTGGCTTCTTTTGGAAATTTCTTCATTAAATCCAAGTCGTTTTCAATATCAAAAAAATCAGCCAAAGACATAAAAAACAAGTGCAAAGCATGACTCTGAATCATTTGAGAAGCCAACATTAATTTTCTTAACAAAATAGTCAATCGAGAAACCTTCACCTCCAAAGCCTTTTCAAGAGCTGAAATGGCATTTAAAATATGAACAACCGGACAAATCCCGCAAATCCGAGAAATAACCAAAGGTACCTCAATTACTCTTCTGCCAATTATAATACCCTCAATTTGTCTTAAGCCTAAAAGAGTCTGAAATTTCAATTCCTCGACCTTCCCGGTTTTTGATATCTTTGCCCAAAAACCTGCTTCCCCTTCAATTTTATGAATATGAGGAATAATAACTTTCATAATCCCGTCAATTTATAAAAAATTTTGTTCGATGGAGCTAAACGTTATCTCAGCGCTCGACCTTAGAAAATCAGCTTAGAAATAAATAAATTTAATGGATTGTTTTTTAATTTCGTCTTTAATGCTTCGTCTTTAATGCCAAAAATTTTTAACTTTTCTTCAATTCTAAATATTACCCAGGTCAGACTAAACATTACACTAAATTAAATATTACATAAATTAAATATATTATAT
>FWPU01011533.1_pt1 | contig 12318 bp, 12 predicted proteins | sample 2228361 | NCBI WGS metagenome assembly FWPU01 (sample SAMEA103939777, study PRJEB20133) | metagenome | reverse complement strand
AAACGCCAAAATAGCCCGCGAGCAGCAAATGCCCCTCTGCCAGGATTGTGGCGTGGCGGTCGTCTTTATCGAGCTGGGGCAGGACCTCCATATCATCGGCGGTGACCTCAACGAAGCGATTGCCGAAGGGGTGCGCCGCGGCTATCGGGATGGCTATCTGCGCAAATCAATGGTGGCCCGCCCCTTTTCGGCCCGGACCAATACTCAGGACAACACCCCCCCTGTTATTCACACGACCATCGTCCCTGGCGACCGGCTGCGGATCATCGTCGCCCCCAAGGGAGGCGGCAGCGAGAATATGAGCCAGCTGGGCATGCTCAAGCCGGCCGACGGCCGCGAGGGGGTCATTAAATTCGTGGTCGAGGCGGTGCGTAAAGCGGGGGCCAACCCCTGCCCGCCGATCATTGTCGGCGTGGGTGTGGGGGGCTCGGCAGAGAAGGCGATGCTGCTGGCCAAACATGCTTTGCTGCGAGAGGTAGGCCAGCCCAGCCCCGACCCAGAGGTCGCCGCGTTGGAGGCCGACATCCTGGAGCGGGTGAATCGGCTGGGTATCGGCCCGCAGGGGTTTGGCGGGCTGACCACAGCCCTGGCGGTCCACGCCGAGACCTTCCCGGCCCACATCGCCTCTATGCCGGTGGCGGTCAATATCCAGTGCCACTCGGCCCGACACAAAGAGGCGGTGCTGTGACCGCAGTGGATTGGAATGAGCCGGGCGGTTAAAACCACACCTGAGAGGGCGCATCCGCGCCGGCCGTCCTCGTAGGAAGACGCCCGGCCAACGGCCCTTGAGGCGCGATCTCGGTCGCTATAGGTGAACAGCCCCTGAACTGAGCGCAAAGCATCAAGGAGTGAAACATGCGACTGACCACACCCTTGACCGATGAGATGGTCGAGCAGCTCCATGCCGGTGACAAGGTGACCATCACCGGCACCATCTATGTGGGGCGCGACGCGGCTCACAAGCGGCTGGTGGCGGCGCTCGATGCCGGCGAGCCGCTGCCCTTCGACCCCCAGGGCCAGATCATCTATTACATGGGGCCATCGCCGGCCAAGCCAGGCCAGCCCATCGGTTCCGCCGGACCGACAACCAGTGGCCGCATGGACCCCTACGCCCCCCGGCTGATGGAGGTCGGGCTGAAAGGGATGATCGGCAAGGGCAACCGTTCCGGGCCGGTGCGCGAGGCGATGCAGAAATACAAGGCGGTCTACCTGGGGGCCATCGGCGGGGCTGGGGCGCTGATTGCCAAAAGCATCAAATCATCCGAAGTGGTTGCTTACGAAGACCTGGGGGCCGAAGCCCTGCGCCGGCTGGAAGTCGAGGATTTTCCGGCCATCGTGATCAACGATGTCTATGGCGGCGACGCCTATGAAGAGGGCGTGAAAAAGTACAACCGCGAGTAGGCCGGATTCCTTAGCGGACCATTCGGCGCCGATCTACCTATGGGGGTCAGCAATGCGAGTGCAACTATCTGCAGAATCGGTGCACAATGAGCTGGTGCGCCGCATCGAAGAGTACAGCGGCCAGGACCTGCTGGCCTGTTACCAGTGTGGCAAATGCGCTGCCGGCTGCCCGGTGGCCTTTGCGATGGACATGCTGCCCAGCCAGGTGATCCGCTACGCGCAGCTTGGCCTGGTGGACCGCCTGACCGAGAGCAAGACGATCTGGCTGTGCGCTGCCTGTCAGACCTGCTACAGCCGCTGCCCCAAGGGGGTAGACCTGAGCCGCATCATGGAGGCGTTGCGGGAGATTGTCATGTTCGAGCAGGGCAGCCACCTCAACTACGACGCCATCCCGCCCGAAGAGATCCAGGAGTGGCCGCAGCAGGCGTTTATCGGCGGGTTCCGCAAATACGCCGTCTAATCACAGGTGGAGATAACTGCCATGAGGATATCCTACTTTCCGGGGTGCACGCTAAACACGACGGGCAAAGGCTTCGACAACGCGGTGCGGGCTTCACTGGCGGCGGTGGGGGTGGATCTGGTCGAGCTGCCGACCTGGAACTGCTGCGGCGCGACCTTTCCCCTTATCGTGGACAATATGCTGGAACTGGCAGCGCCGGCCCACGTGCTGGTGGCAGCGCGGGATGCAGGGCTGAATGGCATGGTCACGACAGCTTGCACGACCTGCTACAACGTGCTCAAGCGCACCAATCACTTTATCCGCCAGCACCCGGAGGAGCGGGAACGGATCGAGGCGTTTATCGAGGCCGAATACGCAGGCGAGGTGGAGGTCAAGGACATCCTGCACCTGCTGCGCGACGACGTAGGCTTTGCTGCCGTGCGGGAAAAGGTGCAAAAGCCGCTCACCGACCTCAAGGTGGCCTGCTACTACGGCTGTATGGTGCTCCGTCCGCCGGCCGAGGTGGCCTACGACAACCCCGAGAACCCGCGCAGCCTGGACGACCTGATGGTCGCCTTGGGCGCGACACCGGTGGATTTTCCGCACAAGAACGAGTGCTGTGGGGCCTACCTGGCGGTCAAGGATGCGGGTGTGACGCGGCAGATGGTCTACACCATCCTGAAATCGGCGCAGGCGGCCGGGGCCGAGGCGATGGTGACCAACTGCCCGCTGTGCCAGTTCAACCTGGATAAGCAGCAGGCCGAGATGCAAAAGCTGTACGCTGGCTATCGGTCTATCCCGGTATTCTATTTTAGCCAGTTGATGGGGCTGGCGTTGGGACTGGATATTGGGGATTACGGCTGGGAGCGGCATTATATCCATCCTAGATCTGTGCTCGACAGGCTTGGAGAGGTGGGAAGGTGAGATTTTTTACGGCAATTGTCGAAAAATGCCCTGATACGAACCTGTACGTCGGCTACGTGCCGAATTTTCCAGGGGCGCACTCGCAAGCGGAAACACTGGATGAACTGCGCCGGAACCTGTACGAAGTGATCGAGATGTTGCTGGAAGACGGCGAACCGATTCTGGAAACCGAATTTATCGGCACTCAGACCTTGATGGTTGCCTGAGTATGGTGAAAGAGATCTCTATCCTCAAGCCCGGCCAAGTTATAGCTATTCTAGAAAAGATGGGCTTTGTGAAAGTACGTCAGCGGGGGTCTCACCTCCAGTTTCGACATCCAGACGGGCGCAGCACGACTGTGCCCGTGCACCAAGGGCGGGACATCTCGCCGATTTTGTTGCGGCAGATTGCTAAAGACATCGGCGTTACAATAGACGAGTTCCTCAGCTATCGGTAAGAGATGTCTTTATGAACGAAAACGGTAGTTACAGCAAGCGCGTGCTGATCGTGGGTGCGGGCATCGCCGGGATGCAGGCGGCGTTGGACATCGCCGGTTCCGGCTATGAGGTGGTGCTGGTGGACCGCTGGCCCTCGGTGGGCGGGCACATGCACCAGCTTTCCGAGACCTTTCCTACCCTGGACTGCGCCCAGTGTATTCTGACGCCCCGCACCGTCGAAGTGGGACACCACGAAAAGATCAAACTCTATGTCTATTCCGAGATCGAGGCGATCTCGGGCGCGATAGGCGATTTTCGCGTGCGCATCCGGCGCAAACCGGCCTACGTGAACTGGGACCTGTGCACCGGCTGTGGCCTGTGCAGTGAAAAATGCCCCACCTCAATCCCGGTGGCCTTTGACCGGTATCTGCAGCTGGCCGAGGTAACGCGCAGCGGCAAGATCCGCTACAAAGGCACCGGCAAGGCCATCTATACCCTCTCGCCGCAAGCAGTGCCCAAGAAACCGGTGATTGACGCCAACCACTGCACCTGGTTTCAAAAGGGCAAGTGCCGCCTGTGCGAGCAGGTCTGTCCCGTCGGCGCCATTGACTATACTCAGCAACCGATCTGGTTCGAGGAACAGGTGGGGGCTATTATCCTGGCCACCGGCTTTGAGCTCTACCCGCTGGAAAAGCTGGGTGAGTATGGTGGCGGACAGGTACCGGATGTGATTGATGCCCTGGCTATGGAGCGGCTGCTGTCGGCTTCGGGGCCGACGGCCGGCGTGGTGCGCCGCCCCTCCGACGGCAAAATCCCACGGGAGGTGGTCTGGATCCATTGCGCCGGTTCGCGCGATCCGGAGCTGCATATGCCCTATTGCTCCAAGATCTGCTGCATGTACAGCACCAAGCAGGCAATGATCTATAAACACAAAGTGCACGACGGCCACGCCACCCTCTTTTATATTGACATCCGCTCGGCCGGCAAGCAGTATGAAGAGTTTGTCCAGCGGGCGATGGAAGAGGACCGGGTGCTCTATGTGCGGGGCAAGGTGAGCAAGGTTTTCCGCGACGGCGACAAGGTGATGGTCTGGGGAGTGGACACCCTGACCGGCTTGCCGGTGGAGGTGGCGGCCGACCTGGTCGTGATCTCGCCGGCGATGGTGCCCTCCGAGGGGGTGCGGCAGATAGCCGAGATGCTGGGCCTGGCAGTGGATGAGTCTGGCTGGTTGGTCGAGCAGGATGGCAATCTGGGGCCGATGGACACCCTCCGCCCCGGTGTCTTTCTGGCCGGCGCAGGGGTGGGACCGAAGGACATCCCCGAGACGGTAGCCCAGGCCAGCGGTGCGGCCGGGCGGGTGCTGTCGCTTTTTGCCCAATGGGGCGGCGTGGACGAGACCCCAGCGTTGGGGGGCTGAGATGAAGCGAATCGGCGTTTTCGTATGTCATTGTGGCACCAACATCGCCGGCACGGTGGACGTGGAACGGGTGGTCGAAGAGATCCGAAAATACCCGGAAATCGTCTATGCCGTGGACTATAAATATATGTGCTCCGACCCGGGCCAGCAGCTCATCCGCGATCACATCCGGGATGATCGGCTGGACGCGGTGATCGTGGCCGCCTGCTCGCCGGCCATGCACGAGACTACCTTCCGCAAGACGGGCGAGTCGGCCGGGCTGAACCCCTACCAGGTTGAGATTGCCAACATCCGTGAGCAGGACTCGTGGGTGCATCAGGCCTATCGGGAGGCGGCTACGGCCAAGGCTATCGAGACGATCCGTACCATTGTGGCCAAAGTGCAGTACAACGAGTCGTTGCTGCCCATCCATCTGCCGCTGGTGAAACGAGCCCTGGTCATCGGCGGCGGGATCGCCGGGATGCAGGCCGCGCTGGACATAGCCGATGCCAACTATCCGGTGGTCCTGGTCGAACAGTCGGATCACCTGGGCGGCCGCATGGCCGAACTATCGGGCCTCTATCTGAACCTGGAGAGGGGGGCGGATCGCCTGGCCGCCAAGATCAATGCCGTGCAGCAGCACCCCAACATCCAGGTGCTGCTCAACGCCCAGGTGACCGAGGTGGGCGGCTATGTGGGCAATTTCATCGTCAAAGCAGAGCAGATGGGCGAGGAACGGGTGCCTTATACCTTCGACATCGGCGCCATTGTGGTGGCGACGGGGTATGATCTGTATAGCCAGGAGCGCCTGGGAGAGTATGGCGGCGGGCGCTACCCGGACGTGATTGACGGACTGCAGATGGAGGCTATGCTCCGCCCCGACGGCCCGACCGGCGGCCGGATCGTCCGCCCATCCGATGGCCGGGTGCCGCAAGAGGTGGTCTGGGTGCAGTGCGCCGGCTCCCGCGACCCGGAGCTGCACATGCCCTACTGCTCCAAAGTGTGCTGCATGTATGTGGCCAAGCAGGCGATGCTCTACAAGCAGCAGGTGCCCGACGGTCAGGCGACCGTGTTCTACATTGACATCCGCAGCCAGGGCAAGGGGTACGAGGAATTTGTCCAACGGGCAATGGAAGATTATCACGTGCTCTATGTCCGGGGCAAAGTGAGCAAGGTCTTTGCCGAAGATGGCCGGATTACAGTGTGGGGCGTGGACACCCTGGCCGGGGTGCCGCTGGAGGTGCGGGCCGACCTGGTGGTGCTGGCCACAGCAACCGTCGCCCGCGCCGACTCCCGCGAGCTGGGCCAGCGGCTGCGCATCAGCACCGACGCCAACGGCTTTTTCAATGAAGCTCACCCCAAGCTCCGGCCGGTGGAAACCAACACCGCCGGCCTGTTTCTGGCCGGAGCAGCCCAGTTCCCCAAGGACATCCCCGAGACGGTAGCCCAGGCCAGTGCGGCGGCGGCCAAGGTGTTGCGGCTCTTTTCTCAACGACAATTGGTGGCCGAGCCGACCATTGCCACGGTGGATGTGGACCTCTGTTCCGGGTGTGGCCTGTGTGTGCCGGCCTGCCCCTATGGCGCGCGGGAGATGCACCAGTGGCAGGCCTATTCCCTGGTGCGAGAGGCGCTGTGCCAGGGCTGCGGGGCGTGTATGATGGTCTGCCCCAACAAGGCCACCCACGTTCGAAACCTGTCCACCGGTCAGGTTCTCCAGATGATGGAATCCTATTTGGCGGCGTTGTAGGAGGGACCAATGGCGATCCAGCCTGCTACCTCTTTTCTCCACCAGGTAACCGAGCTCAGCGGCCAGAAGATCGGGCGCTGCTACTACTGCCTGCGATGCAGCGCCGGCTGTCCGGCGGCAGAGTTCATGGACTACACCCCGGCCCAGATCCTGCGGCTGGTGCAGCTGGGGCAAAAGGAGATGCTGCTGCGCTCCTCGGCCATCTGGCTGTGCATCGGCTGCGAAACCTGCGGCACCCGCTGCCCAAACGAGATCCACGCCGGGGCGGTGATTGACGCCTTGCGGCAGATGGCGGTGGCCGAGGGGGTGCCGGCGGGGGAGCGGACGGTGTTCAAGCTCCACCAGGCATTTTTGGACAGCATCCGCACCTGGGGGCGGCTGCACGAGCTGACGATGTTGGCCCAGTACAAGCTGACCGGCCGTGACCTGTTTTCCGACCTGGACATGGGGTTGGACATGTTCGTCAAGGGCAAAATCCACCCCCTGCCCAAACGGATTGCCGGCCTGGATGAGGTGAAAAAGCTGTTCAAGATGAAAGCCAGAGACTAGACGTTGGAGAACGGAGAAGCAAGGATGACAACTCGCTACGCCTTCTACCCTGGCTGCACCCTGCACTCCACCGGCATCGAGTTTGGAGCGAGCAGCGAGCTGGTGTGCCGGGCGCTGGGGCTGGAGATGGTCGAGATTCCCGACTGGAACTGCTGCGGCGCCTCCTCGGCCCACAGCCTGGACCACCGCCTGTTCCTGGCCCTGCCGGCCCGCAACCTGGCCAAGGCCCAGGAAGCCGGCCCCGACGACCTGGCTATCCCCTGCGCCGCCTGCTACTCGCGCCTGGCCGCCGCCGACCTGGCGCTGCGGGAGGACGGGGCCTTCCGGGCAGAGATGGAAGAGGCACTGGGGTTCGTGTACCAGGGGCGGGTCCGGCCCCGTAGCCTGCTAGAGATCGTGACCCACGACTTTTCACCGGAGCAGTTGACGGCGCCGCTCCAAAGACCGTTGCAGGGGCTCAAGGTGGTGAGCTACTATGGCTGCCTGCTGATCCGCCCCCCCAAGTACACCGGACGGTGGGACGACCCGGAACATCCGCAGAGCATGGACTACCTGCTGGGGCTGTTGGGGGCCGAGGCGGTGCCGTGGAGCTACGGGGTGGACTGCTGCGGCGGCAGCCTGACCCTGAACCGCAGCGACGTGGTGGTGCACCTGGTGGACAGGCTGGTGATGGCAGCGCACGACGCCGGCGCAGAGGCGCTGGTGACCGCCTGCCCGATGTGCATGGCCAACGTGGATGGGCGGCAGAAATACCGAGGGGGAGCGCCGCTGCCGCGCAAGCCCCGGCCGGACTATGAGCCGCTGCCCATTTTCTACTTCACCGAGCTGATGGCCCTGGCCTACGGGCTGCCCCTGGGCAAGGTGCTGGGCAAGCACCTGGTGGACCCCCGACCGTTGCTGAAGCGGCTGAGGCTGGTTGCTGAAGAGGGGTGATATGGCGGAGGACCGGCTGGGGCACCTGACCGCTGTAGAGCGACGGGCAGTGTACGAGTTCGTGGCCGAACTGCGGAAGCGATACGGCTCCCGCATCGTAAATGTGTGGCTGTTTGGTTCGAGGGCAAGAGGCGAAGGGGGGCCGGAGTCGGACCTGGACCTGCTGGTTGTGGTCAACGGGGATGAAAGGCAAATGGCCGGCGATATTGCCTGTCTGGGCAGCGGCCTGGATCTGAAATATGGGGTTGTGTTATCGGACCTCACCATGTCGTTCGAACGCTTTGAATGGCATCGGCGTCACCAGGCCCCGCTGTACAAGAACCTGCTCCGGGAAGGGATTGAGTTGTGGACGAGCATGTCCAAATCCTAGTTGGCGTTCGGCTGGAGAAGAGCCGGGAAGATCTGGCAAGCGCCCGGCTGTTGCTGGAACATGGTCTGTTTCGAGCGGCTGTCAACCGGGCCTACTATGCGGTTTTTCACCTGGCAGCGGCGGCACTGCTGACACTGGGCGAGGAGCGGAGCAAACACTCCGGTGTGCAGAGTGCCTTTGGGCAATTCCTCGTCAGGCCGGGCATCGTAGAGCCGGAGTACTATGAAATTCTCAAGTTCGCCCGCAAACTGCGTGAAGAAAGTGACTATCGGGATGATCTAATGACGCTGACCGCCGAGGAGACGGCAGCGCTCCTGGCGGATGCGGAACGGTTCGTCACCCGTCTGGAGCGGTATCTGGCTGACGCGGGCGCAATAGAAGACCAGGAGCCAGCATGAGCAACGGTAATGATGCAGTTCTTGTCGTCGGTGCCGGGATTGCCGGCATGGCCGCGGGGATGCACCTGGCGGAAGTGGGCCACCGGGTCTATCTGCTGGACGGCGCGCCGACCATCGGCGGCTCGCTGCACCTGCTGGACCACACCTTTCCCACCAACTCCTGCGGCCTGTGCCTGATGCTGCCCCGCCAGCCCAGCCTGTGCCCTCCCTTCGAGTGCGACCGGCGGGCGGGGGTGAGCCTGCTGCCCTACGCCGAACTGGTGGGACTCGAGGGGGAAGCGGGAGCCTTTACCGCCACCATCCGCCACAAACCCCGCTATGTGGATGGCAGCCGCTGCACCGGCTGCGGCGAGTGCGCCACCGTCTGCCCCATCCCCCGCCCCCACGACCATGAGGGCCGTCTGGCGCCGGGGAAGGCCATCTACCGCCCTGCCGGGCTACGGGCCCTGCCCGACACCTGGGTCATTGACATGGACTACTGCACCCGCTGCGGGGCCTGCGTCGCCGCCTGCCCGACGGCAGCCATTGACCTGACGATGCAACCCCGCCAGGAGCAGGTCCAGGTCGGCGCGGTGCTGCTGACCCCAGGCTTTGCCCCCTTTGCCGCCCGCCTCAAGGGGGAGTATGGCTACGGCGTGTACGACAACGTCCTCTCCGGCCTCGAGTTCGAGCGGATGGTCAGCCTGGCCGGCTCAACCGTGGCCCACCTGAAACGCCCCTCCGACGGCCAGGAGCCGACAAGGGTGGCTTTCATCCACTGCGTCGGCTCCCGCGACCCGCTGTGCGGGGCGGGGTACTGCTCCTCGGCCTGCTGCATGTACACCGCCAAGCAGATAGCCCTGGCCAAGAAGCTGGACCCCAACCTCCAGGTCACCGCCTTTTTCATGGACCTGCGCCCCATGGGCAAGGAGTATGAAACCTACCTGGCCGAGGTCCAGGCGCTGCCGGGGGTGACCTATCGCCGGGCGATGCCCTCGCGGGTGCATCAGGAGCAACAGACCAAGGAACTGACCGTCACCTACGTCGGTGAGGATGGCAAGCTGCATCAGGACCGCTTCGACCTGCTGGTCCTGGCGGTCGGCCTGGCCCCCCCACCGGGGATGCAAGCCCTGGCCCAGGAGCTGGGGGTGGCGCTGAACGACTATGGCTTTGCCCTGAGCGACGGCGACCACCCCACCCGGACGACACGGCCGGGGGTGTTCGTGGCCGGCGCCTTCCGCGAACCAAAAGACATCCCCGAGACGGTGGCCGAAGCGGCAGCGGCAGCGGCCGAGGTGGCAGCCTTCTTACAAAAGGCAGGAAGCAGGGAGCAGGAGGGGGAAAGCAAGCCGCCGGCCGCCCTCCGCAACGTCTCGGACGAGGAGCCGAGAGTTGGCGTGTTCCTCTGCGAGTGCAAGGGGGAGTTGGCTCCGGTCGGCGTGGCGGAACTGGCCGCGTGGGCCGGGGAGCTGCCCGGGGTGGCGCTGGCCCGGATGGTAGCCGACGGCTGTTCGGCGGCAGGGCGGGCAGAGATACAGGCTATTATCGAAAGAGAGGCCTTGAACCGCGTGGTGGTGGCCGGCTGCTCCCCCCGCCTGTACGCCGACGAATTCGACGAGCTGATGCACCAGGCCGGCCTGGACCCCCGCCTGCTGGCGCGGGTCAACCTCCGGGAGCAGGCCCTGTACCCCCATCGCTCCTACGGGAGCCAGGCGACGGCCAAAGCCTGTTCCCTGGTGGCCATGGCTGTGGCCGGGTTGCGGGCCATGGCCGGGGTGGAGGCGCTGGCCCTGGGCACCCGGCAGGCGCTCACCCGCCGGGCGGTGGTGCTCGGCGGCGGGGCGGCCGGCCTGACCGCCGCCCTGGAGCTGGCCGCCCTGGGCATCCCCGTGGACCTGGTGGAACGGGAGCAGGAACTGGGCGGCCAGTGGCGCCACATCCACTACCAGGCCGACGGCAGCGACCCCCAGGCCGCCCTGGCCGACCTGCTGGAACAGGTGAAAAACAACGCCGCGATCACCCTCCACCTGGGGGCCGAGCTGCGGCGCCTGACGGGGCTGCCGGGGAACTATTGCTCGGTCATCGCCGGCGATGGACAGGAGCAGGTGGTCGAACATGGCGTGCTGGTGGTGGCCACCGGCGGCCGACCGGCGACGACAGGTGAATACCTCTACGGCCAACACCCCGCCGTCCTCACCCAACGCGAATTGGAACAGAGCCTGGCCGCCAGGAGCAAGGGGCAAGGGACACGGGGCAATCCAAAATCGGTGGTCATGATCCAGTGCGTCGGCTCGCGGGAACCGGAACGCCCCTACTGCAGCCGGGTGTGCTGCACCCAGGCCATCAAGAATGCCCTGAAATTGAAGGAACTGTCCCCGGAAACCGAGGTCTATGTCCTGTACCGCGACGTGCGAACCTACGGCTTCCGCGAAGCCTACTACCAGGCCGCGCGGGAGGCAGGGGTGGTCTTTGTGCGCTACGACCTGCCCAACAAGCCCCAGGTCAACGCCGCCGGGGACCGGCTGCGGGTCTCCCTGACCGAACCGGTGACCGGCCAGACGCTGGACCTGGAGGCCGACCTGCTGGTGTTGAGTGTGGGCCTCCTCCCCGAGGAGGAGCACCCCCTGGCCGAGATGCTGGGGGTGGAAAGGACCCCCGACGGCTTTTTCCGGGAAGAACATCCCAAGATGAAGCCGCTGGACCTGGGCAAAGGCGGAATCTATGTGGCCGGGCTGGCCCACAGCCCCCGCGCTCTGGAAGAAACCCGGGTCCAGGCCCAGGGGGCAGCCATGCGGGCCGCAGCCTTCCTGGCCCCAGAAAAGGTGCAAGACCGACCGACGGCGGTGTGGGTCAACGAGCGGCTGTGCAGCTTCTGCGGGCTGTGTGTGGCCGCCTGCCCCTTCCAGGCCCGGCTGATGAACTATGACACCCGCGTGGCAGAGGTGAACTATGCCCTGTGTCAGGGCTGCGGGGTGTGCGCCGTGGTCTGCCCCAACAAGGCCACCCGCCAGAAAACCCTGGAACCTACCCAGTTGCTGGCCGCAGTGGATGTGGCGCTAATGTAAAAAACTTTTCTGCAAGCAAAAGATCCGCACAAGATCTGAACGATTCTTGGGCCTGACAAGCAGTTTTCGAGAAAAATCCTTTGTGACTCGAAAGGAAAAGAAATGCCTTACAAGACGATTGGAGAGAAGAAGCTGTTCTACAACGACCAGGGAGAAGGATTTCCTCTCCTGTTCGGTCATAGCTATCTGTGGGACGCAGCCATGTGGACCCCACAGGTAGAGGCCCTTTCGTCGTCTTATCGTTGCATCGTGCCGGAACTTTGGGGACACGGTCGCTCAGATCCTCCCCCCGTCACTCCCTACCCGATTGAGAGATTGGCCAGCGATCATTGGGAGCTGGTCAGGGCCCTGGGCCTGGAATCTTGGGCCGTCATTGGCCTTTCAGTTGGAGGGATGTGGGGGGTGCACCTGGCATTGGAACACCCTGAAGCGGTCAAGGCGTTGGTGCTGATGGATACGTTTGTAGGACCGGAGCCGGAAGAAACGCACGACCGCTATTTCAAGATGTTGGACATGGTGGAGCAGGCCGGAATGATCCCTGCCCCTCTGATAGAGGCTATTGTCCCTTTGTTCTTCTCTCCAGTGACGGTACAACGTAACCCCGATCTGGTCAACCGTTTCAGGGGGTCTTTGGCCTCGCTATCGAAGGAACAGGCTCCGGGCATCGTCAGCATCGGTCGGGGGATATTTAGCCGCGCCTC
>FWPU01011532.1_pt1 | contig 12318 bp, 10 predicted proteins | sample 2228361 | NCBI WGS metagenome assembly FWPU01 (sample SAMEA103939777, study PRJEB20133) | metagenome | reverse complement strand
AGCAGGTGCAGAATCTGGAATAGCGATGAAGCGACGGTCCGCGCCCAGGAATGGAATCGCCCGGCGTGGGCTGATGCTGGTGCTGTCGTCGCCCTCTGGCGCGGGAAAAACCACGCTGTCGCGCATGCTGCTCGAGGCGGAGCCAGACGTCACGCTGTCGATCTCGGTCACCACACGGCCGCGACGGCCGGGCGAGATCGACGGCCGGCACTACCATTTCGTCACGCAGGCGGAATTCGACCGCATGCGGCGCAATCGCGACTTCCTGGAATGGGCAAAGGTGTTCGGCCATTACTACGGCACGCCGCGCGCGCCGGTGGAAAAGGCGCTGGCGCAGGGCCGCGACGTGCTGTTCGACGTCGATTGGCAGGGCGCCAAACAACTGCGAAACAAGGCGCCCGACGACCTGGTGAGCGTTTTCGTGCTGCCGCCGTCGATTCCCGAACTGCGGCGGCGGCTGCGCAGCCGTGCGCAGGATTCGAACAAGGTCATCGCCGCGCGCATGGCGAAGGCGTCGGGCGAGATGAGCCACTGGCGGGACTACGAGTACGTCATCGTCAACCGCGATCTGGACCAGGCATTCGCGGAGCTGCGCGCAATTCTTGCCGCCGAGCGGCTCAGGCGCGAGCGTCAACCGGGGCTGGCGGCGTTCGTGCGCAAATTGCAGGCCAAGCTTTGACTCGGCGTGAGCCTACATCGTCAGCACGATGCGGCCGAGCACGCGGCCGGCGCGCAAATCGTCGAGAGCGGATTGGGCGGCCGCGAGCGGCCGTTCGGTGATCGGCGGCGGTTTCACTTTGCCGGCCCGGGCCAGCGCGACCACTTCGCGCGCCTCGGCGAGCGTGCCGGTGAGGATGCCCTCGATGGCGATGGCCTTCAGCGCAAACATCGCGGCGGGCATGGCGAAGCCGCCGCCGAGCAGGCCGCTCACCACCACCTTGCCGCCGCGCGCGAGCACGCCTGTGGCAAATTGCAGCGAACGGTCGGAGCCGACGAAATCGACAATGCCGGGGACGCCGCCGGTTTGCGAGAGTATCGCCTTGCGGGCGCCGGCATCGGCAGGATCGAAAGCCGCAGCGGCCCCCGATGCCAGCGCGGCTTCGCGCTTGGCCGGATCGATGTCGGCCACGAGCGGCGCGGCCGCGAACAGCGCGCGGGCCATGCTCAGGCCCATCATGCCGACGCCGCCGAGCCCAACAAGCAGCAGCGGGCCGCGCGCCGCATGTGCGGCAAGGCGTTTCAGCGCGGCGTAGGCGGTGAGCCCCGAGCACATCAGCGTTCCGGCGAAGGCCGGCGACAGCGGCGCGAAGTCCATCAGGTATCGCGGATGGGGTACGATAACGTGCGTGGCAAAGCCGCCGTCGGCATTGATGCCGAGATGGCGCGGGGCGGCGCAAAGGTTCTCCTCCTCGGCGCGGCAGGCGGCGCAGGTCCCGCACCCGATCCAGGGATAGACGGCGACCTTGGCGCCGAGCTCGACCCCCGCGGCATCCGGGCCGCGCTGTTCCACCGTACCGGCGATCTCGTGCCCGAGGGTGAAGGGCAGGGTGCGGCCGGCGCGCACGTCGAGCCGCTTGCCGTCGCCGAGAACAAAATATCCGTCCTGCATGTGCAGGTCGGAATGGCAGACGCCGCAGCGCGCAATCCGCACGAGCACCTCGCTCGCGCGCGGCTCGGGGCAGTCCGCAACGGTCTCGCGCAGGGGTGCTTCGTAGGCGGTGAGCGAGAGGCGGCGGAGGTGGGGCATATGGGGCATCGGTCGTTCGCGGCCGCAACTTACTTCCTCTGTCGCGCTCGCGGGAGAGGGCACGGTTTCATTTCCGCGGGAAGGCGGCGTTGGCGAGCCTGACGAAGCCTTCGACGGGGATCTGCTCGGCGCGGGCCGCAGGGTCGATGCCGGCGGCGCGCAGCAGCGGCAGCGGATCGACGCCGAGCCCTTTGAGACTCTGGCGCAGCATCTTGCGGCGCTGGCCAAAGGCGGCCTCGGTGATGCGCTCGAGCGCCGGCAGGTGGCAAGCGACCGGGGTCGCGCGCGGGATCAATTCCACGAGCGAAGAGGTGACCTTGGGCGGCGGCACGAATGCCGAGGGCTTCACGTCGAACAGGATTTTTGCGCGGGTGCGCCACTGCGCCAGTACCGACAGGCGGCCGTATTGCTTGCTGCCGGGCGCGGCCACGATCCGCTCGGCGACTTCGCGCTGAAACATCAGCACCAGGCGATCGTACCAGGGCGGCCAGGGCTCGACGCCGAGCCAGCGGACAAGAAGCGACGTGGCGATGTTGTAGGGGAGGTTGGCCACGACGCGGGCGGTTCCGCGAATGTGCGGCCGTGGGTCAAATTCCAGCGCATCGCCGGCGATGACGGTCAGCCGCCCGGCGAAACGCTCGCCGAGCTCGGTAAGCGCGGCGACGGCGCGCCGGTCGCGCTCGACGGCAACGACGTGCGCGCCGGCGGCGAGCAGCGCGCGCGTCAAGCCGCCGGGTCCGGGACCGACTTCGAACACGGTCACGCCCTTCAACGGCCCGGCGGCGCGCGCGATGCGATCGATCAGATTGAGATCAAGCAGAAAATTCTGGCCGAGAGATTTCTTGGCGCTCAGCCCATGCCGGCGGATCACCTCGCGCAGCGGCGGCAGATCGTCACGCATTCGCCAGGCGCGCGGCGAGCTTGAGCGCCGCAATCAGGCTCGAGGGGTCGGCCCGGCCGGTGCCGGCGATGTCGAAGGCGGTGCCGTGGTCGGGCGACGTGCGCACGAAGGGGAGGCCGAGCGTGACATTGACGGCGTGGTGGAAGGCGAGCGTCTTGATCGGGATCAACGCCTGATCGTGATACATGCAGAGCGCCACGTCGTAGGTCCGGCGCGCGGCTTCGTGAAACATGGAGTCCGCGGGCAGCGGGCCGCGCGCGTCGATGCCTTCGGCCTTCAGGCGCGCCACCGCGGGCGCCACGAGCGCGCGATCCTCCTCGCCCAGCGCACCCTCCTCGCCGGCATGAGGATTGAGACCGGCGATCGCAAGCCGCGGCCGCGGAATCGCGAAGCGGCCGATGAGATCGCGGGCGACAATGCGGCCGGTGGCGACGATGAGGTCCGTGCTGATGCGGCGCGGCACCTCGGACAGCGGCAGATGAATGGTCACCGGCACCACGGCAAGCTCCGGAGACCACAGCATCATCACCGGCATGGCCGCCGAGCCAGTCTTCTCCGCGGCAAGCTTGGCGAGGAATTCGGTGTGGCCGGGCTCGGCAAAGCCGGAACGATACAGCACGTTCTTGGCCACTGGATTGGTCACGATCGCTGCAGCGGAACCGGAGAGCACGTCGTCGACGGCGCGGCGGATGGCGGCAATGGCAGCCGGCGCGCTCGTTGCGTCCGGCCGGCCCGGCTCGGCGCGGGTTTCCACCTCGATCGGGACAACAGGGAGCGCCGTCGGAAAAACCGCGCAGGCCTCCGCCGGCTGCACCAACGCCAACGGCGCGTCGAGCGAAAGCCGCGCCGCGCGGTGGTTGAGGTGCGCAGGGTCGGCCAGGACGTAAAACGGCGGCAGCGCAACTTCGCTCCGACGCACCCACGCGGTCAGCGCGAGATCGGGTCCGATGCCGGCGGGCTCGCCGACGGTCAGCGCCAGAGGTTGCGGCATCGGCTCACTTGTACTGGATGTAGGCTTGGCTGCGCAGCTGCTCGATGAATTTCTTGGCGCTCGCCTGGAATTGCTTCGAGTAAATCTCCTCGCGAACCTCGCGCTTGCCCACGGTGTTGTCCTTGCTGGACGGCTTCTTGGAGCACAAGGCGTAGGTGGAGATGCCCTCGGGCGTGGTTTCCGGCGGCGTCAGACGGCCCACTTCGGTCCGCTCCAGGATTTCGCGCAGCTGCGGCGGCAGATCGGCGGAACTGCGCACCACCTGCGGCCGCACGACCACGCCGCTGAGCGCCTGGGCGAGGGGGAGCCCTTCCTCGCAACTCCGAAAGCGGGTGCGCAGGCCATCGGCCTCCCGCCGCCGCCCCTCGAAGACGGCAGCAGGCGCACCGCGGGTCACGACAAACAGGATCGGCCGCAAGGTGTAGTCGTAGCCGCCCGGATCGTCCTTGTTGCGCAGCTCCAGTTCTTTCAGCACCTGGCTGTCGTTGAGCTGCAGCGAGGCGGCGTATTTTCCGCGAACCGCCTGGGCCCAGATGAATTCGGCCTTGAGGCGGGATTTGAGGGTGCTGATCGGCACGCCGCGCGCGGCAAGATCCTGGGCAAACTGCTGCTGATTCATGTTGCGGCGACGGGCCATGTTGTTGACGGCGTTCTCCACCTCGTTGTCGATGTTGAAGGCGCTGAAGTCGAAGCGCTTGGTCAACTGCAGCTTCAAACGCTCGTCGATCAGCTCATCGATGACTTCGCGACGTGTCGGGGTTCGGTTGGTGGCGAGCTGGAGGAAGCGCGTGCGGTGCTCGATATCGAGATTGGTGATCGGATCGCCGTTGACCACGACGACAACGCCGGTGCCGCCGGACGGCGGCGGGGTTTGCGGCTGAGCGGCGCCAGGCGCGCTCGATGCACGCGCCGCGGCACCGGTCGTTGCCGCGGCAAGCGGCGCCGTCTCGTTTTGGCTGGCGCAGCCGCCGACGGCGGCCGTCACAAGCGCGGCCGCGGTCCATCGGCGAGCGGTTGAAATCAGGGCGCGCATCGTTTGCATTGCAACGTTCGCAGCAGCTCGCATGTGGAGGTTCCGGCCTCCGAATCAATTCCCCGTTCCGCCCACGGTGTGGCTCACCCCCGTCGAGCCGAGCGTGCGCAAGCTCAACTGCAACAACACCCTGTGGTCGGTGGTCGGATTTCCGCTGTAGCCATAGTCCGCAATGTAATTTAGCGCCAGAATCAGACAATCGTCGATATAGCCGAAGCCCAATTGATATTGCTGGACCTGACTGGCCTCAAGGTCGTAGCGAAGCGCGGCGCTGGTCACCCAATTCGCGCTCAGCTTGTAAGACAGGCTCCCCAAAATACCGTGCCGCGGCGTCAGGAAGCCGATTTCCGGCTGCGCCGCATAGCGGCCGTACAGCACGGTGGCAATCCAGCGGTCGAAGTTTGCACGGCTTTCCGCCTCGAAGCGACGCACCGAGAAATCGCGCTCGTCAAAGCGATAGCGCGTGGTGAAGGTGTAAGTGCGGTCGGGTTGCCAGGACACCCGCGCGACATAGTCCGACCGGCTGGTGTCCAGACCGCTGGCGAGGCCGGTATTGGTGGGGTCGGGCACCGCAAAGGAGTTCACGCCGAACAGGTGGTAGGACTGCCCGAACAGCACATTGAGGAAGCCGCCGCGGTTAACCTGGGCGGTATATTGAAGACCCACGTTGGCCCGGCCGCCGCCTTCGATGCGGTCATAGCCGGAGAACTTGTTGTCGCGGAACAGATTGCTGTCGTCGAAGATGAGGCTCTGCGAATCTTCGTTGGGCAAGCGTCCGATCCGCGGCTCGTTCGGACGCACAATGATCTGGGCGATCGGCGTGATCGTCTGCGTGCCCCAGGACTGCACGCTGATGAACGGGTAGCGATATTCCAGGCCGGCGGTCGGCATGGCCCGCACCTCGGTGCTGTCGCCGGGCGTCAGGTAGTTGGCGACGCCGGGCTCGGACTTCACCGAAAGCGTCGCCACATCGCCGCGCACGGAGACAAACGGCGTGAACATCTGGCCGAACGAATCGGTGATGGTGCGGCGCCAATGGGCCTCGCCGGAGAAACGCGAGTAGGTGCCGGGAAAACCCCGCATGATGCAGTTGGCCGGGACCTTGACAGTCGGGTCGGCGGTCGTGGGCAGGCACAAGCCGCCGACCAGCGCCGTCGTGGTGACGGGATCGAAGCTCGCCTGGTCGCGGCTCAGGCTGGTGAAATTCACGTTGTAGCTGAGCTCGCCGCCGAGAATCGAACGATTGAACACGTAGTTGTAGTCCACCACAGGATGGATCACCGGGATCTGGCGCTGATTGTCGGCCTCGGAGAAGCCGTAATAGTAGATGCTGCGCGCGTCGAAGAAGCTGCGCTCGCCCCTTCCGGTCAGATAGAGCTGCGAGACGCCTTCCACAGGTGCGGAACGAACGCGATCCATGGCGTGACGATGGGTGTCAATCTTGTAGTCCTGAAAATAGCTCTTGTCGGACGGCAGAACGCCGTCGAAACCCCAAATCCACTTGTTGGAAAGCGCAAACTGGCCGGACGTCTCCAGGCTGCCGCGCCAATGCTTGTAACCCGGCGTGGTGGTTCCGTCAGCGCGGCGGAATTCCTCCTTGTCGAGCTGATAGAGACCGCCGCCGCGGATCGTGAATGAGCCGTACTCCAGCCGTTGCCGATACTCGGCCTGCATCAGCGGACCCTGCTTGGTGGTGAACATTGGCGAGAGCGTCACGTCGCGGTCCGGGGCCAGAGCTATGTAGTACGGGGTGGTGACACCGACGCCGTATTTCGTGCTGCTGGAGAGAATGGGCATCAGCCAGCCGGTCTTGCGCTTGACCGTGGGGTCGGGCGCCGCGAAATACGGCCAGTAGGCCACCGGGGTGCCGAAAAATTCGAGCCGCGCGTCCTCGAAGTAGATCATCTTCTCGGTTTCGTTGTGGATGATGCGGGCGGCCTTGACCTGCCAGAGCGGCGGTTTCTTGGGATCGGTTTTGCACGGCTCGCAGGCCGTGTAGACGCCGCTCCTCAGGACGGTGAAGTTGCCTCCCTTGCGATCCGCACGGGCGGCGGCAAAACGAGTCTGGTCGGGCGCATCGAGACGCAGCGAATCCACAAACCCGTCGCGGAAGTCGTCGCTCAACTCCATGTACTGGCCGTGGATGATGTTGCCGTCCGCCTCGGTCAGCCGCACGTTGCCTTCGGCGTGCAGCCGCTTGGTCTTTTGGTCATACACGACCTTGTCCGCCTCCAGCGTCGCGCCGGCGTAATAGACCTGCACGTTGCCGACGGCGGAAACGCGCTGGTTCGTGTAGTCGTAATGCATTTCGTTGGCCTGCAGCAGCATGGGCGCCCGGTCGCTCTTGCGATGCACGGCGGCGGGTGACGGCGGGGCGGCCTTGGGCCGATCCGGAAAGCGCAACAGCGGGCTCTGCGCGAAAGCCGGCGACGAGTCGAGGCCGCCGGCGGCAAGCATCGCGGCGGCAACCACCGCCACGGGGATGCGGCCGCAGTTCGGCAATGGGGCGCGGGTGGTCGTACGACCGGCCATCACCCGTCCTCCATGTGCAACAATGCAAGAAGACCAATGAGCCCGCCCACCAGAACCGGCAGCCAAGCCGCGATCAGCGGGTACAGCAGCTCGGCCGTGCTCAGGTCGTTGGTCACCTTGGCCATGACGTAAACGAGGAAGCCTGCCGCGACGCCCCCCAATACCATCTTGGGGACGCCGCCGAAACGAAAGAAGCGGAGGCTGAATGCCGCCGCAAGAAGAACCATAGCGGCCAGCATGAAGGGTTGCGCCAGCAGCTTCTGATACTGCAGACGGTAGCCCGCAGCGGCGAGCCCCGCGCCTTCGGCCAATCGGATGTACAGCGGCAGTTGCCAGAATGGCACGGTCTCCGGCGTGGAAAAGCTCTCCCGCACCTGCTCGGGCGAGAGCGAGGTGCTCAATTGATACGAGTCGTAAGACCGCATCGGCCCGCTCAGCGAATAGACGCGGGCATCCTGCAGCCGCCAATGGCCGTTCTCGAGCCGCGCTGATTTTGCCTCGATGCGCTCGCGGAAAGTTCCGCCGGCGTCGAAAGTGAACGCGGTCACGGTATCGAGAGCCACCCCCTGCTCGCGGCTGGCGGCGGCATTCAGGATCGAGTGGCCCTCGCCACTCTGTTGCCGCACCCAAAAGCGGCCGCCGGTGACCGGCGTACCGCGCGGACGCACGCCGGAAAGCTCGGCCTCGAGGTCCTTGGACCGTTCGAACATTGTCGCGGCAATCGGATTGTAGGCCATGGTGGCGATGAGGCCGAGCGCGAAGGCCCCCACCAGCGCCGGCATGATGAATTGCCAGGCGGAAATTCCCGCGGCCCGCGCGACAACGAGCTCATGACGGCGCGAGAGGTTCAGGTAGCACGACATCGCGCCGGTCAACACGCAAAACGGCAAAATCCGCTCGACCGCGTGCGGGGCGCGATGCAGCGACGTCTTGAGCGCAAGCAGCGATGACAAATTGGCCACGTGGTAGTGCCGTCGCATCAGCTCGATGTAGTCGAACAGCAAGATCAGCGCGAAAATTCCAACGAACACGGCCAGCACCGAGCCCAGGAAGTGCAGTCCGAAATATCGCGCCAAGGTGCCTGTCATCATGGCGTTATCTCAACCGGCCACAGCGCGGCGCAGCCACCGCTCGGCAATCATGGTGGTCAAATTCAGCACCACGCCCGGCGGTTCGATGATGATCCCGCGCGAAATGCCGAGGTAGCAAAGCGCGACGGTGGCGAGAATCATGACGTATCCGACGGCCAGCATGGGCGGCGTCTGCATGCCAAGTACGATGCCAACGAACCCGCCGACCCGGACCAGAACGACGCCGGCGATGACGCCGAGAATCGACCAGGTGCGGCTCTCCCGCGTGGTGCGCGGCGCGCCGAGGAAAACGTAGGCGATCATCACGAACGCGAACGGATAGAGGGGGGCCAGAATGCGGTCGTGCAGCTCGGCGCGGGCTTTTCCCTGCTGTGCCTTGAAAGCCGGATCGTTCGGATCAGGCCGGAGCAATTCCCACAGATAGCGCTCGCGCATCGAATAAACGATGGTTTGCGGACCGGCGGCAAACTGTGAAAGATCAAAATAATTGTCCGCAAACCGGACGATTTCCGGATCGCGCCGACCGGCTTCGTGCCGCTGCAGGCTGCCGTTCTCCAGCACAAGGTAACTGCCGTGCTCGTTCTTGGCGATGTGACCGCGTTCGGCAAGCAGGGTGATGCGTTCCCTGTCGTTGCGTTGATCGTCGAGCAGAACGTCGAGCAACTGACCGTTCGGTTGGCGCGCACGAATGTGGAAAGTCAGCCCCTGTTCGATGATCGTGAAGCGGCCGGGCTGCACGATATTGGTGACGATGTCGGCACGCACCTCGGTGATCCAGTGGCGAAGCTGCCGCAGCGCCTGCGGCGCCAGATAAACGCTGATGGCGGCGACGAGCAGCGACACGAGGATCGCCATGGCGAAGAACGGACGGAACAGCCGCCAGGGCGACATTCCGGCCGCGTTCATGACGATGATCTCGGAGTCGGTGCTGAGCTTGTTGAGCACGTGAGCAACCGCAATCACCAGCGCCAGCGGCGCAATCACCAGCACTAGCAACGGGATGGTGAGGCTGGTGATGCCGAGGAACACGAGAACGTTCTGACCTTGGGTGGTCACCAGGTCGAACTCGCGCAAGGCGTGAGTGACCCAGATGATGGCCGTCAGGCTGACCAGCACCACCAAAAAGGCGCCCAAGGTGGTGCGGAAGATATAGGCGCCGATCGACCCCATCCGGCTACATCGTCCCCGATGCACAATCACGCCCTTCGCGCGGACGAACGCATGCCCGGCACGGCGAAAGGCGGGACGGCTTCCCCTCCAATATCCCCTTGATCCATCCACAAAATGGCCTCGAAAAGGCAATGCCGCTGAAGATGATGAATAATCGGTTAATAGGCCATTGGTGTGGCCGGGTCTCAACAGGTTCAGACAAGCGGCGGAGAAACCCCGAAAAAAGTGCCTTGAGCGAGGCCGCGCTTTGCAGACGGCGTGGGGCAGGGCATAAGCGTCGCCGCGCGGCGCTGCTGGCGCCGAAAATCTGCAGGAACCTCCCATGAGTGACGCCAGAACCCTTGAATTTGCAGGATTTTCCGCGCCGCCGAAGGGCGTGGTCGTACTCTTCTGCGAAGAGGGCCGAAAGCTCGGCCGGGTGGCGCGAAGGGTGCTGGGCGGCGCAGCCGAGTTGTTTGCGCGTGCGGCGGAGGCCGAGCGGTTCACGGGAAAGTCGGGCAGCACCCTCGAAATCGTGGCCCCGGCAGGGCTGCCGGCACCGAAGCTCGTGGTGGTAGGGGTGGGCCAAGCCAGCAAGCTCGTGCCCCGCGATTTCACGAAGTTCGGCGGGGTGGCCCTGGGGAAGATCCCCAATGCGGCAACCGAGGCGACGGTCTTCGCCGAACTGCCAAATGGGGCGTTCAAGCCCGAGCAGGCCGCGGCTCTGGCGCTCGGCATGCGGCTGCGGGGGTACGCCTTTGACCGCTACAAGACCAAGCGGAAGGAGGACGAGCCTCCCGAGGCCAAGACCAGGATCACCATCGCGGTCGGCAACGTGGCGGCGGCCGAGAAAGCTTGGGCGCCGCGGCGGGCGCTGGCCGAGGGGGTGGTGCTCGCCCGCGATCTGATCAACGAACCGGCGAACGTCGTCTATCCGGAGGAATTCGCGCGGCGCTGCCGGGAATTGCGGCGGCTCGGGGTGGCGGTGGAAATCCTCGACGTGCCGGCGATGAAAAAGCTCGGTATGCACGCGCTGCTCGGGGTCGGGCAGGGATCTGCGCACGAGAGCCGGCTGGTGGTGATGCGTTGGAACGGCGGCAAGAAGGGGACCCCCCCGCTCGCCTTCGTTGGGAAAGGCGTTTGCTTCGACACCGGCGGGATTTCCATCAAGCCGGCAGGCAGCATGGAGGATATGAAAGGCGACCTCGCGGGGGCTGCGGCGGTCACCGGGGTGATGCACGCGCTCGCGGCGCGCAAAGCGCGCGTCAACGTCGTCGGGGCGGTCGGGCTCGTGGAAAACATGCCGGACGGCAAGGCGCAGCGGCCGGGCGACATCGTCAAGTCCATGTCGGGCCAAACCATCGAGATCATCAACACCGACGCCGAGGGGCGGCTCGTGTTGGCGGACGTGCTGTGGTACGTCGCCAAGAAGTACAAGCCGAAGCTGATCGTGGACCTTGCCACGCTCACCGGCGCCATCATCGTGGCGCTCGGGCACGAGCACGCGGGCCTGTTCTCCAACGACGACAAGCTGGCGGCGAACCTGATCCGCGCAGGCGAAGCCTGCGGCGAAAAATTGTGGCGCATGCCGCTTGCGCCGGAATACGACAAAATCATGGACTCCAAATTCGCGGACGTGAAAAACGCCGGCGGGCGCAACGCGGGCGCGATCACCGCGGCGCAGTTTCTGCAGCGGTTTGTCGCCGACAAGACGCCGTGGGCGCATATCGACATCGCGGGCACTGCGCTCGGCTCCCCGCAGACAGACACCAACAAGAGCTGGAGCTCGGGCTTCGGCGTGCAACTCTTGGACCGGCTGGTGGCGGACAACTACGAGCGCTAAATTGCCCGCGTCGTTGCGGAGAAAGACGCAAGCGCGCGCGTGCAAGGTCGATCAAATTGCGCCGGAGGAGGGATCCCGTGGTTTCGCCCAGCGACCGCGGAGTGCGGAGCAAGGAGGCGCGAGCGGCATGACCGAACTGTTGTTCTATCACCTGCACCGCCAACCCATCGAAAGAGTGCTGCTGGCGTTGCTCGAGAAATCGCTCGAACGCGGCTGGCGCGTGGTGGTGCAGGTCGCATCCGAGGAGCGCGTCGAGGCGCTGGATGCGCACTTGTGGACCTATCGCGACGACGCGTTCCTGCCGCACGGCACAGCAAAGGACGGCGACGCGGCCGTGCAGCCGGTGCTGCTCACCACGGGTGAGGAGAATCCCAACGGCGCGCAGGTGCGGTTCCTGATCGACGGCGCGTCGGTTCCGCCGGATGCCGCAAGCTATCAGCGCATCGTGCTTCTGTTCGACGGCGAGGACGAGGAAGCGGTTGCCGCAGCGCGCGCGCGATGGAGCGAAGCGAAGTCGCGCGGCTTCGCCTGCACCTATTGGCAGACCGACGAGCGGGGCCGATGGAGGCAGGTGGAGTAAAACGTTAACGGCCGCGTCTGGCGCCGCCAAGTTGTTGCCTCCGCCGCGGCGACGTCACAATATTGCGATCCGAAGGGATGGGATTGCGTTCCGAATGCATTGGGGCGGCAACGCAACAGGGAGGCGGACCATGACCTTCCCGCGCAGAGGCGCCTGCAAAATATTTGCCGCGGGCCGTCTGTGGCCGGTCGGCGCTTCCGCTCTGGCACTTGGGCTTGCGGCTTGCAGCAGCGTCGATCTGACGAGCTTCAGGCTTCCCGCGGTCGGCGACCTGCGGCTGCCGACGATGAGCGCCCCAGTGCCGGTCGAGCAACGAAAGCCGGTTCCGCCCGAGGAGCTGGTCGACAGCGAAGGACGGTGCGCGGGCTCGCCGATGGCGGCGGCCGAAGGGGCGCCGGAGCCCGGCTCCGACCCGGTCACGACGCCCACGAATCCCGCCCTCGCCGCAGGC
>FWPU01010634.1_pt1 | contig 12318 bp, 9 predicted proteins | sample 2228361 | NCBI WGS metagenome assembly FWPU01 (sample SAMEA103939777, study PRJEB20133) | metagenome | reverse complement strand
AAAAGAATATATAGCTACATCAAATGACGGTACTAAAATTATAGAAAAAAGATTTAGGTCGTTTGAATCCATGATAAACTGGGCTTTACGGATAGAAGATTTTACACTCATAAACATAAAAGACCTTGAACCCGCTACGTATTATATAAAAGTTACCGCAGAATCGAAAATCAGAAAACTTCCACCTGTTATAGGATACTTTTTAATATTCCTTCACGAAAATGAATTCAAAATACAAAAAAATTCAACCCATTTTACTATAGGAATTAATAAATGAAAAGATTGAAATTTATTTCTTTCCTCCTAACCCTTTTTCTAATAACGGTTATAACATTTAGTATAGAGATTCACTATTTAAGACTTGAAAGCGTTTCTTTTTTTACAAATATTTGTGTAGCCTTCTTCTTTAAGTTTTCTAACTATTGCAGAGCCAACAAGTCCCCTATGCCCTGCTACAAAAATTTTACTACTCTTGCCTTTAAATATTACCATAATTGCTCTTTTGACTCTAATATTTTTTGTTAGTAAAAGTCTTATAAAACTTTATTTCGAACGAAAACAAAAAATTCGCGGTTATAAGTTTAAAACAAGGATTGTCGCTATATTTGTTGTTCTAACATCTATACCTGCTCTCTTCTTGTTTATTTTGACAAGTGGACTCGTTACAAACTATATAGACAAATGGTTTGCACCACAAATAAGCGCACCGTTAGAAAGTTCATTAGAGATTGCGAAGCTTTTTTATGATCTTGAAAGGCAAAGAGTCATGGAATATGCAAAATCTGTATCCGCTGGCAAAAAACCATCTAATAAAGATAATTATATTGTAAAGTACTTATACAGTTTACCCGATAATGCTACCGAAACTGTAAAGGCAGGGTTTGAAGGAAAAGCTGGCACAGAAATTATCTCGAGCAAAAATAAAGATATAGTAAGAGCGGTTGTTCCCGCTTATCGGCGTGGTGAGAGAAAGGGAATTATATTAATCGAGTCTAGTATCCCTTCATACATCAAAAAAAATGCAGATAATATCAAAGAGGCCTATGAATCTTACTTATTACTTGAATCATGGAGAATTCCCATAAAACTAAATTACCTTCTTACTATAGGTTTTTTCACACTTATTGTAATCTTTATGTCGCTTTGGATAGCGCTAAAAATCTCTCAAGGGATAACAGAGCCAATCCAGAATCTTGCTCAAGCAACAGAACGAGTTGCATCTGGCAATCTTAATGTAAAAGTAGAGATCGAACGCGACGACGAGATAGGTTATCTTATAAGCTCATTTAACGACATGGTGATGAAGTTAAAAGAGAGTCAGGAGAAGATTCACTCAGCTTATCTTTATATAAAAAATATTCTCGATAACATAACATCTGGGGTGATAATGCTGGATACCTCAGGAAATATTTTAATGATTAATGGTGCTGCCTGCAGGATATTAAATATCAGCCCTGAAGATGTTGTTAATAAGAATTATAAAGAACTTATCTCGAAAATAAACTCTGCTGAATTATATAATCTTGTGAGTAGCATCGAAGGCCGCGCTTTTAGTCCTGTCAGACAACAAATAAAAGCAGTTTTAGGTGATAAAAGGTCTACCCTTCTGGTATTTATAACGAGCCTAAAATATTCAGATAAATACATAGGCCTCCTTGTAGTATTTGAAGATATCACAGATGTTCTTGAGGCTCAAAAGGCATTAACTTGGCAAGGTATTGCTAGAAAGATAGCCCATGAGATCAAGAATCCTCTTACTCCTATCAAACTCTCAACAGAGCGTATTATAAAAAAATGGGAAAATAAAGATGCAGATTTCGATGAGGCATTCAAGCGAGCTACTAAGTCTATAGTAAAAGAAGTAGAAAGCATGAAAAGACTTGTAGATTCATTCACAAGATATGGAAAAATGCCTGATATTATCAAAAAACCTACGGAGATATCTAATATAATTAATGAAGTAGTTGATTTATATAAAGAATACAAAGATATAGAACTAAAAGTTTCGCTTCCGAATAATCGACCTCAAATGGAAATAGACGGGGAACAAATTAAAAGAGTCATAATAAATATAATCGATAATGCCATACAAGCAATGGGAAATAAGGGCGTAATTAATGTTGTAGTCGATTTTGATATGTTAGATAATAAGGTCTTAATAAATATTTCTGACAATGGACCGGGTATTAAAGATGAAGATAAAGATAAATTATTTGAACCTTATTTTTCAACGAAAAAAAATGGTATGGGTCTCGGACTCGCGATAGCTAAAAGGATCATACTGGAGCACAAGGGTGACATAAAAGTTAAAGATAATAAACCAAGAGGTTCCATATTTTCTATAGAATTACCTATCAAGGAGAGTTAAATGGAGGAAGCTCTTGTTCTTGTAGTAGATGATGAAGAGGGTATCAGAGAAAGTTTGTCTGATATACTCGAAGATGAAGGATATGAAGTTATAACTTCAGAGACGGCTGAAGAAGCATTAAAGATCATAAGAGAGAATAATCCGGATTTAATATTCCTGGATATATGGTTACCCGGGATGGACGGTCTTCAGGCGCTTAAAGAGATTAAAGAAGTCAACCCTGAATTGACCGTTGTTATGATATCCGGGCATGGTACTATAGAACTTGCGGTTAAGGCAACAAAAATGGGTGCATATGAGTTCCTCGAAAAACCACTTTCTCTCGATAGAGTTCTTCTGGTAACAAAAAATGCACTCGAAAAAAAGAAAATTGAATTAGAAAATAAAGCCCTTAGGTTGACTTTAAAAAAACAACGAAGATTAATAGGAAATTCTTTAAAAATGCAAAAACTTCAAGAACAAATAGAAATGGCGGCAAAAAGTAATAGCAGGGTTTTGATACTCGGTGAAAGTGGTTCTGGTAAAGAGCTTGTTGCACATATTCTCCATGAAAAAAGTAGCAGAGCAAATAAACCTTTTATCGAGGTAAATTGTGCCGCAATACCACAGGAACTAATAGAAAGTGAACTTTTTGGCCATGAAAAAGGTTCCTTCACAGGAGCATTTGAAAGGAAAAAGGGTAAATTTGAATTAGCGAATGAAGGAACATTATTTCTTGATGAAGTAGGTGATATGTCACTTACTACACAGTCAAAGGTGCTTCGTGTTATAGAAACGCAAGAGTTTCAGCGTGTGGGTGGTAGCAAAAGTATAAAGGTAGATGTAAGAATTATTTCTGCTACGAACAAAGATCTTTTTGAAGAGGTTAAAAAAGGTACGTTTCGTGAAGATCTTTTTTATAGATTGAATGTTATCCCCATATTTGTACCTCCGCTCAGAGAAAGAAAAGAAGATATACCTGAATTAGTCAGGTATTTCCTTGATTACTTTGCAAAAGAGTATGGTCAGAAACCTAAAAAAATAACTCCTGAAGCTTTAAAGGCTATCGAAAACTATAACTGGCCAGGAAATATAAGAGAGTTAAGGAATGTCATAGAGAGGCTTGTTATAATGACACCATCAAATATTATATCCCAAAAAGATATTATCATCAGCGAAACCTCACGTTCAGATTACTTTTCATATAAAACCCTGAAAGAAGCGAAGGAATCCTTCGAAAAAGACTTTATAACTAAGAAACTCGAGGAAAACAACTGGAATATCTCAAAGACTGCGGAGATCTTAAATATAGAAAGAAGTAATCTTCACCGAAAAATTAAGGCATATAACATAAAAACGCCTTGATCTGAAAAGCATTATGGTATATAATCGATTGTATTCGCAAATCAATTCTCGCCAATTCTGTGAAGCTTCATAAAATTTGTTTTTACTAGTGTAGAAAGCGGAGAACTCGATATAATTACAATCCTATCCCCCTTTTTTACAATACGTTCTTCAATAAGTCGCTTTTCAACCTCCATTATCATTTCATCCATTGTAGACAACAATCCCATATTTTTTGGATATACTCCCCAATAAAGGCACATTCTATTTTTAATCTTGTCATCAGGTGTAAAAGCTATAATCGGAACTTTTGGTCTAAATTTCGATACTAATTTAGCCGTAAACCCCGACTTTGTAAAGGCAACAATTGCTTTAGCTCCTATATATTCCGCAGCAACACAAGCAGCATCTGCCGTAGCTTCTGCGAATGTCTTACCACGTAAATAAACAGATCTGTATTCTTTTCTCAATTCTGTATATCTGATAATTTTATCCATCATTTTTAATGAATCAACAGGATATTTTCCAGAAGCCGTTTCTGCTGAAAGCATAAGCGCATCAGTTCCATCAAGTACTGCGTTAGCAACATCCGTAGTCTCTGCACGTGTTGGTCTCATATGTTCAGTCATTGATTCAAGCATCTGTGTAGCAGTAATAACAATCTTCCCCCGTTTATTTGCCTTATCAATCAAAGCCTTTTGTATGAGAGGAACCTCTTCGGCTGGCATTTCAACGCCCAAATCTCCTCTTGCCACCATTATACCTTCAGCTTCCGAGAGTATCTCATCAATATTAGAAAGCGCTTCAGGTTTTTCAATCTTAGCAATAAGCGGAATATACTGCCCTTTTCTCTTAAGCCACATTTTGACTTTACGCAAGTCGTTGGCTGTTCTTACAAAAGATATAGCAACATAATCAACATCCATGCTGAGTCCGAATATCAGGTCTTTCTCATCCTTTTTTGTAAAGGATCGCGCGGATATCTTTACATTAGGAAGATTAACACCTTTCTTACTTTTCAATATGCCACCTTCGATTACCTTAACCCTCAGCCCTTCTTTTTCTTTCCCTATAACTGACAGCTGTATTAGTCCGTCATCAAGAAGTATTTTATCTCCTATTTTCGTATCCTTTATTAAGGGAGGATAAGATATAAATATCCTTTCTCTGTTTCCTATGCCTTCTCCAGGTCTTAGAACAAGCGTAGTACCTTTTTTTAACTCAATTTCGCCGCCTTCAATTAATCCTACCCTAATCTTGATACCCTGAAGGTCTTGAAGGATTGCAACAGGTTTTTTTAGCTTTTGCGAGACATCTCGAATAATCTCTATATATCTTTTATGTGTGGAATAATCGCCATGTGAAAAATTTAGTCTCGCAACATTCATCCCATTTTTTATCAATGAGGCTATTATTTTTCGACTCGAAGAAGACGGTCATATAGTACACACTATTTTTACATTTCTATATTTCATGGGTTAGAAACTACCACAAACTATATTAAAAATAATGCAAATTGTTTTTAAAAGTTTATTTAATAAAATTATGTGAAATCCCATAATTTTTCTGGAGTATTATATGCTTTTGCCAATCTTTACCCTTTTGGGGATAATCAGTTCTATAATGTGCCCCTACACTGCCTTTTCTCAGTATTGCAGCCTCAATAATTAATCTTGCAACTATCAGCATATTCTGAAGTTCGAGTTCGCGTCTTTTTGTAAATATATATTTGTGTATAAAAGACCACTCATCTATTTTTGCCTTCGCTGTCTTCAAAGACTCACTACATCGCACTATGCCTACTTTTTCCCACATCAACTTTCGCAAAGAACATCTTATCTCTTCTATATTAAAATTTTTCTTTATAGATTCTGGATGGGCAATCTTTTTCATCTTCTCTTTAGTAATTTTTTTTATTTTTTGGGATAGAATTTGCAAGCCGTATTCTCCCGCTGCCCTGCCTGTCCTTGCTCCAAAAACTATTCCTTCCAAAAGACTATTCGAGGCTAATCTGTTTGCACCATGGACACCTGTACAAGCCACTTCGCCTGCAGCGAAAAGACCCTTAATATTTGTTGCACCAAAAATATCAGTCTTTATTCCGCCCATAATATAATGTGCAGCAGGAGAAACAGGTATAGGTTCCTTAGTTATATCTATGTCGTATTGAAGACATGTAGCATAAATTCTTGGAAATCTACGTTTAATATAATTACTATCCAAATGTGTGAGGTCTAAATAAACGTGAGTACTTTTGGTTCGCACCATCTGCGATATTATTGCCCTTGAAACCACGTCTCTCGGCGCAAGCTCTGCATCTACATGATAGTCTCTCATAAATCTTTCACCTTTAATATTTCTTAAGATTGCGCCTTCACCTCTCATTGCTTCACTCAGTAAAAACTGTGGAGCAGAAGGTGCAAAAAGAACTGTGGGATGAAATTGGATAAATTCCATATCCTCAAGAATAGCTCCAGCCCTGAATGCAATTGCCATTCCATCACCTGTTGAAACAGCAGGATTTGTGGTCCTCGAATAAACCTGTCCAGCCCCGCCAGTTGCAAGTATTGTGGCTCTCGCAAATAATGCTATTCTTTCATTTCCTACCAAAATATATGCACCGTAACATGTATTATCATTTATTATCAAATCTTCAGTGAAGGCAAAAGGATATTTTCTTACATTGGTAAAAGAGCGGACTTTCTTTAAAAGTACACGCTCAAGTTCTTTACCTGTAGAATCACCATGTGCATGGAGAATCCTTTTTCTTGAATGGGCAGCTTCCATTGTAAAATCTAATTTTGTACCTTCTTTGTCGAACTCAGCACCCCACGATATAAGCTCGAGTATTCGCTTTGGTCCTTCTTCAACTAATATTTTTACTGCCTCTTCCCTGCAGAGACCATCACCTGCTTTCAATGTATCTTCATAATGAATACCAACCTCATCTTCGTCACTCAGTGCCACAGCAATACCTCCCTGCGCATATTCAGTGCTACTCTCGGCAGGCCTGTCCTTTGTCACAACTATTACCTCGCCATAAGGTGCTAACTCTACTGCAGCCCTCAGACCTGCAACGCCGCTACCAATTATAAGGAAATCGGTCATTTCATTTTTCATAAATAACTATGAGCATAAAGGATATTTAACATGAAATCAAGAACTTAAAATAAATTAGTTTATTTTTATTATGTATAATAGGAATAGAAAATAAAATAGTCTTAAAGGATTTTTAGGAGGAAGCTTATGTCTAAAGTATATTTTGCCTCTGCACGAGCATTAAAATGGAAATATGATGATAGCATGCCTGGTAAACTCGAACGTTTATTGAAAGAGTTTAATCTGTCCAGATATTTTGAACCAAAGGAATGGGTAGCTATTAAGACACATTTTGGTTCTGAAGGTGCACATAGAATAGTAAGGCCTGTCTTTTTGCGAAAAGTTGTTGAATCGCTCAAAAATATTGGATCAAAACCTTTTGTAACAGATACAGTAAGAATTAAAGGTCTTGATTATCTTGAAGTAGCAAATCAGAACGGAATAAATCATCTCACTGTCGGAGCTCCAGTTATACTCGCTGACGGCTTATATGGTAATGACAATATAATGGTTAGAGCAGGTGAGATACTGGGCGAAATTGCTGTCGCAAGTGTTATTTATGATGTTCCTGCAATGGTTGTTTGTTCACATGTTAAAGGACATATACAGGCAGGTTACGGAGGAGCCATAAAAAATGTAGCAATGGGCGGAGTAAGTTCAAGTCACAGAGAATGCGGTTGGAAGTGCGGAAGAGGAGCCATGCACACTATTGGCGAAGGAAATTTGATCTGGCAAAAGGATAGATGCGAATTATGTTATCAATGTGTAGAAGTCTGTCCGCTTGAGAGCATAAACTTTGAGAATGAACTTTTTAATTATAATGCTGAAGGTTGCTGGAGATGCGGAAGATGCACAAGAGTTTGTCCAACAGGTGCACTGACTCTGCCAAGCGACGACGAAAGATTTATGCGTTCACTTGCAGAGTCTGCAAAAACCGTATTGAGTACATTTAGAAAAAATAAAGTTATATATATCAACTTCCTCACAGAAATCCAGCCGGAATGCGATTGCATGCCTGTGGCCGACGTACCTGTCATTCAAGATCAGGGAATTTTGATCTCAGATGATATTGTGGCAATCGAACAGGCCAGCGTTGATTTACTATTACGCGCAGGTCCTTTACCACAATCTGCAACTGAGGAAAAAAAAGTAGCAACAGGTGAAGATATTTTATATAAACTCACTCAAAAACCATATTGGATTCAAATTGAAGAAGCCGAAAGACTTGGACTCGGCAACAAACAGTATGAATTAGTCGAGATTAAATAATTTAAAACTGCTGCCCGAAGGAACTGGACAGCAGTTTAGGGGCGATAACAAGGTAATTTAAAAATAAATAACATTGAGTGAATATGTTTGTCAAGACCAAAAATTTTCCTTTGGCAAAATTTACATTGATTTCAAAAAGGCCTACGTATTTATATGTTAGATAACGATATCTCAAAATTAAAAATAGATAAATCAATAGATATATATTATTCCAGAAAACGAAGGAGATTGATATACTGGACAATAATTATATTTCTTTTAATAACATTAGGATTTCTTTTTTTAAAAGGCGTCTTTTCTCGTGCGATTGAAATTGAAGTAACTAATGTTAGCAGAATTTATCCTTCTCAGACTTTAACTTTATTAAATGCAAGTGGTTACGTTGTAGCTCAGCGTAAGGCAGCAATCTCTTCTAAGATTACAGGCCGCATCGTATCAATTGCAGTCGAAGAGGGAAGCCATGTTAGAGCAGGGCAGATTGTTGCTAAATTAGAAAATGAGGATGTAATTGCTTCAAAAAAGCAGGCAGAGGCAAATCTCAAAGTCGCATATCATAATTTAGAGCATGCGAGGGCTGAACTAAATGATGCCGAGCTTTCTTTTAATCGTATGAAACTTCTCTATGAACAGGGTTTTGTGTCTAAAGCTGATTATGATAGCGCTGAAGCGCGTTATAAAAAAGCAGGCGCTTCTGTACAAGCTGCCGAGGCTACCGTCAAAGCAAGTAAAGCTGAAATAGAAGCAGCAAATGTGGCATTGGAATATACCTTACTCCGTGCGCCATTCGATGCGGTAGTACTAACAAAGAATGCCGATATAGGTGATATTGTCACACCAATTGGTGCGGCAGCAGAAGCAAAGGCAGCAGTCGTCACCATAGCCGATTTAAATTCTCTTCAAGTAGAAGTTGACGTTTCTGAATCGAATATCCATCAAGTTAAGGTTGGCCAGCCCTGTGAAATACTGCTGGATGCACTTCCTGACTTGCGTTTTCGCGGAGTAGTTCATATGATCGTACCCACTGCTGATCGCACAAAAGCAACAGTGCTCGTAAAAGTGAGCTTTATTGATAAGGACAATCGCATCCTACCTGAAATGAGTGCAAAAGTTGCTTTTCTATCAAGAGAAATTGCTGATAATGAGAACAAGCCTATTATTGCGATTAAGCAAGATGCTGTAATTAATCGAAATGGCAAAAATTTTTTGTATCTTGTTAAAGAAAATCGTGCTCTCGAAACCCCTATTATCGTTGGGCGAAAATTTGGCGATATGTTAGAAGTTCTAAGTGGAGTCGAAGTTGGTGACAGGGTAGTTTTAAAACCCATAAATAAAATAAAAAATGGCTCAAAGATAAAGATTGCCGAAAGGTGAATGAACAAGTCGCCTATTGTTGAAATTCGACATTTATTCAAATCCTATAAAAGAGGAAACCAGATTTTACCCGTGCTCAACGACATCTCACTTGATATCAAAGAAGGTGAGTTTCTTGCACTGATGGGGCCTTCCGGTTCAGGTAAAACAACTTTACTAAATCTAATAGCAGGAATAGACAAAGCTGACAGTGGCACAATAAGAGTCGGAGGGATAGACATCACTGCACTTTCTGAAAGAGAGGTTACCCAATGGAGAGCTTTAAATGTGGGGTTTATCTTTCAATTTTATAATCTCATTCCGGTATTAACTGCTTTTGAGAATGTAGAACTTCCTCTCCTTCTTACAAATCTTTCCAAAAAGGACCGCCGTAAACATGTGGAAACGGCGTTGAGGATAGTAAGCCTTTCAGACAGGATGGATCACTATCCTTCTCAACTATCAGGTGGAGAACAACAACGTGTAGCAATTGCAAGGGCTATTGTTACAGATCCAACAATACTTGTTGCTGATGAACCAACAGGCGACCTTGACCGCAATTCAGCTAACGATGTACTCCAGTTAATAGATCGCCTAAATATTGAACTTGGGAAAACTATAATAATGGTGACCCACGACCCAAGAGCTGCTAAAAAGGCACGTATAATCATGCATCTTGATAAGGGTGTTTTGAATGCACGTCCTAAAGTTGATTTTTAGAAACTCATTCCGTCATAAACTTCGTAGTTTTTTGACTATTTTTGCAGTCGCAATTGCTTTACTCGCATTCGGTCTACTCAGAACAGTAATAAGTACATGGTATTTGGGCGTAGAAACAGCCTCAGCAAAGAGGCTTGTAACAAGAAACGCTGTATCGCTGGTGTTTCCATTACCACTTTCATATAAAGATAAGATACGCCAGATTGAAGGGGTTAAAAGAGTTTCATATGGAACATGGTTTGGGGGAATTTATATTGATGAAAAACACTTCTTTGCTAACTATGCAGTAGAACCTAAAACTTATCTTGAGATGTATCCTGAAATAATACTTTTACCCGAGCAAAAAGAAACCTTCTTCCGCGATAGAAAATCAGCAGTTGCAGGCCGTAAACTCGCGGAAAGATATAACTGGAAAATAGGGAATATAATAACTCTAAAAGGTACTATTTTCCCTGGAAACTGGGATTTTGTTTTACGTGGAATTTATAAAGGACGAGATAAGAACGTCGATGAAACGGCTTTTTTCTTCCATTGGGAATATCTTAATGAAGGATTAAAAAAGGCTGCGAGGTCATGGGTGGATCAAGTAGGATGGTACATGATAGAGGTGACAACTCCCTATGTTGCAGCCGAAGTATCCGAGAAGATCGATCAAACTTTCAAAAACTCTCTTGCAGAAACGTTAACCGAAACCGAAAAATCTTTTACACTAAGTTTCATATCTATGACAGAAGCTATTGTAGTAGCAATAAAGCTTGTCTCCTTCGTCATAATTTTTATAATTATGATAGTGGTTGCCAATACAATGGTAATGACAGCACGTGAACGGATTGGAGAATACTCTATCTTTAAAACTTTAGGGTTTAATAGCTTCCATATTGCTGGCCTAATATTTGGAGAATCACTTTTGATAACAAGTTCAGGTTCTTTATTAGGAATTATACTTACATTTCCTGCCGCCAAGATATTCAGTAAATCACTCAGCGCCTATTTCCCCGTCTTTAATGTTGCAAACGAAACAATATATATGGACATTGGAATGTCTCTAATAGTCGCTTTTGTGGCAGCAATATTCCCTACATGGAAAGCTATAAATATTAAAGTGGCTGATGGATTAAGGAGAATAGGTTGAGGATTCCTTTTTTATATACTTTACGAAATCTATGGACACGACGCTTGACTACATTCCTTACGGCATCGGGTATGGCATTAGTTGTATTCGTTTTTTCAGCAGTTCTTATGCTTGCAGAAGGACTCGAAAAAACACTTGTGGAAACAGGTTTATATGATAATTTAATTGTTATTCGTAGAGGATCTAATACAGAAGTCCAAAGTGGCATAGAGCGTCTCAAGGCTGCGATAATAGAAACCCAGCCTGAAATTGACATTTCAGCAGGGGGTAAACGTCTTGTGGCAAAAGAACTCGTTGTTTTGATTACTCTTCCCAAAAAAGGTACTGATAAACCTTCCAATGTTGTTATTCGGGGGATTGAAGAACAATCTATTAATTTACGACCTCAAGTTAAACTCATAATTGGTAGAATGCCGCGAAATGGTTCATCTGAAATAGTTGTTGGCGCAAGTGTCGCTAAAAGGTTTAAAGTAGGTAATTTAGGAGATACTATTCGTTTTGCCATGCGTGACTGGAGTGTCGTAGGAATTTTCGATGCAGGCAACACAGCATTTAACTCCGAAATATGGGGTGATGTTAACCAATTTATGCAAGCATTTCGAAGACCTGCCTATTCGTCGGTCATATTTCGAATCCGTGACAGTTCAGAATTTGAGAAAGTAAAATCAAGGATAGAAAATGATCCACGCCTGACACTTGATGTATTCAGAGAAACAGAATATTACAAAAAACAATCTGAGATGATGGCTAAATTTTTACGCATACTGGGCATATCATTAACCTTGATCTTCTCACTTGGTGCAACAGTAGGTGGTATGATTACAATGTATTCTGCTGTTGCAAATCGCATTTTCGAAATAGGCACCATGCGTGCCATAGGATTTCAAAGAATGGATATACTGGTTGCATTTCTTGTTGAATCATTATTTCTAAGTTTTTTAGGAGGCTCTGTCGGACTAATCCTTGCCTCATTTCTTCAGTTCTATACAGTATCTACTTTGAATTTTCAAACCTTCTCTGAACTTGCTTTTTCTTTTTCTATAACATTTAAAATCAT
>FWPU01002208.1_pt1 | contig 12318 bp, 11 predicted proteins | sample 2228361 | NCBI WGS metagenome assembly FWPU01 (sample SAMEA103939777, study PRJEB20133) | metagenome | reverse complement strand
AGCTTTTCGTTTATCACTTTGACCTTTACCGTTTAGAAAAAAAGGAACTATCTACCATAGGGCTTGAGGATTATTTATATCATCCGCAAGGTATCTGTTTGGTAGAATGGGGAGACAAAATCAAAAATCTACTTTTTCGTTATATAAGGGTAAGTTTTTTCTATCGGGGTGAGAATAAACGCAGGATAGTTTTCTCCTTTAAGGGTTATTCAAAGAAAGAGCTAAATCTTAATGAACTTATTGGCTTTAGATACCTCTAGTCAGGTCTTATCCTTGGGTATTTTTTGGCAGGATAGATTAATCTTAAACCATCAACGCTTTTTTTCTAGGGGGGCGAGTTGGGTGGTTTTTTGTTTAGAGAAGTATTTAAAGAAATATAAATTGGAGCTCAGTAGCTTTGACGCCTTTGTGGTGGGGAGCGGTCCGGGCTCTTTTATGGGGCTGCGGATTTCTTATAGCCTGATGAAGGCCTTCAGTCTTTCTTTAGCTAAACCTATAATTACCATAGGTAGTTTTTATGCTTTAGCTTATCCCTTTAGAGAGAAGAAAAAGATTGCGGTGGTTACAGATGCACACAAGAGCCTAGTCTATACCGCTACCTTTAAGGGTGGCGGGGTTTTAAAGAAAGAGGAGAAGGAGAGCTTAAATGATTTAGAGGATTTCCTTAAAAAACATCCGGACTATTTTTACTTAACTTACGATAAGGATATTCGTAAACAGGCCTTAAGGATCTTCCCCCGCTTAGATTTTTATGCTGAAGAGGTTTGGCCGCAAGCAGGCTATCTTTTAGAGATAGCCAAGGGTTATTACCTAAAGAAAATGTTTAGCTCTCCGGCAAGGCTGGAGCCCTTATATTTACACCCTAAAACCTGCCAGATAAAAAATGTTTAGACCGTTGTGGATAGAAATAGACCTGAAAGCATTGAGGCATAATTTTTTACTTATTAAAAAGAAGCTTAATCCTCAAACAAAGATTATGGCAGTGGTAAAGCAATCTGCCTATGGGCATGGCTTGGTGCCTGTGGCAAAGGAGCTAGAGGGTTTGGGGGCGGATTTTTTTGGGGTAGGTAGTTTAGAGGAGGCAATCGCTTTAAGGAAGGCAAGGGTAAAAAAGCCCATTTTAGTCTTAAGTATAGTTTCCCATAAGTTCAGGGACTACTTTCTGGAATATGATCTCAGCCCCACGGTGGTGACTTTAGCTTTCGCTTCTTGTCTAAATAAGGCAGCATCTAAGAGAAAGAAGCCCTTTGCTGTTCATGTTAAGATCGATACGGGTATGGGTAGGTTAGGACCATTTAAAGAGGAGGCTTATCTACTTATAAAGAAATTATCTCGAATGAAATATCTATTCTTAGAGGGTATCTTTACCCATCTTCCCAAGGCAGAGGATAAGTGTTTTAGCCTTCAACAGATTAAAAATTTTGAGGGGTTTATAGAAAAATTATCCGGAGAAAATATCCATTTTAAATATCAACACTGCGCTAACAGTTTGGGTTTATTGAGTTATCCTGAAGCGCATTTTAATATGGTTAGACCAGGTTTAATCCTTTACGGAGTTAAGCCCGCCTCTTTTGTAGAAGAGGATTTAAGGCCTATCCTTTCCTTAAAATCTAAAATCATCTTTATTAAGAAAATAAAAAAAGGGATGGGGGTTAGCTATGCTCATACCTATATCGCCAAAGAGGATACCTATATTGCTACTGTAGCGGTTGGCTATGCCGATGGCTATCCTTGGGCGCTTTCTAATTCTGGTAAGGTGATTATAAAGGATAGTCTTTTTAGAATAGCGGGAAGGGTCTGTATGGACCACATTATGGTGGAATTAGGTAAAAGGAAAGACATAAAGGTAGGGGAGGAGGTGATTCTGATAGGGAAAAAGGGCTCTTTAACTATCAGTGCCGAAGACCTTGCCCTTTGGGCAAGAACTATTCCCTATGAAATAATCAGTCGACTTTCCCCTAAGATACCACGCATTTATAAAAACGGGAGTTATTACAGATACGCCCCCTTTAGGCTTATCAGCTCCTTTCGTAAAAATAGAAATCCGAGATATTTAGCGCTTTAGTTGTTTGGTTTTTGGCTTTCGCAAATAGAAAAATACAATTTATCAACTCCCCCACACCAATAATAGCCAGGAACAAAGACCCAATCTCTACTCCAAATTTATTTTACTACGGTATATTTATGGAATAACCCTGGAGGGTTTGTTTTGGTGAGGATTTTAAATGGGCAATTATTTTGTGAAGAAAAGGCCGCCTATACCCATCACCGCAAAAAAGATAGGGGTCGTCCAGCAGGCAAGATGGGGAAGAAGAAACCCCGTTTTGCCTAAAGCAACAGTTAAATAAAAAAAACAGTAATAGAAGAAACCCAAGAAGAACCCCAGGCCTAAGGCAGAAAGCCCGGGGTGTCTTTTTCTTATCTGTAATACAAAAGGTAAAGCTCCCAGGATAAGGAAGAGATGCGAAAATGGCTCCACAATCTTCTGGTGGTATTCAATGATAAATTTAGAAAGCTTATCGTAAGCCCTTATCTTTTTTAAACGCTTTATCTCGTATCTAATCGTCTTTAAGGGGGAAAGCTCTAAGAATGCCTTCTTTTTAAAGGTTAACTCTTGTGGTTTTTCTTTGATAGGGAGGGTTAAATTCTGATAAAGATTAGGCTTATCTTTAATCTTTGCGTTTGCCTCAAGGGGGTATTCAATAGCTTCTTTGGCTATCCATTTTTCCTTTTCGTAAATAATATTTGCGCTGATTATTTTAGCAACGATTTCTCCCCTCTCGTTTTCTTTAAAGATAGTAACACCCTTTAAGGCTCTTTCTTTAGATAAGAACTGGCGTGCAAAGACAATCAGATTTGCAGAGGAAAATGCAAGGTCTTTTTCGTTACCCTGGGCAGGTGCATTTTTCTTTATTGCTGAAAGCTTTATCTCTTCAGCTTTTTTCTGAAAGGGCAAAAGGACATTTTCCTGTATAAATAAACTAAAGCAGGAAATAAGCAGGGATAAATAAATTATCGGCCAGCCAATTCGCCATAAACTTATACCTGCCATGCGGATGCTTACAATTTCATTGTTTCTATTCAATTCTGCAAAGGTGTGAAGGGTAGCAATAAGAAGCGAATAAGGGCTTACCCATTTAAATATTAAAGGAAGTGTATACAGATAATATCGGGAAAGGAGAAAAAGGGGGGTTTTAGCCTTGAGGATATCGGTTAAATTTGTAAAGAGGTCAGCCATGATAAAGAGAAGACCAAAAAGAAAAATTATGAATACATATCCAGCAATGATATGTTTTAGTATATATCTATCTACGAGACGCATATCTAAAGATAAGTAGCCCTCCGATTAAACCAATAATAAAATTAGCTAAAAACATTCCCACAAAAGGCAGAATTATTCTCTGTTGGACAAGGCCTTGGCCTAAAATAGAAATAAGATAATAAAGGCCGGTGGTAATAAAGGCAATGCCAAAGTTAATAGATTTTTCTCGATGTTTTACCGCCAGGGACACCCCAAAGCCTAACAGGATAAAGGTAATCACTGAAAAGGAAAAATTTATGCGTTGATAAATTTCCATAGTTAATTCTACGGCATTAATGCCTTTAGAGGCTAGCTCCCTTTTTTTCTGAATCAGCTCTTTTATACTCATATCCGATGGCTTTTGCCTTACGGTAGTAGTTTCCTTTTTTTCTATAGGGATTTCCATAAAAAACTTTTTAAAGTTAAGTCGATAGAACTCCTTCTGATTTTGTTCTTTTATTTCATCGCGAAAGCCATTTTCCAATTCCATCTTCACAACATTTTTTTCTATCACAAATCTTCCTTTTCTGGCAAAGGTAACTTTACTTTTCCCTTCAGCTTCCGCCGTTTCGTAAATAAAGACATTTTTTAAGTTATGTTCGTCGCGGTCAGAAATATAGAGCACATAATTTTGAAAATAATCTAAGAATACCCCAGGTTCAATTATAGTATGGATATTTTTAGCATAGACCCCTTTGGCAATGGAGCGATATTGATACTGTAAATATGGGATCACCTTATCGTTAAGGATAAAAAGACCCAAGGAAAAGATTATCCCTACGATAAGAAAGATATTTAAGACTTTAAAAAAGGAGATGCCCGCTACATTAATGGCAATAAACTCGTTATCTGTGATTAGTCTACCCATACAGAGTAATATCCCTAATAGGCAAGCCAAGGGTATACTAAAACGCAAACTAAAGGGAACGAAGAGGAAAAACATCTTTAGCGCATCAAAGATATTTACCCCTTTATGGATAACCACATCCGTTATTTTAATAAGATTTCCTAAAGCCATTACCGCGGTAAAGGTAAGTATAGAGAAAAAGAAGGCGGTGAGAAAATCTTTTAAGATGTATGTTCGGATAATTTTCATTGTTTAAGGTGTTTTAGATAAGGTTATCGCCAAGGTTACTCTTGCCCCCCTTTCTTTTAGCACCCGACTACACTCAAGGATAGTAGCGCCCGTAGTAAAGATATCATCAAAAAGAACAACCCTCTTTCCCTGTAAGTTTTCTTTTGCCACAAAGGCGCCTTTTAAGTTAGTCTGGCGCCTCTTTTTATCCAGAAGCGTTTGTGCAGGCGTATCCTTTATTTTAAAGATTATATCATCTCGTAGGGAAATTTTAAAATAATTTGCCACCTCTCTGGCTAGAATTAAATTCTGGTTATATTCGCGTTCTTTAAGCCTAGAGGGGTTTAGAGGCACCACCACCATAAAATCGCCAGATATTTTTAGCCCTAATTTTTCTATTTGTTTGATGAGTATTTGTGCTAAGGTTTTTCCTAAGAAATCGTAGTATTTATATTTAAAAAAATGCAGGAGTTCCGTTAGGGGTTGTTTATAGAGGGTAGCGCAAAAAAATTTTTCGTAGGGGTAGTTCTTTTTACGACAAGCTCCGCAGATATTGGTTTAAAGATCGGGCGCAAAAAGCACAATAAGGAGGGTAGATAAACTCAATCTTTTGTTCGCAGATATCGCAGAGGTATCCAGAGGGAATTCTTTTATGGCAGGAAAAACACAGGGGAGGAAAAAATAAATCCTTCAAGGTATTTAAATAATTTTTTAGCATAAATTTTTATTATTCCACATCAATGTCTGCGGGTCAAGGACTTTTTATCTTTATGGCGCGGGAAGGAGGAGAGAGATTGTTTCCCCTGGGGTAATGAGAACAAGCCTCTTGTTAACTAAAACAGCGCGGTCTTTCTTTCTCATCCCGTTGCCGATGCAGGAGGTTATTGAGCCTTGGGGGCTACTCCTGCCGCCTTTAGAGGAGGATACCTTTTGCTTTATGGTAAGCTTTTCATTGCACGCTTTATGGTAGGGTATCACCTTAATGAAATAAAGGTTTAGTGGAAAAGGGTTATTGGGCTTTTATGGGGGGAGCGGTATTTATAAAAATTAAGTCCCATAGAATAACTGCTGTGTGTTGATCTCTTATAAACAAAGGAAAGATTTAGGGGGTTTATTTTGGGTAAGCGCAGGAAAGTAAAAGTCTTGTGTAAGGATGTTGCGGGTTTTGATAGATAGCCTCTTTTGGCCCAGATTCCACAATCTTCCCTTCTTGCATAATAAAAAAGAAGCTGGCTACTTTTTTTAATAAGCGCAGATTGTGGGAGATAAAGAGATAGCTAATCTGATGCTTTTTCTGTAAAAGGGATAAAATTTCCATTATCTTTTGGATGTTTAGAATGTCGAGGCTGGCGGTAGGCTCATCCAGGATAATTAAAGATGGTTGGCGCAACAAGGCCCGGGCGATACAGATACGTTGCAGTTCCCCGCCGCTTAATTGATGCGGGTAGCGCTTTAAAACCAGGGGTTTTAATTTTACCTCTCGGAGAACCTCTAAAAGGCGTTCCCTTCTTTCTTTTGGTTTTGTTCTTAAAGGGATGAGCGCTTCCTCTAAGGTATGCTCTATCCTTAGCCGGGGGTCGACGCTTAAGAAGGGGTTTTGAAAGACAATCTGGATATTTTTGCGAATCAAGGGATGATTTTTCTTTAAACTGATTTCTATATTTTTGAAATAAACCTTTCCTTCTAAAGGCCTGTAAAACCCTAAGACGGTTTTGGCTAAGGTAGTCTTTCCACAACCACTTTCGCCCGCCAAAGCCGCGGTTTGGGCTTCTTTTAAAAAGATATCCACCCCATCCAAAGCCTTAACGAGCCTTTTTTTCTCCCAGAAATAAACCTTAAGGTTTTGGGTATAGAGGAGGTAATTATTCTTCATCTAAATCTCTAAGGGCTTTAATCAGTTCTTTAGTATAAGGATGCGCTGGTGCTTTAAAGAGTTCTGAGGTGGGTTTAAATTCTTTTAGCTCTCCCTGATAAAGCACCAAGGTTTTCTGGGCTAATCTTTTTATAAGATTAAGGTTATGGCTGATAAAGATAAGGGTTAGTTTAAGCTTCTGATGGAGCTCTTTAAAGAGTAAGATTATCTGGCTTTCCGTGGTTACATCTAAAGAACTTGTAGGTTCATCAGCTATTAAGAGTTTTGGCTGCAGAGAAATAGCCATAGCAATAGCTATTCTTTGCAGTTCCCCACCGCTTAATTGATGGGGGTAGCGCTTTAAGAGGCGTTGCGGGTCTTTTAATTTTACCATTTTAAGGGATTCCAGAATAAGCGGTTGAGGTTTTTTCAGATGCAGTTTCTGGTTGATTAATTCCTGGAATTGAAAGCCTATGCTAAAGAGCGGATCGAAGCAGGCAGCGGGCTCTTGAAAGATTAAACTGATTTTTTTGGCGCGTAAGTCTTGCCATTCCTTTTCTTTTAAAGAAAAAACCTCCTTTCCCTCAAAAAGGATTTTTCCTTCTTTCTTTGCAGACGGCTCTAAAAGATTAAGTAGAGAAAAGGCTAAGGTAGTCTTTCCAGAACCAGATTCACCCATTATTCCTAAGATTTGACCCTCCTCTAAACTAAAGCTTATCTTTTTTAGCGCCTCTATCTTGGCTTCTTTAGTAAAATATGTTACGCTTAATTTTTTTACCTCTAATAAAGCCATATTTTATTTAGAGAATCCTTCTTTTAGGGTCAAGGATATCCCGTAAGGCATCCCCCACAAGATTAAAAAGGACGCTTACTAAAATTATTGCAATGCCTGAAAATAATACCCAGGGATAAAATTGAATACTTACAATATCCTCTGCTAGGACCAGCATATTTCCCCAGCTTGCCTCCGGCTCCTGTATACCCAGCCCTATTAAACTCAAGGCGGTCTCGCCCAGGATGTAGCCAGGGATACTTAAGCAGATAGCCGCCAGACTGTAAGAGAGGGTATGGGGAAGGATGTGGGTAAAAATTATTCTCAGATTGCTTACCCCCAGAGATTTAGCCGCCAAGACAAAGTCTCGCTCGCGTAAAGAAAGTGCCATCCCCCTGATTATCCGTGCACTGTAAGCCCAACCAATAAAGGAAAGGATAAGAATAGTAAGAAGATATACCTGCGAGGATTTTATCTCCGGCGGAAAGGAGGCACGCAGAGCCAAAAGAAGATAGAAAGAGGGAAAGAGCATAATCATCTCTACCAGCCTCATCATAACAGTATCTATTCTCCCTCCGAAATAGCCAGAAACCCCCCCTACTATTAAACCTAAAAAAAATGAAAGCAAGGCAGCAAAAAAGGCTACACTTAAAGAGATGCGTGCGCCGTAGAGGAGGCGAGAAAAAATATCCCTTCCTTTTAGATCCGCACCGAAAAGATAAATCCTGGCTTTATCTACTCCAAAGAGGTGGATATCTGTCTCCCAGATGCCCAATAACTTATATTTAAAACCTCGGACAAGAAAACGTAAGGGAATAATTTCTTCTTTATCTACCTGATAGACCCGTTGATAGTACGGATTGCGTTGGGATTTGTATCCATAGATGTAGGGTCTAAAGATTTTCTGCTTCAAAGAAAAAAGATGTACCGGCGTAGGAGGATGCCAAGAAAAACTGGGTTCTTCATCCGCATAGTGGTAGGGAGAAAAAAAATCTGCAAAGATAGCCAAAAGATAAAATAAAAGCAGTGTCCAGAAGGCAAGGTAAGCTAGCCGGTATTTTTTAAGTTCTTTCCAAACCCGCATCTTTATTCTCCATAGCGAATACGGGGGTCAAAGATTCCCAAGAGGATATCCGCAATTAAATTTCCTGTAATAAGAAAAACCCCGCTCATCAATACCGCACTCATTACTAAATATAAATCCTGTTTCTGTACCGCTTCTAAGATAACCTGCCCTAAACCCGGCCAGCCAAAGATAATCTCTACCAGGGCTGCGCCACTTAAAAGAGAGGAGAGTTCATAACCAAAAAGGGTAATGAGGGGGTTGAGGGCATTACGTAGGGCATGGAGATGAATCCTTCTTTTAGAGATCCCTCTGGCCTTTAGGGCTAAGATAAAATTTGAGCCCCAGATTTCTAAAAGGTTTGCCCGCATCAGTTTATATAAAGAGGCTATGCGGGGAAGGGAGATAGCTAATACTGGTAAGAATAGATGCCTAAAAATATCTAAAAGCTTACCTATATAAGAAAGCTCTTCAAAGTTAACCGCGGTTTTTGCTCCTAAAGGAAAGAGCCTGGTCAGGTAAGCAAAATAAAGCAGAAGAAAGGCTAAAAAAAACGACGGCGTGGAGATTCCTATATAAGAAAAAAGATTAAGTAGCCTTTCTATAAAGCTTTTTCTATATCTTAAGGCAAGCACACCCAAAGGTATACCCAAAGACCAGCTAAAAATAAGTACTGCTAAAGATAGAATTAAGGTGTTGCCTGCGCGGGAAAGAATTACCCTTTTTACCTCGGCCTGATATGTAAAGGAATAACCCAGTTCTCCTTTTAAAAGATTTTTTAACCAGGCAAGATATTGAACCAAAACAGGTTTATCTAAATGGAATTTTTCCGCATATACCTTAAGGGTTTGGGGATTAAGCTGGGGATTGAGCTTTAAGCTATCTAAAAAATTTCCCGGCGCAAACTGTATAAAGAGAAAGGTAACAAAGCTCATTGCCAAAACCAGAGGCAAGGATAAAAAAAACCGTTTTAAACTATACCTTAACATTTTTATTTTTTCTTATCTTCCTTATAGATATACTCAATCTCAGAAAACGCTCCTGCGTAACTGGTGGGATAGAGGTTGCCAAATTTATTGCGCACCGCATAGAGGTTATAACCCAGAACGGTATAGATAAGGGGAAGCTCCTGCGAGGCAATCCTTTGCCAGCGAAAAAAAAGCCTTTTTCTTTCTTCGGGAGCGCAGACCTTCGCAGCTTGGTTAAAGATTTTTTCAATCTCTTCTTCGTATGGATTAGCTGGATTTTTAGTAGGGTTCCAGAAGTGTAAGTCGCCTTTATAAGACCAAACGTTCTTACCAAAATAAGGCTCAATCCCGCCGGTTAAACCAATTAAAACCATCTCCCAATCGTAGGTAGCGGTAAGTTTAGTCACCAGATTATTAAAATCTAAGGGCAAAAAGTTTATCTTAAAGCCAATATCCTCTAAGTCCTTTTTGATGAGGCTGGCAACAGTTACCCTCTCTGGGCTATTGGCGTTGGTAAAGAGGTTTATCTCCAATTTGTTTCCCTGACTGTCTTCTAAGAGGCCATCCCTATTTCTATCTTTGAAGCCTAAATTAAAGAGCATCTTTTTTGCCCGCTTGGGTTGATAGGGGTATTTTTTTACCCGCGGGTTATAAAAGATTTTATTTGCCGGGCTTTCCGGAGAATACTGGGCTTCGCCCAACCCCATTAAAACCAGATCAATAATTTTTTTGCGGTCAATGGCATAGCTGATTGCCTGACGAAAGGTTTTGTTTTTGAACCAGTTTAGCTTGTGAGGTTTTAGATAGGGCTTTTGGGTATGGGGGTTGTTTTGTGGATTTTGATTTAGAGAGAGAAAATTTGTCCCAAAGGATAGTCCTGCATTGTAAATAGTAAAGTTTTGTTTTTGCTGGCGCGGCCCTAAAACAGCTAAATCCTTAGGCCGTAAGCCGTAAAAATCGATCTCACCCTCTAAAAACTTTAAGAGGGCGGTATCTGGATTAGGTAAGATGATAAAGACAATCTCTGCTAGGTAGGGCAGGCTGTTTCCGCAAGGGTCCTTTTTCCAGTAATAAGGATTTTTTTCTAGGATTATCTTTTCTCCGGGGAGGTATTTTTTTAAGCGAAAGGGACCTGTGCCTACAATTTCCTGTGGCCTTGCATCTAGGCCCATACTGAAGGTGAATTCGCCTTTTCTTACCTTTTTTTGGTAAAGATGTGCAGGTAATATCTCTTGAGAAAGCGCCCGCAAAAAAGGGCAAAAGGGAAAAGTGAGGGTAAATTTTATGGTGTGCTCATCAATTTTTTCTACCTGAATTTTTTTGCCTTCTATAAGAAAGATATCCCTGCTTCCGGTAGGGATTTTTGCGTTATAGATGAGCTCGTTAAAAGTAAAGACTACATCATCAGCACTAAATTTTTGTCCATCCGACCAACAGACATCCTTGCGTAAATAAAAAACCCATTCTTTATTATCTTTTGTTTCCCAACCATAGGCTAAATTAGGAAGAATCTCTAAGGTTTTAGGATCGGTGCGCACCAAACCCTCGAAAAGAAATCCGGTAATTGCCGTGGTAGAGGTTTCTTTAGCGACAATAGGATTGAAGGATTTGGGGTCAGCGCTTAAGGCAAAGACTACTCTTCCCCCAGACCTTCCGCACTTAAGCTGATAATCCTTAAAGGGTTCCTGCCAGACTTGTGTCCAGGCTTTGAAAGAGAAAAGTAAGGTTAATAAAAGAATTCCTCTCCGCATAGAGAGATATTTTAGCACTAATTAGAAAAGTGAGTATAAGATTTTTTAAGAATTTTTGGACTGATATAGGCACATCGTCTCCCGCTTTGTCTTTTTTATAGCGTTCTTTAGGAGGCAGAGGTCTTTTACCTAAAATGCGTAAGGGCGTATTAAGGCTGCACTTTTTTATTTTCGGCTGGAAATATTCCTTTTCTCTTTAAGCATAGGGACTTTGTTTTTTTCGCTATTTAAGGCTAGGGAATAGATACATCTTTTTGGAGGGTATACACCTTGTGGATAAACGTTTTCAGTTCATCGCAGCATTTGGGGGTAGAATAGATTGTACTTAAGCTGATAATCTAAAATATTTTCTACGCTTTTAAGTATAAATTCTCTTGAAAAAAATAAAAACATACCCTTAATGCTGGTGGCAAAAATAATAACCCTTCACAGGCCTTAACAGCTCAGAAAGAGGACGTGCCCCCACTATAAAAGCCTGATGCATACCCTTAATGCTGGTGGCAAAAACAATAACCCTTCACCAGGCCTTAACAGCCTAGAAGGGAGGACCTGCCCCCCCCTAAAAGCCTGAACCTCTCAAGTGATAATTTAACAGTTCAATGGCAATATATAAAGAGGAATTTAAAAGAAAGGGGGACAATCTCTCTGCCCCTTCCCGTATCTTTTTTAAAAAATAGTTGACAAAAAAAGAATTATATGCTACAAATAAAAATATAATTAAACACGGGGGAGTGTAGAGACAGAGACGTCAGCAGGGACGTCTCTTTTTATTTTGGAGAGAACAGGGGCGTTCTTTTGCCAAGGGTGCAAGGGAACGCCCTTTTTTATTTTTTGCAAGACTATGGAATTTATAGAGTTATTCAAAAAGATTTCGCCCTACTTAAAAAGGATAGCCTATGAGGCAAAAAAGGTCCATCCCGAATGTGGTTTATCTTTTGATGGGGATGATTTTTTTCAAGAGATGAGTCTTTATCTTTGGGAATGGTATAAGAAGGAGGAATTCAGTAATTATAATTTAAGCTATCTGGTTAAGGGGTGCAGGTTTTTTCTTTCTAATTATCTGCGCACTAGACGCCCCAGAGTCAATCATCGCAGTTTAGAGGAACTCTTTGATAAGGGAGAGGAGATAAGGTTAGAAGGCATCTTTAAAAAAGAGCCAAAGGAGGAACAGGAAAAGATAGACAGGAGCTTTACGATTTTTCAGATTAAAAATAATGGCCTGAAGGAAAAAGAGCGCAGGATCTTTTCTCTCCTCCTGGAGGGATTTAGCTTAAGAGAGATAGCCGGGTTATTGGGAATTTCTCACGTGATGGTTTTAAAATATAAGAAGAGGATAGTTAGAAAATATCGGGAGAAGATTTTTTTTGATAAGGTTACCAAAGGGGAAGGTTTTTTACTTTTTAAATAGGGAGGACAGGGCAGTCTAAAAACCCTTTAAGGAAGACAACGGCGTCTAAAAGACGCCGTTTTTGTTTTTAGGAAAAAGTTATGAAAACAAAACTTAAAAAGATTGAAGCAATCATCAGACAGTAATGT
>FWPU01011530.1_pt1 | contig 12322 bp, 6 predicted proteins | sample 2228361 | NCBI WGS metagenome assembly FWPU01 (sample SAMEA103939777, study PRJEB20133) | metagenome | reverse complement strand
GCGTCGAGGGCCGAGGACCTCAAGCAGAACATCCTGCGCAACTTCCCGTGGCTGGCCCTGTTCGGGCTGGTCGTGGGGATGAGGGGTCGAGTCGCCTCATCTTTCCAGGTCCTGCGTGTGTCGATGATCGGCTTGATCCCGTGTTCCTCGTAGAGCGTTTCGTTCACCTTTCCAGAGTCGTAGCCTCTGTCCCCCGTCAAGGTCTTCGCCCGAGATGCGATCTCCAGCTGTTGTTCTTCGAGTTGCTGCACCAGGGGCAACACCTCTCTCACGTCCGACCGCGATGCTTGCGTGACCTTCCACGCAAGGACAGTCTCGTGGAAGACGTCGACGAGGACATGCACCTTGTCTTTGCATCCGTTGTCTCTTCATCCAGTCATCATTGCGATGATATCCATGTTGCTTGTCATTGTCAAGTCCTTTTTGGGTCGATCACAGCGAATCAAGTCTGGTGCAAAGGGCCGTTCTCGGGAACACAGGCGAGCGACCCGCGGCTCACGGGTAGGGGCGGGGGGTGCTCTCGCGTGCCGAGCCGCCCCACCCGAGCCAACAATGCGCTCCAACCCCAGGTCGCAACGCCTCATCGCCGTCGAATCTCCTCTGGGAAAAAGCGTTGGGGTGAAAATCGGCCCCCCTCCCCTCGGCCGACTTTCAGTCCGCTTCAGAGCGTCCCTTTCTTCGGTAAAGAAGTTTCCACACCCCTCGCTCCCTGGCGTCTGCAGCCCACTTCCCAACAGCGCGGTTTGCCCGTCGCGAGCCATGCGCGCTGTTGCGCGGATGGCTCCTCGCAGAAATGCCTTGACAGGGCAGATTATCCGGATAGGCTTCCCTCATTCGGCGTATTGTCAAGAGGTTGCTCGACATCAGCCGGGGGGAGCACGGATCCGCCTTCTAGTGGGGTCCGCGCAGGGTGGGCAAGACCTACTGGCTCCAGCATGGCTTCCTGCGACATGACGACTGGTATATCGACCTTCTGAAGACAGATGAGGTCGCGGAATATGTATTTCGCCCCTCCCTTTTGCGGGAAAGGTACGCAGGGGGGCGAGTCGTCATTGACGAGGTCCAGAAGGTGCCGGCCGTTTTCGACGAGGTGCACTGGTTGATCGAGAATCGACGCGCTTCGTTCCTGTTGACGGGGTCGAGCGCGCGGAAACTCGGGCGCTCGCACGCGAACCTCCTCGTGGGGCGGGCCCAACGATACGAGATGGGGCCGCTGTCCTACTTCGGGACGGACGGCTTCGACCTCGAGCGAGCGATGTGGAACGGGCTACTGCCGCCGATGTTCCTGTCGGAGGACCCGGAGGCGGACCTGCGGGCCTACGTCTCGGACTACCTCAAGGAGGAGATCGTCGCGGAGGCAGCCGTCCGGAACATCCCGGTGTTCTCGGACTTCCTGCGCGTCGCGGCCCTGACGAACGCCGAGGTGGTGAACGATACCAACATCGCCCGCGAGGTCAGCGTCAGCGCCAAGGTGGTCAGGGGTTCTTTCGAGATTCTCGAGGACACCCTGCTCGCGTTTTGTCTCCCACCCTGGCGGAAGGCAAAAAATCGCAGGCCCATCCTGAGCGACAAGTTCTTCTTCGACGTGGGAGTGGCCAACTGGGTGGCCCGGCGCCGTCCCAGGGCGGGCAGCCTTGAATTCCGGAAGAGTTTCGAACATTTCATTCTCATGGAGGTCCTGAACTACCGCCGATACCGGGGCCCGGACCTCGACGTGCGCTACTGGCGGACCTCGACCGGGTTCGAGGTGGACTTCATCCTGGGGGACATGGACGCCGCGGTCGACGGCAAGGCGAGGACGCCGTCGGACAGGCGGCGGGCGTCCCGGTCCATGGACAGGATCAGGCATCCGACCAGGGGGCGGTCCAGAAAGTCGGCCAGCCCGCCGAGGTGTCGTGCGTCCACGCCCGAGACGTGATCCGAATACTTGACCTCGATGGCCACGAAACCGGTCTCGACCTCGAGCAGGAGGTCCACCTCCCGGCCGTCGTAGGTCCGCAGCCCCCAGAAGCGGGCCTCAAGCCCCGCGTTGCGGACCTGCTTGAAGACCCCCGCGACGACCGCGGATTCGAACTCCTCCTTCGTGGGCTCGCCCCGGCGGCCCAGGGGGCTCCTGCACACGCCCGGATCCTGGAAATGGACCTTGGGGGTTTTCGCGAGGCGCTTCTCCTCGTTGCGGTGATACGGTCGCAATAGGAGCACCTGGTAACTCAACCCGAGGTAGCGCAGGAATCGCCGGGCGGTGCTCGGGGCGATGGATACCGCAGAATCTGGCTGCTTCCGAGCAGCACGTACCGGGCGTGGCCCGATGCATCGTGCGCGGCCTTCAAGGCCTCGATGACCGGGGGCGCCTTCTGCACCTCGTCCACGACCGCCGTGGGGTAGCGCTCGATCCAGTCCATCGCCGACAGTCGCGTGAACGACGGTCGAACGACCGGGTCCTCCACGGAAACATAGGAAATGCCCGGCAGAGAGCGGCACGCGAGCGTGGTCTTCCCCGTCTGCCGCGCGCCGGTCAGGATGACGAGACACCCGTGGCGACGCAGAATCCGGTTCTTCAGCGTCCCCTCCATCGCGAGGGCCTTGAGGACCATCGCTCCGTCCTCCGTTCTGCCATCGCCACTTCTACGCAAGCATCGGCCCTGATGCAACGAAGACACCTCCACCGTTCCGGCCCTTCTGTCCAGCAGGCGCGCTGGCCAGGCCGAACCTGATCCACGTCATACAGCGTGGGGTCGGCGAGGCAGGATATGCTTGACGCGCGGGGTCATGTTTGGGACCTCGGGGCGAGTCATGGAAGAGGAGGAAACGGACATGAGTCGCAGGAAGGCGGGCGGCATCGGGTGGGTCGTGGGGCTGGTCGTGGCGTGGGCCGCGGCGTGCGGGGGAGGAGGGGGAGGCACGGATGTCCGAGGCGACGCGGGGCTCGCGGACCCGGAACCGGAGGACGCGGGCGTGCAGGCGGAGGACCGCGCAGGGCCGGAGGAGGCCGTGGTCCCCGAGGAGGGGCCCGGGCCCCTGGATACCTCGGAGGTCCCTCTTGACCCGGGGCTCGCGGACGACGGCGCGGGGGCCGACGACGCGCCCGCGGCAGAGGACGTGGCGGCCCCGCCGGCGCCTCGGTGCCAGGAATGCCACGTGGCGATGGCGGCCAAGGTCGCGGGCGGCCGGCACGCGGGCCTGGGCGAGGGGTGCCTGACGTGCCATACAAACGGCCTGGACCACCAGGCGGACCCGGCGAACGTGCGCGCCCGGATGGACTTCTCGATCTCGCTGTGCGGGACGTGTCATGCGAATCACGCGGAGACATACCTGTATGACGACGGCCTGAAGGCGGGCCACTTCGGCGGGTCCATCAAGACATCGAAGTACCTCGAGTTTCCCCACTATCAGCACCTGATGGGCGGCCACGGCTTCACGAAGGAGTACAACGAGGACCGCGCGCACGCGTTCATGCTGCGCGACCACATCGAGATCCAGCGCAAGCAGAACACGGTCTGCCTGCAGTGCAAGAGCACGCCGGTCGCCTACTTCTGGAACGAGCCCCGGCGCGGCCAGATGATCTTCAGCAAGGACATGGCGTGGGACGCGGCGGTCCAGCGCATCCGCGACGAGTGGAGCGAGACGATTGACTACGGGGCGGGATGCACGCACTGCCACGACCCGCACGCGACGCGATTCCGGCTGGTGCGGAAGGCCGAAGTCGCGGCGATCCTCGAGCGGGGTACGGACCCCTACTCCGAGGGGATGAACGTGGTCCCGAAGTCGTACCAGGACCTGGAGGACCGGATGAACGAGCGCGGCGAGGACGGGGAACTCACGGCACCGGCGCGCCGGCTGGCGGGGACCCTGACGTGCGCGCAGTGTCACGTGGAATACACGTGCGGGCCGGGCGTGGACAAGGACAAGGGGATCCTGCGCGACGACTTCCCGTGGCGCTCCCTCGCGGACCTCGAAGAATACTATGCGGTGAAGTACGACCTGGTCCAGGACTGGAAGCACTCGGTCACCGGCCTGCCGGGGATCAAGGCCCAGCACCCCGAGACGGAGTTCTACTGGGAGAGCCCGCACCACAAGGCGGGGGTCGCATGCGTGGACTGCCACATGGCGAAGGGGCAGGGCGCGACGAGCCACTGGCTCACGTCACCGCTCAAGCAGCCCGAGGCCACGTGCGGGCAGTGCCACGGCCAGGCGCAGCAGAAGGTGGACCAGACCCTCGCGATGCAGGACGCGATTTGGGCGGTCGCGCAGGACGTGGAGGCCGCGCTCGAGGAGGCCCTCCTCGCGATCGAGGCAGAGATCGGGACCCCGACCCTCCCACCCGAGGACCTTTTGGAGGCAAAGACGCTGTTCATGCGGGCCCTGCTGTGGTGGGAGTTCACGGTGGTCAGCGAGAACTCGATGGGCATGCACGACATCGCGGAGGTGGACGGCAACCTCAACATGGCGCTGGACCTGGCGCTGCAGGCGAAGGAGATGCTGAACCCTTGACCCACCCGAGCCCAGGCGGGACAGGGCGGGTCCTCGATCGGATCGAGGAGCACGGCCACGCGACTCCATGTTCCTCTTCAGAACGAATACAACAACCCGAAGTGGATGTTCCCGATCTCTTCCTTCTGGACGCATAGCCCGGTCAGGGGGTCCACGTCGCGGCAGCGCCGGTCCAGGATCAGGCCGTAGTCCAGGCGGATCGGGATGGCGTCTCCGAGCAGGTAGCGCACGCCGAATCCGACCGAGTGGCGGAACGAGGCCCCCGAGATCTGGGCCACGCGGTCGGCGAGGGCCCCCACGTCATAGAATACGGCCGCGAACAAGTTGATGCGAGGCGCGACGGGGAAGCGGACCTCCGCGGACCCGGACACCACGATGTCCCCGCCGTAGGGCTTGCGCAGGGTCCCGTCGGGCAGGCGCTCCAGGCGCAGGCTCCCGTCTGGGTGGTACTGGGCGATGGCGTCGTTCGCGAACCCCCGCACACCGCGGTTCCCGCCCAGGGTGAAGCGCTCCTCCTGGGGGAGGATCCCGGACGCCCCGAACGAGCGGCTGGTCCCGTAGCGGCCCATGACGGCGAAGGTCAAGAAGTTGCGCACCGTGTAGAACCCCTTGGCCGTGGTCTCGAACTTCAAATAGTTGCGCACGTCCCCGCTCACGACGGCGTTGATGTAGGACAGCGAGGCCTGAATGATCCCGCCGCGCCGGGGGTTGATGGGGTGGTCCAGGCGGTCGTACGTCAAGGTGGGCACGACCTTGTTCTCGAGGCGAAAGGGGGAGTACGCGGTCTCGGTCTCCGGGTCGCGGCTCGTGACCTCCGCGATCTCGTAGGTCAAACCGCCGAACAGTCGCGGCAGCACCTCCTTGGACAGCGCGAACTCGGCCCCGAACTGGAACAGGTCCAGGCGCGTGGTTGCACGGTCGTAGATCACGAAGGGCGTGACTCGGAGACTCAGGCCGCGCGCGAAGAAACGCGGGTCCACGTAGGTCGGGGTAAAGGCCGCGTACCGGTCCCACGCGGTGGCGGAGAGCCCGTACTTCACAGGCAGGTACAGCCGCTTGGCCCGGCCCAGGAAGTTGAGGTCCGTGTACCGGACCTCGGCGGTCAGCAGGATGTCGGGGATCTGCAAGCCCACCGCGCGCCCGAACCCGGTCGTGGCCCGGTCCTGGACCGCCAGGGTGGTCGCGAGCGGGGACGTCAGGTACCCCGGGAACTCGCCCGAGCGGTTCAGGGTCTCGAACCCGCCCGCGAGGTCCACGAAGCGGGAGCGCGCCTCCCGGCAGGTCACGACGAGCACGACCTCCTCCCGCGGGGGGTGCTCGCCCGCGCCCACGGCCTGGACCTGGACGGACCGGAACACCCCGTAATTCTTGAGGGTCCGTACGGCCTGGGCGACCTGGTCCAGGCGGTAGGGCTCGCCAGGGCCGGGAAACTCCCGGCGGACGACGTCCTCGCGGGTGCGCTGGACCCCGTCCACGATCACGGCCAGGACGCGCGTGCGCGTCCCCTCGACCACCGTGATCGCGAGGTCCACGCGACGCGACGGCGCGCGGTCCTGCAAGGGCCGGTCGGGGTCCGTGGGAGGGCCGTCGAGGCCGGAGCACGCCTCGTCCTCCACGTCCGGGTCGTGGCCGCGGCAGGCCACGCGCACCTCCGCGGCGAGGTACCCCTCGTTCGCGTATCGGCGGCGCAGGTCGCGCACGGCGTCCGCCAGGCGCAACGCAGAGAAGGGCCGTCCTTCCAGCAGGTCGAGGTCGCGCATCAACCCTTCGGGCGGGAAGGCCGTCACCCCCTGCACCCGGACCTCCCCCAGCCGTTGCTGCTCGCCCTCGCGCACGCCGATTTCGAGGACGACCCCGTCCGTGGACGGCAGCGTGCGCACGCGAAAGGCGCGGTCCCCGTCCATGTATGTATAGACGGTCTCGCGGCCCTCGCGGGCGACCTCGCGCCGCCGGACGCCCTCCTCGCCGGCCCACTCGAAGCCGATCCCGGGGAAGCCCTCCCTCCGGTACAGTTCCCGGATGCGCTCGATGTCCTGGAAGACTTGGTCGGGCAGGACCGCGCCCGGGGCCCCGAAGAAGTCATACGGTTTCGTGGTCATGACCTCGCGCAGGCGCGACTCGTCCAGGGCGCGCCGCCCCGGGAACCGGATGGATCGGATCTCGCGGCGACGATTTGTCGTGACAAAGTATGAAATAATACCACTGACACCGGGTCCCACCCACTCGGGCCGGTCGTCGCCTTCCGCGGCCCGGAACGCGCGATAGTCCAGCACGACGTCCGCGAACAGGTATCCCCGGTCCTCGAAGTACTGGCGGATCCCCTCGCGTCCGAGGGACGCCTCGGTCAGGTCGAAGACACCGGAGTCCGCGAACGGCAGGACCTCTAGCAACCCCGGGTCGTCGAGGGGCCGGAACCCGAGCCGCCCGGGCGCGTCGCGGTCCCGGACGAAGAAGCGGATCAGGTAGCAGGACGAGTAGGTCGCGCGCAGCGCCAGGCGACGGGTCTCCCGGTCCAGGTCCGCGACGACGCGGACGCCGGAGAACCCGACGGCGCGCAGGGCGCGTTGCAGGTTCTGGACCGCGGTCGGGACGGTCCGGTCGGTGTAGGCGTCCCCGGGCGACACGCCGGCCCAGGAGCGCAGGTCGCGCGCGCGGACCGCGGGGCAGGCCCACTCGCGGGACCCCGCCCAGTCCCCGATGAACTGGGCGGACTCGAGCGACGCCTCCACCGCGGCGATCTTCAGCCGCTCCCCCTCGCGGACCGTCACGTGGAGGTCCACGAGGTCCCCCTCGACGGGTTGCAGGACGAGGTCCACGTCCGTCGCGTGAAAGCCCTCCTCGGCATACACCCGCTTCACGGCATCCCGCACGCGCTCGAGCAGGTCGTCCGTCCGCCGCCCCCGGGGGTCGAGCGGGTCGCCGGGCTCCACGGGGAGGCGGTCCAGCAGGGCGGGCTCGTCGAAGTGGCGGTGCCCGAAGAAGCGCACCTTGCGAAGCCTGGTCACGGGGATCACCTCCAGGTCCACGTCCAGGCCGCCCTTGCCGGGCGCGCACCGCAGGGTCACGCCCCGGAACAGGCCGAGTTCCAGCAGCCGGGCCCGGGCAGCCTCGACGCGGCGGTCATCGAGGGCCTCGCCCGCCCGGAGACCCGCGAGCCCGATCAGGATGTCGGGGAAGCCCGGTTCCCGGCAGTGGGCCGTGTCGCACCCGAGGACGCGGGCCTGGCGGACCGTGCCCTCGCAGGGGGGCGGGCGGGCAGGCACGGCAGGCTCCTGCGCGCGTGCCGCAACGGACGCGAGCGTCACGGCCAGCGTGAGGGGAACCGCGTGTCTCGCCCGCGTGGCGCGCATCACCGACCGTCCGCCCTCACTCGATGGGGATCCGATACCGCAGTTTCGCCTCGTATCGCCGGCCGACCTCCGACGGGTCCGTGGACTGTTCCACGGCCCGCATCCGCCCCTCCAGGTACAGGCGGTCGCTCAGCCGGACCTGGAAGCCGGCCCGGTAGCGCGACCCGCCCGTCTCTTGGAGGACCTGGGTCTCGAACCGCAGGCGGGTCCCGAGGTGGGCCTCGACCTCCGCGTTCACTCCGCCGGATGGGCTGACCCCGAACCGGATCGCGTCCACGAACGGGGACAGGAACAGGTTGGTCACGAGGTTGGTCATGTCCTCGGTCACGAGCCCCAGGTCAATCAGGCCCGAGCGGCCCTCGGCCGCCTCGCGCTGCGTCGTCCCCGTCAGCAGGAGGTACTGGAGGTCGGTCTGGTCCAGGTCGCGGGCGTTCGAGGTCAGGGACAGGTCGAGGTCCGGGAAGCGCCCCGAGACCGCGAGGGTGACCACCACCCCCTGATCGAAGGACCCGGTCTGGGTCTCGGGCTCGAAGCGCGACCCCCCGACGACCTGGGTGGTCCCGGCCGAGGACTGGTCCACCGTGGTGCGCGCGGTCACGTCGAGCATGGGCCGGGCCGGGTCCCCGTCGAAGTCCGCGGTCCCGCGCGTGACCTCGAACTCCCGGCGGACCACGTTGTAGATCACCTTGCCGCCGGGGAGGACCTCCACGCGGTTCCAGACCTCGGGCCGCTCCACGGTGCCGCGGACCGCGAGGTCGAGCGCGATCTCCAGGTCCGTGGACCCGAAGGGGAGGCGGCTGCGCACGCCGAGGCGCGACCCGGTCACGGCGAGGTCCAGCCCCGCGCCCGCGAGCCAGGGCGCGCGGGTTGCGAGCGGCGCGGACTCCCGTTCGGCCACGCGCGCGCCCGCGACGCCCGAAAACGCCTTGCGCACGACATCGAAGTTGCGGTGGTACGACCCCTCGGTGACATCCACCCGGCCCGCGAGGACCAGGCGCCGGACACCGGGGTCCGGGCTCGCCATGTCCGAGAAGCGGGCCGTCACGTCCGGCGCGAGGACCAGGTAGTACGCGCCCGGCGACGCGACGCGCAGCCCCGATCCGGACAGGTGCAGGGCCCCCGAGTCCGGCGTGAACCCCTGGAACGACGCGGACCCGTCCACGGTGAAGCGGCCGTCCCCGAGCGTCCCGCGCAGGGGCGAGTCCGCGGGCAGGGCCGCGGTCATCCGCCCCTGGTCATCCCCGTGGAGGAGGATACGGGCCCCGGGTTCGATGGCGATGGGGTCCGGGACGTGGCGGACCACGACCTCGACCGCATCGGTCCGCACGGACCCCCGCAGGACCGGGGACAGGAACGAGCCGAGGACCTCGAGTGCCCCGTCGCCCAGGGCCATCTCGGCCGAGCACCCGGCGGGCAAGGTCGGAGGTGGCTCGCCCGGCAGCCCGCCGAGATGCAGGTCCCCGCGGGCCGACGAGAACACGTCCTTGAGGTGGCGCAGGAACACGACCGGCACGGGGCCTCGCACCAGCAGGCGGCTTCGCCCGTCCCGATCCACGACCTCGCCGCAGGCCCGCAGGGTGCCCTGGCCGTCGGACAGGGCCAGCCCCGACAGGGTCACGTCGCCGGTCTCGCGGATGGCGACTTCGAGGCGGCCCTGGTTGCGTAGCGTCACCTCGCGGTCGAAGAAATGGAGCGTCAGGCCGCCGGCAGGCGAGGTCAGCGAGGCCCGCAGGGTCCCTCCCCGGCCCAGCCCGAGCGACAGGTCCAGGTGCCCCGTGAACAGGGCATGGAAGGTGCGCTCGGGCAGGGACGGCAGCAGGTCCTGGGGGCTCAGGTCCGTGATGTCCGCGCGGACGACGAGGGCGGTGAAGCGTCCGTCGCGATAGGCAAGGCCGGACGTGGGGTCGAGGTGGACCTTGGGGAAAAATCGGTCCGAGGACACGAGGAGGTCCCCGCCGGGATCGCGCCGGGCCGCCAGGGTAATGGTTCCAAACGAAATGTCATTATACGAAAAGCCTGCGATTGTTGCGTCCGCCTGGAGCGACGGGTCGCCCAGGGGACCGGCCACCGAGGCCTCGAGGGAGACGATGCCTCGAAGGGAGTCCCCGAGGCCGGTCACGAAGGGCAGGGGGACGTCCGCGAGCGCGACGCGGGCAAAGACCTCGGAGCGTGGCAGGTCCAGGGACACCTCGGATCGGAGCGTCCCGCCGCCGAAGAGGCGCGCGGTCAGGGAGGGGACCACGATGCGCCCGTCCGTCGCCTGGACCGTCGCGGCCACGGCCTGGAACCGCCGGTCGTAAGCCATGAGCATCGGCAGCCTCACGGAGCCCGAGAGGGCGAGCGAGCGCACGGGGTCGAGGAGGTCGAGTTCGAGGTGATCGAGCGTGGCCTCGCCAGACCCTCGGACCCCGAGGGGACGCAAAGCCGGGACCCACATCAGGTTGATCCGGGTGAGGGAGGCGCCTTCCACGACCAGGCGCGGGCGGCGCGGGGGCAGGTCCAGACGGATGGAGCGGACCGCGGCCCGTCCGTACTGGGCGTCGGCGGAGACGTGGTCCAGGGTGAGCGTGCCCCGGTCCAGTCGCAGGGCGGCCCGGGCCTCCTGGAGGCCCACGTCCGAGACGGCGAGTCCGCGGACGTGGAGTCCCGCGACGACCGTGGGGAGCCGCAGCGGGCCGCGGGCCGAGAGGTCGGACAGGGTCAGGCGCCCCTGGCAGGCGGTACCGGCGGCCCGGCACAAGGACGCCAGGTCCTTCTCGACGACGCCGGACGCGCGCAGGGTCCCGGCCCCGAGGTCGATCGCACCGCGCGCCCGGACCAGGTCCGTGCCGGAGCGTAGCGAGAGGTCCCGCACCGTCACGAGGGGACCCGGGTCGGGGGAGCCGGGCCGCCACGACACCTGGGACGCGACGGCCAGGTGCACGTCCCGGCCCTCCAACAGCGAGCGGCCCGCAAGAGTCCCGGCGATGCGCGCGGAGACGTCGGCCTGATAGACGCGCGGCTCCCCAGCAAGGACGGCACCCCAGGCGCGGACATGGACCGCGGCGCGCGCGGGCAGGGGCACGACGGGCGGAAGGGAGGGGACCCCGAGCGCGCCCACGAGTCGTGGGAGGTCCAGGGAGTCGGCGTCGAGCGTGGCGTGCGCCTCGATCCCGGGGCGCGACGGGTCCGAGCCAAAGGGATACAACGCGGCCTCGGTCACGCGCCAGGCCCCCCACGGGGACTCCGCAGTCACGGTGAGACCGTGGAAGGCGTAGGGTCCCGCCCCGGAGGCGATCCGGCCGCCGTCGAGGGCCAGGGTGAGCGCACCGAGGGGGAGCCCCGCGACCTGGAGCCCCTGCGATGACAGGGCGAGGTGGAAACGCGGGTCGTGCTCGTCCCCGCGGCCCTGGACGGTCAGGGTCATCGGCCCGCGCACGAGGTCGTGTGTGGCCCGCGCGAGGAGGGGACTCCCGTCCGGCAGGGTCAGTGCGACCCGGGCGTCGTAGGCCAGGAGTTCGCCGGACGGGAACGCGAGGGACCCCGTGGCATCCACGTCCATCCCGTCGAGGGCGATGCGGGCGCGGGCGATCGAGAAGTGGTCCGTGTCGAAGTCAAAGCCCTCGACGCGGCTCGCGCGCAGCGGGACCTCGCGGGGGATTTCCTGGACATCGGGGGCCGCGCGGATGCGTCCGACGCCCCCCGAGAAGGTGACGACCGGCGCCTGGATCAGGACGCGCCCGTCCTCGCGGATCGTGAGCGAGGTGTCGAGCGAGATGTCCTCGAGGGAGAGGTCCCATTCCGGGAACGACAGGTGGAAACGCCCCCGTTCCCCGATCACGTGGCCGAACCGCAGGCGCACGTCCGGACCGGTCCCGGGAGGGGCGGGTGCGGTCTCGGGCTCCGGTGGCCACACGAAGGCGCGCAGGAACTCGAGGTCCCCCTGGTCATCGAAGGCGATCTCGCACCAGAAGTCGCGCAGGCGCACGGAACGGAACGCGACCTCCAGAAGTCGGTCCGTGCGGCCGGCGAGGAAGCGCACCATCGGGACGAGGTCCACAGTGACCTGGAGCGACCCGGCCGTGACCACGTCGCGGCCGTCCGGGGTCTGGATGCGCACGCCCAGGAGGTCCACCTTCCAGGGGATCGGCGAGACCTGGAGGCGCTCGAAGTGGAGCGTCCCGGGGAGCACGGACCGCAGGGCGTCCGACAGGAGGGCCGGGAAGGGGCCGGCGTTGAGCACGAAGTACAGGGAGACCACGGCGAGCAAGGCGTAGATCGTCAGGCGGGTCAGGGCCCAATAGACGGCGAGGATGAAGACCCTCGACCCCCGGACCAGCGCGTTCCGCATCCACGAGCGAGCCGCCATGCGGCGAAATGTAGCAGACCCCGCTTGGGGACGCGAACGTTTCGCGTTGCGAAAGCCAACGCGAAGCGTCGGCGAAGCCAACGCCGCTCGCGCGAGGAGGCGCGGGCGCTGCCCGCGCCCTCCACCTGACAGT
>FWPU01011529.1_pt1 | contig 12323 bp, 8 predicted proteins | sample 2228361 | NCBI WGS metagenome assembly FWPU01 (sample SAMEA103939777, study PRJEB20133) | metagenome | reverse complement strand
GGCTTCGCCGCCCACACAAACCCCACACCCCACCTCTTTCCCATGCAGGACGAATTACTGCGCAAGCCCAAAGATTCATAGAAAAGGGTCGCGATGAATCGCCCGACGATTCTGTATATTGAGGATAACCCGGAAAATCGCTTGCTGGTACGGAGAATTCTGGAAGCAGAGGGATATGCGGTAACCGAGGCCGAGGATGGATATGCAGGCCTGGAAGCGGCCCGCGCATCTACCCCTGACCTGATTCTGCTGGATATCAACCTGCCGGAAATAGACGGATACGAACTGGTCAGGCGGTTGCGTCAACTCCCGGGGATCGCATCGGTTCCCATTGTCGCCCTGACGGCGAACGTGATGAAGGGGGATCGGGAGCGCACTCTGGCCGCAGGCTGCGATGGCTATATCCAGAAACCGATAGACGTGGATACTCTGCCTGTTCAGATCGCCTCTTTCCTGAAGAAACGCGCCGGATGAAGCGGAGAATCCCATGCCGCCGATAAATCCCCAGGATGCCACCGTTCTGGTGATTGAGGATAATCTGAACAACTTCCTGCTGATCGCCCGCCTGCTGGCCTTCGTAGGCATTGGGCACTGCGAGTGGAAGGCTTCGGGGTGGCAGGTGCTGGAATACGCCGAGACGCTGCCCCATATTGACCTGATTCTGATGGATATTTTTCTCCCAGAACGGGACGGTTATGACGCCCTGAGCCTGCTCCGATCCCATCCCCGTTTCAAAGACACCCCCATCATCGCCGTCACCGCCGATTCCAGCGTGGAAAGTATGGAGCGGGCCCGAAAGGCGGGGTTCAACGGTTTTATCGGCAAACCAATAGACCCCGACCGGTTCCCCGAACAGATTCGGCGCATCCTGCGCGGGGAACCAGTATGGGACCTGGGGGCTCAGGAATCTTGTTGATTCCCTGGAGATGGGCGAAACACAGGCGAGCCCTATGCGGTGCGGACTGCCGCGGATGAAGTGGCTATGGAGGCTTTCCAGGGGACAGCCGGTCTGGAAGTACCCGGGGTGGGAATGCGGGGCGGATTGGGGCGGACCCTTCTAACCGCCTTCCTGATCCTGGCGATTGTTCCGCTCAGCGTGATTAGCTGGTATGCTTCCACCCGCCACCGCCAGAACATCCAGCAGGAAGTTACCGAAAGACTGGTCACCGTCGCCGCGCTGAAAGAGGCCCAGATCGCCCGCTGGCTGGAGGAAGAAGCGACCGTCCTGAGCGCCCCGGACCTGGAAGAAGAGATTCTTCTCCTGGCAGAGGCTCATCCGGAAAATCCTGGCCCCCACCTGGCAGCCCTGGCCATCCGCAGAGGACTGTTGGACCTGGCGCTGGTTAACGCCTGGGGAAGGGTAGAGCGTGCCAGTGACCCTTCCTGGGAAGGTGAAACCGTCCCTATCCCGGAGGATCCCGAAGCATTCGTCGTCCAGACCTCTCTGAATCTTTCCAACCGCGAGAGCATTGTTCTGGTACGACCGTTTCCTTCGGCGCGCTGGCCCTACATCGCCGCCCGAATCCCCGAAGAGGGATTGGTCCGTATTCTGGAGGAGCGGGCCGGCCTGGGCCGGACAGGCGAGGCCTACGTGGTGGACCGCTCCGGGTTTGCCTGTCCCCAGGGCCGCCGCCTTTCCGGTCCGGCGATCGTTGCCGCCCTGAACGGGCAGCTGGGAGAGGGGCTCTACGACAACTACGCCGGCCGTCCGGTTATCGGGGTATACCGCTGGCTCCCCGACCTGGGTCTGGCCCTGATTGTGGAGCAGAGCCAGGAAGAGGCCTTTGCCAGCAACGAGGCGGTGACCACCGCGGTCATCGCAGCCACGCTGGGGGTGGCGATCGCCACTGCCGTCATCGCTGCCGTCGTCACCCGGCAGATCACCCGCCCCGTCGTCCGGCTGACGGAATCGGCGCTGCGCATCGCCGCCGGGGACCTCTCCCAGCGGGTGCACATCACCTCCCGGGACGAGATCGGCATCCTGGCCGACGTCTTCAACCGGATGGCCTCGGAACTGGAAGCGCTGTACAACGACCTGGAGGCCAAGGTCGCCGAGCGCACTCGTCTCCTCCAGCAGGCCAACTACCTGATTCAGCGGCGGGCCATCCAGATGCAGGCCAGCCTGGAAGTCGGTCAGGCCGTCACCTCTATCCTGGACCCCGACGCGCTGCTGGACCGGGTGGTGCGGGTGATCCGGGATTACTTTTACTATTCCTACGTCGCCGTCTACACGGCCGAAGAGGAAGGCAACGGCCTGATCCTGCGCGCCGCCGTCGGCGAGGCCGACCCGGTGCATGGGCCGCGCGTGGCGTCCGATTCCACGGGCGTCATCGGGCAGGCCTTTCGGGAAAAACGCCCCGTTGTAGAGAGCCGACCCGTCTCTCTCAAGGTCGGCCCTCCCGTTTCCTACGCCCGGGCCGAGGCTGTCCTTCCTCTCCGCCTGAGCGACCGGGTGCTGGGGGTTCTGGACGTCCAGAGTACCCAGATGGAAGCCTTTGACCAGGACGACGTCTCGGTCCTTCAGAACGTCGCCAATCAGGTCGCCATCGCTCTGGAGAACGCCCGTGCCTATGCGCTGGAACGGGAGGCCGCCGAGCGGCTGCGGGAACTGGACCGCTCCAAACGGCGGTTTCTGGCAAATATGTCCCACGAACTGCGCACGCCGCTCACCAACATCATCGGCTTTGCCCGCCTGATGCTGAAAGGGATAGACGGCCCCCTGACCGAGCAGCAGCGGCACGACCTGGAGATTATTTACCATAACGGCGAGCATCTCCTGGGCCTGATCAACGACCTTCTGGACATCTCCCAGATTGAGGCCGGGTTGATGGAACTGGAGTTCCGGGAAGTGGACCTGGGGGACCTTATTCGGAGCGTGATGGCCACGGCCAGCGCGCTGGTGCGGGGTAAGCCGGTGGTGCTGCGGGAAATCATCCCTCCTGACCTGCCCCCGGTTCGGGCGGACCCGGCCCGTATCCGGCAGGTGTTGTTGCGCCTGCTGGCGAACGCCGCGAAATTCACCGAGCGCGGCACGATCACCGTCCAGGCGGAACTCGCCGACGGGGAGATGCGCATCCGTGTCCGCGATACCGGACCCGGCATTCCATCCGAATATCTCAGCCGCATCTTTGAGCGGTTTGAGCAGGGGGTCACAGAAAACGGCCGCCGACCCGACGGGGCGGGATTGGGCCTGGCGTTGAGCAAAGAATTCGTGGAAATGCACGGCGGGCGAATATGGGTGGAAAGCGAGGTCGGTCAGGGCTCCACCTTCACTTTCACCCTGCCATTGCATCCGTCCGGATAAGGAACCGGAACCATGTTCGTGATCGCGATCGCCAACCACAAAGGAGGGGTGGCAAAGACCACCACCTGCCTCTCCCTGGGAGGGAGCCTGGCAGAGCGGGGTATGCAGGTCTTGCTGATAGACCTGGATCCCCAGGCCCACCTGACCCTCTCCCTGGGCGTGCGCCCGGAGGAACTGCGCCACACCGTAGCGGAGGCCCTGTTAAACGAACAGTCCCCGGTAGCGGTTAGCCGGGAAACGGCGGTACCGGGCCTGGATCTGGCCCCGGCCAGCGGAGAACTGATCGTTCTGGATAAGGTCCTGTACGGCCGCCCAGGCTACGAATTCCGTCTCCGGCAGGCGTTGAAGCAGATGTCTCCCATCTATGACATCGTCTTACTGGATTGCCCGCCCTCTTTCGGTACCCTGACCCTCAACGCTCTCACAGCGGCCCATCTTCTGATCATTCCCGTCCAGTGTGAATATTACGCCTGGCGTTCGCTGCGGTCTATGCTGGAACTGGTGACGCTGGTGCGGGAAAAGACCAACCCCGCGCTTCGCTACCGTCTTCTGGTGACGATGTTTGACGTCCGGAGCAAAATTCACCGGCTGATCCTGGCGGAACTCCAGCGCCGGTTTTCCGCGGCGCTTTTGCAAACCATCATTCAGGTGGACACTCGCTTGCGGGAGAGTCCGGCGTATGGCCTTCCGGTGGTCCAGTATGCTCCCGGCACCCGGGCAGCGGCCCAGTATCGGGCCCTGGCGGAAGAAGTCATTCACCTGACCGCGCCGCCTCTCCCCGCCACCGGCATGTACCAGGTCTCGCCTCCTGTTGTGCAACCCGTTAGTATATAAGTGTAGGGCAACTCCGCAGGAGTTGCCTTACACGGAGGAGCGAATATGGAGCAGATGAGACGCTCGCTGGAAGAACTCTTCTCTGATTTTTCCCCGCCACCGCCTGAGGGCCAGGAGATGCCGCGCCCCCGGGAAGAGGCGGTTTCTACGGAGGAAATCGCCCGCCCGGCGCGCGCGGAAACCCCTTCTCCTGCTCCCTCCGCAAAAATCACCGCGCCGGAAAGCGGTCCCCTGATTGGCGCTCACGTTCGGAATATCCGCACACAACTCCTGGGCAATGCGCTGATTACCCTGGTACTGGTCCTCTGGATCGGATTGCTGATCGGGAGTTCCGTTGCTCGCATAAACGACGCGATGGCAAACCTGGAAAGGGCGACCTCCCTGGTCAATGCGGCGCTATCTGTCAGCAGAACTACGGCAGACCTCTTTGTAGCCATTGGGCATAGTGCAGCAAGCCGTGACCGGGAGCGATTTGTTCAAAAAGTAGCGGAAGCGCAGCAACGGATGCGGGAGGCACAGAGCCACCTGCTGGCGATCGCGGAGGTTGTTCCGAGGGATGATCCCCTCCGACCGGAACTTGCCCGCCTTCGCGCCAGTGCGGCGGACCTGGATTCGTATGCGACTTTCCTGATCTCCCAGGCACAACGAGGGCTATGGAATGCGATTGACGCGATGCATGTGAGCATCATCCCGTATTACTCCGCTGAAATCCGGGAGGCGAACGATCAGATTGAGCGTTTGACACGCCAGCGTCACGAAGTTGCGCTGGCCGAAGCGGACGCCGCGCGGAGGATGATGCGGGAAGTGAGTATTGCCTGGGGAGCAGTGCTGGTGCTGGCGCTGGTGGGGCTTCAACTGGCTACCCTGCGGAGCATCGCGCAGCCTCTGGAGCAGTTGCAGCGTGCCACCTCCCGCCTGGCAGCCGGGCACCTGGACGAACGGGTCCCCGTGGAACGGGCCGACGAGTTCGGACGCCTGTCCCTGGCCTTCAACCAGATGGCCGACCAGTTGCAGGCCCTCTACAACGAACTGGAGGAACGGGTGGCCGAACGGACCCGCGCTCTTCAGGAGGCCAACTACGCCCTCCAGCGGCGGGCCATCCAGCTGGAAGCCAGCGCCGAGGTGAGCCGCGCCATTATCTCCGTGTTCAATGTGGACGAATTGCTCCGGCGGGCGGTCAACCTCATCCGCGATCGCTTTGGCTTCTACCACGCCGGCATATTTCTGATAGACGAGACCGGTCAGTGGGCAGTGCTGCGGGAGGCTACCGGCGAGGCCGGGGAGAAAATGAAGGCGATGGGCCACCGCCTGCCGGTGGGAGAGACCAGTATGGTGGGGTGGACCGCCCTGCACCGGCGCCCCCGGATTGCTCTGGACGTTGGGAAGGACGCCGTCCGCTTTGCCAACCCGCTCCTCCCCTACACCCGCTCCGAGATGACCCTCCCGCTGATGGTCGGAGAGCGGCTTCTGGGAGTCCTGAATGTCCAATCCACCGAAGAGGCCGCGTTTGACGAAGACGACATCCGCACCCTCCAGAGCATGGCCGACCAGTTAGCCATTGCCATAGAGAACGCCCGCCGCATCTCCGACGAGGCGATGCTTCTGGAGGCGGCCAGCCCCATCTTCCGCACCAGCCGCCTCCTGACCACCGCGGCCAATCTGGACGAAGTTGGGCAGGCGATCGTGAAGACTATCGCCGAAACCGGTGCCGAGGGCTGCTTCCTGGCCCTCTTTGAACCGCCGGGAGGGCAACCGGAGGCCATCCGGTTCGTTACGACCTGGCGGCAGGATGGGCAATCCCCCATCCCCCCAGGCGCTCATTTCCCCATCGCCGCGGCACACATGCGGCTTGAAACGATGCAACAACTCTGGTCGGTGAGCGACCTGGACCAACCCTCTCTTCTGACCGAAGAAGAGGTGAAATTCTTCCGACGGACAGGGATGCAGGCCGTCGCGAATATCCCTCTGCGCATCGGCGAACAGCCCCTGGGGTTCATCGTCGCCTACCGACGCGGCCCGGGGCCCTTTCCCGCCGCTGCCCTCCGGCTCTACGAAGCCCTCACCGATATGGCTTCCGTGGCGGTGGAACGGGTGCGGCTCACGGAAACGCTCCAGCAGAAGGCGCAGCAGGAGGAAGCGCTGCGCGTGATTGCGGACCAGATGACTGCCACCTTTGACCTTTCGCAGATGCTGCAGACCACCCTGGATCGGCTGAGCAAAGCGCTGAACGCCACGGGCGGATATGTGGAGTTAGGAGTGCAATGACCGATATACAGGCCTGGCGCAAACAAGCCCTGCACGCGGTTCTGCTCATCTTTGCCATCGGGGCGACACCGGTAATCGTCCTTGTAGGGGTAGAAGCAATCCAGCACCCGGAACGCGTGGCCGCCGCTCCGGCATTTCTGGCGTTCTACATCCTCTTGCTGGTCCTGGCCCTGGTCCGCCGTTTGCCTCATTGGGTGAAAATCGCCGGCTTTCTCGGGATCGGGTACGCGGTGGCAGTGACCGCCCTGGCCCGTGGCGGGCTGATCGGCGATGGGCGCCTCTTTCTGCTGGTCCTGCCTCTGCTGGCCCTGGTCCTGGCCGACCTGCGCGCGGGGGCGATCGCCGGGGCGGTCAGCCTGCTGATCCATACGGCCTTCGCCTTCTTTGCCCAGGCGGGCTTGCTGGCCCGATGGGTCGTCGTAACGGAAAACCCGATGGCGCTTCCGGACTGGCTGAGCGCTACGGCCGTCTTTCTGATGCTGCTGGCCGGCCTGACAGTGCTGCTGGGGCTTTTTAACCGAACCCTTCTCCGCTCCATGGAGGAGACCCGCCGCTCGGCTCAACAAGTCGCCGAAGCATACCAGCAACTGGAAGAGCGGGCGGCCGGGCAACGGCGGTACGTCCGCTGGCTGGAGGTCGCGGCGCAGACCGCCCTGGAAGCGGGTGCGGAGATGGACCCCGACGTTCTGCTCTCCCGCGCAGCCCGGGGACTCTATGAGCGGCTGGCGTTGACCGGGGTATCGGTATATACCGTCGGGCCGGACGGTGACCTGAATATTCAGGCACAGGCCGGGAACCCGGTTCGGGAGGTCTCCCTGATTGCCCGCGCGGCCCTGCAGACCCGCGCCCCGCACGCCGGCCGGGTGGAACGGGAGTATGAACTGGCCTGCCCGATGCGCCTGGGGGAGCGGATTCTGGGGGTCATCGCAGCACGGGCCCTCAGCGAGTTACCGACCGACGGGGTGGAGGCTCAGGTGCTCGCCCTCATCGCCGATCAACTGGCGCTGGCGCTGGAGAAGGCGCGCCTCTTCGCCCAGACCCAGGCGAACCTGCGAGAAATGGAGGCCCTCTACCGCCGCTACACCACCCAGGCCTGGGAGCAATTCGTGCAGGAGGCACCCACAACCGCTCAACTCTGGGCGGGTGCAGAAGAGGTTCCACCAGGTATCTGGCAGAACCTCTCTGAACAGGCCCGTTCTTCGGGGGCGCCTGTGATGGGTGAGGAGAATGGTCGCTACCTGCTGGCAGTACCGGTTAAACTTCGCGGCCTCCCCATCGGTGTGCTGGGGCTGCATCGGGAGCGAGAAGCCGGCGCTTGGCGGGCCGAGGAGATCGCCATGGCCGAAGCGGTTGCTGAACGGCTGGCGCTGGCGGTGGAGAACGCCCGCCTACTGGAAGAATCTCAACGCCGGGCTGCCCGGGAGCAGATGGTCGCTGAGATGACGGCCCGACTCCGCGCATCGCTGGACCCGGATACCGTCCTGAAAACCACCGTGCGGGAACTGGGGCGGATTCTGGGCGCCCGCTGGACGGCGGTGGAGATTGCCGGCCCGGCCGAGGCCAGCGATACCTCCGTCGTCCCCACCGAGGAGGTGCGCGAATGATAACCTTCTGGGTTGAACTGATCGCATACGGCGCAACCGCGGTGATCTCGGTGGCATTGATACTCGTCGTGCTGGGTTCAGGCGTGCGCTACTGGATCAACCGGATGTTCGGTTTGCTCATGCTTATCATCGCCGCCTGGTCTGTCTCCGCGGTCATTCTACGGATCACCCTCTGGCGGGTTGTTCAGGTCACCGGATTCCATCAATTCTGGATGGAAATCGGGACGCTGATGTTTATGCTGATCGCCCCGGTGCTGCTGGTTTTCAGCGCGGTCTATACGCAAACCCGGGCCCGCTGGCCCTATGCGGTGGCGGTCGTCGTTGCGCTGGCAATCGGTCTCTTCGCCCTGCCCCTTTTCCGCCACCAGATCGTCTTCAATGTGCGTCTGGGGCCAGATGGAACGATTTTCTGGGAGCGAAGCCCGCTGAGTTTCCTTACCTCCGTGCCGTTGAGCGTGGGCACCGTTCTGGCCCTGTTCCTGCTTTGGCGCGAGTGGCCGCGAACGCGCGAGATAGTCTTGCCCACTGCCGTCTCTATCCTGTTTCTCACCGGGACGGTGTTCTCGCTCCTGCGCCTGCCGTTCCCTACGATGAGTCTCTCTACCCTGATTGTGGTCGGCATAATAGGTTACGCAGTGCTGAACCGGCAACTTTTCGGCCCGCTGCGCGAATTGACCCGGGAACTGGAACGGCGGGTGGAGGAACGGACCCGGCAACTGGCGGAGGTTGCCGCTCAACTGGAGGAAGCGAACCGCAACTTATCCCGCCGGACGGCGCAACTGGAGGCCGCCTCCCTGGTGGCCCGGGAAGCCGCGACCATCCGGGACATCCAGGCACTGCTGGATCACACCGTCCACCTCATCTCCGATCGTTTCGGTTTCTACCACGCGGGCATCTTCCTGGTAGATGAAGCCAGAGAGTACGCCATTCTGCGCGCTGCCTCCTCCGAAGGCGGTCAACGCATGCTGACCCGGGGCCATCGGCTCGCCGTGGGAGTGGAAGGCATCGTCGGCTACGTCGCCGGGACGGGGAAACCCCGCATTGCCCTGGACGTGGGGGCGGATGCCGTCTTCTTTGATAACCCCGACCTCCCTCACACCCGTTCCGAAATGGCGTTACCCTTGAAAGTCGGCGAACGGGTCATCGGCGTGCTGGACGTCCAGTCCACCGAACCGGCGGCCTTCACCGAAGAGGACGTGACCATCCTGCAGACAATGGCGGACCAGATCGCGCTGGCGATAGAGAACGCCCGCCTGCTTTCGGAGGCCCAGGACCGTCTGCGGGAGGTAACCTCCCTCACCCGCGAATACGCCCGCCGGGAGTGGGCGCAGCTGGTATCGGAGCGTCCAGGCTGGGGGTACATTTACGACGGGGTAGAGGTGCGGCCCGGGAAGCCCTTGTTGACCTCTTCCGGAGCCCCGCCCGCGCTCACCCTTCCGCTGCAAGCGCCCGGAGGGGAGACAATCGGCCGCCTGTTGATCGCCCTTCCGGATCGCGCGCCAGCCCCCGAAGAGATGGCCCTGGCCCAGGCGGTGGCCGAGCAAGCCGCCCTGGCGCTGGAAAGTGCCCGCCTCTTCCAGCAGACCCAGCGGACGCTGCAGGAAGTGGAAACTCTTTATCGGGCCAGCCAGGCCATCAGTTCCGCCAGCACTCCCGAGGCGGTACTGCGCGCGTTCGTGGATTATGTGATCCCGCCGCAGATTGAGCGGTGCGTATTTGCCCTCCTGGATCCGAACAGCCCGCCGGATTCTCCCACGGTGGAGGTCGTGGCCGCCTGGGAGGCCGGGGTGAAGATTTCCCCCTCATTGGGGCGGCGCTGGAGTGCGGCCCAGATTCCCTTCATCGCCCGGATGGTGAGAGAACCGGTCGCGATTCCCGATGTGGAAACTTATCCCTATGTAGACGAAACATCCCGATACGTCTTCCGCCATATCCTGGGCGTGCGGGCAGTGCTATCCATTCCCTTGCTTATCGGCGAGCGTCTGCTGGGCTGGCTGATGTTGGAGTCCCTGAGCGCACCCTACGAGTTCACGGAACGGGAAATCCGCCTGTATCGGACTCTGGCCGATCAGGCGGCCCTGGCCCTGGAGCGGATGCGCCTCTTTGAAGAAACGCAGCGGCGGGCCGAATGGGAGCGTATCCGCGCCGAGGTCTCCGCCCGCGTCCGTGCCTCTGCGGATATAGATACCGTCCTGCGCACCGCCGTCCGGGAACTGGGCCGGGCCCTGCGGGCCACCGAGGGTGTGATCCAGTTGCACACGGGAGATGGAAGGTAAGGATTATGGAAGAGAGACCTTCTCGCTGGCGCGTGTTGAATACGCTGGGCGGGCGAATGTCCATACTGGGCATCATTGTTGCCGCCCTGATCATCGCCGGGATCGTCCTTGTCGGCGCCCAGTTGTTTCGCATCCGCGATGCCCTGCTGGACATCCAGACCTCTTCCCAACACCTGGAGGCCGCGTTGACCGCCAGCCAGCAGGCGGCCAAACTGGTTTCGGTCACCCAGCAGGGCGTGGTCGGCAGGTCGGACCCCGATGAGATGGTCCGTAACGTGAGCCCAACGCTACTGGCCCTGGAACTCCAGCGCAGGCGGATGCAGGGGGAGGCGCAAACCCTTCCCGCCGGAAGCGCCCTGCGGATGCGAATGAGCAGCGTTGCGACCGTCCTGGGAAACCTGACCGATGTGACCCGGCAGATTATCGGCGCGGTGGACAGAAATGATTGGGACATAGCCAACTACCTGCTCGGGCAGTTAACGGTGAATTACCGGCTGGTGGAGCAGGAGAGCGAAGCATTGCTGCTGGAGGCTCGGCTTCGCCACGACCAGGCCGAGGCAGAGGCCCGGGTAGCGCTTCGCGGGATTGCCCTGATCGTCCCTCTGACTGCTATTCTGGTGCTTCTGACCACGGCCGGCTCCGCAGTATTGGGCCTGCGGGGGGTTGTCACCGGCGTTCGCCTGCTTTCCCGCTCCGCGCAGCGATTGGCCGCGGGTCATCTGGAGGAGCGCATTCCGGTTCGGGGCCTGGAGGAGTTCCGTTTCCTGGCCCGCACGTTCAACACTATGGCCGCGGAACTGCAGCGGATGTACACCGGCCTGGAGCGGCTGGTGGCCCAGCGGACGGCCGAACTGGCCCGCCGGACTAACCAACTGGAAGCCGCCGCCTACGTTGCCCGCCAGGCAGCAGAGATCCGTGACCTGGACACCCTCCTGAACGAGACCGTCCGCCTCATCTCTGAACGCTTCGGTTTCTACCACGCGGGCATCTTTCTGGTGGACGAGTTGGGCGAGTACGCCGTCCTGCGCGCTGCCTCCTCGGAGGGCGGGCAACGGATGCTGGCCCGCGGCCACAAACTGGCCGTGGGGAAAGTGGGCATCGTCGGCTATGTGGCCGGGACGGGGAAGCCCCGCATCGCTCTGGACGTCGGTGCGGATGCCGTTTTCTTTGACAACCCCGACCTACCCCTTACCCGTTCGGAGATGGCGCTGCCGCTGAAAATCGGGGAGGAAGTGATCGGCGTGCTGGACGTTCAGTCGGCCGAGCCGGAAGCGTTCACCGAAGAGGATGTGGCGGTTCTGCAGACCCTGGCCGACCAGGTGGCCCTGGCGATCCAGAACGCTCGCCTGCTGGAGGAGAGCCGGCAACGGCTGCGGGAACTGGAGACGGTCTACGGCGAACGGGCGCGGCAGGCCTGGCAGGAGGTGGCGGCCCGTCGGTTGCTGGGGTATCGCTACACCCGCGTGGAGGTGGAGCCCCTTTCCGGCCCGGTTCCCCGGGCAGCAGTTTCCGATGGGCATCAACTCACCATCCCTCTGCGCCTCTGGGGGCAGACGGTGGGGACGGTCCTGCTGCGTCGGGACCCCGAGATGCCGCCCTGGAGTGCAGAGGAGCGCCGCTTAGCGGAGGAACTGGGCGACCAGATTTCCCTGGCCCTGGAAAGCGCCCGCCTGATGGAGGAAACCCAGCGCCATGCGGAGCGGGACCGCCTCATCGCCGAGATCACGGCCAAAGTGCGCGCCTCTATGGACCCAGAAACCGTCCTGCGCACCGCGGCGCGGGAACTGGGGACGGTGCTGGGGGTGGATCGGGTGGTGGTGCGTCTCGGCACCCTCACGGTTCCCGTGGAGGATAGAGAAGAGCAGCCCTGAACTTCCATCGGGAGGTCATCGTGAAGACTTACGACGTCATCATCGTTGGGGCCGGCCCTGCCGGAATCTCCACGGCGCTGCACCTGGCGCGCCTGGCGCCTCATCTGGTAGAGCGCACGCTGATCCTGGAAAAAGCCCGCCACCCGCGACCGAAATTGTGCGGGGGAGG